>LXNI01000072.1_pt1 | contig 113960 bp, 105 predicted proteins | sample 809091 | NCBI WGS metagenome assembly LXNI01 (sample SAMN04870527, study PRJNA318959) | sponge metagenome | biome: 01000161; feature: marine sponge reef; material: water | host: Sarcotragus foetidus | place: Greece: Milos, Mediterranean Sea | collected 2013-05-29 | depth 5-7 m | reverse complement strand
CGGCAGGCGCGCGGAATCAAAGGGCGGCCGGCAGGCGCGCGGAATCAAAGGGCGGCCGGCAGGCGCGCGGAATCAAAGGGCGGCCGGCAGGCGCGCGGAATCAAAGGGCGGCCGGCAGGCGCGAGCGAGAAATGTTTAGAGCGTTTCCGTGCAAGACGGATACGTGCTAATCGCCGGAGCCGCGCCTCTTCAGCTCGATGGGCTTGCCGTGGGGGGTGTGGATGGTCGCCTCGGTCCAGTCATGCTTGAGACCGGCAAGCTCCGCCTCAGAACCGAGCCCCTTGTCGACCACGAGCCTCTCCAGCGCGCTCAGCCAATGCTCGTAGTAGCGATCGCCGAGGTCGGGGTCGCCGCTCCGCTTCGCCGCCGCGATCTCTGCGGAGAGGTAATCGACCCACTCCGACCAGGTGAACTTTCCGGCCTCCGACAGCCGTACCGCCATGGCGAAGGCGGTCGCCTCCCACGGCTCCTTGAAGACCGGCCCGTCCTCGGCCTCCCAGGGGAGCTGCGGCAGATCGTCGGCCGATTGCGCGTCGCTCATGCGCTTTCGAGATAGTCGTCGAAGAGATCGATGTAGACGCAGGCGTTGGCATTCGCGTGGGCGCCCCAGAGCTCGCTCCCCTCGAAGCGCACGCTGTAGACATGCTGGGGGTCCATGTGGGTGCCCGATGCGGCCGACGTGTCCGGAAGCGCGAAGACACCGTGATCGCGCATGACCCGCCCGGTCCTGCCGCGGATGTAGCGCGGCAGGCGCGTGTGGGATACGGGGTTGATGTCGCGCGCCGTCACCGTGTCGCCCACCTTGAAACTGGGCGCCACGTCCACGTCCATACGGCAGGAGGCGCCGCCGGCCACAAGGCCCGGGACCATGTCAGGCGTCAGTGTCGGCATCACGATCCTCCCGCTTCGCGAAGGCTGGCGAGCTTCTCTTCGATTTCTTCCCTGGTCAGCACGCCGCGTTCCACCAGCACGGTCTCGTAGACGTGCAGCCAGTGCTCGTAATACGAGGTCTCCAGGTATTCGGCCGGGCCCATGCGCTCGATGGCATGGCGGAACATGTCCACGTTGAAGTGGCCTTCGGCGAAGTTGGTGAAGAACATGCCGAAGACCCGGCCCTCCCATTCCTCGTGGAACTGGGGCTCGTTCTCCTCGCGGATGATCGGGCCCATGCACTGCATGCCGCCCATGTCGTGGATGCCGTTCATCGCTCTGCTCCCTTCGGGCCCAGCTAGGCGGCGGGTGCTTCGACCAGCGCCGTGCCGATCATCGAATCGCGGGTGACCAGCGCCGCCAGCTCGTCTTCGCTCATGCCCTCGGTGCCGGCCGGCCGTTGCGGCAGCACCAGGTAGCGGAGCTCGGCGTTGCTGTCCCACACGCGGATCTCGATGTCGTCGGAGAGCTCGACGCCGAACTCCTCGAGCACGCCGCGCGGGTCGATGACCGAGCGGGCCCGGTAGGGCGCGCTCTTGAACCAGATGGGCGGCAGCCCGAGTGTCGGCCACGGGTAACAGGAACAGAGCGTGCACGTGACCATGTTGTGCACGTCGTCGGTGTTCTCCACGACGACCATGTCCTCGCCCTGCACGCCGCTGAAGCCGAGCTCGGCGATCGCCGCGCTCCCGTTCTCCATCAGCCTTGCCTTGTAGTCCGGGTCTGTCCACGCCTTGGCCACCACCTTGGCGCCGTTGCGCGGGCCGATCTTGGTCTCGTAAGTCTCCACCAGGGCGTCGATGGCAGCCGGATCGAGCAGGCCCTTCTCGGTGAGCAGCGTCTCCAGCGCCTTCACCCTCATCGCGGTATCGGATGGAGGCGCATTGTGAGCGTGATCGTGTGCCATTATCGAAAGTCCCTCCGTCGCATCCCTCGGTGGATGCTAGCCCTTGGCAGAGGCGGGTTCAATGCAGTTCGCAGACCCCCTCGCGGCTCGGAAGGCCGGGGATTATCCGCAGCGCAGCGGATTCGGGCATGTTCGCAAACGCAGGAGAACTGCGCCTCTTGACATGGCGGGCGAACTAAACTAGAACATAACGTGTCAGTTGCCCCTTTGTTCGGCTCCTGGAGTTCGTCCGATGCTGACCAAGAAACAGAAAGAGCTTCTGCTGTTCATCGATTCGTACTTGGAGACTCGGGGGATCGCTCCTTCCTTCGAAGAGATGAAGGAGGCGGTCAACCTCAAATCCAAGTCCGGTATTCACAGGCTCGTCAAAGCACTGGAGGAGCGCGGCTTTCTGCGACGATTGCCGCACCGGGCGCGGGCGCTCGAGGTGCTGCGGCCGCCGCCGTCGCGGGCCGAGAGCGTGCCGGAACGGCAGCCGAACCGGCGCTTCCGGCCGAGCGTCATCAAGGGCGATTTCCGCTCCGGGCGGGGGACCGAGCGCCCGTCCGACGACCGGGCCAGCGTGGCGCTGCCGCTCTATGGCCGCATCGCCGCCGGCACGCCCATCGAGGCGTTGCGCGACGAGACCAACCAGACCGATGTCCCCGGCGCCATGCTGGGGTCCGGCGAGCACTACGCGCTGGAGGTCGACGGCGATTCGATGATCGAAGCCGGGATTCTCGATGGCGACACCGCCGTGATCGAGCGCTGCGACACGGCGGAAAACGGCGCCATCGTCGTCGCCCTGGTCGACGACAGCGAGGTGACGCTCAAGCGGTTGCGCCGCAAGGGCGAGTCGATCGCGCTTGAGCCCGCGAACAAGCGCCTGGAAACGCGCATCTTCGGCCCCGGCCGCGTCAAGGTGCAGGGGCAGCTCAAGGGCATCCTCCGCCGCTACTGAGCTATTTCTCCCAAGGCGGAGCCCGCCGGGCGACCCACGGCCGCTCTCCGCGCGATTCGGTCACGTTTTCAACGCGGACGCCGTCTGCTAGGAGCCAGATGGCGTGGCTGCCGGCCCTCCAGAGGTCGAAGCGATCCACCACCGTCTCGGGGCCCGGGCAGAGATCCCAGGCGGGGACGGCGCTGATGACGGGATCGGCCCTGCGGCAGTCTTCCTCGAGTGCGCGGTGGTCGCGGACGAAGGCGATGGTCCCCTCGCCCCGCCGCTGAATGCACCCCAGCGTGTCGCAGCGGAGGCCCGCGGCGGGCGCGCCTTCGCCTGGTCGTGGCCAAGTCAGAACCTCCGCCTGCCCGTCCCGCCTGAGCCAGACGTCGCTCACGAAACGCCCGCGCTTGCGGGTGGAGACCCAGAGCTGCCCGTCCTCCCCGCGCACCGCCATCACCTTCGCCTCGCCGTCGACCAGGATGTCCGGCCTCTGGTGCAAGCCCGCAATCGCCATGCCGCCGCCGATCACGGCGATCCCGAGAAAACGCCAGCGGCTCCGCCAGAGGCAGAGCCAGAGCCCGCCGACCACGATGGCAAGCAGCGCCGCCGCCGGCATCGCCGGGACCAGCGAGACCGCGCCCGGCTGTTCGGCCACCCGGCTCGCGATCCACACCACCGCGTCGATCCCCCAGCCCATGGGCGCGAGCGCGATGCCTTCGAGCCCTAACGGCATGAGGACCAGCGCGACCAGCCCCCAGGGCATGATCCAGAAGCCGGTGATCGGCACCGCGCCGAGGTTGGCGAGCAGGCCGTAATCGGCGATGCGGTTGAAGTGGTAGACGGCGAACGGGCCGGTGGCGATGCCGGCGACGAGGGAGGTGAGCATCACGCCCGCCGCGTAGACGAGGGGGCGGAGCGCGAGTCCGCCCCGCGCCGCCAGCCGGGCGAAGGGGCGGCGCGCCGCCTCGTACGTCGCGATCAGCGCCGTCGCCGCGGCGAAGGACATCTGGAAGCTCGGGCCCAGCATGCTCTCGGGCGCGATCGCGAGCACCAGGAGAGCCGCCAGGGCGATCAGGCGCATGGAAATGCTCGCCCGGTCCAGCATGATCGCGAGCAGCACGACGCCCACCATGACGAAGGCTCGCTGGGTCGGCACGCTCATGCCGGACAGCAGCAGGTACGCAGCGCCGCCGAGCAGCGCGCATCCTGCCGCCCACTTCTTGATCGGCATCCGGAGCGCCACCGGCTCGATCAGCGCCAGCAGCCCGCGCGCGGTGAAGAAGATGAAGCCGGCGACCAGGCCGACGTGAAGCCCGGAGATCGCCAGCAGATGAGCCAGGCCGGAATCGCGCATGGCCTGCAGCGTCGTCTTCTCGATTGCGCTCCTGTCGCCCGTGAGCAGCGCCGCCGCGAAGGGTCCGGCCGAAGGCGTGGTGTGCGCGAGTATCCGCGCCGAGACCCAGTGTCGGACCCGGGAGAGCAGGGAGAGCAGCCCGCCGCCCTCGCCGCCGGCGGCGGCCATCGGCTGCGCCGCGCCGTAGACGAAGCCGACCGCGCCGATCCGCTGGAACCATGCCTGCCGCGCGAAGTCCCACGCGCCGGGCTCCGCCGGCGCCGGGGGCGGCCTGAGCGAGGCGAGCGCCGTGAGCCACGATCCGGGCGCGGCCAGGCCGTCCGGGCCCGTGCTGCGCACGCTGAGGCGCACCCGCGCGGGCGTGTCCTCCGGGGCCAGGCGCTCGATGCGTACGCGGTCGAGCAGGTAGCGCTGCGGGCCGTTGCCGGCACCCACCCAGACGACGCGCCCTGACACATCGACCGGGCCGATGGGCGCCCCCAGCACCGGCGCGCTCACCCGCTCGGTGCGCCAGTCTGCCGCGGCGACTCCGGCGGCGAGCAGCGCCAGCGCCACAAGCCCGAGGGCCGGTCCGGTGTGCCGGCGCAAGAGCAGCGCGCCGAATGCGAAAATCCCGGCTGCCAGCGGCGCGATCCAGCCCACCGGTTCCGCCGGCAGGGTGAGATAGAGCCCTCCGCCCGCGCCGAAGAGCACCGGCACCCAGAGGAACACGCGTTGACGCTCGGCAACCCATACCGAGGCGAAATGGAGGCGCAGGCCGGCCAGGCGCCTCAGCACGCGGCCAAACTCGCGCTGCGAAGCCGCCTTCCATTTGCCGCCGCCGGTCGCCTGCCGCCGGGCGATATGCTAAACGCTCGACCGTTCCAATCCGCGGCCAAGCGCTGGGCCGCCTGCCGGGGGTGAGACCGCACATGAGCGTCGTCACGCGCTTTGCACCATCGCCGACCGGCATGCTGCATCTCGGCGGCGCGCGGACCGCTCTCTTCAACTGGCTCTACGCGCGCCACCACGGCGGCAGCTTCCTGCTCCGCCTTGAGGACACCGACCGCAAGCGATCGACGCCCGAGGCCATTGCCGCCATCGTCGACGGGCTCGGGTGGCTCGGCCTCGACTGGGACGGCGAGATCGTGCGCCAGTCCGAGCGCAGGCAGCGCCATGTGGAGGTCGCGCACGGGCTTCTCGCCGCAGGTGGGGCGTATCGCTGCTACTGCTCGCCGGAGGAGCTGGAGGCCATGCGCGCCGAGGCCCGCGCCGAGGGCCGGGCCGCGCTCTACGATGGCCGCTGGCGCGACCGCGATCCGGCAGACGCGCCGCCCGGCGTGGATCCCGTCATCCGCTTCCGGGCGCCGCAGGAGGGAGAGACAGTCATATCAGATTTGGTACAACGCCAAGTCCGAATCGACAATAGCGCGCTCGACGACATGGTGCTGCTCAGGGCCGACGGCACGCCCACCTACATGCTCTCGGTGGTCGTCGACGACCACGACATGGGGATCACCCACGCCATCCGGGGGGACGACCACCTCAGCAACGCCTTTCGCCAGACCCAGCTCTTCCGCGCGCTGGGCTGGGAGCCGCCGGCCTACGCGCACATCCCGCTGATCCACGGCCCCGACGGCGCGAAGCTCTCCAAGCGGCACGGCGCGGTCGCCGTCGGCGCCTATGCCGAGCTCGGCATCCTGCCCGCCGCCATGCGCAACGCGCTGCTGAGGCTCGGCTGGAGCCACGGCGACGACGAGATCATCGACACCGCCCAGGCCATCGCCTGGTTCGATCTGGCTGCGGTGAACCGGGGCGCTGCCCGCTTCGACATGGAAAAGCTGCAGAGCCTCAACGGCCACTACATCCGCGAGAGCGCGGACGCGGACCTGCTGGCCGAGGTCGAGCCCCGCCTCGCCGCGACGTATCCCGTGGCCGCCACGGACGAAGGCCGCCGGCGCGTGGCGGCCCTGCTGCCCGAAGCCAAGGTGCGCGCGAAGACCTTGGTCGACCTCGCGGACAACCTGGTGTTCCTGTTTCGCGATCCGCAGGATGCCATGACACCCAAGGCGGCCAAGCTGCTCGGCGATGAGGGCAGCGAGGCGCGCGCGCGCCTTGTCCGGCTGAAGGCTGCGTTGGAGCATGGCGAGGCTTGGGATGAGGCAGCGCTGGACAGTGCCGTCCGCGCCTTCGCCGATGGCGAAGGGGTCGGCTTGGGCAAGATCGCGCAGCCGCTCAGGGCGGCGCTCACGGGCTCGCATGCGTCACCCGGAATCTTCTCCGTCATGGCGGCGCTCGGACGGGACGAGACCCTGGCGCGCCTTGCGGGTACCGGGGGCTGAGGGAGGAGCGAACGATGACGGACGACCGGGTCGACCTCGCGATCACAGGCGCGCGTCTCTGGCGGGAGGACGCGCCGCGCGACCTCTTCGCTCACGACGGCCGCTTCGTCGACGCGCCTTCGGGCGGCGCGGCTGCGGCCGAGCGCACCATCGATGCCGGCGGGCGCCTCTGCGTGACCGGCTTCCTGGAGCCGCACATCCACCTCGACAAGGCGCAGATCAACGACGACGTCAGGCCCAACGCCTCGGGCACCCTGGACGAGGCCATCGAGATCATCTGGGCGCGCAAGCGCGCCTACACGGTCGAGGAAATCGCCGCGCGCGCGGTGCGCACCATCCGGACCGCCGTCGCCCACGGGGTCACGCGCTTTCGCAGCCACGTCGACGTGGACAGCATCGGCGGCCTGCGCCCCCTCGAGGGCGTCCTCGAAGCGCGCGAGCGCACCCGCGACATCGCCGACGTGCAGATCGTGGCCTTCCCGCAGGAGGGCATCTTCAAGGACAAGGGCACCGACGACCTCATGTGGCAGGCGATGGAAGCCGGCTGCGATCTGGTGGGCGGCATGCCCTTCAACGAAGCCTCGCCCGCGGACAGCGCGCGCCACATCGCCTTGGCCTTCGAGATCGCGAAGCACCACGACGCCGGTATCGACATGCACGTGGACGAGACCGACGACCCGGACGCGAAGACGCTGGAGATGCTGGCCGAGCAGACCATGACCAACGGCTGGCAGGGGCGCGTCACCGCCGGCCACACCTGCGCGCTCGCAGGCTACGAGGAGGACTACGCCAACCGCGTCGTCGGCCTCGTGCGCGACGCGGACATCCACATGATCGTGAACCCCGCGACCAACCTGATGCTGCAAGGGCGAGGCGATGCGCAGCCGAAGCGGCGCGGCATCACGCGGGTGAAGGAGCTGCTGGAGGCGGGCGTCAACGTCTCCTGCGGTCAGGACTGCATCCGCGACACGTTCTACCCGTTCGGCACCGGCGATCCGCTGGAGGTAACGTTCCTCGCGAGCCACGCCGCGCACATGAGCCGCCCGCACGAGATCGAGACCGTCTTCGACATGCAGACCGGCGCAGCGGCGCGCACCATGGGGCTCACCGACTATGGCGCGGCGCCCGGCTGCGTCGCCGACCTGGTCATCATCGACGCGGCCGACCCGCTGCAGGCGCTGACCCGACGGGCCGACCGAACCCACGTCATCAAGCGCGGCCGCGTCGTTGCCGAGACCGTGACGCAGCGGCGCACGGCCTGGTCCTGAGAGCGGCAGGGGAGGGAGACATGGCAATCGACGTCGCGAAGGTCGAGATAAAGTCGGTCTCGGACGCCTCAGGCCTGGAGGAACTCATCGCGTCGGGCCGCATGACGGCGGATTCCGTCGTCGCCGTGATCGGCAAGACGGAGGGCAATGGCGGGGTCAACGACTTCACCCGGATTCTGTCGGACAACGCCTTCCGCGGCGTCCTCCTCGAGCACGGCACGCGGAGCGAAGCGGAGGTCGGCGAGATCCCCATGGTCTGGTCGGGCGGCTGCGACGGCGTGCTCACCCCGCATGCCACCGTCTTCGCCCGCAACGACGAGACGGGACCCGAGGACACGCCGCGCCTCGCCATGGGGACCGCAATGAGTGCGCCCATCCTGCCCGAGGACATCGGCCGGCCGGCGATGGTGGAGAAGATCGCAGACGGCGTGCGCGCCGCCATGGCCGATGCCGGGATCAGCGACCCGGCGGACGTCCACTACGTGCAGACCAAGACGCCGCTGCTCACCATCGACACGGTGCGTGAAGCCCACGGGCGCGGCGAGACCGCAGCCTGCGAGGTCCACGAATCGATGGGGGTCTCCAACGGCACCACCGGGCTCGGCATTGCCGTGGCGCTTGGCGAAGTCGCCATGCCCCGGGCGGAGGAGATCTGCCGCAACCTCGACCTCTACTCCTCGGTCGCCTCGTGCTCGTCGGGCGTGGAGCTCGAGCGCGGGCAGATCGTCCTCTTCGGCAACGCGCCGGGGGCCGGCGGGCGCTACCGCATCGGCCACGGCGTTATGCAGGACGCGCTCGACATCGACGGAATCTACGACGGCATCCGCAACGCCGGCCTCGATCTGCCGGCGCGCCCGCGCGCGACCGATCTTGGCGGCAAGCTCGTCAACTGCTTCATCAAGTGCGAGGCCGACCGCACCGCGCGCCTGCGCGGCCGCCGCCAGATCATGCTGGACGATTCCGACGTCCACCATCACCGCCACTCCAAGGGTGCCGTCGGCGGCGTGGCGGCGGCGGCCATCGGCGATCCTGCCGTGTTCGTCTCGGTCGATGCGATGCACCAGGGCCCGCAGGGCGGCGGCCCGGTAGTGGCCATCGTCGACGTGGGCGCCTAGGGCGCGACCCGGCTGGATGCCCGACCCCATGAACACCATTCATGGCCGCGAAGCCTTCCTCGCGCTGCTCGAGAGCGAGGGCGTGTCGCATCTCTTCGGCAACCCCGGCACCACGGAGCTGCCGATCATGGCCGCGCTCCCCGACCGGCCCGCGGTCAGGTACATCATGGCGCTGCAGGAGGCCCTGGTGGTCGCCATGGCGGACGGCTACTCGCGCGCCTCGGGCGCTCTCAGCGCCTGCAACGTCCACGTCGCGCCCGGGCTCGGCAACGCCATGGGCTCGCTCTACAACGCCCGGTGGATGGGCTCGCCGGTCATCGTCACCGCCGGGCAGCAGGAGCAGGGGCACGGGTTGACCGAGCCGCTGCTCTACGCGCCCCTGGTGCCGATCGCGCAGCCGCTCGTGAAGTGGGCGGTGGAGGTGAACCGGCTTCGCGACCTGCCGCGCATCCTGCGCCGGGCGGCGAAGATCGCGACGACCCCGCCGACCGGTCCGGTGTTCATCTCGCTGCCGGGCGACATTCTCAACGAGCAGGCTGCGCTCGAGCTTGGCCAGCCGACGCGGGTCGATGCCGCCGGCAGGCCGAGCGACGCAGCGCTCGGGCGTCTGGCGGACCGCCTGCTCGCGGCGCGTCGCCCGGTCATCGTGGCCGGGCACGAAGTCGCGACCTCCGGCGCCCTTGCGGAAGCGGCGACGCTTGCCGAGGTGCTGGGCGCACCGGTCTACCAGCAGACGGTGTGCGACGGGGCGCACTTCCTCTCCGAGCATCCGGCCTTCATGGGCGCGCTCACGCGCGATCAGCGCGAGGTCCGCGAGACCCTCTCGCCCCACGACCTGATGTTCTGCATCGGCTCTGACGTGCTGCGCATGTCGGTGTTCAGCGAAACCGACCCGATGCCCGACGGCCTGGCCGTGGTCCAGATCGGCCTCCGGGACTGGGAGATGGGTAAGAACTACCCGGCCGAGATCGCGCTGCGTGCCGATGTGAAGGAGACGCTCGCCGCTCTCGCCGGCCTGATCGAGAGCAAGCGGGGCGCTGAAGGGGCAGCCGAGGCAGCGGCCGCGGTCGCGGCGCTTGGCGCTTCCAACTGGTCCGCGAAGCGCAAGGCCGTCCGCGCCGCCGCCCTGGAGCACGCGGGCGAGACGCCGATGGCGCCCGACCTCGCGATGCTCCGGCTCGTCGACGCCCTGCCCGACGGCGCGGTCATCGTGGAGGAGGGGATCCTGAGCGCCCGCGCGCTCCCCGCGCTCTATCCCTTCCGCGACACCAGGTCCTATTTCGGCCTCGGCAGCGGCGGCATCGGCTTCGCGATGGCAGGCGCGGTGGGCGTGCAGCTGGCGTTACCGGGCCGGCCCGTCGTCGCCGTCGTCGGCGACGGCAGCGCGATGTACAGCATCCAGGCTCTGTGGACCGCCGCGAACGCCAGGCTGCCGATCACCTACGTCATCGCCAACAACGGCGGCTACCGCATCATCAAGGAGCGCCTGAAGTCGTTCCACGGTGTCGAGCACTACGCCGGCATGGAGTTCAAGGACCCGGCGATCGACTTCACCGGCCTCGCCCGCTCGCTGGGGGTGACCGCGCAGCGGATCACGAACCCGGACGACATCGCACCGGCCCTCGCCGACTCCACCCGGCGCAACGGGCCGACGCTTCTCGATGTCGTCGTCGACGACGGCTTCGGGAACGAGGGGCGGTAGGCCGCGACAGCGGCCCGCCTGCGCAGGCGCCGGCCAGAGGCCGGCTGCCGTGAGCGAGAATACCCTGTCGCGAATCCGACTCTGACGGACGCGCGCTAATCCTCGTCCGGCTCCGGCGGTGGGGACCAGTGGCGCAGCGTCGCGGATTCGATGGTGCCGTCGGGCATCACCGTGCCGTCGAGGTTGGCCTGGCCGAAGAAGGCGTCCGCCACCTCGGCCCCGCGAAAGTCGGCGCGGATGAGATCGGCCTCGCGGAAGTTCGCCTCGCGCAGGTTGGCGCCGGCGAGATCGGCCGTGGCGAGGCGCGCGCGCTTGAAGCTCGCGCCGGAAAAATTCGCCTCGCGCAGGTTGGCGCCGATCAACACCGCCTCCTCCAGCTTGGCCAGGCGCCCGTCCGCGCGGCCGAGGTTCGCGTTCTCCAGGTCGGCGAGGCGCAGGTCGGCGCAGTAGAACTCGGCGGCGCTGAAGTCCGCGCCCCGGCACTTCGCGCCGGCAAGCTCGGCCTGCGCGAGATTGCACTCGGAGAGGACGGCGCCGCCCAGGTCGGCGACCTTGAGGTCAGCGCTCCAGAGGTCCGCGCCGGCGAGCCGCGCGCCCTGCAGCTTCGCGCCCTTGAACGTGGCGAGCCGCAGGTTCGCGCCGGTGAGGTCCGCGCCGGTGAGATCGGCGGCCCAGAGATCGACCTCGCGCAGGATGCTGCCGGCAAAGCTCGCACCGCGCAGGTCCGCCTTGCGAAAGTGGAAGCCCTGCAGGTCGAAGCGCGAGAGGTCGGCGCCGGCGAGCGCGCCCGCGCGAATCTGGTCCCCGTTCGGCCGCCAGCCCGTCATCCCGCGCCACCCGCCGTCTCGATACGCACCGGCGTTCCCACGCCGAGCCCCAGCGCCCTGTCCGCCCGGCCTTGGTTGACCGCGACCTCGGCGAGCCCGTTCGCGTTCTCGTACCAGAAGGCCGCGCCCGGCGCCGCGTCGGAGAACGTGCGCAGCCGCCGGAGCCGCCGGCCGCCCGCGACGACGGCCGCGTCCTCCGCCAGCCGGGCCGCGCGAATCCCCGTCATCGCGTTGCCGTAGGGGTCGATGTAGACGATCGCGGCCCGATCGTCCGGCCAATCGGCGCCGACCGCCCTGGCGCCGTCCAGCGGCGTGCCCGGCACCTCTTCGCTGCGCGCCACTTGGGCTGCCACCGGCGCGAAGAGATCGCGGCCGTGAAAGGAGGCGGAGAGGATGGGCGGGCGCCACGTGATGGCGAACCAGCGTGCGTCGCCCGCGCGCCGGGCAACGATGGCGAGGAGGCCGTTGTCGGGGCCCACGTACCAGCGCCCGCCGGCGCTCACCGCGACCGGCGCCCGCTCGCTGCCGACGCCGGGGTCGACAACGCAGACGAAGACCGCACCCGGCGGGAAGGCCGGTGCGAAGGCTGCGAGCAGATAGGCGGCGGGCTCGGGATCGCAGGCGGGCAGGTCGTCCGCGAGGTCGACCACGGGGATGCCCGGGGCCTCGCGTGCGAGCACGGCCTTCATCTGGCCCGTGTACGGCCCGGCGGGCCCGAAATCGGTGAAGAGGACGATCACACGCTGCCCGCGCCGGACGGCGGGTCGTCGAGGTTGTCCATGCCCATGTAGGTGTCGAACATGCCGTCGACGCCGAGGAGCTGGCCCGAGATGTGGCGGCCGGAATCGGAGCAGAGGTAGAGCGCGAGGTCGGCGATCTCCTGCTCCGTGATGCCCGTGCGCATGGCGATGTTGCGCAGGATGGTCGCCTGCATTTCCTCGACCGTGCGCCCGGCGGCCTCGGCCTTGGCGCGGACCACGCGCGCGCCCCGCTCGTTCAGGATGTAGCCCGGCAGGATCGCGTTGACGCTGATCCTGGCGGGGCCGAGCTCGATCGCGAGCGTCTTGGTGAGCCCGGTGATGGCGAACTTCGATGTGGCATAGGGGAGCCGGAGCGGGAAGCCCATGCGCCCTGCGGTGGACGAGATGTTGACGATGGCGCCGCGCCCGGCCGCGCGCATGAGCGGCACCGCGCGCCGCGCGCAGTAAAACTGGCCGGAGATGTTGACCGCGATCGTGCGGTCCCAATCGGCAGGCTCGATGGCTTCCACGTGGGCGGTGGGGCCGGCGATCCCGGCGTTGTTGACGAGGATGTCGACGCCGCCCATGGCCTCCGCCGCGACCTCGAACAGCCGGTCCACCTGGGCCGAATCGGCGACGTCGGCCTCGATCGCGCCGATCCTCCTGCTGCGTACGTCCTCGACCAGCCCGGGCTGGACGTCGCAGGTGAAGACGGTGGCGCCGTTGGCCGCCAGCGTCTCCGCGATGACGCGCCCGATCCCCGACCCGCCTGCGGTCACCACCGCGCGCCGGCCCTTGCAGGAAATTTCCATGGTCCGCTCCCGCTCTTGAAGAGGGCGCAAGAGTAGCGGGCGGGGCGCGCCTTGCCGAGAGCGCCTATCGCGTTCCAGGAAATGCGGAGTCCCGCCATTTCGGCTGCCGGGTGCGCCGCATAGAATGCGCGCCATGCAGCGTTGTGATTTCCTGGTCGTCGGCGCCGGCATGGCGGGCGCCTCGGCGGCGTACTGGCTTGCCGAGCGGGGCCGCGTCGCCGTTCTCGAGCAGGAGGACGCGGCCGGCTATCACTCCACCGGGCGGTCTGCCGCCATGTACATGGAGACGTACGGCGGGCCACTGACCAAGGGTCTCGCCGTTGCGGGCCGTGCCTTCCTCGCCGACCCGCCCGCCGGATTTGCGGCCTCGCCGCTGCTCAGCCCGCGCCACGTGCTCTACGTGGGCCGCAGCGATCAGATCGCCGCGCTCGATCGGTTCTACGAGGAGAACCGGCTGCTCGTGCCGTCCCTGGCACGCCTCGACGCCAAGCAAGCCCTGGCGCAGCCCGTGCCGCTCTGTGAGGACTACGTCGCCGGTGCGGTGCTGGAGCCTGACGCGGAGGAGATCGACGTCGCCGCCCTGCACCAGGGCTACCTGCGGGGCCTGCGGGCGCGTGGCGGCACGCTGATGACGGAGGCGGCGGTGACGGTGCTCCGGCGCGAGCGCGGACTCTGGCACGCGGAGACGCCGGCCGGCGCGTTCGCCGCGCCCGTCGTGGTCAACGCCGCAGGCGCCTGGTGCGACGCCGTGGCGGCGCTTGCGGGCGTTTCGCCCATCGGCCTCCAACCGAAGCGCCGGACCGCGTTCATCTTCGACGGGCCGGCGGACGGCGTCGACGGCTGGCCGATGGTGCACGACGTCGAGGATTCCTTCTACCTCAAGCCCGACGCCGGCCGCGTCCTGGGCTCGCCCGCGGACGAGGTCCCGTCCGAGCCCTGCGATGCGTATCCCGAGGAGCTCGACATCGCCATTGGCGCCGACCGCATCATGCAGGCGACGCGGCTCGAGATCCGCCACATCCGCAACAAGTGGGCAGGGCTCAGGAGCTTTGTGAGGGATCGTCAGCCGGTCGCGGGCTTCGACCTCGCCGCCGAGGGCTTCTTCTGGCTGGCGGGGCAGGGGGGCGCCGGCATCATGACCGCGCCCGCGCTCGGCGCAACGGTGGCGGCGCTCGCCAGCGGCGATCCGGTGCCCGAGGAAGCCGCCGCGCGCGGTATCGCCGCCGAGGCACTCGGCCCCCGCCGCCTCCGCTAACTCAGGAGACCGGCTCCGCGATCACGCGGATCTCGCCGTCCTGCACGGCGTGGTAGAAGCAGGCCGGGCGGTTGGTGTGGCAGGCGGGGCCGGTCTGGTCGACCAGCAACAGCAGCGCGTCGCTGTCGCAATCGAAGCGCAACTCGACAAGCCGCTGCGTGTGGCCCGAGCTTTTGCCCTTGCGCCAGAGTTCCCGACGCGAGCGGGACCAGTAGCAGACGCGGCCGGTGCTGAGCGTCTCCCGCACCGAGTCCGCGTTCATCCACGCGAGCATCAGCACCTCGCGGGTCTCGTGCGACTGCGCGATTGCGGGGATGAGGCCGGCATCGTCGAAACGCAGCCGCTCGATCACCTGCTGGGCCAGGTCGCCGCTCGCCGCCATTCTTCGTTCTCCCGAGACGAGTGCCCGACGCTAGTGATTGGCGCGCGCCGAATCAACGAACCGGCCCGTGAAGGCCGATGCCAGTGCGGCGCCGCCGTGCGCCAGCGCGAAGAGCGCGAGCGCCGCGACCACGATGGAGGGACCGGACGGCGTGTCCCACGCAAGCGAGCCGTGGAGCCCGCCGGCCACGGCCACCGATCCGGTCGCGCTCGCGAGCAGGGCCATCTGCTCGGGCGAGCGCGCGAGCCGGCGCGCCGTCGCCGCCGGGATGATCAGCAGCGCCACGATCAGGATCAGCCCGATGATCTTCATGGCGATGGCGACGGCGAGCGCGATCAGCAGGGTGAAGGCGATGCGCACGAGGCCCACGCGCACGCCCTCGGCACGCGCCAGCTCCTCGTGCACGGTGACGGCTAGCAGCGGCCGCCAGATCAGCACCGTCGCCAGCAGGACCGCGCCGCCGCCGCCGTAGATCCAGGCCAGGTCGCGTCCGCTGACGGCCAGGATGTCGCCGAACAGGTAGCTCATCAGGTCCACCCGCACGCTCTCGAGAAAGCTGATCCCGACGAGGCCAAGGGCGAGCGCGCCGTGCGCCATGATGCCGAGCAGCGTGTCGGTGGCGAGCCGCCGCTGCTGCTGGAGGAGCAGGAGCAGCAGGGCAAGGGCCACGCACATGATGAGGATGCCGGCGTTGGGCTCGATGCCGAGGCCGACGCCCAGCACGACTCCGAGCAGCGCGCTGTGGGCGACCGAATCGCCGAAGTAGGCCATGCGCCGCCAGACCATGAAGCAGCCGAGCGGCCCGGTGGCGATCGCCACGCCGATGCCGCCGGCCAGCGCGCGCGCGAAGAAGTCGTCGAGCACTGCGCGCTCAGCCGGCCCCGCCGGGCGACGGTCCGTCACCGGACGGCGGTCCGTCACCGGGTGGCGTTCCGTCGCCGGACGGTGATCCGTCGCCGGGCAGGTCGGGCTCCATCGGGGTCACGGAGACGGGAGGGCCATGACTGTGGTCGTGGTGATGGGTGTAGACCGCCAGCGCCGCAGCCGCGTGGGGGCCGAACAGAGCGACGTATTCGGGATGCCGGCTCACCGCCTCCGGCTCGCCCGCGCAGCAGACGTGCCCGTTGATGCAGACCACGCGGTCGGTGGCGCCCAGCACGAGGTGAAGGTCGTGGGAGATGACCAGCACGCCGCAGCCGCGGCGGTTCCGCAGCTGGCCGATCAACTGATGCATGGCCATCTGGCCGGCGAAGTCGACCTGCTGGATCGGCTCGTCGAGCACCAGCAGGTCGGGGTCGCGCAACAGGGCGCGGGCGAGCAGCACCCGCCTGAACTCGCCGCCGGAGAGGCTGCTGAGCTGGCGGTCGATGGCCGCCGTCGCCCCCACCTCCTCCAGCACCGCAGCAGCATCGCCATGCCCGCGCCGCCCGGCCATTGCCAGGAAGCGGCGCACGCTGAGCGGCAGCAGCTCCTGCTGCTCGAAACGCTGCGGAACGTAGCCCACCACGACGCCGGGCTCGTGGCGGACGGCGCCGGAGTCGGGCTTGATGAGCCCGAGCAGCGCGCGCACCGCGGTGGTCTTGCCCGCACCGTTCGGCCCGATCAGGCTTACCACCTCCTGCCGGCGGACCTCGATCGAGACCCGGTCCAGCACCGTGCGGCCGGTGTAGCGCACCACCAGGTCGCGGCCCGAGGCGAGCAGCGGCCCGGGCGCGCTGGGCCGCCGGCTCAGCCGCTCTGCGGGCGCGGCGTGCACTGCGGACACTTGCCGTGCAGCTCGACGATCGTGCGCGAGAGCGCAAAGCCCGAGCCGGCCGCCTGAGCGGCGACCGCGCGGTCGATGCTGGCCGCGTTCATCTCCGAGACATCGCCGCAATCGCCGCAGATCAGGAACTGGGCGCTGTGGCCCTCGTCCGGCTGCGGGCATCCGACGAAGGCATTGAGGCTGTCGATGCGATGGACCAGGCCATGCTCCATCAGGAACTCGAGGGTGCGGTACACCGTGGGCGGCTTGGCCGCGCCGTCCTCGTCGCCGAGCGCGGCGAGCAGATCGTAGGCCTTGACCGCCCGATGGCTTTCCCAGATCAGCTCCAGAACTCTGCGCCGCAAGGGGGTAAGGCGGGCGCCGCGCTCGCGGCACACGGCCTCGGCGCGGGCCAGCGCGTCCGCGATGCAGCCTCGATGCTCGTGCCCGCCGTCGTGGAAGGCGGGCCGGTCCGCGGATGAAGCGTTCATTCGTTCCTCGATCCGGCCGCATCGCGGTTCGTCCTGCGGCCGCCGCTACAGGTTACACTATATCATCACTCGGGCTAGCGTCGGATCCCGGATGCGGGGCCGCTGCGGCGGACGCCGTCAGCGCGCCCAGATCGATACCGTGCTCAGGTACGTGCGGTTGTCGCGGTCGAGCGGATAGAAGATTTCGCTGTTGCGCCCGAACCAGCGGTCATAGATTTCGTCGTAGCCGCTGTTGGAGTCCTCGACGCCGCTGAACATGTCGACGATGACCCGGTTGACGGTATCGCGCCACGGGCTGTCGTCCTGCGGCAGCACGCAGGCCAGCGTCTCCATCGCGAGCGCGTAGGTACGCGGAAGCAGGACCACGCTCCGGCGCGGCTCCGCCTTCGCCGCAAGCCCCAGCAGCGTGATGCCGATGTTGGCGACGCCCTTCACCTCGCCAGCCGCAAGCGCGCTCATCGCGTCCTTCATGGTGGGGAACTGATGCAGGTTCGCCGCGGGCAGCTCTTCGTTGACGATGTTCACGGTCGTCGTGCCTTCGACCACCCCGATGTCGAGCCGGCCGAGATCGACTCCGCCCGTGGCGTGCTCCCGATAGGTCAGGATGCGCGTGCCGTCGCGAAAGAAGGGCACGGAGAAGTCGACCAGCGCCTCGCGGTCCCAGGTCGGCGTGGTGATGCCGCAGACGATGTCGAGCTCGCCTGCAGCGACCCGCTGCAGCCGGTCGCCGGGCGTTACCTCGTGAAGCTCCAGCGCGACCGGCCGGCCCACCTTTTCCTCCGCCGCGACCCGGACCAGCTCCAGCAGGTCGACCGAAAAGCCCTCGAAGCCACCGGCTTCGAGCTTCCGGGCGAAGGGCGGCGCGCTCGCCCGGGTGCCGGCGCGAATCACGCCGTCCGCCTCGATCTTGGCGAGCACGCCGTCGGCGGCGGCGTGTGCCGGCGGTGCCAGGCGCGGTGCGCCCGACGCCAGCAGGAATATCGCAAGCAGGGCGCCCCCGTATCGGAGCAGCGCCCAACGTCGCGGCAGAGCGAGGCGCAGACGATGACTGAAGCCGGTCATTCTCCCCCCGAAGGTCTGCCGTCCTTCCCGCGGGCCGCGATGCCCGCGCGGCGGCCCCCTGCGGCACGGCGACACATGAAATGACGGCAGAAACTGGTTCCACCCGTGCGGCACGATACTCTATTTCGTCCCTTGTCCATATCGGATAGGATTCTTCGTTGTCGCGGCCGACGGCACCGCGGCGATGGCCGGGAGGGCGAGCGTTCCATTGCGCAGAACCCTGTTTCCGGTTCGCGTCAATAAGAGCGGCAACGATGATTCACGCGACGATCATCGACCTCCGACGCACTGCGGCCGTGGCATCTTGCCTGGCCTCCCGGGCTTGTGCTGCCACGGGGCGGGCCGATTGATGCGCCGGCGCGCTCCCGTTCAACCATCCCATCGCCCGGCTGCCGAGGGCCGCGCTCATGCCGTCGAGCCCGTCGTCTCCGCGCAGCACGCGGGGTCAGTCGCATGAGCCTGCGATTTCCACCATGGCGCCTGCTGAGCGCCATCGCCCTCGTCGCCTGGGCGGGCCTGGCCTCACCTGCGCTAGCCGACCGGCTGCAGGAGATACGGGAGCGCGGCTACGTCACCGTCGGCGTGAAGGAGGACTACGCGCCCTTCGGCTTCCGCGACGCCGAGGGCACGCTGATCGGCTACGACGTGGACGTGGCGCGCGGCTTCGCGGAGGCGATCGGCGTCGAGCTCCGGCTGGAGCCGGTCACCAGCGCCAATCGCCTGCAGAAGGTGCAGCGGGGCGAGATCGACATCGTCGCCGCCACCATGGGCGACACCCGCAGCCGCCGCGAGCTGGTCACCATGATCGAGCCGCAATACTACGGCGACGGGGCCAACGTGCTGCTGCGGGACAGCGCCAAGATCGGCACCTGGGCCGATCTGCGCGGGCAGACCGTCTGCGGGCTTCAGGGCTCGCTCTGGAACCGGCTCGCCAAGCAGCGGCTGCTGCTCGACGTGACCGCCTTCAACAGCACCCGCGAGGCCAGCCAGGGGCTGCGCAACGAGCACTGCGTCGGCTGGATCTACGACGAGGTTCTCCTTCTCCACGAGGTCGAAAGCGGCGAATGGGATGGCTTCAGCGTCTCGCTGCCGACGCGCTTCGTGCTGCCCTGGGCCGTCGCCATCGCCAAGGAGGAGGGCGGCGGTGCGCTCGACCAGCTGATGGGCGACACGCTGGCGGGGTGGCATCGCGACGGCTTCCTCCAATCGCTGGAGAAGAAGTGGGAGCTGCCGCCCTCGCCCTTCCTGCGTGACGCGCGGACGACATGGCAGGAGACCGACGAGTCCGGGGAGCTGAAATGCCAGCGAAACGAGCAGGGCCAGTGGCCGCTCGAATGCCGGGTGGTCGCGCTCGTCACCGGCAGCGGCATCGGCGGCCTTTCGGGCTTCTCGCTGACGATCATGGAGGTGACGGGCCTCGACATCAGCATCCTCTACGACCCGCTCGACCGAAGCGTTTTCCTCTACGGCCTCGCGCTCACCGCGGCGCTCTCGGCCATCACGGTCGTCGGCAGCATCCTGCTGGGCGTGATCTTCGGCTGGCTGATGCACCGCCGCGTGCCGGGAGTCAGCCACTTCCTGCGGGGGTTCAGCGAGTTCCTCCGCATGACTCCTCCGCTGCTCCAGCTCTATGTCGTCTTCTTCGGCCTGGGCGGCGTGCTGCTCTCGCTCGGGTTCACGCTCGACGCCTTCCTGGTCGCCGCCGTGGTGCTGTCGCTCTATGCCGCCTCGAGCAACGCGATCGCGTTCTCGCTGGCTGCCGATGTCGCCGCCACCGGCAGCCACAAGCTAAAGTTCGTGCCGCGGGACATCAATCGGGCGTTCAGGCTCTGCTACGCCGCGATCATGGGCAACTCCGCCAATATCGTGAAGGCCACCGGCATGGCCAGCACGCTCGCCCTGCCCGAGCTGGTTCACGCCAGCACGTCGATCGTGGCGGAGAAGGGCAATGCCGACGTCATGATGAACCTTCTCCTCATCTGCTACTTCGTCCTGGTCATCATCACCGTGCAACTCTTCCGCCGGTTCGAGCGGGGCAGGGCCACGACACGATGACGGCAGGGGAGACAATCGACGTCCTTTGGGTCTGGTCGCCCTTCCTGGTGGAGGGCTTCGGCTGGAACATCATCGTCTCCCTGCTCGCCATGGCGATCGGGACGGTCGTGGGCGTCGTGCTCGCGCTCTTGCGGGGTGGCTCCAACTGGAGCGCAAGGCACGGCGGCAGCGGACTCACGACGCTGGCCCGCAACGCGCCGACCTTCGTGATGCTGTTTTATCTGGCCTACATCATCCCCACCGAGTTCACGCTCTTCGGCGCCTCCGCGACCTTCCCGGCCTGGATCAAGGCATCGCTTGCGCTCGGCATCGCGGTCGCCGGCTACGTGTCGGACAACGCGCTCGTCGCGATCCGCCACATGCGCCGCCACGAGATGGCGGAGGCGCTGCTCTTCGTGCCGGCCTGGACCAGCTACTTCCTGATCATCGTCATGGCCTCCAGCACCGCCTCGGTGATCGGCGTGCCGGAACTCGTGCGCCGGGCGGATACGGTCATCGGCGCCGTCGACGAGATCGGGCTGGCGCTTTGGGTCTATCTCTGGGCTATGATCTGGTTCCTCGGGCTCAGCATCCTGCTGACGTTCGGAATGAACTGGCTGAGCAGGCACATCAGGCGGCGCGTGCATCGGCCGCTGGAAGAGACGACCGACATCACCGGGGATCCGCTGCCGTGACAGCGCCCCGACCCGACGCTAGCATCGGGTGTACACCACTGCCGGACACCGCCGTTGACTCTCTCGAGACGCCTGATCATCACGGTTGCCGCATCCGTCGGCGTGGCCATCGTCGGCGTTTCGCTGGCGATGGGCTTCCTCGCGCGCGACGCGCTGATCGAGCAGGCCGAGGACCAGGCCCGGCTCGTCGCCGGGTTGATCGCGAGCGAAGCCAATCGGGCGGAGCTCACCGCCGACGAGATCGACCGCATGATCGTCAGCCAGATGGAGGCGCAGGCGCTGGCGATCGCCCGCCATCTCGAAAACCACGATCACGAGGAGGAGCGCGGCGAGGCAGCCCTCGGCATCTATTTCGCCAAGCTGACGGCGGATAGCGCCGTCGACGACATCTGGCTGCTGGACGCAGACGGCAAGCCGGAGGTGCGGGCGGTCGGCGGGCTGAGCGAGGCGAGGCCCTCGGATCTCGCGTCCGCCGGCATCGATGCCCGTGTCGTGGAAGCGCTGGTCTCCGGCCGGCGCTTCTCGATAACGTTCCAGTCGATCCCGCCAGGCGGGTGGGAAAAGTCGATGAGGTACGTGGGCGTTCGCGCCAGCAATCACGAGTCCGTTCTGGTCGGCACGCTGACGACCGAGACCGGCGGCCCCGGCGAGATCATCGGCATCGAGGCAGCGCTGGACTCGCTGGCCGGACGAGAGGCGATCCAGGCAATCTGGGTCGTCAACGATCTGCTCGATCTGATCGGCATGGCCGCGTTCGTAGGTCCGGACGAGCCCATGGCGGGCGCGTCCCTCTCGGCCGAAGACGAGGATCTCGCCACGCGTGCCCTGGGAATCGACGGTTCCATGTCCTACCTGGGCGATCACGCCCTTCACGTGGCGGCGCCAATTCTCGACCGCGGCGGCGTCGCCACCGGGGCCGCGGTGCTCCACATGGGGCGCGACCACCTGGACAGGCTGTTCGCGGACCACGTGAAGTACGGCCTCATCGTCGCGGCAGCGGCCTTCGCCATCGGCTCGATTATCGCCGCCATCTCGGCGCGCCGTATCGTGCAGCCGGTCACGGCGCTGACCACGGCGGCGGCGGAGGTGGACACCGACACCCTGAGCTTCGCTCCGGAGACTCTCGATCCCGTCGCCGGCAGGCGGGACGAGCTCGGCACCCTGGTCCGCGTGTTTCAGAACATGGTGCGCCAGGTGCAGGCGCGCGAGGAATACCTGGAGAGCATGGTGCGCGCGCGTACGCGGGACCTGGAGGAATCGAACGCGCAGCTCGAACGGGCGAAGGAGCGCATGGAGTCGGAGCTCAAGATCGCGCACGCCCTGCAGGGCGCGATCCTGCCCAAGACGCTGCCGGACAGTCCGTCCTTCTCCGGGCAGGCGCTCATGACTGCTGCGCGCGAGATGGGCGGCGACTTCTACGACTTCTTCACCCTGGACGACGGCCGGCTCAGCGTGGTCATGGCGGACGTCTCCGGCAAGGGCGTGCCGGCGGCCTTCTTCATGGCGATCGCGCGAACCGTCATGCGCGCGGCCGCGGCCCGGCATCCCAAGCCCGGCCCCTGCCTGGAGGAGGTCAACGACGCGATCTGCGAGCAGAACCCGCAAGACCTGTTCGTCACGCTCTTCTACGGAATCCTCGACCCCGAAACGGGCGAGTTCGTCTACGCCAATGCCGGGCACAACCCGCCGTTCGTCGTCAAGCGCCCCGGCGAAGTCCTGCCGCTGCCGATGACGGGCGGCATGGCCGTCGGCGTCATGCCCGGACTGCCCTACAGCGAAGACGCGATGACGATGGCGCCGGGAGACACGATGTTCCTCTACACGGACGGCATCACCGAGGCCATGAACGTGGACGAGGAGGAGTTCACCGAGGCCCGTCTGGAGGCGGTTCTGGCCGATGGCCACGCGCTGCCTGTCGACGCCGTGCTCACGAACGTGACCAGCGCGGTGGTCGAATTCGTCGCCGGCGCGGAGCAGTCCGACGACATCACGTGCATCGTGCTGCGCTACGATGGCGAGCCGGGCGATACCGCGCCTGCCTGACCTAACCCTGATGCTGTCCGTGGCCGGAACGGTACCGCATAAGAACATATTATAGACCGGCAAAGAATTCTATATTGGAAGCTGTTTCCCTGTGTCGTCACAAAGGGCGAGGTATGGCGCAGTGCGATTGTGGGCGACGGAGTAATATCAACTATGATATATCATGAATTATTGATTCAGGCCGCCGGCGATGGTCGTTCGCGCCGCCTGACGGCATGGTCGCCGGGGTATGCTCTCGCTGACATCCGGCCTCGATCGCTCTCGTCGCAGCGGCCGCGCCCATAGGGACAGGACATGCCCGTTACCTTGCGTCAGCTGCGCTACTTCCAGGCTTTGATCGAGCACGGCTCCTTCAGCCGGGCCGCCGAGAGCGTCCACGTCTCCCAGCCTGCGCTCTCGCTCCAAATTCGCGAACTCGAGGGCTCGCTCGGCGGGCCGTTGGTGGAGCGCGAAAGCCGCGGCATCCTGCTCACGCCGCTCGGCCGGGAGGCGCATGAGCAGACCCTTCGGATTCTGGACGAAACGCTGCTCCTCGAGAACCTGAGCCAGAGGTTCGAGGCGGGCCCGCTCCGTGTCTCTGTCGGCATCGTCTCCACGCTCGCGCCCTATCTGCTTTCCGGAATTCTGAGCCGCCTTCACGAGGCCTCGCCCCGCCTCGAGCTGGAGATCAGGGAAGCGCCGGGACAGGACGTCGTGGCCGGCCTCCTGGCAGGACGCCTCGACGCAGCGATCGTCTCTCTCCCGCTTGGGCTGATGGAGCTCCCGGAGCGCGAGCTCTTCGAGGATCACTTCGTGCTTGCCGGCCGAGCCGGGCGCCTGGCCTCGATCCGCCGCACGCTCGGCGACGACGTGCGTCCCTCCGACCTGGCGCGGGCTGACATCGGGCCGCTGTTCACGCTCGGCGACCGGCATTGTCTGGCCGACCAGGTTCTCGGCGCCTCTCTGATGTGGCGCACGCGGGAGGTTCGCCGCGGTGCGGAATCGCTTGCCACGCTGTCCCGGCTGGTCGCGAGCGGCGCCGGGCTGACGCTCCTTCCGGAAACCGCCGCGCTCGCCGAGCGCGCAGCCGAGCCTGATCTGAGCTTCCTGCGTTTCGCCGCGCCGCAGCCCTCTCGCCGGATCGGTCTCACCCACCGGGTTGCAGCCCACGGCCAGCAGTGGATCGATGTGCTGGCGGAGGCGGCGGCAGCTGCGGGACTCGCGCTCACCGAGGAGGCGCACAAGGCGATCCGGCTTTAGCCCGCATTTCCGTTTCGCACGGAAGCGCTCTATGGGCCGCCCCGGCCCGGTAGTTCCGGAAGTGCGACGGTCTGCGCGCTGCATCCGCAGAGCCTGCCCCCAGCCGCCTGCCCGGTGCACCGCACCATGGTGCGGGGTGGGCCTTCGTCGTGCGCTGCGCCAGCCCGTACGCTGCGCGACTTCACTCCGCGAGGGCGGCGAGCGCCTCGGCCCGCGACGGCCGAATTGTGATGATAGTATCGAATCCGCTCTTCTCGAAAATGCTCAAGACTTGAGCCGTGACCGCGTAGAGCGCGAACTGTGCATCACGGTTGGTGACGGCCTTGGCAAGCGCGAGCATGGTACGCAGGCCCGCGCTGCCGATGTAGGTCACCTTCTCGCAGTCGACGATCACGGTGTGATCGCCGTCCACGAGCGCGGTCTCGATCGCCTCGTGGAACGCGAGCACGGTGGAGCCATCGATACGGCCCTCCACCCGTACCGACAGCACGCCGGCCTCACGTTCCGTCGTCACGTCCATGATGTCCTGGCTGGCTCTGGGCGATCCCAAGGAATGCCCCACCTGTTGTTTGTGTTGCGCGCCGGTCCCGGCCGGGCGGCGCTATGCGGCAGTCGATTGCAGCAGCGCCGAAGGACGCGGACCGCCGGTCGCCCAGTCGAGGAGCTCGACCGTGTGCACCACCGGCAGCGCGGTGTGGCCTCCGATCTGCACCATGCAGCCGATGTTGCCCGCAGCAACGAGCGCGGCGCCTGTGCTTTCGATTGCTGTCGCCTTTCGTTTTCCGAGTGACTCGGCGATCTCCGATTGAAGAATATTATAGGTTCCTGCCGAACCGCAGCAGAAATGTCCGTCCGGGACCGTCCGCACGGTGAAGCCGGCGGCGGCGAGGAGCGCGATCGGCTGTCGCTCGACCCGCTGGCCGTGCTGCAGCGAGCAGGCCGAGTGATAGGCGATCGGCGCATCGGTGGGCGCCGGCCCGTTGGCAGCAAGGCCGAGCTCGGCCAGCACCTCGCTGACATCGCGGGCAAGCGCCGCCACCTGCGCTCCTTCGGCAGCGTGGGCGGAGTCGTCCTTCAGCACGTGGCCGTAGTCCTTGAGCATGGTCCCGCAGCCGGATGCCGTGGCGATCACCGCGTCGAGCCCGCCCGCGTCAGCCTCCCGCGCGAGCGCCGCCGCCGTGCGACCGGCCTGGGCCCGGCCGCGCGCTTCGTCGCCCAGGTGGTGCGAAAGCGCGCCGCAGCAGCCCGCGCCGCGCGCCACCACCACCTCGCAGCCGTGGCGGGTGAGCACCCGCACCGCCGCCTCGTTGATCTCGGGCGCGAGGGTGGACTGCACGCAGCCCGTGAGCAGCGCCACCCGCTTGCGGCGGCGGCCCTGGGCGGGGATCACCTGCGGCCGCTCGACCCAGCTCGGCCCGTAGGAAGGCCGGCCCGCGAGGCGCAGCAGCGCGCCGATGCGCCCGCCGAAGAGCGGCGCAAGCAGGGAGGGGCCGCGCGCCGCCATGAGCGCGATGCGGGCGAGGGCCGGGCGCGGCAACACGGTGCTGAGCAAGGTGCGCAGCGCGCGTTCGGCAGGCGGCCGCTTCCACGTCCGCTCGATGTGGCCCCGCGCGTGATCGACCAGGTGCATGTAGTCGACCCCCGCCGGGCAGGTCGTCATGCAGGAGAGGCAGGAGAGGCAGCGGTCGATGTGGCGGGTCACCGTGGCGTCGGCCGGGGCGTCCTGCTCCAGCATGTCCTTGATGAGGTAGATGCGCCCGCGCGGGCTGTCCCGTTCGTCGCCCAGCAGCGCGTAGGTGGGGCAGGTGGAGAGGCAGAGGCCGCAGTGGACGCAGGTGCGGAGCACCTCGTTGGCCTGGGCCACCGCCGGGTGCGCGAGCTGGCTCTCGGAGAACTGGGTCTGCATCCGCGCTAGACGCCTGCGTACATGCGCCCGGGGTTGAGCACGCCGGTGGGATCGAAGGCGCGCTTGATGCGCGTGGTGAGCGCAGCCAGGCCCGCCCCCTGGGGTTGGAACACCGCCCGTGCCGCCCGCGTCGGCGCATCGGCGCGCACCAGCGTCGCGTGCCCGCCCACGGCCGCCGCGGCGGCGCGCACGGCGGCCTCGCCCGCGTCGGCAGCGCCGCCCACCGCGAGCCAGACGAGTCCGCCGCCCCAGTCGAAGAGGACGCCCACGTCCGCACTCTCGGCAATGCGCGCGGCCGCGTCCGCGCCCGATGCGGGCGGGACGGAGAGACGCCAGAGCGGCCGGCCGTCGCCGGCGAAGGGGAGGGCGTCCCGGATCTCGCGCCAGAGCGTCGCCGAGTTCTTCGAGTGCAGCTCCTCGACCGCGCCGAAGCGCCCGAGCAGCTCCCGCAGCGCCGCGCAGCGCGCCTCCACCGAGGCAGGGAATCCCTCGACGCGGACGGCGCTCACCGCAGCGCCTGCGCCCGAGACGTACGAGACCGCCGAGCGCGCCGCGACCTCGGCCGGCATGTGCGCCGCCCCGGAAACCTCGTGCGCGCTGCCGAGCGCCGCGCCCAGGGCTTCGAGGGCCGCGGGTGGCTCGAGGCCGAACACCAGCACCGTGCGCGTGCGCTCCGGCGCGGGCAGGATCTTGATCGTCACCTCGTGCATTAGCGCGAGCGTGCCGTAGGAGCCCGCGAGCAGCTTGCAGACGTCGTAGCCGGTCACGTTCTTGACCACGCGGCCGCCGGCCTTGAAGCGCTCGCCCCGCCCGCTCACCGCGTGCACGCCGAGGAAGTGATCGCGCGCCGCACCCGCCTTGATCCGGCGCGGGCCGGAGAGATTGCAGGCGAGCGCGCCGCCTAGCGTCGCAGGCTCCGCCGTGCCAAGGAGAGGCCCGTAGTCCGCCGGCTCGAACGCCAGCATCTGCCGCTCGGCCTCGACTGCCGCCTGGATGGTGGCGAGCGGCGTCGCGGCTCCAGCCGTCAGCACAAGCTCGGAGGGCGGATAGTCGACGATGCCGTCGAACGCGGCGAGGGAGAGGGTGGCCGCGCTCTGCACCGGCCGGCCGAGCGCCCGCTTGGAGCCGCCGGCGATGACCTCCAGCGGGTGCTCGCCGGCAACCGCCCAGCGAACGGCGTCCGCGAGGCCGTCCGCGTCGGCCGGCGCCAAGCTGTCCGCCATCAGAAGCGGGGCAGGTCGGGGAAGGGCGTCTCGCCCCGGTGCACGTGCATCTGGCCGAGCTCGGCGCAGCGGTGCAGCGTCGGGAAGACCTTGCCGGGGTTGAGCAGCTGGTCGGGATCGAAGGCGCACTTGATGCGCTGCTGCTGCTTGAGGTCGTCCTCGGTGAACATCGTGCCCATCAGGTCGCGCTTCTCCACGCCGACGCCGTGCTCGCCGGTCAGCACGCCGCCCACCTCGACGCAGAGCCTGAGGATTTCCGAGCCCATCTCCTCGGTCCGCTCGAGCTCACCGGGGACGGCGGAATCGTACATGATGAGCGGGTGCAGGTTGCCGTCGCCCGCGTGGAAGACGTTGGCGACCGGCAGGCCGTACTCCTGCGAAAGCTCGCCGATCCGGTTGAGCACCTCGGGCAGGCGCGCGCGGGGGATGGTGCCGTCCATCACGTAGTAGTCGGGCGCCATGCGGCCTGCGGCGCCGAAGGCGGTCTTGCGGCCGAGCCAGAAGCGTTCGCGCTCCTCCTCGCTCGTGCTCGAGCGGATCGTCGTCGCGCCGGACTTGCGCGCGAGGTCGCCCACCAGGTCGACCAGCTCGTCGACCTCCACCTCGGGCCCGTCGAGCTCGCAGATCAGGATGGACGCCACGTCCATGGGGTAGCCCGGCTGGCAGAAGGCCTCCGCCGCCTCGATCGCCGGCTTGTCCATCATCTCCAGCCCGGCCGGGATGATGCCGGCGGCGATGATCTCGCCCACGCAGGCGCCGGCCGAGGCGTTGTCGGGGAAGCCGAGAAGCAGCGCGCGCACCGTCGCGGGCTTGGGCAGGATCCGTACCGTCACTTCGGTGACGACGCCGAGCAGACCCTCCGAGCCGGTGACGACGCCCAGCATGTCGTAGCCCTCGGCATCGAACTGCTTGCCGCCGAAGCGCAGGACCTCGCCGTCCATCAGCACCATCTCGACGCCGAGCAGGTTGTTGGTGGTGAGCCCGTACTTGAGGCAGTGCACGCCGCCGGAATTCTCGGCGACGTTGCCGCCGATGGAGCAGGCGATCTGGCTGGAGGGGTCCGGCGCATAGTAGAAGCCGTGGGGGCTCACCGCCGTCGAGATGGCGAGGTTGGCGACGCCCGGCTGCACCACGGCGCAGCGGTTGGCGGTGTCGATCTCGAGGACGCGGTTGAGCTTGCCGAAGCCCACGGTGACCCCGTCGGCGAGCGGCAACGCGCCGCCGGAAAGCCCGGTGCCCGCCCCGCGCGGCACGATCTTGACGCCGCGTTCGTGGCAGAGCGCGAGCACGCGGCTCACCTCGCCGGTATCGCGCGGCAGCACGACCACCATGGGCAGCGCGCGGTAGGCGCTGAGGCCATCGCACTCGAAGGGGCGCAGGCCGCGCTCGTCGTCGATGACGCAGTCCTCGGGCAGCAGCTTGCGGAGCGCCACGACCAAGGACTGCCGCTCGCTGATGACGCCCGCGTCGGGCTCCGGCATTGCTACCACGGCAGCACCTTTCGGGGCCCGGCGGGGGCCCTCGTTATCGTTCGGAGAGGATTGTCGATGCGCACGCGCCGCCCGTCAATGCAGGCGGGCGCCGCGCCGGCGCGGCTGACGCGGTGCGGCGCGATCAGCCCTGGCGCACCTTGAAGCGCGGGTTGCGCTTGTTGATGACCAGGACGCGGCCCCTGCGGCGCACGATCTGGCAATCCTTGTGGCGCCTCTTCGCGGCGCGAAGCGAGTTGCGGACCTTCATGTCATCCTCTTCGGGAGGGGCGGCGCACCATAGGGAGCGCCCGCACCCCTGTCAAACGGTGGCGAAGGGCGGCGGCTACCCCTGGCGAAGCGTCTGCCGCTGGCGGCCGAGGCCCTCGATCTCGAGCTCCATCACGTCGCCTGCCTTGAGGAAGACCGGCGGCTTCATGCCCATGCCGACGCCGGGCGGGGTCCCTGTCGCAATCAAGTCGCCCGCCTCCAGCACCATGAACTGGCTGATGTAGCGGACGAGGTGAGCGACGCCGAAGATCATCGTGGCCGTGCTCCCGCTCTGGCGCACATCGCCGTTGACGGTAAGCGACATGGCGAGGCTCTGGGGGTCCGGAACCTCGTCCGGGGTGACCAGCCACGGGCCGGTGGGGCAGAAGGTCCGGGCCGACTTGCCCTTGACCCAGGTGGGGCCGTGATTGAGCTGGAAGTCGCGCTCGGAAACGTCGTTGCAGATGCAGTAACCGGCGACATGAGCCATCGCCGCGTCCTCGTCGGGCAGATACTCGGCGCTGCGGCCGATCACGATGCCGAGCTCGACCTCCCAGTCGGTCTTGGTGCTGCCGCGCGGGATCAGCACGTCGTCGTCCGGCCCGCTGTACGAGCTCGGCGCCTTGTTGAAGATGATCGGCTCCGCCGGCAGGTCCATGCCGGCTTCCTTGGCGTGATCGGCATAGTTGAGGCCGATGGCGATGATGTGGCCTGGCCGCACGATCGGCGCGCCGATTCGCGTGCCGGCATCGACGACGGGGAAGCGGTCGCTGCCTTCGGCCAGCACCCCTGCCAGGCGCCCGATGCCGCCGCCTTCGAGCCAGGCGCCGTCGATCTCGCCGACCTCGCTCGATACGTCGATGATCGTTCCGTCCTGCAGCATCACGGCCGGCCGCTCGGCGCCTGCCTCGCCAACGCGCAACAGCTTCATTCGTCCTCTCCCGGGTCTGAAAGCGCGCGCACTATACCAGCGCCGCCGGGCTGTACCAGCCCGAGGGGCACACCGGTTGCGTTCGCCGGGCGCTTCTGGCATTTTCCGCCGCGCCGGCGGGGCCGCCCCGGCGCGCGCCATCGTGTGCGCAGACGCCTTTCTCCCCATCGCTCAATGAGGTTGCCACCATGTCAGCAATCCTTTGGTTTGCCGTGGCCTGCGGACTCGTCGCGCTCGCCTACGGTCTTTACGCCACCCGGTCGGTGCTGGCCGCGAGCGCCGGCACGGAGCGCATGCAGGAAATCGCAGGCGCCGTGCAGGAGGGCGCGCGGGCCTACCTGAACCGCCAGTACCTGACGATCTCGCTCGTCGGCCTCGTGCTGTTCGCCATCCTGACCGGGCTGCTCGGCTATCTGGTGGGTATCGGCTTCCTCATCGGCGCGGTTCTGTCCGGCGCGGCCGGCTATATCGGCATGCACGTCTCCGTGCGTGCCAACGTGCGGACCGCCGATGCGGCCCGGACGGGCGGGCTCGAGCCCGCGCTCAGAGTCGCCTTCCGCTCAGGCGCGATCACCGGCCTCCTGGTGGTGGGCCTCGGCCTGCTCGGCGTCGCGGTCTACTACGCGATCCTGCTGATGGCCGACGTCGAGACCAAGACGGTGCTGGAGGCGCTGGTGGCGCTGGGCTTCGGCGGCTCGCTCATCTCGATCTTCGCGCGGCTTGGCGGCGGCATCTTCACCAAGGGCGCGGACGTGGGCGCCGACCTGGTCGGCAAGGTGGAAGCCGGAATCCCCGAGGACGACCCGCGCAACCCGGCGGTGATCGCCGACAACGTGGGCGACAACGTGGGCGACTGCGCCGGCATGGCGGCCGACCTCTTCGAGACCTACGCCGTCACCATCGTCGCCACCATGCTGCTGGCGGCGGTGTTCTTCACCGGGCCGCTGCAGGAAGCGCTGATGCTCTATCCGCTCGCCATCGGCGGCGCGTGCATCCTGGCCTCGGTGATCGGCACGTTCTTCGTGCGCCTCGGCAAGAGCCAGAAGATCATGCCCGCGCTCTATCGCGGCTTCCTGGTCTCGGCCGTGCTCTCGGCCGTGGCCTTCTACCCGATCACCGACTGGGTGGTGGGCTGGAGCACCGAGTTCACCGTGAGCGGCGTGACCGCCTCCGGCCTCGACCTCTTCCTCTGCGGCCTGATCGGGCTGGTAGTGACGGGGCTCATGATCTGGGTCACCGAATACTACACGTCGACCGAGTACAAGCCCGTGCGCGGCATTGCCAAGGCGTCGACCACGGGCGATGCCACCAACATCATCCAGGGGCTCGCGATCTCCATGCAGGCGACGGCGATCCCCGCGATCATCATCGCGGCAGGCATCATCCTCGCCTTCCTCTCGGCCGGCCTCTTCGGCATTGCGATCGCGGTGACGGCGATGCTGGCGCTCGCCGGCATGGTGGTGGCGCTCGACGCCTATGGCCCGGTGACCGACAACGCCGGCGGCATCGCCGAGATGGCGGATCTGGACGAGGACGTGCGCAAGACCACCGATGCGTTGGATGCGGTCGGCAACACCACGAAGGCGGTGACCAAGGGCTACGCCATCGCCTCGGCCGGGCTCGCTGCGCTCGTGCTCTTCGCGGCCTATACCGAGGACGTGGTGCGATACTTCCCGGGCGTGGAGCTCGACTTCTCGCTGAGCAATCCCTACGTGGTCGTCGGGCTCTTCTACGGCGGCCTGCTGCCCTTCCTCTTCGGCTCCATGGCGATGCTCGCAGTGGGCCGGGCCGCGGGCGCGGTCGTGCTCGAGGTGCGCCGGCAGTTCAGGGAGATCCCCGGCATCATGGAGGGGACCGGCAAGCCGGAGTACGGCCGTGCCGTCGATCTGCTCACGAAGGCGGCCATCCGCGAGATGATCCTGCCCTCGCTGCTGCCGATCCTGGCGCCGATCCTGCTCTACATCGTGATCTGGGCGATCGCGGGCCAGTCGGCCGGCTTCTCGGCGCTGGGCGCTGCGCTCATGGGCACGATCGTGACCGGGCTCTTCCTCGCCATCGCCATGACCGCCGGCGGCGGCGCCTGGGACAACGCCAAGAAGTACATCGAGGACGGCAACTATGGCGGCAAGGGCTCTGAGAGCCACAAGGCGGCAGTGACCGGCGATACCGTCGGCGATCCCTACAAGGACACCGCAGGGCCTGCCATCAACCCGATGATCAAGATCACCAACATCGTGGCGATCCTGCTGCTCGCCATCATCGCCAAGTTCTTCGCGGGTTGATGCGCCGCAGTGCCCCGAGGAGGTCGCGGGGAGGAGGCGCCTTACTGCGTGGGCGCGGTCGGCCGGCCGATATTGCCGAAGAGCTGCTCGAGCAGGGTGAGCTCGCGCCCGCGCGTCGGGGTCTCTTGCTCCGCGAACTCGATGGCGCGCGCCTCGTCGAACGTAACCGACGAGATCTCGGCCACCACGCCGTTCTCGTCGAAGGCGATCACGGTGATGTTCTGGTCGACCAGCTCGGGCGCGTAGAACGCCGTCGTCTCCGCGCGGCGGGTGATGTAGTACCAGTGCGCATCCTCGAAGGTCCCCACTGTCGACGGCGTGCCCAGCAGGCGGGCGACCTCCTCGCGGGTCTGCACGCCGGGCTTGATCTCGGCCAGCGCTTCCGGGTCGGCGACGTGGCCTTGCTGGTGGACCTGCGGCGCGCAGCCGGCGAGAAGCGCCGCCGCCAGCGCACAGCCGAGCAGGGTGCGCCGCAAGCGCCGTATTCCCGCCCGAGGCGCAATTTTGTTCGCGTGTCCGCGCCGTTTATCCGCGTGTCCGCGCCGGAGTTCCATGGAAGCCTCTTCCGCTCGCCAAGCCGCGCAAACGTGCGCGCGTTGGCGGGGCGTGTCAACGCCGCGCGCTAGGGGGAAGGGGCCGTCGTGGCGGTCGGGCGCATCTGGCGCCGTCTGGAGAGGCGCAAGCAGCGGCGCGAGGCGGCGCGCCGCCTCTACTTGGCGGCGGTGCGCCAGGCGCGCGACCCCGTGCTTTACACCGATGGGGGCGTCGCGGACACGCTGGACGGCCGCTTCGACGTGATCGTGCTCCACGTGGTGCCGGTGATGCGCCGGCTCCGCCAGTGTGACGAGCCGGGCCGGCAGCTGAGCCAGTCGCTCTTCGACGTGATGTTCGACGACATGGATCAGAGCCTGCGGGAGATGGGCGTTGGCGACCTTCGCGTCGGCAAGCGGGTGAAGCAGATGGCGCGCGCCTTCTACGGCCGCGCCGCGGCCTACGACCAGGCTTTCGATCAGGCGCCAGGCGCAGGCCGCCGCCGCTCCATTGCCGAGGCGCTGGAGCGCAACGTCTTCAACAACGATCCGCCGGCCGCCGATCGTGTTCAGGCGATGGCAGGCTATATCGAGACGCTGCTCGATGCGCTCGACCGCCAAGCCTCGGCGGCGCTGCTCGCCGGTGAGATCGACCTGCCGCCGGTGCCGCCGCTCGCGGCTGCCGCTCCGGCGGAGGATGCACAGTGAGCGCCGACGCGCGCAGGGGCGGCGGGAGCCCGCGCCTGATCGCGGCGGAAGAGGTAGGGCCGCAGGGTCTCAGCGCCCGGATCGAATTCGACGAGAGCGAGCGGGAGGCGCTAAAGCGCCGGCTCGACCTGCTGGTGCTGGAGCGGCTCGCGGCAGAGCTTCGCTTCGAGCGGACGGACGAGGCCGACGGGGCCGTTCGCGTGAGCGGGAGGGTTCGGGCAGAGCTCGCCCAGAGCTGCGTGGTGACGCTCGAGCCCGTACCTCGCACGATTTCCGAACCGGTTTCGGTCCTCTACGCGCCGGTGCCGGAGGGGCCGTCCGAGCACGAGGTCGAGGTCCTGGCGGAGGGCGACGAGGCCGAGCCGCTGCCTGCGGAGGGCATCGACGTGAGCGAGATCGTGGCGGAGCATCTCGCCCTCGTCCTCGATCCCTATCCGCGCCATCCGGACGCGCCGGACGAGCCACTCACCTATGCGGCGGGCGAGGAAGAGGCGAAAAAGAGCGCTCAGGGCGACGATGCGCCTGCCGGGCCGTTCGCGGCGCTTGGCCAACTCAAAAGCAAGTTGTAATGTGCGAATTGATCGTGTAGTGCCGGCGTACGCGACGCGACGCTGCTGAAGCGAAGGCGCAGCGTCGGCGCACTCAAGCGGTGAGAAACTATCGATGGCCGTCCCGAAGAAGAAGATCTCCCGCGCGCGCCGCGGGAGCCGCCGGTCGCACGACGCGCTGGCGAAGGCCAACCCGGCCGAATGCCCCAATTGCGGCGAGCACAAGCTGCCCCACCACGTGTGCCGGGCCTGCGGCTACTACAAGGGCCGCGAAGTGATCGAGGGCGAGGCCTAGCCGAACACCAGGCCGAGGCGAAGGCCCCAGGATGAGCCAATCGGAGATCGTGATCGCCCTCGATGCGATGGGCGGGGACGGCGCACCCGACGTGGTGATCCGGGGCGCCAACATCGCCCGCGTGCGCTATCCGCACCTCCGCTTCATGTTCTTCGGCAAAGAGGAGGCGATCGCCGCGACGCTCGAGCGCTTCAAGCGCCTGAAGGCGGTGAGCACCGTACACAATGCTGAAGAGGTGATCGCCGACGACGACAAGCCCGTGCAGGCGCTTCGCCGGCGCCAGGGCTCGAGCATGCGCCTTGCCATCGACGCCGTGGGCGAGAAGGCGGCGCACGGCGTGGTCTCGGCGGGCAACACCGGCGCGCTCATGGCGCTGTCCAAGTTCGCGCTGAAGACCTTGCCGGGCATCGGCCGTCCGGCGATGGGGTCGATCATACCCACGGTGCGTGGCGAGAGCGTGATGCTCGACCTCGGCGCCAACATCGACTGCGACTCGGCGACGCTCGCGCAGTTCGCCGTGATGGGCGAAGTCTTCGCGCGCAACGTGCTCGGCGTCCGCGAGCCGACGGTGGGCCTCCTCAACATCGGTACCGAGGAGCTGAAGGGCAGCGAGACCATTCGCACCGCCGCGTCCGTGCTGCGGAATTCCGGGCTGTCGATCAAGTTCCACGGCTTCGTCGAGGCCGACGACATCGCCGCCGGCACGGTCGACGTGATCGCGACCGACGGCTTCGCCGGCAACATCGCGCTCAAGTCGGCGGAGGGCACGGCGCGTCTCTATACCGAATACCTGAAGAGCGCCTTCCGGCGCTCGCTGTTCTCGCGGCTCGGCTATCTGCTGGCGCGCCCGGCGCTCCGCCTGCTCCGGGAGCGCGTCGACCCCCGCGCGTATAACGGTGCGATGTTCCTCGGCGTGAACGGGGTCGTCGTGAAGAGCCACGGCGGTACGGATCACAAGGGCTTCGCCAATGCCATCGGCGTCGCCTTCGACATGGTGAACCAGGGGATCAATCCCAAGATCATCGACGAGCTGTCGCGGCTCCAGCTTGCCGAATTGCCGGAGCCGAAGAGGGCTGCGCTCTAGCCATGCGCCGCTCCCGGCTGGTTGGCTGCGGCGCCTACCTCCCTGAGCGGGTGCTCAGCAACGACGAGCTGTCCACGCGCATCGACACCAGCGACGAGTGGATCAAGACCCGCACCGGCATCCGGCAGCGCCACGTCGCCGCCGATGATCAGCTGACCTCGGACCTCGCCTGTGCGGCGAGCCGGGCGGCGCTGGAGGCGGCCGGCATCGGCGCGGACTCTCTCGACCTGCTGGTGCTGGCGACGTCGACGCCGGACAACACCTTCCCCGCCACCGCGACCAAGGTGCAGGCGAGGCTCGGCATGACCGGCGGCATCGCCTTCGACGTCCAGGCCGTGTGCGCGGGCTTCGTCTGCGCGCTCCAGGTGGCCGACAGCATGGTGCGAAGCGGCGCGGCAGACACCGCGCTCATCGTCGGCGCCGAGACCTATTCGCGTATCCTCGACTGGGACGACCGCCAGACCTGCGTGCTCTTCGGCGATGGCGCAGGCGCCGCCGTGCTGCGCGCGGAGACCGGCGATGGCGACACGGCGGACCGGGGCGTGCTCTCGGTCCGCATGCGCTCCGACGGGCGCCACTACCAGGCGCTCTACGTGGACGGCGGCGTCTCGTCCACCCAGACGTCGGGCCACCTGCGGATGCAGGGGCGCGAGGTCTTCCGCCATGCCGTGGCCAATCTCGCGGAGATCGCGGGCGAGGCCATGGACGCCGCCGGCGTTGGCGCCGACGATGTCGACTGGCTGGTTCCCCACCAGGCGAACCGGCGCATCATCGACGCCACCGGCAAGAAGCTCGGCATCCCGGCAGAGAAGACGATCGTGACCGTGGACCGCCACGCCAACACCTCGTCCGCCTCCATCCCGCTTGCGCTCAATGCCGGCATCGACGACGGGCGGATCACGCCGGGGGACCTGCTGGTGGTGGAGGCCATCGGCGGCGGGCTGGTCTGGGGGGCCGGCGTCATCCGTCTGTAAGGCGCTGAAGCCGCCCCATAATTCGGTCAGCGGCCTGCGCGTCGTGGTTGACGCTGGCGCAACAAGGCATTACCGTGACCGCCGTCATAAGGGAGGCGGGAAACAATGGCCGGGCGAACGGTCACCCGCGCCGATCTCGCCGAGGCTGTCTTCCGCGAAATCGGCCTGTCACGGAAGGAATCTGCGGATCTGGTCGAGTCCGTACTCGACCTGATGGCCGACGCGCTCGCGCGCGGCGAACCGGTGAAAATTTCCTCCTTCGGCAGCTTCAGCGCGCGGCTGAAGGGCCAGCGTATCGGCCGCAATCCCAAGACGGGCGAGGAGGTGCCGATCCTGCCGCGCCGCGTCCTGGTGTTCCGCGCTTCCCACGTGTTGAAGGACCGCATCAACAGCTCGCTCGCGCCCGCTGAAGAGGGCGAGGGCGCGGAGACGGCGGCGGACTTCGAGCGGCCCGACGGGCCGACCTCCTACTAGACGATGCAGGGTGTCGAGCCCGCAGACGCGGGCGTTCCGAAATCGCCGGACGCGTTCCGCACCATCGGCGAAGTCTCGGAGGCGCTCACCGTGCCGCAGCACGTGCTGCGCTTCTGGGAGACCAAGTTTCCGCAGATCAGGCCGCTCAAGCGGGGCGGCGGGCGGCGCTACTACCGGCCCGAGGACGTGGCGCTGCTGCGCCATATCCGCCACCTGCTCCACGCCGAGGGATACACCGTGCGCGGCGTGCAGAAGCTGCTGCGCGAGCGGGCGTCGCGCCCGGCCGCCGCGCCCGAGGCGCCGGACGCGGTCGAGGCGGACGGACCTCTCGACGCCGAAGCCCGCGCCCGCGCCACCCGCGTTCTCGACGAGCTCTGCACCCTCCGCGACATGCTTCGGGGGCGGGATACGGCCTGAAACCCCGCCAGCCACCGCAATCCGCGGACGCTCGCCAATGTCATCAGGGAGGCACGCGATGCGCCGTCATGCCCGCGCACTCTTGGTTCTTCTCGCCATCGTCGCCTGTGCGACCGGCGTCCGCGCGCAGGAGTACAGCGACGTCGTCGTCTTCGGCGACAGCCTGAGCGATTCCGGCAACGCGGCTCAGGGGCTGCAACTGGGCTTGCCGCCGGGAAGCAGCTTCATCACCAACCCGGACCCGGTGTGGGCCGAGCACGTGGCGCAGGCCTTCGGTCTTCCGGGGACGAACGCGCTGGCCGGCGGATCGAACTATGCCGTCGGCGGCGCCTGCGTGAACCCGGACAACCCCTGCAATCCTCTCTCGCCGGGGATCGACGCGCAGATCGGCCTGCACCTCGTGTCGCGCCCCTCGGGCACGGCCGATCCCGACGCCCTTTACGCGCTCTGGGCCGGGAACAACGACATCGTGGCGATCCTGGAGACCGCGCTGCCCGGATCCAGCGTCCCGCCGATCGATCCTCAGACCGCCGTCCCCGCGACGGCACAGAGCTACGTGAGCGCGATTCGGCGCCTTCAGGAGGCCGGCGCGCGTCACATCGTGGTCTTCAACCTGCCCGACGCGGGCGCGACGCCCTATGCCCGGAGTGTCCCGGATCCGCGCATTCCGCCGATGCTGACCGCGCTCGCCAACGCATACAACGAGACGCTCGACGCAGGCCTCGGCGCGCTGGATGACGGCATCGTGCCGATCGACGCCTTCGGCCTGTTCGAGCAGGTGCTGGAGGAGCCCGAGGCCTACGGCTTCACCAATGTGCGCGGGGTGGCGTGCACGCCGGTCGACTCGGACGCATCGCTCCTTGCCTGCGCCCCGGCGGGCTCCGGTTCGCCCGTGAGCTACGAGCCCGGCGCCAACGAGACTTACCTCTTCGCCGACGGCAAGCACCCCAGCGGCGCGGCGCACGCGATGCTCGCCAGCGTGGTGACGGCGACCCTTGCTGCGCCGGTCCAGGTATCGCTGGCCGGCGAAGCGGGCGAGGCCGCGGTGGCCGCGCACCGGAGCGTCGTTGCGACCGTGCGGCTCGCCGAAACGGCGGCCGGGCGCCCGGCGGGGCAGTGGCAGAGCTACGTGCAGGTGCGTTCGGGCCGGCGCGAGGTCGACGCGCTGCCGCGTCTCGGCGAGGCGCAGGTCGACGAGCACGCGGTCACGCTCGGCCTCGGTCAGCAGGCGTCGGACGAGCTCTATTGGGGCGTGGCGTTCAGCCTCGGCAGTCACGCCGACGAGGTGTCGGGCGCCGTCCTCGAGAGCGATACGACAGTCGGCTCCCTGCACGGTACGTGGCAGATGGGCGCCGTTCGGCTGAGCGGCGCGGTGAACCTCGGCAGCGCCGACGTGGAGATCGAGCGCAGCATTCCTCTGGGCCCGGCGGCGAACACCGAGCGGGGCGCCACGGCAGCCGGCCAGCTCGGCGTCGACGTGGGCCTCGAGTGGACGCTGCACGCGCTGGAGACCGTCCGTCACGGCCCGCTGATCGGCGTCTCCTGGCTCGATCAGGAGGTCGAGGGCTACCGCGAGAGCGGAGCCTCGCCCACTGCCATGAACTTCTCCGCGTTCGAGCGCGGCTCCCTCGTCGTGCGCGCCGGCTACCGGATCACGGGCGAGGCGGAGATGAACGGCCTCGCCCTCCGTCCCTACGCCGGCATCGCCTACGAGAAGGAGTTCGACGACGATCCCGTCGCCGTCACGGCCGGGTCGAACACCATGGCCGGCCGGTTCACGGCGGAGGGCTTCATGCCGCCACGCGATTGGCTGAGCGCCGATGTCGGCGTATGGGCCAGCCTGGGCGGGCAGGCGAGCGCCGTCCTCGGCTATTCCGGCCGCTCCGGCGACGGCTCGCGCGGCGATCACCTGCTGAGCGTGGGGCTGCACATCGCGTTCTGATCCGGCCGGCAACTAGGGCTGCTCGTCAGCGCATGCATCGCCTCGATCAGGACACTGACAGCGCCGATTATCGCGCCGGCGGCGATTACGGCCGGGCGCCGAGGCGCTCCAGCGAGGCGGGCGCGACCGAGAAGATCTCGCCCCAGCCGGCGATGCGGCCGGGGTCGACGCCGGCCAGCGCGAGCGTGCCCCAGAGCGCCGCCGCCACGCTGTCGTAGATCGGGCGGCCGGCCTCCGCCTCTAGCGCGGGCGCGTGGGGCGCGCCCTTGAGGTTCGTGCAGACCGCGGCGATCGCCTCCGGCTCGGCGCCTGCCACGGCGCGGATCATGCTTGCCGTCTTCGCCGCCGGGATCGTGGCGTAGCCGAACGTGTCGTCGCTATCGAGATGACGCTCGGCCACGCACTCGAAGCCCTCCCGCCCGTAGGTCTCGATGATTGCCTCCTGCACCGCGCTCTCGAAGGGCGTCACCAGGGCGAAGCGGCTCACCCCCCGGCTGCGGAAGAGCTCGGCCAGCGCGAGCGTGGCGCTCGTCGCCGGAATGCCGGTCTCGCGCGCGATCGTCTCGCAGAGACTGCGGTCGAAATCGGGGCCGAGCCAGCTTCCGGCGGTGCCGTTCCAGCAGATCGCGTGGACACGGGCATCGGCCAGCATGCGCGCGGCGGCCAGCATCGCGTCGTCGGAGAACTGCGCCGTCGAGGCTTCGTCGAGCGAGATCCGGGCGACCCGCACCCGGCTGAAGTGCGCGGTCACGTCGGGCAGGTCCGCGAGCAGCGAATAGGTCACGGGCTCCAGCACCGTGTTGAGCGACGGCGTGATCATGCCGATGCGCGTCTGATCCGCCATGGTTACCTCCGTTCCGGCGTTACGGCGCGCTCACGCACGCGTTGGGAGACATCACGTGGGCAACGCCAGTCGATGTGCCGCTCTCCGGGTCCCAGAGGACCGCGTTGGGGCAGGCATACGATGACGGGTGAACGCCGTGGGGCCGCACGCCAAGCGCGAAGCGGGCCTCGAGCATGGCCAGCGTCTCCGCCGGCAGCCGCGCATCCGCCTCGACCAGATCGGGGCCATCGACGTTGACGCGCGGGCAGTGCGCGGCGTCCTCCGGGCTCATCCCGAAATCCGCGAGGAAGGAGAGCAGCTGCGCCACGGCGGGCAGGATGCGCCGCCCGCCCGAGGCGCCGAGCGCCGCGCGCCGTCCGTCCGCGAGCTCGGCCACCGTCGGGCACATGTTGGAGAGCGGGCGCTTGCCGGGCGCGATCGAGTTGGGGCGGCCCGGCCGGGGATCGAACCACATGATGCCGTTGTTCAGCAGGATCCCGGTCCCGGGCAGCATCACCTTGGCACCGAAGGGGGAGAGCAGGGTCTGGGTCAGCGCGACCACGGTGCCGTCGCGGTCCGCGACGCCGAGGTGACTGGTGCAGGACGCGGGATCCGCATCGGCGCCCTCGCCCATGCCCCGGAGCCGCGCGGCGTAGGCCGCCTGCAACGCCTCGGCGTACGCCGCGTAGCTCTCGCCGCCGGGTGCGTCGCCCGGATCGAGCGAGTCCGCGAGGCGCTTCAGCACGTCGCGCAGCGTCGGCCCCGCGGTCAATCCCGGCGCAGCCCAGACGCGCCCGCCGCGGTAGGGCAGCGCAGCAACTTCCTCGCACTGGGCCTCGTAGACCGCCAGGTCGGCCGCCGAGAGCCGCCCGCCCAGCGCCGCCATGTCGGCGGCAATGGAACGAGCGATCTCGCCTGTGTAGAAGTCGGCCGGCCCGGCCTCGGCCAGCCGGCGCAGCGTCTCCGCGAGCGATCCCAAGCGCACGCGCGGCGCGTCCCCGGTCCAGGGCGTGGCCTGCGGGAAGCCGTCCGCGAGATAGGTGGCGGCGGAGCCGGGGTCCTGCGCAAGCTCCGGCGCCGACGCGGCAATGGCGATGGTGGCGTGCCAGTCCACATCCATGCCCCGCTCGGCCAGCGCGCACGCCGGCGCCACGAGGTCGGCCCAGGCCCGAGAGCCGAAGCGCTCGTGCGCCAGCCCGAGGCCCGCGACCTGCCCCGGCACGGCGGCCGCGAGTGGCCCCCGCATGTTGCGGTCCTCCTTGACCGCCGGCCAGCCGAACATGTCCGCACCCGCTTCGCCGGTGAGCGGATAATCCTCGGGCTCCAGCGCGCCCGGCGCCACCATCCCGAATGAGACCGCCCACGTGCGATCCCCGCCTCCGGGGCGGATCAGCATGTAGCCGCCGCCGCCGAGCCCGCTCATCCAGGGCTCGACCGTGGCCAGCGCCAGGCTCGTCGCGATGGCGGCGTCGACCGCATTGCCGCCGTCCGCCAGCACCTGCGCGCCGACCTCGGACGCGGCATGGTGCTGGGTCGCGACCACGCCGCCCGGGCTCGTCACCGCCGACTTGCGGACGACCCAGCACTCCGGCTTCTCCGTCACTCCTGCCATGCGACGCTCCCCGGAAGTCCGCCCGCTACACGCTCTGCCAGTCCGCGCTCTTCTCCAGCGCGTCGGCGACCTTGAGCACAGTGAGGTCGTCGAAGTGGCGGCCCACGATCTGGCAGCCGATGGGCAGGTCGTCGCTCACGCCGCAGGGCACGCTGATCGCGGGATGGCCGGTCAGATTGAACTGCGGCGTGTTGTTGATCATGCTGAGCGCGCGCGACATGTACTCCCCGAAATCGGCATCCAGGCTCGGGATCGGCGCGGGAAAGTGCGGAATGGTCGGCAGCACCAGCACGTCCACCTCGGCCAGCGCCTTGTCGTAGGCCTCGGTCAGCCGCCGCCGCTGGTTCTGCGCCTTGGCGTAGTAGGTGCCGTGGTAGTAGCGCTTGAGGTAGCTGCCGAGCAGCAGGACGTTCTTCACGGTGAGCGGATAGTCGTTCTGGCGGGTCTGCGCGGCGCGCGACGCATGCTCGAGGAACTGGGTGTCGTAGTAGCCGAACCAGCCGGTGCCGACCCCGCCCGACTTCAGCATGAACTCGGTCGCGCCTTCGGCCGCGATGGCGAACCAGACCCGGAGCCCGTGGTAGTGCAGGGGCACCGAGACTTCGGTGACGTGCGCCCCGCGCTGCTCGAGCCGGCTCACCGCGGCGCGCACCGACGCGTCCACGTTCGGATCGCTCCCCGGCAGGCCGAACTCGGGCCAGCTCTCCTCGGTCTGGCCGAAGCCTTCGGTCAGCACGCCGATGCGGATCCCCTCGCAGCCCGCGCCGATGGCCGGCATGTAGTCCTGCACGTAGTTCGCGGGGATGGTGCCGCGCTGGCGCGGGTCGAGCGGGTCGGGGCCGGCCAGCACCGAGAGCATGCGGGCCGTGTTCTCCACCGTGTCCGTCATCGGGCCGATGTGGTCGAGGGTCATCTCGATGGCGAGGCAGCCCGTGTACGGAATGAGCCCGTAGGTCGCCTTGTGGCCGACGGTGCCGCACCAGGAGGCGGGAATGCGGATCGAGCCGCCCTGGTCGCCGCCGATGGCCATGGCCACGTCGCCGGCGGCGACCGCGGCGCCGCTCCCCTTGGACGAGCCGCCGGGCGCGTGCGTCGGCTTGCGCGGATTGCGCACGGGCCCGTAGCCGCTGGTGTGGCCGCCGCCGGAGAACGAGAAGTCGGCGCAGGCGGTCTTGCCGACAATGGTGGCGCCCGCGTCGAGCAGGCGGGTCACGATGGTGGCGTCGATGGTCGGCACGTAGCCTTCGAGGACGCGCGCACCGTTCATCATCGGCAGGCCGGCCACGGAGACCACGTCCTTGATGCCGATCTCCTCGCCCGCGAGCGGGCCCGCATCGGCGCCCTTGATTTCGGCCCGCCAGTACCAGGCGTTGTACGGGTTCTCGTCCGGGTGCGGCCGGTAGCCGGATGTGCGCGGATAGGTGACCTGCGGGCGTTCCTCCGGCATGTCGTCGATGTGGCGCAGGCTCCTGATGGCCCCCAGCATGGCCTCCCGCTGGTTCGACAGGTCCTCCTGCGTCATGTCGAGCCCGAAATCCAGGGCGATGTCGGCAAGCTGGTCTATGGTGGGCAGTTCCGGACCGCGGGACATGGGAGCCTCGTTTCGTCTGGTGGAAGCGGCCTGCGATCCTAGGGTGGCTCCGCACCGCCGACAACGGCGCGCACCAGGTGGCGATCGCGATGGCCCGCGCGGGGGGCCGCGGCTACCATCGTGCGCGCCATGGGAACCGACATTGCGTAGCGGGACCGAGGAGCCGTGACACCCCCGCCACGAGCCGAGCGCCTGCGCGACCACTTCGTCGGCTGGCAGTGCCGCATCAGGGGCGACGCCATGCGCCGCCGGGCCGGGCGGCCGTCTCCGGGGATGTGCCCGCAGGTGCTGAGCGCGGCGGGCGAGCAGCTCGCGCCGGCGGTGACGACGCTGCTGGTGCGGCGCGAGCCAGCCTCCTTCGCGCCAGAGTTCCGTCACCTGGCGCGGCGCACCCACGACCCGCGCGACCGCCGCGAGGCAGCGCTCGCGCTGCTCGCCGAGCGCTACTACCAGCACGCGCGGGACTTCAGCGACGTTCTCACGGCGACCTTCGCGGCCGGCTCGCCGCTCGCCGCCGATCTGCTGCGGGAAGGCCGCTGCGTCCTGGCGTTCGCCCAGGACGGCCAGCGCTACCGGCTACCCTGCGCCGTGCAAGAACTCGGCCGCGACGATCCTCGCCGCGAGGAAACCTGGTGGCATAACGCGCTCTTCAACCCGCAGCTGCCGCCGGACGTCCCCATCCTCGCCTTCGCCCCCCGCTGGCTGGAAGCAACGGCCGACCCCGACCTGGATCGGACGAAGTAGCACTCAAACTTTGTGATAGGCCCTGTTGAGGTCGGCCCAGGGGTGGCGGGGCGACATCTGAAACTTCACCAAGAGCTCGTACCCCAGCCCGCAGAAAGATCGTGAGTGAGTCCGACACTCTCACTGCCTTTGCAGAGGCACCTGCGTTGTCGAATTTCCAGTGAGGTATCAAAGAAAACCTGTATCACTTTGCAGTATATTTTCTTATCTTGTCCAGTCTGTGTTCTTGAAGTCGGGGTTGCAGCAAAGAAACGTTGCGTGACTCAACAACTCCTGAGGCCACCTACGACCATAGTTCGCCCGCCTTTACCCAGAGGGAGGACCTCACGATGAATACCGCGGAATGGAAAACCAAGATTTCCGTATTTCTTGTGGCTGGCCTGCTTGCGCTGGCCGGTGCGTTCGCCAGTGTGCTCCCCGCCTCGGCGCAGACGCAGGACGCTTGTCCCCGTCCCGCCGGCGTAGATCCTGTTGACCCCCCACGTGTGACAGCGCAACAGGTGGAGGACGGCAGCGCCAGCCAGATGGACTTCGCGCTGGCTGTGAGAGAACAGTCCGTAGAACATTCGGAACAGGCTACGAACGTGGAACAAGGGTTCTATATCGGATGTCTCATAAGGCAGGAAGGTGGGTACTGGCGCTCCGGTGACACTTACATCGTGACCCTGACGCCCGATGGTCGCGTGTTCGTTCACGCCAAGGACATGTCGTTGTCCGGTGGGCTGCTGAACCAGATGACTTACGGAGCGATCCTTAGAGCGTTGGGAATTGACCTGGCTACCCTAACCGACCCTGCTGCGGCTCAGGCCGCGTTCATGAGCGCAGTAGCGGGGAATGGCGGTCAGTTCAATGTAGGCGCCGACGCCGGCTACGCCACCGCATATTTCTCGACCGAGTTGCGGTCTCCGATCGTGCTGCTGGCGGGGTTCGATCTCGACGAGTCTCACTTGGTTGATGAACAAATCGATCACCGCCAACCGGCCGTTACGGCCAGGGACGTGGTGGATCGCGCAACCTTGAAGGCCTTCGTCACCGCTGCGGGGGAGTACTTCGTCGAGCTCATGGAGTCCGGCGATCCGGCCGCTGTCTCGCAAGCCAAGATCGCCTTGCGGGATCCGAACGGGCCCTGGAGGCATGGTCCCGTGTATCTCGGCGTGTTGCGAGCTGACAGCAAGCTCATCCTGTTTCACGGAGCGTTTCCGAACAGGTTCGAGTATCGACGAGGAGGGATTTCCCACGATGTCGTGACCGGAGAGCTCATCGTGGATCAGCTCATAGGCGCGGCGAACAGCAGCCCGGATGGCGGCTTCTGGCAGTATCACTTCGACGATCCCGCCGACGACACCGACAGCGCCGACATCCCCAAGGTGGGCTACGCCCGCGTGATCACCGGCATCATCCCGTTGCCGGACGGAACCAGCGCCCCAACCGAATTCATCATCCATTCGGGCTTTTATCTGAGCACACCGGAGGTGATCGCAGCGCGCCAGAACTCGGTCGTGGAGTCCGTTCTGCCGCAGGTGATGCGGGCCATGACCGCGAGCACGGTCGATGCCGTCTCGAGCCGCATCGAGCAGGCAAACTCCGACACCCCGCCGGCCGCGGAGCTCAGCTTCAGCGGCGCCTCCACCCTCTCCGACGCCATCCTGGCAAACGGGCATGCACTGGACAACGGCACCTTCGACCTCAGCCGGCTGCTGGCGAACTCCTCCTTCATCATGCCGCTCAGCGCGGCAAGTAACGGTGGTGGCGGCCTGTTCGGGAACCTCACGTTCTGGGGCAGCGGGGACTACCGCAGCATCTCCGGCGGCAGCCCGCAGTCCGTGGACTACGACGGCAGCGTACTGGGCGCCAACCTCGGGATCGACACCCGGATTGGCGCGGACATGCTCGCGGGTGTGTCGCTGGCCCAGACGAGTGGGACCGTGGATTACACGGCCTTCAGCGTGTCAGGCGAGCTCACGACGAGCGTGACGAGCATCAACCCCTACCTCGGCTGGCAGATGCCGGGCGGCATGAACCTGTGGGCCATGGCCGGCTATGGCACGGGCGATGTCGAGATCGAGGATCAATCGGCTGCCGCGCAATCGAGCGACCTGACGCAGCAGATGTTCGCTGTGGGTGCGAGCGGTCCGCTTCTGTCCAGCGACGATGCGAGCGGAGGCACGAGCCTGAGGCTAAAGGGCGAGGCCGCGTTCACGCGGGCCGACATCGATGGGTCCGGGTCGCTCGAGAGCATGTCGTTGAGTGCCAGCCGCCAGCGGCTGGTGCTGGAAGGGGTCTACGACCACAAGCTCGCCTCGGGGGCGACGTTCTCGCCCTCGCTCGAGATCGGCCTGCGCAACGACGGAGGCGACGGCGAGACCGGCAACGGCATCGAGGCCGGCGGCGGCCTGCGCTATTCCGACCCGGCGTCAGGTGTGACCATCGGGGCCCGGGTACGGACCCTGCTCAGCCATGGCGGCGACTACGAGGAGTTGGGCGTGAGCGGGCTGATACGGATCGATCCGGGCACGTCAGGCCAGGGACTCTCGTTCGGCCTGCAGCCGGCGTGGGGCCAGGCAGCCAGCGGCGTGCAACAGCTGTGGGAGGCCGGCACAACCGGAGTCGGGTTACCGGCCGAACAAGACGCTGCGCGCCTGCATGCTGAGGTCGGCTACGGTCTCGACAGCGCGCCCGGCCTCGGCGTGGTGACGCCCTATGCAGTGCTCGGGCTCGCCGGCGAAAGCACGAGGACGGTGCGCATGGGCACCCGTTGGCAGTTGGCGGCGGACGCGAGCCTCAGCCTTGAAGGCTCGCGCTTTGAAGCCGCCAACGATGACGGGCCCCAGCACGGCCTGATTCTGCGCGCCGCGCTGCGCTGGTAACGTCTGGGGGCCGGCTCCCACGGTACCGGCCGGCCGGCCCCCTCCTTACCCCGGCCCGCTCTACCTCTTGGGGTGGAAAGGGCTCGGGTGGAGGTGGGGGACTCCGTGTTCTGAAATAGAGAGTTACGCGCGACTGGGTTTGTTTTGGGAATCTCCCTCTCGCGCCGGCGAGTCCGCGGTCGTGCCTAGAACTTCCGGTATGCCCCGTTGAGGTCCGTCATCGGGTGGCGCGGCGACATCTGGAATTTTATCAGCAGCTCGCGGGCGAGCATGTCGCGGTCCTGCTGGTTGTCCGGCAGCTCCAGGTTTTCGGGCACCGTGACCCAGCCGTTGATGTTGCGATCGAACACCGCCGGCCGGCCTTCCTCGTAGCCCATGTGGACGTCTTCCAGCCAGTTCAGGTCGGTCCAGCCCATGGTCTCGATGTAGCGGGCGAGGAAGGGCGTGAGCCGCTCGTAGTCCGGCACAAGGTTCACATCGTAGCGATAGCCGATGTGCTGGCCGATCTCCTTCTCGCGCTCGCTGTCGAGCCCGCTCTGGCTCAGGAAGTAGTCGACGTCGCCGGTCTTGTCGCTCATGGCGCTTCTCCGAGCTTCTAGTAGCGGTTCATGTCGGGGCGGCCGACCGTGTGCTGGGAGCCGGCGAGCGGCACCTGGGCCATGGCGGAGGCCTCCATGGTGAGCGCGGCGAGGTCCTCCGGCTCCAGGCTGTGCACGTCGGTCTTGCCGCAGGCGCGCGCCATCATCTGGCATTCCAGCGTGAGCGTATGGAGGAAGTTGTAGACCCGCTCCGCTGCCTCGTCGGGGTCGAGCCGCTTGCGCAGCTCCGGGTCCTGGGTGGCGACGCCCACGGGGCAGCGCCCGGTGTGGCAGTGGTAGCAGTAGCCGGCCTCGACGCCGATCTCGGATTCGTAATCGGCCTCCGGGATGTCCTTGTTGCAGTTGAGCGCCATCATCACCGAATGCCCGATGGCGCAGGCGTCGGCCCCCAGCGCCAGCGCCTTGGCGATGTCGCCGCCGTTCCGCACGCCGCCGGCGTAGACGAGGCTGATCTTGCCGGTGGCGCCGAGGTCGTCGAAGGCCTTGCGCGCCTGGCGGATCGCGGCGATGCCGGGCACGCCGGTCTCCTCGGTCGCCAGATGCGGGCCGGCGCCGGTCGAGCCTTCCATGCCGTCGATGTAGATGCTGTCCGGCCCGGTCTTGATCGCCATGCGCACGTCGTCATAGACGCGGGCGGCGCCCAGCTTGAGCTGGATCGGGATCTCGGCGTTGGTGGCTTCCCGGATCTCGTTGATCTTGAGCGCGAGGTCGTCGGGCCCGAGCCAGTCCGGATGCCGCGCCGGCGAGCGCTGGTCGATGCCGGCCGGCAGCGAGCGCATCTCCGCCACCTGGTCGGTGACCTTCTGCCCCATCAGGTGGCCGCCGAGGCCCACCTTGCAGCCCTGGCCGATGAAGAACTCGCAGGCGTCCGCGAGGCGCAGGTGGTGCGGATTGAAGCCGTAGCGCGACTGGATGCACTGGTAGAGCCACTTCTCGGAATAGCGCCGCTCGTCCGGAATCATCCCGCCCTCGCCGGAACACGTGGCGGTGCCGGCCATGGTGGCGCCGCGGGCGAGCGCGGTCTTGGCCTCGAAAGAGAGCGCGCCGAAGCTCATGCCGGTGACGTAGACCGGGATGTCGAGCACCAGCGGGCGCTTCGCCATCGGCCCGATCACCGTCGTCGTCGTGCATTTCTCGCGGTAGCCCTCGATCACGAAGCGCGTGAGCGTGCCCGGCAGGAAGGTGAGATCGTCGAACGTCGGGATGTTCTTGAAGAGCGAGAAGCCCCGCATCCGGTAGCGGCCGAGCTCCGCCTTGATGTGGATGTCGTCGATCACCTCCGGCGAAAAGATGCTGCTGCGCCCCAGGATGTGGCGGTTGCGGCTGGGCCGGTTGGCGACGGCTTCACGTCTGTCGCTGGCCATGGCGGACTCCTTGCAGGGTGGCGAAATGCGCGCGCGGCTAGAGCGCGATCTTCTTCTCGCTCGGCTCGAGGTTGTCGTAGTTCCAGAGCTGTTTGCCGGCGACGATCTTGGTCAGGCTGCCGACGCCGTTGGGCGCCTCCATCCCGTAGGTCGAGAGCTTCCGCTCGAGCCAGCGCGCCTCGACATCGGTGGTCTCGCCGGGCACGGCATCCACGCCGAGGGAGGCGATGGTGCCGCCGACGAAGATCGTGCCGTCGTAAAGCGAATCGCCCAGGTTGGGGCCGGCGTTGCCCAGGATGACGATGCGCCCGCGCTGCATCATGAAGCCGGTGAAGGCGCCGGCGCGGCCGCCGATGAGGATGGTGCCGCCCTTCATGTCGATGCCGGTGCGCGAGCCCACGTCGCCCTTGCAGACGAGGTCGCCGCCCCGGAGGGCTGCGCCGAAGGTGGAGCCTGCGTTCTTCTCCACCACGACGACTCCCGCCATCATGTTCTCGGCGCAGGACCAGCCGACGCGGCCCTTGATGTGGATGTTGGGGCCGTCGACCAGGCCGCAGCCGAAGTAGCCGAGGCTGCCCTCGAAATCGAGCTTCAGGCGGTTGAGGATGCCGACGCCGAGGGAGTGCTTGGCCAGCGGGTTCCGGACCACGATATGGCCGTAGCCCTCGCCCATCAGCTCGCGGATGCGGAGGTTGACCTCGGGCCCGTCCATCTCGGCCGCGTCGATCGTCGCCCTCTTGCTGAAATCGACGTCGAAGCCCTCGGGATAGGTGTAGTTGTCGCCTTCCTCAGGCACGAAGAAGACCTGCTGGGTGCGCCCCGCGAGCTGCTCCGCGTGCAGCCCCATGTCATGGGATTTGTGCCGGTCGTCGGCGCTCAGCTCTGCCATACCTTGACCTCCCCCTCGTAGGGATCCCAGGTGTCGATCTCGTCGGGCATGATGCCGCGGATCGCGACCTCCTCGGAGGCGAGGCCCACGAAGTCGTCGCTTTCGTAGAGCACCATGGGCTTGGCCGCCATGGTGTCCTTGGCCATGCCGAGGCTGTCCGCCGTCGCCACCAGGTAGGTGAAGACGCCGTCGAGCTCGTTCACCGATCGGTCCATCGCCTCCTTGAGCGCATCGCCCCGCTCGATGCGGTCAGCGAGGTAGACGGCGATCAGCTCCGAATCGCAGTTCGACACGAAGCGGTGGCCCCGGTGCTCCAGCGCCCGGCGGAACTTCCAGTAGTTGGTAAGCTGGCCGTTGTGGACCACGGAGATGTCGTTGAAGGGATAGGCCCAGTAGGGATGGGCCGAGCGGATGTCGACGTCGGATTCCGTGGCCATCCGGGTGTGCCCGATGGCGTGGGTGCCCCGGAAGCCGGCGAGGCTGTACTGCTCGCTCACGATGCCGGCGTCGCCCAGATCCTTGATCAGTTCCAGCGCGCGGCCGAGGGAGAGGATCTCCGCCCCTTCCACATCCTCGATGTAGTCGGCGAAGCGCTTGAGCCGCTGCTGGCCGCCGTTGTCGTCGGCGGGGAACCGCAGGCCGTAGCGGAAGGCGTACTCCGTCGCCTCCTCCTCGCCGACGATCTCCACGTCCATGCTGCGGATGCGCGCGTCGACTTCCGCCTTGCGGTCCTTGATCTGCTGGTGGATTTCGAAGCCCTTGCCGATGTCCTCCTGCTCCGCCACCTTGAAGCGCATCACGTGGTCGCTCTCGACCGGGATGCCGTAGATGGCGAAGCCGGTGGAATCCGGCCCGCGGTGCTTGAGCGCCTGCAGCATCGTGGTCATCTCCGACCCGATGTCGCCGCTCGATCCGCGATGGATCAGTCCTGCAATCCCGCACATGGGCGCCTCGTTTCTCGCTTCAGTTAGGGCCGGCTAAGGCAGGCAGTCGAGATAGGTCTCGACGTCCCACTCGGTGACGGTGGACATGAAGCGCTCCCACTCGTCGCGCTTGTAGTGCATGAAGACGCGGAGCATCTCGTCCGGCAGCGCGGACCTGATCACCTCGTCGCGCTCCAGTGCATCGAGTGCCTCGCCCAGGGACATCGGCAGCTTCTTGACCAGCTTGCCGGCTTCCATGGCCTGGTAGATGTTGCGCTCCTCGGGCTCGCCAGGGTCCAGCTCCTGCGTGATGCCGCTATCGAAGGCCTTGAGAATCGCGCCGGCCATCAGGTACGGATTGACCATCGAATCGACCGAGCGGTACTCGAAGCGGCCGGGCGCCGAGACGCGCAGGCCGCAGGTCCGGTTCTGATAGCCCCAGTCGGCGAAGACCGGCGCCCAGAAGCCGGTGTCCCAGAGCCTGCGGTAAGAGTTGACCGTAGACGAGCCGAGGGCGGTGAGCGCCGCGAGGTGCTCCATCACGCCCGCGATGCAGTTCAGACCGACCGGCCCGGGCTTGTGGGAATCGATCGACGGGTCGGGCATGAACAGGTTCACGCCGCCCTTCCAGTAGCTGAAATTGTCGTCCATGCCGGCCATCGGGTCCTGATGGAGCGTGTTGACCCGTTGCTCGCCGCCCTTCCAGAGCGAGACGTTGTGATGGCAGCCGCTCGCCGAGACCCCCATGAAGGGCTTCGCCATGAAGCAGGCGATGACGCCATGCTCACGCGCCACCTGGGCGCAGATTTGGCGATAGGTGGTGAGCCGGTCGGCGGTTCTGAGCGCGTCGTCGAAGGTGAAGTTGAGCTCGAGCTGGCCGGGCGCGTCCTCGTGGTCGCCCTGGATCATGTCGAGACCCATGGCCTGGCTGTACTCGATCACCTGCATGAAGATCGGCCGCAGCTCCTCGAACTGGTCGATGTGGTAGCAGTTGGGCTTGGTCACGCCGCCGTCGGCGCCGCCCTCCGCGCCACGCTTCAGCCACATCATCTCGGGCTCGGTGCCGTGGCGCATCTGCATCCCGTGCTTGGCCTGGAACTCGTCGTGGATGATCCGCAGGTTGCCGCGACAGTCGGACGTGAGGTGCCCGCCGGGGTTCTCCCGCTCCTCGCGGTTGCGGAAGCAGGTGCAGAAGACGCGGGCCACGCGCTTGTCCCAGGGCAGCTGCACGAAGGTCTCGGGGTCGGGGATGCCGACCAGCTCGGACGCTTCCGGCCCGTAGCCGATGTAGTTGGAGTGGCGGTCGGTGAAGAGGTTGGCGGTAGACCCGTAGACCAGCTGGAAGCCCCGCTCCGCGATCTGCTCCCAGTGATCGGCGGGGATGCCCTTGCCGACGATCCGCCCGGTGACGGACACGAACTGGTAGTAAATGTAGGTGACGCCGAGCTCGTCGATCTTGGCGCGCACCTGGCGCACCAGCTCGTCCCGGCCCTCTGCGTTCACATGGGCTTCAAGATCGGTCATCTCTACACTCTCCCTGACGATCGGCGGGTCCCGTCAGCTCCACGGGAAGGGGCTGTTGGAGACCGGATGAAGGCGGCCCTCCGCAAAGCGTGAGAAGCGGAAAGGCTCGAGCAGGGCGCTTTCGCGACCCATCAGCTCGTCCGCCACCAGCTTGCCGACGGCGAGCATCTTGTAGCCGTGATTCGAATCGGCGATCACGTAGCAGTTCTCGCGGAAGCGATCGAACACGGGGAAGCTGTCGGCGGTGAACGCGCCGATGCCGCCGGAGGGTTCGTCGAGCCAGCGCCCGATCTGGCCCTTGTAGCGGCTCTGACAGAAGGCGAGCGCCGAGCACCACATCTCCCTGAACTCGCGGTCGACCACGAACTCCGGCGACTCCGGCCCGTAGGGGTCGATGGCCACCTCGGGCACGGCGGTGTTCACCTTGTAGGGCGCGGCCCCGCCCTGGACGCCGCCGAAGTTGAAGTCCGGCTTGTAGTAGATGCCCCACATCTCGTCGGTGATCAGCCTCCCGTCCACGTCGGAATAGAGCGGCTCGCTGGAATCGACGTGGATGACCGGCGGCATCGACCCGTCGTCGGCCATGCCGAAGGAGGGCTCGACCGCGATCGTCCCTTCCTGCAGGCACCAGAAGCGCCACATGTCGACGTCGCGGTGGAGCGTTCCCTCGAGGTCCTTCACGTCGAGGCGCTCCGGCAGGTCGAGCATGTCCCAGATGCGCGGCACCCAGGGGCCGACGGCGACGACCACCTGATCGACGCCGATCGAGCCCTGATCGGTCTCCACCGAAGTCACCGCCTTGGAGTTGGCGCCGAAGCCGAAGCCCTTCACCTCGACCCCGGTGAGGATGCGCACGCCGGTGCCCCTCGCCTTGTCCGCGAGCCCGTGCATGGAGGCCTTGTTGTGGGCGTAGCCGCCCTTCTTCTCGTGCAGGACCGAGGTGACGCCGGGCGCCTGCCAGTCGCCGAACAGCCGGCGCATGTACGCCCTGCAGTCCGCCTCGCCCTCGATGAACTCCGACTCGTAGCCGATCCCGCGCTGCTGCTCGGCGATCTCGGCGACGTCCGCATGCATGCTCTCGGGGCTGATCTGCATGTAGCCCACGGGGTGGTAGTGGTAGGCCTCGGGATCTTCCTCCCAGGCCTCCACGCAGGCCGCCATCAGCTCTCGCATCGCCGGCTGGTAGTAGTTGTTGCGGACGACGCCGCAGGCGATGCCCGACGCGCCGGCCGCGATGTCGGACTTGTCCACGATCGCGATGTCCGCGCCGCCCCCGCTGCCCTGCGCCTTCAGCGCAAGCGCAAGGTGATAGGCGGTGCTGAGGCCGTGGATCCCGGCCCCGATGATCAGATACTTGACGTGGCCCGGAAGCGTCATCTGTTCCTTCTCCCGACCTTGATTGGCCGATGTTCGGGGGCGCACTCAAGCGGGCAGCCCCACATTTGTCAAGCCAATTATGGGTCAATCGGAACGACCAATTGTGAACCAATATGAATGAATGGTTGTACGATGCGCAAAAATTGATTAAAGCAAAGGGACCCGCATGCGGCCTGCGTCGTGGCGTGAGGCGTTTTGGGAGGCGATTTGGGTCACGGGCCGGCGGGCGGCGCGCAACAAAAAATGGGCGGGCGCCATGCAGCTGGAAGGCACACGATTGAGTAACGAGAACGGCGGAATCCCGAGGCCGGCCGATTCAGCGGCCGATTCGATCGCCGCGCAGCTCGCGCGGCAAATCCTGGATGGCTCTCTCGCGATGGGCGACCGCCTGCCGCCGGAGCGCAGCCTCGCCGAATCCTTCTCCGCCTCGCGCGGCACGGTGCGCGAGGCCTTGCGCTCGCTCAGCGCGCGCGGGCTGGTGGCGCGCCGGGTGGGCAGCGGCACCTTCGTCATCTACGAGCCGGATGCGGGCGAGACCGACGTCTCCGAGATCACCTCGCCGCTGGAGCTGGTCGAGGTCCGCGCCGCCATCGAGCCGCAGATGGCCCGTCTCGCGGTCCGCAACGCCACGGCCCGCGACATGGCCGCGCTGGAACGCGCGGTGGCCGAGATGGAAGGCGTGGACGACGCCGAGAGCTTCTCGCTCGCCGACGAGATGTTTCACCTGAGGCTCGCCGAGGCCACGCACAACCCGCTGATCGTCGAGATCTATCATCGGATCAACCACGTCCGCGCCCACCAGCAGTGGGATTCGATCAAGAACAAGATCCTCACGCCCTCGCAGATCACCGCCTACAACGCCGAGCACCGGGACCTGCTCTCGGCCCTCTCCCGCCGCGATGCCGACCGTGCGGTGGAGGTCCTTTCCGCCCACATGGAGCGCGCCCGCGCCGACCTGCTGGCCAGCGTCGGCTGAGCCGCCCGGCCTGCGGCGGGCATCCCGTCGCGCCGGACGATTTCGGGGTGAGCCGCCGCGCCGATTGTGTTTAGATTGGCCGGACAATCGCGTCCGCTCTGACGCGGAGCGCGCGCGTCGCGTCATGACTTATCGCCGTTGCCTGAAACGGGGCTGGACGTGGGCCCCATCGCGCGGCGCCATATGGGAGACGACCATGAACGAGGACCAACTTCTCAAGCAGATGGTGAAGCGCGACCCGGTGCGCGGCGCGGCCGCCACCCGGCGCCAGGTGCTGCAGGGCATCGGCGCAGGCGCGCTGGCGCTCGGCGCGGGCGGCGCATTCGCGGGCCGGGCCCGGGCCGCCGACGAGCTCACGATGCTGACCTGGGACGGCTACGTCGATCCCCGCGTGCTCGACGGCTTCACCGACCAGTACGACACCGGCATCAAGTACGAGCTGCACACCTCGGACCCGGATTCGGTCAACAAGCTCCGCGCCGGCGAGACCGCGATCTGGGACATCATCAACCTGAACAACCCGTGGGCGCGTGAGATGATGTGGCCGGAGGGGCTGATCGTCGAGCTCGACCGTGCCCGCTTCGAGCCCTACTTCGACGCGATGCTGCCGATGTTCAAGCCGCCCTACAAGTGGGCGATGAGCCTCGACAACGAGCATCTGCTGGGCGTCTGCCAGCGCGTCGACACCTTCGACTTCGTCGTCAACACCGACGTGGTCTCGGCCGACATGGCGAAGGACGAAGGCTGGGATCTGTTCAACAATCCCGACATGGCAGGCCGCTACGGCATCCTCGCCTACGACAACTGGAACATCATGCACATCTGCATGGCCGCCGGCCTGCACCCGTTCAAGGAGAAGACCGACGACCAGGTCGCGACCTTCGAGGAGGCGGCGCGCCGGCTCATCAACGGCGCGAAGATGGTCTCGGACGACTTCGTCGCCGTGAACCTCGCCGTGGTCAACGGCGAGATCGACATGTACTTCGGCGGCGGCACCTACTCGATCTCGGCGGCCCGGCTCGACGGGCTCACCAACCTCTACCACGTGGTGCCGAAGAGCGGGCCTGCCGACGGCAAGGGCGGGATCAACTGGATCGAGCTCAGCTCGGTGGTCAACAATCCCGACCTGCACCCCAAGGCGTTCGACTGGATGGAGTACATCCTCCAGCCCGATACCTCCTACGCCGTGGCGACGGCCGGCGGCTTCCTGCTCCCGGTGGGGCAGATGTCGCAGCCGGAGCTGATCGACAAGTTCACGGCGGAAGAGCTCGACTCCTTCCAGTGGGACGAGTTCGACTATCGCATCTCGCACTCCGTCGAGTACGACGTGGTGCCGGACTACAACCGGCTCTACGACATCTACACGGCGGCGCGGCGCGAGAAGTCGTAAGCCCGGCCGGCTGCTGCGGGGGCGTGCGGCGGCTTGCGCCGCGCGCCCCCGCTTCGATCGCACGCCCGGCCGCACCCGGCCGGGCGGCGGTGCATTTGCAGAGAGAGAATCGAGACGAGCACCATGGTGGATGCCGCGCCTATCCTGCGCATGGTCAACCTGACAAAACAGTTCGGACGACTGGTCGCTGTGAACGACGTCACCCTCGACATCGAGGAGGGCGAGTTCTTCACCATCGTGGGCCCGTCCGGCAGCGGCAAGACCACGCTGCTCCGCATGCTGGGCGGTCTGGAGAAGCCGACGGCGGGCGATATCTATCTGCGCGACGAGCGGGTCAACCAGGTGCCCGCCAACCGGCGCCCGACCTGCATGGTCTTCCAGTCGCTCGCCCTCTTCAATCACAAGACCGTGGGCCAGAACATCGAGTTCTCGCTGAAGATGCGGGGCGAAAGCCGCAGCGCCCGCCGCGAGCGCGGTCTCTCGCTCATGAACGTGGTCCAGCTGCCGGAGGACTACTACGACAAGTCCGTCACCAAGTGCTCGGGCGGTGAGCGCCAGCGCGTGGCGCTGGCCCGTGCGCTCGCCTCCGACCCGGACATCCTGTTCTTCGACGAGCCGCTCTCCGCCATCGACTACCGCTTGCGCAAGCTGCTCGAGGTCGAGCTCAAGGACCTCCACCGCACCACCGGCAAGACCTTCGTCTACATCACCCATTCCCTCGAGGAGGCGATGGTGATGAGCGACCGCATCGGGATCATGCAGGAGGGCCGCCTGATCCAGATCGGCTCGCCCAACGAGATCTACCTCCGCCCTCGCAACAAGTTCGTCTCCGAGTTCATGGGCGAAGTGAACATCTTCTCGGTGCAGGCAGGCGCGGACGGCGGCATCGACTGCCCCGCCTTCGAGCGCCGCTTCACCAGCCCGGCCCGGCCGGACGGCTTCGCCAGCGGCTACCTGGTGATCCGGCCCGAATCGATGCGCTTCCTGAACGATCCGTCGGAGGCCGAGAACAATCTCGAGGGATCGCTCTTCAACGAGTACGCGCTCGGCTCGCGCGTGCAGTACCACGTGAGCGCGGGCGGCTCGATGTTCGTCGTCGAGAAGCTCCGCGAGCAGGCCTATCGGGGCTCGCTCAACGACGACGTGCTGATCGGCTGGGACGCCAAAGACAGCGTGCTCGTAACCGACTGATGGCCGACTGATGGCAGAGGCGCCGACACCGTTGATCCGGCAGCCGGGGGTGGGCTCGCTCCTGCTCGGCTGGCTGCGCTCGCCCGGCGTGCTCAATGCGACGCCCGTTCTGATCTTCTTCCTGATCGGCTTCGTCGGCCCGCTGGTGATCGTGCTGGCCTTCAGCTTCACGCCCGAGCGCACCTTCGACCTCGGCGCCGGGTTCACCACCGAGAACTACGAGCACATCTTCACGGAGAGCTACTACATCTCCTTCATCTGGTCGTTCGCGCTGGCCGGCGTCACTGTCCTCTGCAACCTCCTGATCGGCTACCCGATCGCCTACGGCCTCGCCAAGCTCTTCGGCCGCTGGGCCGCGCCGGTCATGCTGGTGCTCGTCATCCCCCTCTTCGTCTCCGAGAACGTGCGGCTCTTCGGCTGGTATCTGTTCCTTATCAAGGGCGGCGGCATCCTGGCGGGCGGTCTCAAGGCCGCCTTCGGCTTCGACACCGGCACGATGCTCTACATGCCGGGCACGACCCTCATGGGCATGATCTACGTCTATCTGCCCTTCACCCTCTTCCCCATCGTGCTGGGGCTCTCCATGGTGCCGCGCGACCAGGTGGATGCCTCGCGCGACCTCGGCGCGAACCGCTTCCAGATCTTCCGCGAGGTGGAGCTGCCGATCGCCATGCCCGGCATCCTGATCGGTGCGCTGCTGACCTTCGTGCTGGCGGTCGGCGCGATCTCGGAGGCCAAGCTCTTGGGCGGCCAGAACACGCCGGTGATCGCGCAGGACATCCAGCACGAGTTCACTTACGCCCAGAACTGGCCGCTGGGCTCGGCGATCTCGGTGCTGGCCATCGTGGTCACCGGCATCCTCGTGGTGCTGGTCATGCGCCGGCTCGACCTCGACCGGCTGCTGGGCCGACGATGACGGCTGCGGGCGGGCGCTGAGATGGAGAACAAACGCTGGGTCATATGGCTGATCGCGGTCTGGACCGGCGTGATCGCGCTCTTCCTCTACATCCCGATCTTCTCGGTCATCGTCAGCTCCTTCGGCAAGTCCCGCTACTTCCGCTTTCCCGTGAAGGCGTGGAGCGACAAGTGGTACGACATGACGCTGGGCGCCAACCTGACCTCAGACCTGCACCTCACCTCGTTCTACGTCGCGGGCTGCGTCGCGCTGATCGCGGTCGTGCTGGGCTTCTTCGGGGCGCTCGCCTTCGCCCGTTACAACTGGCGCGGCCGCCAGTTCTATCAGCGCCTCATCATGCTGCCGATCTTCTTTCCCCAGGCCGTGCTCGGCCTCGCGCTCCTGCTCTGGTTCACCTACGTGGGCGTGCTGCCGAGCTGGGAGGCGGCGGTCTTCGCCCATCTGGTCTGGATCGTGCCGATCGTGACCCTGGTGATCTCGATCCAGGTCTATGGCTTCGACGCAGCCCAGGAGGAGGCGGCCTACGATCTCGGCGCGAGCCGCTGGCAGGCCTTCCGCGAGGTCACGCTGCCGGCGCTCGCCCCCGGTCTCTTCTCCGGCGCGCTCTTCGCCTTCCTGCTGTCCTGGGGCAACTTCCCGCTCTCCACCTTCACCACGGGCGCGGACAGCACGGTGACCGAGTGGCTCTACACCAAGATGGGCTCCGGCTACACGCCGATGATCCCGACCATGGGCGCGCTCTCCGTGTTCGGCGCCATCGTCATCCTCTTTGGCGGCTACATGTTTCTGATCGTCCACCGCCGGCGGCGCCTGGAGCACGGCGAGTAGCCCGCATTCGCTCACCGCTGGCCGTCGGGGTCGAACGGAGATGGAAATGGACCTCAGATCGCATATCCGGGCGCTGCCCAAGGCCGAGCTTCACCTGCATCTGGAAGGCGCGATCGACCCGGAACTGATGATGCGGCTGGCCGCCAGGAACGGGGTCGGGATCCCGTTCCGCTCGGCGGACGAGATTCGGGCCGCCTGCCGCTTCACCCGGCTGCAGGATTTTTTGGATCTCTACCACCAGGGCATGACCGTGCTCTGCGCCGAGGAGGACTACTTCGAGCTCACCGCAACCTACCTGGAGCGCGTGGCCGCCGACGGAGCGGTTCATGTCGAGGTGTTCTTCGATCCCCAGGGCCACACTGCGCGCGGCATTCCCTTCGCCACCGCGGCGGACGGCATCCTGGCCGCGCTCGCCGACGGCCGCGAGAGGCTGGGCATCACGTCTCTGCTGATCATGAACGTCTGGCGGGACCTGAGCGAGGACGAGGGTTTCGCCGCCTTGCGCCAGGCCGAGCCCTACATCGCCAGCCGGCGGATCGCCGGTCTCGGCCTCGATTCGACCGAGATCGACAATCCGCCCGCGAAGTTCGAGCGCCTCTTCGCGGCGGCGCGCGAAGCCGGCCTCAAGCTCGTCGCCCACGCCGGCGAGGAGGGCCCGGCATCCTACGTCGCCGAGGCGGTGGACCGGCTGGCCGTCGATCGAATCGATCACGGCAACAGCGCTCTCGACGATCCGGCGCTGGTCCGCCGCCTGGCCGAGAGGGGCACGACGCTTACCGTGTGTCCGCTCTCCAACCTCCGGCTCGGCGTCGTCCCCGATCTGAAGCGGCACCCGCTGAAGCGCATGCTCGATGCGGGCCTCAAGGCCACCGTCAACTCGGACGACCCGGCCTATTTCGGGGGCTATCTGCTGGACAACTTCGTCGCGGTGGCCGAGGCGCTCGAACTGGAGCGGGCGGAGCTAGCCACGCTGGCCCGAAATTCGATCGACGGCTCGTTCCTCGACGAGCCGACGAGGACGGCGCATCTGGAGCGGATCGACCGGGCCGTCGCGGCGGACGGGTGATCGCGGCGCCCGGCCCCTGACCGGCACGGTGCTCTGCTCGCCGGCCAGCCGGTCCCGCAAGGGGCGGATTCGCCACGGCGCGGGGCTCCGGCGCGAGCGCCCACGCGGGAGCCAACGCGGGAGTTGTCTCGCCGGGCGCATCGCGTTCTAATCCCCCCGCTTTTGGAAGACGCGCGGGTGGCGCGCCGCAGGGAGTAGCCGATGGCCTATCAAGTCACGGAACAGGACCTTTATGTCGTCGACGAGTTCATGGAGAACCCGATCGGCCACCACAGCCCCGACCTGCAGCGGGTGCTCAACACGCTCCGGGGGGCGGACGTCAAGGGCAAGCACTGCCTTGTCTGCACCAAGCCCGGCCGCGAATGGCAGCTCGCCCAGCTCTCGGGCGTGCGCGGCAAGCCGGTCAAGATGCTCGACAAGACCTTCGACAATATCGAGGACGCCGAGCGCTACGTCTTCCGCCTGCGCTGGAAGCAGCACACGGGCAAGGCCCTGCCCAAGTAGACGCCGCAATCGCCACCGCGCGAGCGGCCCTCTGCACCACCTGAAATCGACCGCCAGGCCCTGGGGGAGCTATACATGACCAGAATTGCGGGCTATTCCGACCGCGTCAGCGTGACGCCGGGTGAGACCATCAACTTCATGGTGAGCTGCGAAGCCCCGTCCTACAAATGCGACATCGTCCGCCTCATCTGCGGCGACCAGAACCCCGACGGCCCCGGCGTCATCGAGAAGGTCGTCCGCACCAGCGCGAGCGGCACCTACAAGGGCCGCCGCCAGGTCTGCTACGACGGCTCCTTCATGGAAGTCCCGGCCCATTCCATGATCAACGGGCTGGAGAGCTTCACCTTCCAGGCCTTCATCTGGCCGACCACGCCGGATCGCGGCACCCAGGCGCTGATCTCCAGCTGGCGCGACCGCGACAAGGCGGGCGCTGCGCTCATCATCACCAAGAAGGACGGCTCGCTCGCGCTCTGCCTCGGCGACGGCGAGGGCAATATCGAGGTGACCGCTACCAACCGCCCGCTTATCCCCCACCAGTGGTACTTCGTCGCGGCTGCCTACGACGCCGAGTCGAAGCAGGTGACTCTGGTGCAGCAGCCGCTCAACGAGTACCCCAACGTCAACCACGGCCGCGTCATGAAGAAGAAGTCCGCGCTCAGCGGACCCGGCAAGCACGACGCCCCGCTCACCATGGGCGGCTACTTCAAGCGCGTGGACAAGGGACGGACCGTCTGCGGCGGCTTCTACAACGGGCGCATCGACAGCCCGCGCATCGCCAACCGCGTGCTGAGCCCGGCGGAGATGGAGCTCGCCAAGACCCGGCCCGTCGACGGCGAGCTCTCCACCTCCATCGTCGGCGCCTGGGACTTCTCGCAAGGCATCAAGACGACGACCGCCACCGATCTCTCCGCCAACCGGCTGCATGGCAGCCTCGTGAACATGCCGACCCGCGCGGTCACCGGCTGGTGCTGGGACGGCAGCGAGATGAACTGGCAGAACGCGCCGGAGCAGTACGGCGCGATCCACTTCCACGAGGACGACGTCTACGACGCGCGCTGGGAGGTCGATTTCTCGCTCACCTGCCCGAAGCGGCTGAAGAGCGGCGTCTATGCCGCCAGGCTGCGCGGCGAAGGTGGGGGCGAGGAGTACATCCCCTTCGCCGTCCGCGCCCCGCGCGGCCAGCCCACCGCGAAGATCTGCTTCCTGCTGCCCACCGCGAGCTACATGGCCTACGCCAACACCAACATGTCCACCAACATGGGCGCGGCGCAGATTCTCGCCGGCCGGCTCACTGTGCTGAACGACAGGAACCTCCAGCGCGCCGAGCACCGGGAGTACGGGACCTCGCTCTACGACAGCCACATCGACGGCAGCGGCATCTGCTACTCCTCGCGGCTGCGCCCGATCCTCAACTTCCGCCCGAAGGCGCTGGAGTGGATCGGCGGCACGGAGTCCACGCTCTGGCAGTTCAATGCCGACACGCACCTGACCGAGTGGCTGGAGGCGAAGGGCTTCGAGTACGATGTCGTCACCGACGAGGACCTGCACTACGAGGGCCTCTCGGCGATCGAGGACTACACGGTCGTCCTCTCCGGCTCGCACCCGGAATACCACTCGAAGGCCATGTGGGATGCGATGTACGCCTACCAGCAGCGCGGCGGGCGGCTCATGTACATGGGCGCCAACGGCTGGTACTGGCGAATCGCCTTCCACACCGAGGCGCCGGGCTGCATCGAGGTGCGCCGTGCCGAGGACGGCATCCGCACCTGGATCGCGCGCCCGGGCGAGTACTACCACAGCTTCACCGGCGAGTACGGCGGCCTCTGGCGGCGCAACGGCCGCCCGCCCCAGGTGATCGTCGGCACCGGCTTCAGCGCCCAGGGCTTCGATATCTCGTCCTACTACATGCGCCAGCCGGACAGCTTCAAGAAGGAGGTCGCCTGGATCTTCGACGGCATCGGTGAGGACGAGAAGATCGGCGACTTCGGGCTGATCGGCGGCGGTGCTGCCGGCCTCGAGCTCGACCGGGTCGATCCGCTGCTCGGCACGCCGCCCAACACCTACACGCTGGCCACGTCGGAGGGCCACACCGACCTCTACCTCGTGGTCTGCGAGGAGCTGGACGTGAACCGGCCCAACTGCGACGGCACGCAGGACCCGCTGGTCCGCGCCGACGTCGTGTTCTACGAGACCGCGAACGGCGGCGCGGTGTTCTCCACCAGCTCCATCGCCTGGTGCGGGAGCCTCGCGCACAACGACCACGACAACAACGTCTCGCGCATGACCGAGAACGTCCTGCGCCGCTTCGCCGATCCGACCCCGTTCTGAGCACGCCTTGCCCATAGGGGCGGACCAGGTTTCCGCCCCCGACGCCTCCAGCGGCGGGCCGGTGCTGGAGGTCGACGCGCTCACCAAGCGCTTCGGCACGTTCATGGCCGTGGACGCCATCAGCTTCGCGGTGGCGCGCGGGGCGACCGCGGCGCTGCTGGGCGCCAACGGCGCTGGCAAGACCACCACCATCGCGATGATCCTGGGCCTGCTGCTGCCGAGCGCAGGCTCCGTGCGCGTCTTCGGCCGCGAGATGGCGACGGAGCGCTATGCCCTGCTGCCCCGCATGAACTTCTCCTCGCCCTACACGGACCTGCCGCACCGGCTCACGGTGCGGGAGAACCTCACCGTCTACGCGAGGCTCTACAGCCTGGGTGACGTCCGCGCGCGGATCGAGCGAATGGCCGAGACCCTCGACCTCGGCGATTTCCTCAAGCGGCCCACAGGCAAGCTCTCGGCCGGGCAGCGTACGCGCGTGGCCCTCGCCAAGGCGCTGCTCAACGACCCCGAATTGCTGCTGCTGGACGAGCCCTCGGCCTCGCTCGACCCCGACACGGCCGACTGGGTGCGGGGCGTCATCGAGCGCTACCGGGCCGAGACAGGCGCCACGATCCTGCTCGCCTCCCACAACATGGCCGAGGTGGAACGCCTCTGCGACGACGTGCTCGTGATGTGCGCGGGCCGCATCGTGGAAAGCGGCACGCCTGCAGACATGATCGCACGCCACGGCCTCGGCACGCTGGAGGAGGTCTTTCTCGAGATCGTGCGGGGCACCGCGGGCTCAAGCGAGGCGGCGCAGTGATGGGGAACGGCGGCGCACGCGCGCTCCCGTGGCCGGGGCCTGCGCAGCGAATCGGCGCGCTGGTGCTGCGCCACACCTACCTCTTGCGGCGCTCCTGGCCGCGCCTGCTGGAGCTCACGTACTGGCCCACGGTGCAGATGATCATCTGGGGCCTCGTCACCATGTTTCTCGTCACCAACAGCTCGTGGGTAGCGCAGGCGGCGGGCGTCCTGCTCGCCGGCGTGATCCTGTGGGACGTAATGTTCCGGGGCCAGATCGGGCTCTCGCTGGTGTTCATCGAAGAAATGTGGTCGCGCAATCTCGGCCACCTCTTCGTGAGCCCGCTCCGGTCCTGGGAGCTGATCTGCGCGCTCATGCTCATCAGCCTGATCCGCACGCTGATCGGGATGACGGGCGCGGTAGGCTTCGCCTTCCTGCTCTACGCGTTCTCGATCTTCGATCTCGGCTTCGCGCTGATCGGCTTCTTCGTGAACCTGATCGTGATGGGCTGGGCCGTGGGCTTCTTCGTCTGCGGCCTGGTGCTGCGCTACGGCCTCGGTGCCGAGAGCCTCGCCTGGTTCCTGATCTTCGCGCTCGCGCCCTTCAGCTGCGTCTACTACCCGCTCTCGATCCTGCCGGACTGGCTGGAGCCCGTCGCCGCCATCCTGCCGTCCGCCCACGTCTTCGAGGGGATGCGCGCGCTCCTGGTGGACGGCGTCTTCAGCGGCGATCACATGATGCGCGCGAGCCTGCTCAACATCGCCTGGATCGCGGGCGGCATCGCCACCTTTCTCGCCTTCCTGCGCAGCGCCCGCATCCGCGGCCTGCTGCATCAGATCGGCGAGTAAACCTTACTCCGCGGGGCCGCTGACCCCGGCCGAATCGAAGGTCGCCATGCCGTTGTGGGCCGCCAACGCCATGCGCACGAGCCCCGCAGCGAGCGCCGCGCCCGAGGCTTCGCCGAGCCGCAGGTCGAGATCGAGCAGGGGTCCGAGCGCCAGCGCCTCCAGCAGCCCCCGGTGCCCCGGCTCCGCCGAGCGGTGCGCGACCTGCGTGTGATCGAGGCCGCCTGCGCGCAGCCGCGCCACGACCGCCGCCGCGGCGGTGCAGGCGAAGCCGTCGAGCAGCACGGGCACGCGCTCGTGCCGGGCCTGGACCACGGCGCCCGCGATCGCCGCAAGCTCCCGCCCACCGACGCAGCCGAGCGCAGCCAGCGGATCCTGCCGGACCTCGGGATGGCGCGCGAGCGCCGCATCGACCACGGCCGCCTTGCGCGCGAGACCGTCGCTGTCGACCCCGGTGCCGGGCCCCACCCACGCCGCGCCGTCGCCGCCGCAGAGCGCTGCTGCGAGCGCGGCTGCGGCGGTGGTGTTGCCGATGCCCATCTCGCCGAGGCAAAGCAGGTCGGCGTCCGCGTCCACCGCCGCCATGCCCGCCGCCAGCGCCGCGATGCAGTCCGCCTCGCCGAGCGCAGGCGCTTCGGTCATGTCCTCGGTGGGCCGGTCGAGATCGAGGGGCACCACGGTCAACGCCGCGCCCAGCACGGTGCAGAGCTGGTTGATGGCGGCCCCGCCGGCCTCGAAGTTGGCCACCATCTGAGCCGTCACGGCCGCCGGATAGGCGGAGACTCCGCGCGCCGCCATCCCGTGATTGCCGGCGAAGACGACGACCTGGATTCGCTCCGCCCGCGGCGGATGACGCCCCTGCCACGCAGCCGCCCACTGGGCGAGCGCTTCCAGCCTGCCGAGCGCGCCCGCCGGCTTGGTGAGCCGTGCATCGTGCGCCCTCGCCCGCTTCGCCGCCGCCTCGTCCGGCCCCGGCATGGCCGCGACGCGCGCGCGGAATTCGCTCAACGAACCGAGCCGGAAGTCGACATGCATGGTTGTCCCGCGCGGGCGTTCCCGCCATTTGTGATCTGTGGGGATTCTTGGCGGCGTCGCCGCCCTAGCCTATAAGGCTGGGGGAGGATGCCGGGCCGGTGCGGACCGGGCAAGGGCAGATGCGTTACGACGACGGCGACGAGGCTCCCCTCCAGCAAGCGGTCTTCCGCGCGGTGCGGACCTGGCGGCGCGACCTCCGCGCCTCGCTTCTATTCCTGACACGGGTGCCGCTGAAGGCAGCGCGCGCCGAGGGCGATTCGCCCCCGCTCAGCCGCGCCGTGCGCGCCTTCCCCATCGTCGGCGCCCTCGTCGGGCTCGCCGGCGGGATCGTCTACAGCATCGCCGCCGGCATCGGCCTGCCGGACATCGTGGCCGCGGTGCTCGCCATCGGCGCCGGCGCGCTCATCACCGGGGCGCTGCACGAGGACGGGCTCGCCGACATGGCGGACGGCTTCGGCGGCGGAAACACGCCCGAGCGAAAGCTCGCCATCATGCGGGACAGCCGCATCGGCGCCTACGGCGTGATCGTGCTGGTCGTGGTGCTGGCGGCGAAGGTGGGCGCGATCTCGGACCTCGGCAGCACCGGGCTCGTGATCGCCGCCCTGGTGGCCGCCGCAGCCGCCTCGCGCGCGGCAATGCCGGCGGTCATGCTGTGGCTGGAGCCGGCACGGGCAGACGGCCTCGCCGCCGACGCCGGCCGCCCGCCGTCGAATCACGTGTGGACCGGCCTCGCGCTCGCCGCCGTGCTCGCCGTGGGTCTGCTCACCTGGAGCGGACTCGTCGCCTTCATCGTCGCGGGCCTCGGCACCGCCGCCGTCGCCTGGCTTGCGGAGCGGCAGGTGGGCGGCCACACTGGGGACGTCCTGGGCGGCGTTCAACAGTTCTCAGAGGTCCTGTTCCTTCTCACTCTTGCGGCAGTCAGATGACCACCATCGTGACCAAATGGTGGTGGGTGCGCCACGCGCCCGTCACCGACCATGGCGGCCGGCTCTACGGCCGCACCGACGTCTCCGCCAACACCAGCGAGCGCCCGCGCTTCGAGGGGCTGGCCCGCGCGCTGCCCGAGGGTGCGGTGTGGATCACCAGCAACCTGCTGCGCACGCACCAGACCGCCGACGCCATCGCGGACGCGGGCCACGCGGTGCCGGAACGCGCCATCGAGGCGGATCTCGACGAGCAGGATTTCGGCGCCTGGCACGGCCTGACCTGGAGCGAGGTCGCCTCCGAACGCGGCAGCGGGCTCGCCCACAAGTACTGGGTGGCGCCGGCGCACGTGACCCCGCCGGAGGGCGAGAGCTTCGCCGACGTGATCGCGCGGGCCAGCGGCGCCATCGCGCGCTGCACGGCCCGGCATCCCGGCAGTGACATCGTCGCCGTGGCCCACGGGGGGACGATCCGCGCCGCGCTCGCGCTCGCCCTCGATCTCGATCCGGAACTCGCGCTGGGCTTCAGCATCGACAACCTCTCGATCACCCGCATCGACCATGTGGAAGCGCCTGCCAAAGGCGGCGCCTGGCGGGTCAACGCGGTCAACCTGCCGCCGGTCTGAACGCCCCCCTGACGCGCGGACCGGCTGCATGGCGCCGGCGGAGCGCGTAGAGTGACGCCATGACGCGCCAGAATGCGCCGAGTCTGTTCGAGGACGCGGCACCCAGGCCGCTCGCCGACCGGCTGCGCCCGCAAACGCTCGACGAGGTGGTGGGGCAGGATCACCTGCTCCGCCCCGACGGCCCGCTCGGGCGCATGGTGGCGAGCGGCGCGCTGGCGTCCACCATCCTCTGGGGGCCGCCGGGATGCGGCAAGACCACCATCGCCCGCCTGCTCGCCGACCACACGGACATGCTGTTCGCGCCGCTGAGCGCGGTCTTTTCCGGCGTCGCCGAGCTCCGAAAGGTGTTCGCCGAGGCGCGCGACCGCCGCGTCGGCGGCACCGGCACCCTGCTCTTCGTCGACGAGATCCACCGCTTCAACCGGGCGCAGCAGGATGCCTTCCTGCCCGTGGTGGAGGACGGCACCGTCATCCTCGTGGGCGCCACCACCGAGAACCCATCGTTCGAGCTGAACGGCGCGCTCCTCTCGCGCTGCGCGGTGCTGGTGCTGAACCGTCTCGACGACGGGGCGCTCGAGACCCTGCTTGCCCGCGCGGAGGAGGCCGAGGGCCGCCCGCTCCCGCTCGAGCCCGACGCGCGGCCCATGCTGCGCGCCATGGCGGACGGCGACGGCCGCGCGCTCATCAACATGGCGGAGGCCCTGTTCGCCGCCGGCGCGAAGCAAGCGCTCGACGTGCCGCAGCTGATGGAGACCGTGCAGCGCCGCGCGCCGCTCTACGACAAGTCGCAGGAGGGCCACTACAACCTGATCTCGGCGCTCCACAAGTCGCTGCGCGGCTCGGACACCGACGCCGCGCTCTACTGGCTCGCCCGCATGCTGGCGGGCGGCGAGGACCCCCGCTACATCGCTCGCCGCCTCGTCCGCTTCGCGGTGGAGGACGTCGGCCTCGCCGACCCGGAAGCGCTGCCGCAGGCGCTTGCCGGCTGGGAGGCCTACGAGCGGCTGGGTTCGCCCGAAGGCGAGCTCGCCATCGCCCAGACCGTGATCTATCTCGGCACCGCGGCGAAATCGAACGCGAGCTACCGCGCGCTCGGCCAAGCCTTGGCATCGGCCCGCGAGACCGGCTCGCTGATGCCACCCAAGCACCTCCTCAACGCGCCGACGCGGCTGATGAAGGACTTGGGCTACGGCAAGGGCTACGTCTACGACCACGATACGGACGAGAGTTTCTCGGGCCAGAACTACTTCCCGGACGGCTTGCCGCGGCGCAGCTTCTACCGGCCGAAAGAGCGCGGCTTCGAGCGCGAGGTGATGAAGCGCCTCGCCTACTGGCAGAAGCTGCGCGATGCGGCCGGCGACGGCGACGACGAGGCGGAAGTGCCGTGAAAGTCGCGCTCGCCATCGCGCTGGGGGGCGCTCTCGGCTCCGTCGGGCGCTACTACGTCATGGGCGCGGCCGAGCGCTGGCTCGCGTCCCTCATCGGCGCGGGCTTCCCTTACGGCACGCTGACGGTCAACGTCGTGGGCTCGTTCATCCTCGGCGCGCTGGTGCAGGGGCTTGCGGTCACCTTCGACGCCGGCGAGGTGGTGCAGCGCTTCCTCTTCGTGGGGCTGCTCGGCGGCTTCACCACCTTCTCCGCCTTCTCCGCCGACAGCATCGCCATGCTGGAGCGGGGCGATATCGGCCGGGCGCTGCTCTACATCGCGCTTTCGGTCGTGCTCTCGGTGGGCGGCTTCTATTGCGGGCTGCGGCTCATACGCGGGGTGCTCTGACGGTGAGCGGCGTCGCCACCCTGGAGATCGCGCCGGAGGACGGCGACCAGCGGCTCGACCGCTGGTTCAGGCGGCACTATCCGGCGCTTGGCCACGGCCGGCTGGAGAAGCTGCTGCGCACCGGGCAGATCCGCGTGAACGGCAAGCGCGCCCGCGCCGGCACGCGACTGGAGCCCGGCGACCGCGTGCGCGTGCCGCCCCTGCCCGAGAGCGGCAAGGACCGCGCACCGCGCCGCGCTGCCCCGCCGCTGGCGGACGCCGACGCGGAGATGGTGCAAGAAGCCGTCATCTACCGTGACGGCGACATCATCGCGCTCAACAAGCCGCCGGGCTTGCCCGTGCAGGGCGGCAGCCACGTCGCCCGCCACCTCGACGGCATGCTCGCCGCGCTCCGCTTCGATGCGGCGGAAGCGCCCCGCCTCGTCCACCGGCTCGACCGGGACACGAGCGGCGTCATCCTGCTTGCCCGCCACGCGGGCGCGGCGCGGAAGCTCACGGCGCTGTTCCGCACGCGCGAGGTGCAGAAGCTCTACTGGGCGCTGGTCGCGGGCGTGCCGAAGCCGGCGCGGGGGCGGATCGACGCGCCGCTCGCCAAGCGGCAGGTGGGCGCGGGCGAGCGCGTGGTCGCGACCTCGGACGGCGGCCAGCGCGCGATAACGGACTACACGCTGATCGAGGCGGCGGGGCGGCGCCTCTCGTGGCTCGCGCTCATGCCGCGCACGGGCCGCACGCACCAGCTCCGGGCCCACACCGCGTCCGTCTTCGGCTACCCGGTCGTGGGTGACGGCAAGTATGGCGGCGAGGCGGCGTTTCCCGCCGGCTTCGAGCCCCGCCTGCACCTCCACGCTCGCGCGCTGGCGCTGCCCCGGCCGCGCGGCAAGGCCCCGCTCATCCTCACCGCCCCGCTGCCTCCGCACATGGCAGCCGCGTGGCGCTTTCTCGGCTTCGAGCCCGAGCCTGCGGACGACCACTTCGCGCTGTTCGAGGCCGCGCCGTGAGCGGAGCCAAACCGAAGCGCTTCTATGAGACCGCAGCCGCCATGAAGGGCGACGACGGGCACGGCATCGCGCTCGACGGCAAGCCGGTGCGCACGCCCGCCGGCAAGCCGCTGGCGGTGCCGGGCGCAGCGCTTGGCGATGCGCTCGCCGGGGAATGGGCATCGCAGGGGGAGACCATCGACCGCGAGACCATGCCGCTCACCCGCCTCGCCTGCACCGCGCTCGACCTGGTGCCGCAGCGGCGGGCGGAAATCGTGGCCGAGATCGCGGCCTATGCCGAGACCGACCTCGTATGCTATCGGACCGAGGAGCCGCCGGCCCTCGCCCGGCGCCAGACCACCGCCTGGGAGCCGCTGGTGGCCTGGGCGGCGGAGCGTTACGGCGCCAGGCTCGCCGTCACGACCTCCATCACCCCCCTCGCCCAGACGGCGGATGCGCGCGCGGCATTGCGCGCGGCGGTGGCGGCGAACGACGATTTCACGCTGGCCGGGCTCAGCCTCGCGACGCGGAGCTTCGGCTCGCTGGTGATTGCCCTTGCCCTCCGCGAGCGCCGGCTCGGCGCGGAGGAAGCCGCCCACGCCTCGCTGGTGGACGAGCACTACCAGATCGAGCGCTGGGGCGAGGATGCGGAGCTTGCCGCCCGCTGCGCCTGCACCGCTCGCGACGCGGAAGACGCCGAGCGCCTGTTCCGCCTGCTTGCTGCCTGATCGGGCGTGTGGAATCGCGCGGTAGTGCTTGCATCCGGGGGGGCCTGCGGATACGTTGACGCGCCGCCGGGCGGGGTCCCGCCGGCTCACCACGGGAGAATGACCCATGGCGCGCGTGACGGTCGAAGATTGCGTCGGCCTGGTGCCGAACCGGTTCGAGCTCGTGCTGCTCGCGGCGCAGCGCGCCCGCGACATCCGCTCGGGCGCGGAGCTCACGGTCGAGAAGGACAACGACAAGAACGCCGTCATCGCGCTGCGCGAGATCGCCGACGAGACGATCGATCTCGAAACGCTCCGCTACGAGCTCGAGCATGGGCGGGAAGTGGACACCGAGATCGACGAGCCGGACGAAGACGCCATGGCGGTGCTGGCGGCCGAGGCCGCCTGGGCTGGCGTAACCGGCCAGACGCCCCCCGGCGACGAGCCGGTGGCAGAGGAGGAGGGCGAGGCCCAGCCATCCGAAGCGCCGGAGACCGAGGCAGAATCGGAGGAGTAGCGCCCGCCGGCGGCGCACCGGGCGCGGCAGGGCCGCGGCCCGTATCCCTGCGGGGAACTGACGGCGGCGCCGGCCGGGTGCGCCAGCGGTCGTGATCCGGCAATACGAACTCGTCGAGCGCGTCAAGAGCTACGAGCCCGCAGCGGACGAAGCTCTGCTCAACCGCGCCTACGTCTTCTCGATGAAGGCGCACGGCACGCAGACCCGCGCCAGCGGCGACCCCTATTTCGCCCATCCCATCGAGGTCGCCGGCATCCTGACCGAGCTCAAGCTCGACAGCACGTCGATCGCGACCGCGCTGCTCCACGACACCGTGGAGGACACGGGTACCACGGTCGAGGAAATCGGCTCGCTGTTCGGCGAGGAGACCGCGCGGCTGGTCGACGGCGTGACCAAGCTGGGTCGGCTGGAGCTTCAGTCGGACCAGGCCCATCAGGCCGAGAACCTGCGCAAGTTCCTGCTGGCGCTCTCGGAGGATATCCGCGTCCTCCTCGTCAAGCTCGCCGACCGCCTGCACAACATGCGCACCCTCCATTTCGTGCCCGATCAGAAGAAGCGGCAGCGGATCGCCAGGGAGACGATGGAGATCTACGCGCCGCTGGCGGAACGCATCGGGCTTCAGGCCTTCAAGGCAGAGCTCGAAGACCTCGCCTTCGAGGAGCTCAACCCTACCGGCTTCGACACCATGAGGACGCGGCTCGAGGCGCTCCGCGATCAGGCCGGCGGCATGGTGGGCCGGGTCACCGAGTCGCTTACCGAGACGCTCCGCAATCAGCGTCTGCGGGCCAGCGTCTCAGGCCGCGAGAAGCGCCCCTACTCCATCTGGGAGAAGATGCAGCGGAAGAAGCTCGCCTTCGAGCAGCTCACCGACATCGTCGGCTTTCGCGTCGTCACCGAAAGCGAGGAGGACTGCTACCGGGCACTCGGCATCGTGCACCGCGCCTACCCGATGGTGCCCGGCCGCTTCAAGGATTACATCTCGACGCCCAAGCCCAACGGCTACCGCTCGCTCCACACCACGGTGATCGGGCCCGAGCAGCGACGCATCGAGATCCAGATTCGCACGCGCGACATGAACGAGGAGGCGGAGTATGGCGTCGCCGCCCATTGGGTCTTCAAGCAGGCGGGCGACGTGAACGACGACCGGCAGCAGCGCTGGCTGCGCCCGCTGCTCGAAATCCTCGACAAGGCCTCGGGCCCCGAGGAACTGCTCGAGCACGCCAAGCTCGAGATGTTCCAGGACGAGGTGTTCTGCTTCTCGCCGCGCGGCGCGCTCATCACGCTGCCGCGCGGGGCGACGCCGGTGGACTTCGCCTATGCGGTGCACACCGACGTGGGCGATACGACCGTCGGCGCCAAGGTCAACGGGCGCATGGTGCCGCTCTGGACCCGGCTGGAGAACGGCGACCAGGTGGAGATCCTGCGCTCGCGGGTGCCCCAGCCGCAGCCGGCCTGGGAGCGCTTCGTCGTGACCGGCAAGGCGCGGACCTGCATCCGCCGCTTCACCCGGCTCAAGGAGCGCGAGCAGTTCATCGCCCTCGGCCGTGCCGTCGCCGAGAAGCTCTGCCGCGAGGCCGGCTCGGACTATTCGGAGGCGCTGCTCGAGGGCACGCTCTCCCGCCTCAAGCAGCGTTCCGTGGGCGACTTGCTGGCCGCTCTCGGGCGCGGCGATCTCACCAGCGGCGAGGTCGCGGACGCCCTCTTCCCGGCCCGCATGATCCAGGGCATCGCGCGCCGCGCGCTCTCGGTCGCGCGCGGCCGGCGGGGCACCAAGGCCGGCGACGTCGGCATCCCCGTGCGCGGGCTGATTCCCGGCATGGCCGTGCACCTCGCCGAGTGCTGCAACCCGCTGCCCGGCGAGCGCATCGTCGGCATCGTCACCACCGGCAAGGGCGTCACCATCCACACCATCGACTGCGACACGCTGGAGAGTTTTGGCGACACGCCGGAGCGCTGGCTCGATCTGTCCTGGGACGCGGACGCGGAAGAGAAAGGCATCCACGTCGGCCGCCTCAGCCTCGTGGTCGCCAACGAGACCGGGAGCCTCAGCAAGCTCACCACCGCGATCGCCATGAACAAGGGCAATATCAGCAACCTGAAGATCACCAACCGCTCGCTGGATTTCTTCGAGATGCTGGTCGATGTCGAGGTCAAGGACGTGCGCCATCTCGGCAACATCGTGGCCGCGCTCCGCGCGGTGACGACGGTGAGCAGCGTCGAGCGCGAGCGCGCCCGGCACTAGCCATCGAACCTGGCCCGAGCGGCCGGGTTAGGGGGCTCGGCCGGCGGGTGCCGGGGCCATGCCAAATTGAGTATTTCCCGCTCTGGCCTTATATTCCACGCGCCCTGACCGGGTGACGGTACGGGGCCAACAAGGAGGGAGATGGGGTGTCTCAGCCACGCCAGACGAGTCTTGCCGGCGGCAACGACGCGGCACCCGGCGCCGTGCTGACCGACCGGGAGAGCGGGGCTACGGTCGAACTGCCGGTCCTCGAAGGGACGATGGGCCCTCCGGTGATCGACATTCGCGCGCTCTACGCCGGCACGGGCAAGTTTTCCTACGATCCCGGCTACACCGCCACGGGCTCCTGCAAGTCGAGGATCACCTATATCGACGGCGAAGAGGGCGTGCTGCTGCACCGCGGCTACCCCATCGAAGAGCTGGCCGAGCACAGCGACTTTCTCGAGGTCTCCTACCTGCTGCTTCGTGGCGAGCTGCCGAACGCGGCGGAGAGGGAAAAATTCGTCAGCACCATCACCAAGCACACGATGGTGCACGAGCAGATCAACTACCTCTACCGGGGGTTCCGGCGCGATTCCCACCCGATGGCGGTGATGATCGGCGTGGTCGGTGCGCTCGCCGCCTTCTATCACGACACCACCGATATCGACGACGCGAAGCAGCGCATGATCGCCTCGCACCGGCTCATAGCGAAGATGCCGACCTTCGCTGCGATGGCCTACAAGTACAGCATCGGCCAGCCGTTCGTGTATCCGCGCAACGACCTCACCTATGCCGAGAACTTCCTGCACATGATGTTCGCGGTGCCGTGCGAGGTCTACGATATCAACCCGATCCACGCGCGCGCCATGGACCGCCTCCTGATCCTCCACGCGGACCACGAGCAGAACGCCTCGACCTCCACGGTGCGCCTCGCCGGCTCTTCCGGCGCCAACCCCTACGCCTGCATCGCGGCCGGCATCGCGACGCTCTGGGGGCCTGCCCACGGCGGCGCCAACGAGGCCGTGCTGCAAATGCTGGAAGAGATCGGCACGGTCGACAACATCCCGGGCTTCATCGCGCGGGCGAAGGACAAGGACGACCCCTTCCGCCTCATGGGCTTCGGCCACCGGGTCTACAAGAACTACGACCCGCGGGCGACGGTCATGCGCGAGACCTGCCACGAAGTGCTGGACGATCTCGGCATCAGCGACGAGCTGCTCAAGATCGCCATGGAGCTGGAGCGGATCGCGCTGGAGGACGAGTACTTCGTCGACCGCAAGCTCTACCCCAACGTCGACTTCTACTCGGGCCTGATCCTGCAGGCGCTCGGCATCCCGACGCATCTCTTCACGGTGATCTTCGCGCTGGCGCGCACCGTCGGCTGGGTCGCCCAGTGGAACGAGATGATCGCGGATCCGGAGCAGAAGATCGGCCGTCCGCGCCAGCTCTACACCGGCCCGGCCCAGCGCAGCTTCGTCCCTCTGCAGGAGCGGCCTTGGTCAGACGCCTGAATGGATGGCGTCCCCAGGGACTTGTTTTCCCGGAGTAGATCAAAGGCTGAACTTTCCCAACCCCCAAGAAAGGGCATTGATTTCATTGGGGAAATTTGTGCGTCGCCCAACCCCGATTCCGAGATCAGCCGATCAGCGTGCGCGCGATGGCCTGAATCTTCGGGCAATGGAATGGGGCGGCTGATCATCGGCTCCAAGCCCATCGACGGAGGCGAGTACATCTTCAACACGGAAGAGCGTGCCGACTCAGAAGCTCGCGGCAACGCCGGCTCTTTACCATGTCACTGTCGTCCCCAACGCGCCGTTTCTGGTGATTCCCGAAGTCTGTTCGGAACGGCGCGCGCCGGCGCTCAATTGAAGTAAACTTCCTTGTCCCAGACCGGCTCGCTGCTCGCCAGCAAGACCTCTGTCTCGATTTGAACCGCGCAGGAGGGACAGAAGTACTGCCGAAACACGACCTCGGGATCGATGAAGAGCTTGGGGTCGACAATCAGCGGGTTGGCTGCCTGAATGTTGTTGTCCCTGCGCACGAGATTGAGCTTGTAGTTCTCTTTCACCGGGCCGACGACATGGCCACAGCACTGGCACACAACGTTGTGCTTGCCGTCGACAAGGAGACGCTGACTCAGCCGTCCGTTCGAGTTTCTGACATTGCGGCCGCCGCCTGCCGTCGGCGCCTGCCCGATCCGCTGAGCACGGATGCGGTCACGCTCACGGGCAGTGGCGGCGTGGTTGACCTTTCCCTTCCCGATGACGACACCGTAAATCTCGCGGGCGGCATCGAGCGAGACCGCGTCGTTGACCACGTCGTGCAGCACCCGTTCCGGGTCGCGCCGGAGCGGATCGCCGTAGCCGCCTCCCCCGCCCAACGTCTGTTCGAACACATCGTCGACGAACTGGTGGGTCTCGCACTTTTGCGGCAGATACTCGAGTTCGCCCTTCAACACTGCCAAGTCGGCCGGAATCTCGCCGCGCTTCAGCCATCCACTGACGTCGGAATTGCGGATCATCTTGTACATGGCCGTGTTCGAGGGATAGCCGCCATCGATCCCGAGTGCCGTCGGGAATGCCTGGCCGAAGGTTGCAAGCACCAGCTCGAGCGGCCGGTTGTCGGTGTCGTAGGGGATCCAGCACGACGTGGCGCCCATGCCGCCGCGAAACTCGCCGGCGCCCCCGGAATCCTTGGTCTCTCGGCGATAGAGATAAAGGATCGGGTAGAGTCCCTCGTTGGTCTCGATGTTGGGGCACTGGCCGGTGATCGCCGCCATCAGCCCTGCCGTGTCGACGCCGTCCGCAAACGATCTCGCGCCCCAGCCTCCCGCCATCGCGTCCATGATCATGGTCACGAAAGGCTGCTTGTTGTTGTCGAGTCCGGACGCGATCACGGTCGACCACGAGCCGATGCAACCGGCGAGAAGCCGGTCCTGGAACTCGGGCGTGCTCGACAGCATGTTGGCGATGCAAATGTTGGCCGAGTTGGTGGCTGCCCACGTGCCGGCGATCGAGCCCATGGACACGCCGTGCGGGAATTCGGCATTCATCACCGTGCCCACCGGTGTCACGAATTCGAGCGCGTGGTGGAGGCCGCCGACGGCCCAGGGTATGTCGTAGCAGAGCAGCGGCAATATGGCGACGATCGAGCCGCCGACCGCGCCGGCGCGGGTGCAGTTGATCATGCCCGCGTTGGGGTCCGAGCCCGAGAAGTCGAACTGCAGCCTGTCCTCAGTCTTGCGCATGGTAAGGACCGTCTTGTAGACGCCCCGATCGCCGGACTTGCAGACCTCTTGGTAGGTCTCGCAGCGCCACACGCCGTCCGGGATCTTGCGCAGCCGCTCGCGGAAGCGCCGCTCGGCGTAATCCATCTGTTTCTTCATGGCAGAGTGGATGGTCTGCGCCCCATATCGATCGACGAGGGCTAGCAGCCGCTGCTTGGCGACGTTGTTGGAGGCTATGTGGGCGCGGAGGTCGAGGGCGATGAGCTGGGGGGCCCGCGAGCGACGAAGATAGACGTCCTCGATGTCCTTGCGGATCGTCCCCCGCTCGACGATCTTGATCGGCGGATAGGTCATGCCCTCGGCGAAGTGGTCATCGGCGTCGACGCACCAGGAGCCGATGTTGACGCCACCCAGGTCCACCTGATGGATCGTCGATCCGGTCCAGGCGAAGAGCTGGCCGTCTACGAACACCGGAGAGAACACCGCTACATCCTGCGGATGGAGGGCACCGACCCAGCAATCGTTGCACAGGAACATGTCGTCGGGCTCGATGCCGGGATTGTCGCTCCGGTTCTCGAGGGTCCATTTCACCATGAAGTCGACGTTGGCCGCGTGAGGCAGATAGTAGGGGCCGATGTTCACGATGTCGCCGAGCTCGTCACACAGGACGACGTTGAAGTCGTTGGCGTCGGTCGCCACCGGCGAGCCCGAGATCTTCTTCAGCGCCTGGCCCTGCTCGTCGTTGATCTGCCAGAGCTTGTGGCCCACGACCTCCAGCGTGATGGGATCGACCTCGTACTCCGGGTCGTAGGGGAAGATCTTCAGTTGCGGCGAGATGGCCGACAGCTCAGGTCGCTTGCCTTGGGCGGCGAAACGCTCGGAACCGGGGATCTTCAAGACCGATTTGCTCATTTCCCTGCTCCTGTGTTCGTGATTCGGACATTGCCGTAGCCATCGATCCGGGCGCGCTGACCGGGGTGAACCAGCGCCGTGGTCGCCTCGAACCGAATGACGGCCGGACCGTCGAACGCCATCCCGGGTGCGATTTTGCTGCCGTAAATGTCTGTCTTGACCACTTGGTCGATCTCGCGCCAGTAAAGATTCTCAAACCCGACGCGAGCCGCCGCCGCGTCGCGTTTGCGAGTTGCCCTCTTTTGGAGAGACGCATCCTGGATGTGGGCTGTGCCGAGAACGCGGTAGTTCACCAACTCGATCCCCGCCTCGCGGAAGCCGGAGCCTCGCCCGTACAGCCGCTCATAGCGGCGCTCGAACTCCTCAATCGCGGCCTCGAGGGTCTTGGCGGTGACCTTCCCGCCGCCGACCGGCGTGTCCACCTGGTGGACCTGGCCCTTGTAACGAAGCTCGACAATGCGCTGCAGCGTAATCTTGCCGCGCTTGCCGCCCCCGCCCTTGAGGTTCTCGATCGCTTCCGCTTCGAGCGTCTTGAAATGCCGACCGGCGATCGCCGAATCGAACGGCGCCAGGGCGAGGTCCGAGAGCTGGGTCACCGTTGTGAGGTCCGACACCGCAAGCCCCAATGCTGAGAAAGCGGCGGAGATGTTGCCAAGCGGGAAGACGACCTCCTTGACGCCAAGCTCGCGGCCGAATGCGCCACCATGCAGCGGTCCAGCGCCCCCGAAGCCATAGACCACGAAATCTCGCGGGTCGTACCCGCGTTCGATCGTCATCTTGCGGATGAGATCCGACATATGGTGGTTCACGATCTCGATGATGCCGGAGGCGGCGTCGCGGACGCTGATGCCGAGAGGCTTGGCGATCTTCTTCTCGATCGCTTCTTGGGCGAGCTTGCGGTCGAGCTTGAAATCGCCGCCCAGGAAATAATTCGGGTCGATGTAACCGAGTACGACGTCGGCATCGGTAACGGTCGGATTGTCGCCGCCGCGTCCGTAGCAGGCGGGGCCGGGATCAGCGCCGGCGCTCGTCGGGCCAACCTTTAGTCGGCCCAGATCCGCCCAGGCGATCGAGCCCCCGCCGGCGCCGATCGAGACGATGTCGATAGTGGGCGCCAGCAGCGTGTACTGGTTGACCGTCGAGGTGGACGTGATTATCGGCTCGCCGTCAGAGATGAGGCCGACATCGAAACTGGTGCCGCCGACATCGGCGCCGATGATGTTCCGATGTCCCAGCAGGTTGCCGAGGAACTTCGCGGCGACGATGCCGCCGGCTGGGCCCGAGGAGAGCGTGTTGACCGAGCGAAGCTCAGAGTCGGACGCGCGCATGGCGCCGCCCATGGACTGCATCACCAGGAGTGGCGAGTCGAGGCCGCGGTCGCGGAGCGAGCCCTGCAGCCTGGATAGGTAGCTGGTCAACAGCGGCGCGACATGCGCGTTCACCGCCGTCGTCGCCGAGCGCTCGTACTCCTTCATTGCCGGCACGATGTCGCTCGAGATCGACACGTGCATGTCGGGCGCCTCCTCGAGAATGATCTCCCGCATGCGTCGTTCGTGGCTACGGTTCTTGAACGACCACAGGAAGCAGACGCCCATCGCCTGCACGCCATCCGCCTCAAGCTCGCGCACGGCATTGCGGGCGCTCTCCTCGTTGAGCGGCAGCACGACCGACCCCTTGTAGTCGATCCGCTCGTGCACCTCCTTTATCCGGGTCTTGGGCACGATCGGCGCCGGCTTGTCGCTGTAGGAATACTGCTTCAGCTCGCTTTCGGAGAGGCCGGTGGACCGGCCGATTATCCGCATCATTGGCAGCACGTCGCGATGCCCGGCGGTGGTGATAAACCCGATCTTGGCACCGGAGCCGGTAATCATGGCGTTCGTCGCCACGGTGGTGCCATGATAGAAATAGTCGAGGTCGCGGAGCACGTTGCGGCCCTTGTCGACGGCCTCCACCACGTCGATGACGCCTGCCGAAAAATCGGGTGGCGTCGAAGGGCGCTTGGCCACCTCGATTCCGCCCTCGTCGCGCAGGTAAATCAGGTCGGTGAAGGTGCCGCCGGTATCGACTCCCATGGTGCTCATGAGCGGAACTGCCTCTCGTGCGGAATGCTGACGCGGCTGCGGTTCGTGGTCGGGTCCACCTCTATGCCCCGGCGATCAGGCTGAGCACCCTCTCCTTGGTGGCGTCGACCTGATCCAAAGTCTGGACGATAGCTCCATCGCGCCAGATCATGATCCGGTCGCTGATGCCGATCATTTCCGAAAGCTCCTGACTGATGAAAATGATTCCGGCGCCCTCGGCGGCCAGTTCACTGAGTAGCCGGTAGATCTCGACCTTCCCCTTGATGTCGACGCCGCGGGTCGGCTCGTTGAAAATGATCACCTTCGACCTGGCGCTCAGCGCCCGGGCGATCATGACTTTCTGCTGGTTGCCGCCGCTCAAGTTCCGCGACCGTGTCGTCAGCGAGGCGGTCTTGATATCGAGCTTGTCCCTGTGGATCCGGCTGTCTTCGCGTTGCTTGGCGATCGAAAGAACTCCAGCGGACAGGAATCGCCGCAGCGAGGCCAGCGTGCTGTTGTCGAGGACCGACATGGGCAGCACCAATCCCTCGGTCTTGCGGTCGGCGGGAAGATAGAAGATCCCCGAACCGATCGCGGTGGCAGGCGAACCGACCTTGTAAGGTTTGCCGAGGAGCTCGATCGCCCCAGACGGGTGCCTGCCGAGCCCAAGCAGCGCGCGCACGAAGCTCTCGCTCCCGGAGCCCAGGAGCCCTGCGAAAGAGACGATTTCGCCAGCGAACAAGTCGAAACTGACATCCTTGAAGCGGTTGTCGGCGTCACTGCAGCCCGTCACCCGCAGGACAACTTCTCCCCTGTCCACGTCGAGCTTGGGGAAGGGCTCCTTGATGTTCTGGCCGATCATGAGGCGCGGCAGTTCATCGATCGAGGTCGTCCGCAGATCGACGGTCGCCACGGTTTGCCCGTCGCGCAGCACGGTCGCGCGGTCGCCGATGCGCTCGGCCTCCCCTAGGTTGTGCGAGATGTAGATGACGCCGACGCCTGCTTTGCGAAGGCCTTGGAGAATCTCGAACAGACGCTCGGTCTCCCGATCGGTGAGGGCAGCGGTCGGCTCGTCCAGGACCAGGATCTTCGCCTCGTGAGCAAGCGCGCGCGCAATCTCGACGACCTGCTGCTCGTGGACGGACAAGCGGCCGACCCGCTCGCGGACGCTGATGTCGAACCCCAGCCGATCGAGAATCTCCTTGGCAAGCCGATACATGCTGGCCCAGTCGACGACGCCGTGCTTTAGGATGCGGCGCCCGAGGAGGATGTTCTCCGCCACGGTGAGCTGGGGGATCAGCACGAACTCCTGATAGACCGTGCAGATGCCGAGGTCGCGAGCGTGAATGGGCGAGCGGATCGTCGTGGATGTACCGCTTATGAAGATGGTACCCGAGTCCATCTGCTCGGCGCCGGACAGAATCTTGATCAGGGTCGACTTGCCGGCACCATTTTGCCCCAAGAGGACGTGGATCTCGCCCGCACGCAACTCGAAGTCGACGCCGTCCAGCGCGTGAACCGCGTGGAACCACTTTTCGATGTTCTCCATTCGGAGGAGGGCGGCGCCGTTTTCGCCGGTCATGGCTGCTCCTCCGATGCTGCACAGTCCGCCGCTCGCCTCTTGGTTCCGGCGAGTGGGAGCATCCGACATATGGTGGGTGTCTGTGCTAACCGGATGGGCACGGTTGAACCGAGGGCCCGGCCCGTGGCCGGCCGGGCCCTCGGCCTCGTTCTATTCCACGAGCGTGCTGCCGGGCGTCCATCCCGGTGCGGCCCAGTCGATGCCAACCAGTGATCCGAAGGATTCTATGTTCTCCTGCGTGTAAGCGCGAATAGGGACAAGCATCGTCTTCGGCACTGGATTACCTTCAAGGATGTTCACCAGCATGCGAACGGCGTACTTGCCCTCGAGACACGCCCCTTCGCTGAGGCCCCAGGCGAACCACCCCTCCTTGAGCAGCGAGATAGACTCCTCATCCATGTGGACGCCCGTCACCCAGACATCGCCCGGCTTCTTGCCGGCGGCACGCAGCGCGGAGATCGCGCCCTTGCACTGGAAGTCGGCAGTGCAATAGATCAGCTTCATGTCTGGCCAGGTCGCCAACGCGTCCTCGGTCAGTTGCTGGGCGATCGTCCGGTCCATCTCATGGTAGCGCTCGCCGAGGATCTCCATGGTCGGCGCCAGCTCCGCCAGGGTATCCTTGAAGCCCTGTGCCCGGACCTTGCCCCACTCGACACCCGGGGGACCGTTCAGCATGAAGATCTTGGTGTCCGGCGCCAGCCGCTCGGCAGCGAGCTTGGCCTGGACGACGCCCGTCTCGTAGTCGTCGATCGAAACGCCGGGCGCCCCGTCATAGGCAGTCGGGATCAAGGCGCTCGTTGTCGGGATTCCCGAGTCCCACGCCTTCTTGACCTGCACGGCCACGGCAGAGTAGTCGACCGCCGATATCACCAGTCCGTCGACGCCGCGCGCGATCAGGTCCTCGATATCGGCCATCATCACGCCGAGCTTCATGTACCCGCCGGCCGGGCGCAGATCCAGGCGCGCGCCCAGTTCCTTCGCGGCCTCGTAGGCGCCGTACGCGACCGCCACCCAGTAAGGATCACGCACATGCGGGATCGCCATCGCCAGGTGGTATTTCTTGGATGGCTTCGGTGTCCACCACTCGATGTCCTCGCCGTCGCGCAAGACCCACTTGCCGGTCGGCGTGGCGCCGTAGAGGGCGTGGTACTCTTCCACTGTCACGCTGCGTTCGAGACCATCCTCAGCCACTGCCGGTACAGTGTCGCCAAGCGCGGACACGGCCAGTACACCGGCCGTAATCAGCCCGGCGGCAATCAGCCCGGTGCCGGCGCCGTAGATCGATTTGCTGGTACGCATCAAACTCTCCCCATCTGTGGTTGCTGAAACATCCTCAGGCATCGGCGCGGTGGCGGTAGCGGTCGACCACGATGGCCGCGACGATGATAAGGCCGATGACAATGAGCTGAACGAAAGACGACACGTTGTAGAGGTTGAGGCCGTTCTTGATGATGGCGAGAATGAGGACGCCGACGATGACGCCCATCACCCGTCCCTCGCCCCCGCCGAAGGCCACCCCGCCGATGACCGCCGCCGCGATGGCGTCGAGTTCCACGCCCGCTCCCATGTTGGGGGCGCCGATGCCGCCGCGCGAGGTATAGACCGCGCCGGCGGCGCCCGCGAATAGCCCGCTGATCACATAGGCGCGGATCGTCGTCGGTGCGATCCTGACGCCGGAGAGCCGCGCGGCTTCCCGGTTGCCGCCGAGCGCGTAGGTCTCGCGCCCTGCCGGCGTCAGCCGCAAGAAGTAGTACAGGATCGCGAAGCCGATCACGCTGACGAATACTGCGAACGGTACCGGCCCGACATGCCCGTTCCCGAGATAGAGCATGCCCCCGGGGATGCTGTCGTACAGGGGAATTCCGCCGGTGACCTCCAAGGCCACGCCTCGGATCGTCGTCATCATGGCGAGCGTGACGATAAAGGCGTTGACGGACCAGACGGCGATAATCGTGCCGTTGACGGCCCCGATCATGCCGCCAATCAGGATCGCGGCGATGATCCCCGGGACGACACCCAAGGTCCAGACCGTGTGAACCATCCCGACGCTGCTCAGCGCGATGATGGAGCCGACCGACACGTCGACCCCGCCGGCGATCAGCGCCACCGCCTGCCCACACGCCAGCAAGGCCAGTGGAGCGGCCTGGCGCATGATATTCTGAAAGTTGGTGAGGGTGAGAAATCGGGGTTCGAGGATGGAGAACAGTACGATGAGGAACACGAGGAAGATTACAAGCCCCCAGCGCAACAAAAACAGCTGCACCGCGCTGCCCACACCGCCTCTCGACGGCGCCGCGACCACACCCTGGACGCCACGCCCGTTACCCATCGATTCTCCTAAGCCCTCTCTCCAGCCCGTCGGGCGTTACAGCCTGGTTCTCACCCCGCACGGCGCACTCGCCGACCGCCGCGCATCCCTGCTTTTGCATTCGTATTCGTTGCCGCGATGACATACTAGTTTCCAGGCACTGTCAACGGCGGGCCATAGCGGACACGGGCCATAGCGGAACGCGGAACGGAACCACCTGCAGCGAGCGCGATCTCACTCATCCCCGGCTCCAGCGCGACCAAAAATGTTCTTGCCCGCGCCGCCGCCGGCTGTTGTCACGTTACTCCGCAGTGATAGTGTTGGCCGCAGGAGCCAGGGCACGCACGCGGCCACCGCCGGCAAGAGCGGCGCGCGAGCGGGGAGGGGGCGCATGTATATCGGTCAGGCGGTTCTGCGCCGGGAGGATGAGCGCTTTCTCCGGGGGCGGGGGCGGTTCGTCGAGGATGTGAGGCTCGACCAGCCGATCGCCCACGCCGCCTTCGTCCGCAGCCCCCATGCCCACGCCGCAGTGACGCGCGTCGATACGGCGCAGGCGGCGGCGATGCCGGGGGTGCTCGCCGTGCTCACCGGCGTGGACTGGACTGCCGCCGGCTACGGCGAGGCCGAGGGGGTCTGGCCGGTCAAGGACAGGAGCGGGGCGGACGCGCGCACGGCCTACCGCCCGCTCATCTGCGTGGACGGCACGGTCCGCTGCGTCGGCGAGATCGTCGCCGTGGTCGTGGCCGAGGACCGCCACCAGGCGCTCGACGCCGCCGAGGCGGTCGCGGTCGCCTACGAGGAGAAGCCGGCGAACACGCTCACGGCGAGGGCGCTCGACGCCGAGACCCCGCTGGTGCACCCCGCCTTCGGCACCAACGAGGTGCTGGTCACCGAGCACGGGCTGAAGGAGGAGACGGAAGCGGCGCTGGCTGCCGCGCACCACGTCACCGAGGTCGCGGTGCCGTCGAACCGCATCACCGCCGCCTCGATGGAGCCCCGCTGCTATCTCGGCCACTACGACGAGGTCAACGACCGCTACACGGTGTGGACCACCAACCAGGCGCCGCACATCGTGCGCCGCTACTTCACCAGGTCGCTGAACATCCCGGAGCACAAGCTGCGCGTGATCGCGCCGGACGTGGGCGGCGGCTTCGGCATGAAGCTCTACCACTACCCGGAGGAGGCGCTGGTGCTGTGGGGCGCGATCGCCTCCGGCCGGCCGGTGCGCTGGGTTGGCACGCGCTCGGAGTGCCTGCTGGGCGACACGCACGCGAGGGACCACCACACGGTGGGCCGCATGGGCTTCGATGCGGACGGCAGGATCCTCGGCGTGCAGTTCGAGACGCTGGCGGCCTTCGGCGCCTACGAGAGCCAGTGGCAGGCGAGCATCACCAACGCCTATCACTTCACCATGCTCTCGTGCGCCTACGACATTCCGGCGATCCACACCACCGTTCGCGCCGTCTACACCAACGCGACGCCGGTGGACGCCTATCGCGGGGCCGGCCGGCCCGAGGCGGTCTACCAGGTGGAGCGCCTGATCGAGAACGGGGCGCACGAGATGGGCATCGACCCGATGGAGCTGCGCGCGCGCAACCTGATCCCGCCCGAGAAATTCCCGTACCAGACGGCGCTCGGGATCACCTACGATTCCGGCGATCCGCCCGTGCTCATGGAGAAGACCAAGGCGCTCGCGGGTTACGACGCGCTCCGCGCCGAGCAGGCGGCGCTCCGGACGCAGGGCCAGTGGATGGGGATCGGCATCGCGGCCTTCTTCGACATGGCCGGTGCCGGCCCGGTCAAGATGATGAACGACCTCGGCGCGAAGATCGGCTGCTACGACGTGGCCAGCGTGCGGGTGCATCCGGACGGGCGCATCACGGTGTTCGCCGGCAGCCACAGCCACGGGCAGGGCCACGAGACGACCTGGAGCCAGATCGCCGCCGACCGGCTCGGCTGCGACATCGAGCGCATCGACCTGGTCGAAGGCGATACCGACCGGGTGCCCATGGGGATCGGCACCTGGGGCTCGCGCTCGCTGTCCACCGCCGGCATGGCGGTCTACACGGCGGCCGACCGCGTGGTGGCGAAGGCCAAGCGGCTGGCGGCGCACATGATGGAGTGCGCGCCGGACGACCTCGACCTCGCGGACGGCGCGTTCACGGTCAAGGGCACGGACAGGACGCTCTCGTTCGAGGCGGTCGCAAACGCCGCCTACCACTCCGGCGACCGGCCGGCGGACCTGGAGATCGGCCTGGAGGAGACCTCCTTCTTCGATCCGGCCGACTGCACCTATCCCTCTGCCGTCCATCTCTGCGTCGTGCTGGTCGATCCCGAGACCTGCGCCGTGACACTCCGCAACTACTGGGCGGTGGACGACGTCGGCACGGTCATCAACCCGCTGGTGCTGGAGGGGCAGGTCCACGGCGGGCTGGTGCAGGGCATCGGCCAGGCGCTGATGGAGGAGTGCGCCTACGATGCCGAGAGCGGCCAGTACCTCTCGGGCACCTTCATGGACTACGCCGTGCCCCATGCCGAGGACGTGCCGTCCTTCGGGCTCGACTCGCACTTCACCCGGGCGCTGGGCAACCCGCTGGGGGCCAAGGGCGCGGGCGAGAGCGGCACCATCGGCGCGCCGGCCTGCGTCTGCAACGGGGTCGTGGACGCGCTCTGGCATCTCGGCGTGCGCCAGATCACGCAGCCGATGACGCCGAGGAAGATCTGGCGCGCCATCGCGGACGCCGGGCGGGCGCAGCACTAGGCCGCGATGGGGCTTGAGGGAGAGGCGATGGACAAGGCATCGGTCAGCTTCACCGTGAACGGCCGGGCGGTCGCGGCCACGCTCGATCCGCGCACGCTGCTGGTTCACTTCCTGCGCGAGGAGCTGAAGCTCACGGGCACCCACATCGGCTGCGACACGAGCCAGTGCGGGGCGTGCACGGTCCACCTCGACGGCCGGCCGGCGAAGTCCTGCGCCCTGCTGGCGGTTCAGCTCGAGGGCGCGCACGTCACCACCATCGAGGGCGTCGCCGGGCCGGACGGGCTGCATCCGATGCAGGCGGCGTTCAGGGAGCATCACGGCCTGCAGTGCGGGTTCTGCACGCCCGGCATGGTGATGATGGGGATCGACATCGCGAACCGCCACGAGGCGCCCGACGAGGCGACGATCCGGGGCGAGCTGGAGGGCAACCTCTGCCGCTGTACGGGCTATCACAACATCGTCGAGGCCATCGCCGCCGGCGCCAGGGCGATACGGGCCCATGCGCGCGGGCGCGAAGCGAGCGGCTGAGGGGAGGGGCATGTATCCGTTCACCTACCACCGGCCGGGCTCGCTCGACGATGCGAAGGCTCTGCTTGCCGGGAGCGAGGACGGCCGGCCGCTTGCGGGCGGCATGAGCCTGCTCCCGACCATGCGCTTTCGCCTCACTTCGTGCGCGGATCTGGTGGACCTCAACGGCATCGGCGCGCTGGCCGGGATCGAGCGGCGGGACGGGCACGTCCGGATCGGCGCCATGACGCGGCACGCGGCGGTGGCGGGGTCGCCCGAGGTGAGGGAGGCGATCCCCGCGCTCGCGGCGCTGGCCGGCTCCATCGGCGACGTGCAGGTGCGCAACCGGGGCACCATCGGCGGTTCGATCTGCTTCGCCGACCCGGCGGCCGACTACCCGGCAGGCCTGCTGGGCCTGGGTGCGACCGTCAACACCGACCGGCGCGCGATCGCGGCGGACGACTTCTTCACCGGGCTCTACGAGACGGCGCTGGAGGACGGCGAGATCGTGGTCTCGGTCGACTTCCCGACGCCTGAGCGTGCGGGCTGGGCCAAGTTCGGCAACCAGGCCTCGCGCTTCGCCATCGTCGCGGCGCTGGTGGCGCGCCAGGCCGATGGCGCGGTGCGGCTCGCCGTCACGGGGGCCCGGACCCACGTCTTCCGCGCGGGCGAGATGGAGGCGGCGCTTGCCGCCGACTTCTCCGAAGGGGCGCTCTCCGGCATCGTGGTGGCGAGCGAGGAACTCAACGAGGACCTCCACGCCGATGCGGACTACCGCGCGCACCTCGTCGGTGTGATGGCGAAGCGCGCGGTCCGCGAGGCGCTTGCGCAATGAAGCCCCCAAGATTCCGCTACCTGCGCGCAGACAGCGTGGGCGGCGCGCTCCAGGCCCTTGCCGACAACGCGGACGCACGCAAGCCGGCCCCGCTTGCCGGCATGAGCCAGCAGGTTGCGCATCAAGTGGATGCCGGGGGCAGTTGAATAAGCTCAATGTGCCCGGCCTTGCAGATCACCGCGATCTTTGGACGTCTTCATCCGATAGCCTGCCGCTGACAGCAAAGCGTCGCAACGCATCGCGTTGCCACGGGTACCGGTCCTCGGACCAGTCGACGATTTCGTGCACGATCTTCGTGCACGATCGTCACCATCACCTCTGCGGAGTTCCTTGCTATCGGAGCTAGACATTGGCCCACAGCCGCCTCCTCGCCAACACAATCGTCCCGATCCCGTCCGACCTCGCCGTTGCCACCCGATGGCGGCTTCGAATTGGTCTCCAAGCTCGAAAATGGCAATCGGTAGCCATACGCTGGCGAATCACGCCCCAAATTGGAAAAATCTGAATTCGATTCGATGACTGGTCTAAGATTCCTGCCCGCAGGCAATCGAAGTAGAGGAAAAATATTTCATGATTACAGCTTGATAGAGAATACGGACGAGAAACACACCGGCTTTGGGCCGGGCATGACGAAGTGAGAAATTGGAAGTTGAAGACGCCGAGCGCAGGGCCGAAAACGTAGAAACTTCGGGCTGGGGATCCGCCCCTACTTCTGCTTGCCCGCCTGGCCGCGCTTGACGAACCGGCCGCCGCCCTCGCGGCCGAGCCAGTTGCGGCCGTCGACGATCAACTCGCCGCGCAGAAACACCTTGCTTACCCGCCCTGTCACCTCGCGGCCCTCGAACATCGAGTACTCGACCCGGCTGTGGTGCTCGGCGGCGCGGATGGTCCAGGCCTCGTCCGGGTCGAAGAGCACGATGTCGGCGTCGGAGCCCACCGCGATCGTGCCCTTGCGCGGGAACAGGCCGAAGAGCTTTGCCGGCGCCGTCGCGGTCAACTCCACGTAGCGGTTGAGCGACATGCCGTTCCGCCGCACGCCGCCGTCGTAGACCAGCGGCATGCGCGTCTCGAGCCCCGGCGCGCCGTTCGGGATCTTGCTGAAGTCGTCGCGGCCGAGCTCCTTGGAGAGCCGCAAGCCCAGGACGTTCTCGCTGAAGCAGAAGGGGCAGTGGTCGGTGGCGATGACCTGGAGGTCGTCGGTCTTCAAGCCCCGCCAGAGCGCATGCTGGTGCGTGGCACTCCTGAGCGGCGGAGTCATGACGTACTTGGCGCCCTCGAAGCCCGGCCGGTCGTACTCCTCGTCGGTGAGGAAGAGGTAGTGCGGGCAGGTCTCGGCATGGACGGGGAGCCCGCGGTCCCGCGCCTCCGTCACCGCGTCGAGCGCTTCGCTGGCCGAGAGGTGCACGATGTAGACCGGCGCCTCCGCAAGCTCGGCAATGCGGATCACGCGGCTGGTGGCCTCGCCCTCCATGATCGTCGGCCGCGTCAGCATGTGCCACTTGGGGCTGGTGTTGCCGGCGTCCAAAGCCTCCTGCACCAGCACGTCGATGACGTGGCCGTTCTCGGCATGGACCTGCACCATGCCGCCGTTCGCGCCCACCAGCCGCATCGTCTTGAAGATCGCCCCGTCGTCGATCATCAGCACGTCGGGGTAGGCGGTGAAGAGCTTGAAGGTGGGCACGCCCTCGTCGTGGATCAGGCTCTTCATGTCGGCCAGCGTCTGATCGTTCACGTCGGTCAGGATCATGTGCGCGCCGACATCGACGGCGGCGACCGACGCGCGCTCGTGCCAGTTGGCGAGGCCCGCGAGCGGGCTCTCCCCCTTCGTCTGGTTGGCGAAGTCCACGATCGTGGTGGTGCCGCCGAAGGCTGCCGCCTGGGAGCCGGTGTAGAAGGTGTCCGCCGTGCGCGCCGGCCCAAAATCCCAGTCGAGGTGGGTGTGCACGTCGACGCCGCCGGGCATGACCAGCAAGCCCCTGGCGTCGTGCTCGGCAACGCCTTCGCCGACGGGGAGGTCCGTGCCGATCATGCGGACGCGCCCGTCCTCCATCAGGATGTCGGCCGTGTAGTCGTCCACCGCCGTCACGATCCGCCCGTTCCGAATCACGGTCGCCGTCATCGTCGCCTCCCTGGAGCGTGGACAGCCTTGCTTCCCTCTCTGCCCATCATGCCGCGCCCGCCGGCAGCCGTCCACGGCGCTTGCGTCCACGGCGCCTGCGTCTACGGCGCGAGCGTCCACGGCGCCTGCGCTTGTGCGCACCTCGCCCCAATTGTAGCTTCCCGGCGGTCCGAGACCACGGGTCTCGAAGCGGTCCCCGGACCGCGACGTCGAAGACGACGGACCGTCGAATGCAATCGGTAGCGAAAGGGAGAATCGCCGATGAAGCTTCGTGCAACGGCAATCGCAATCACGGGTGCGCTCGTGCTGATGAGCGGCGCCGCGTTCGCCCAAGGCGGACTCGACGCCCAGAGCGGAGAGACGGTCTTCTTCCGCGGCTGGCAGTACAAGACCGACATCGTTCAGAACAACGTCGATCGCTACAACAACGAGCAGGCCGGCAAGGTCGACTACGCGACCGTCACCGGCGACTACCCGGCGATCATGGAGCAGAACCTGATGGCGGGCGCCGAGCTTGACGTGCTCTACGCCAACCCGTCCCAGGCAGGCCGCTACTACGACGGCGGCTGGATCATGCCGGCCGAGGCGCTGCCGAACATCGACGCCATCAAGGCGGACATGTACCCCAACATCCTCGAAGCCTGGACCTACAAGGGCAACCTGCTGGGGCTCTCCTACTTCGTCAGCACCCGCGGGGTGATGCACGTCAACCTCAAGAAGTACTACGAGCTGGGCTTCACCGATGCGGACTTCCCCGCTGACTGGGATGCGCTCTACGACCAGCTCTACGAGATTCGCGACAAGGGCGTCGACCAGCCCTTCCTGCCGCACTGGATCAACGAGTGGTACGGCATCTCCTGGGGCTTCGACTTCGAGGTGATGAACCGGGGCGGCGAGGTTGCCCACCCGGAGACGCACGAGCCGTTGCTGACTACCGATCCCGACGGCCCGGCCTACAAGACGCTCGAGGACTGGAAGCGCATCTGGAACGACGGTCTGGTGCCGGAGGAGGTGCTCACCTACAACGAGAGCTCCTACATCGATGCCTACGCGTCGGGGCGCTTCATCTTCAGCCCGCAGCAGCTCTACGATCTGGAGACCTTCAACCGCGAGGACCGCTCGCAGATCGCGGGCCACGCCAGCCTCCTGCCCTATCAGGGCCAGAGCTGGGGCCTGCTCGATTCGGCCGTCTACCTGATGACGAGCCGGGAGCGGGGCGACGCCCACACCGACGACGTGAAGCGCTTCGCGAGCTGGTACGGCTACCAGGACCAGACCGACAACGTCTTCGTCGGTAACCGCTGGATGCAGGAATCCATGCTCTTCTCCGGCTACAGGTCGGTGATGGAGAGCGAGGCCGCGGCCGAGCGGATGAAGAGCGCTCTCGCCCGCGAGCAGGACATTCAGGCGGTGCTCGGGGTCTACGCCGCCACGCCCTATCCGAAGGGCATCTGGAGCGTCGTCTGGGCCGAGGAGTTCAACAGCTGGCTCAAGGAGACGCTGCAGGAGTTCCTGCAGGACGACGGCGACATCGTCGAGACCATCGAGGCGATCAACGAAGAGATCGCCGATCTCAACAAGAAGTACGGACTCTAGTACTGACGCGCCGGCGGGGGGCCCGACGGGGCCGTCCGCCGGCTCGGTTTCCCTGCCCCGATGACCCTCAAGCAGCGCACCGCCGAGCTATCAAACTTTCAGTTCTCTCTTCTGCTCGCGCTGCCCGTTCTGGTCTTTCTCGTACTCGTTGTCGCCTATCCGCTCGGCTACGCGCTCTGGATGAGCGTGCACGAAATCAGCTTCTTCGGCGGCTACAAGGCGACCTTCGTCGGTGCGGAGAACTTCGCCGACGTCATCGACGACCGGAAATTCAAGAAATCGCTCTGGGTCACGGTCCGGTTCACGCTCGAGTCGGTCGCGCTGGCGATGGTGGCCGGCCTGCTGATCGCGCTGGTTCTGAACCGCAGGATGCGCTTCGCCGGCCTGGTGCGCACCATCGTGATCCTGCCCTGGTGCATCTCGCTCTACGGCACCGGGGTCATCTTCTCCTACCTGGCCAAGGGGCAGACCGGCATCGGCACCGCCATCGCCTACGCGCTGGGGATCGAGGAGGCGGTGAACGTCGTCAACAAGCGATGGGTGATCGAGGTGCTGGCGGTCGGCAACGCCTGGAACATGGCGCCGCTGGTCGCGTTCTTCCTGCTGGCCAACCTCAAGACGATCCCGAGCAGGCTCTACGACCTCGCGGCCATCGACCGCATGTCGCGGGTGGAGACCTTCCTGAACGTGACGCTGCCGCCGCTCCGCTTCACGATCTTCGTCTTCACCTGCATCACCACCGTGCTCTCGATGAAGCTCTTCGACTTCATCTTCGTGCTCTCGGGCGGCGGGCCGGGCACGGCGTCGGCGACGCTGACGTACCGTATCTACAAGGAGAGCTTCAAGGATCTCGACCTCGGCTACGGCGCGGCCATGTCCTTCATGCTGCTCGCGCTCATCCTGGGCACGACGCTGCTTCTCTACGCCTTCTGGGGGCGGCGGGAGGCCCGGTCCGTATGAGCATCCGCCTCTCCACGATCTGGTCGTGGCTCGCACTCGCGGTCGTCCTCATCTGGACCCTGCTGCCGCTGTACTGGTTCCTGAAGAATTCGCTGCTGACGCCCGACGAGATCGCGCGCTTCCCGCCGCCGCTCTATCCCCTGGAGCCGACGCCGGCCGCCTTCTTCAACATCTTCGGCTTCGAGTACGAAACGGCCGACGGCCTGGTCCGGCGCGGCTCAGGGCAAGCCAAACAGATCATCCGCGGGCTCGGGAACAGCCTCATCGTCTCGGCGGTCGTCACGGTGGTGACGCTGTTCGTGGTGCTGCCGCTGGCCTACGTCTTCGCGCGGCTCGAGTTTCCCCACAAGAACAAGCTGCTCTTCGCGATCCTGCTGGCCGTGGCACTTCCGCCGGTCTCGACCCTCATCCCGTTCTACGCCATGTACGTGCAGTTCGGTCTCTCCGGCACGCTGGTCGGCCTCATCATCGTCACGCTCACGATCACCATCCCCTTCGTGACGTGGATGCTGATCGGCTACTTCCGCAACCTGCCGCAGGTGGAGCGGCTGGCCCGGATCGACGGGTTCTCGCGCTTCGAGACCTTCATCAAGATCATCGTGCCGCTGGGGCGAAGCGGCGTCGCGGTTGCGGCGGTGATCGCCTTCCTCTTCTCCTGGAACGAGTACACCTATGCGCTGTTGCTGGTGAACGGCACCACCGCCAACACCCTGCCCACCGCCATTTCGGGCTTCCTGTTCCAGCACCCGGAGGCGTCCCACCTCGCCGCTGCAGTAGCGCTGACCATGGTGCCGCCGGCGCTGGTCGCGTTCTTCCTGCAGCGGCACATCGCTGAAATGAACCTTGTCGACCCGGTGCGCTGAGCCATGTCCCGTATCCAGCTCGATCGCCTGCACAAGACCTTCCATCGCCACGTCGCCGTGCGCGATCTCGATCTCACGATCGAGAACGGCGAGCTGCTGGTGCTGCTGGGGCCGTCCGGCTGCGGCAAGACGACCACGCTCAACTGCATCGCAGGGCTGGAAGTGCCGACCTCCGGCCGCGTGCTGTTCGACGGCGACGACGTCACCACGGCCTCGCCGCACCAGCGCAACATCGCCATGGTGTTCCAGTCGTCGCTGCTCTACCCCCACATGACGGCGCGGCAGAACATCCGCACGAGCCTCGCCAAGCAGAAGCTCGACCGGGCGGAAACCGACAGGCGGATCGTGGAAGCCTCGTCGATCCTCGGCATCGAGGCGCTGCTGGACAAGCTGCCGAGCCAGCTCTCGGGCGGGGAGCGCCAGCGGGTCGCCACCGCCAAGGCGATCGTGCGCCAGCCGCGCGCCTTCCTTCTCGACGAGCCGCTGGCGGCGCTCGACGCTGCGCTCCGGCTCATCCTGCGCGCCGAGCTGGTCAATCTCCAAAAGCGGCTCGGCACCACCATGATCGTCGTCACCCACGACCAGGTGGAGGCGATGACCATGGGAGACCGCATCGCGGTCATGAACGAGGGCCGGCTGGAGCAGATCGGCACGCCGGACGAAATCTACAACCGCCCCGCCACGCTCTTCGTCGCGGGCTTCGTGGGCTCGCCGCCCATGAACCTGATCGAGGGCGAGATCGCGGCAAAGGACGGCCGCGCCCGGTTCGTCGCCAGGGACATTGCCGTGGAGCCCGCTCTCTCGGTCAGCGGCGCCGGACCTGCCACGCTCGGCATCCGCCCGCAGCACCTGCACATTCGCCCGGACCCCGCAGACGGCGCCTTGCCGGTCACGGTCTTCGCCGTCGAGCACCTCGGGCGGGAATCGGTGGTGATCCTCGAGGACGACAGCCGCAACAAGCTGCACGCCCTGGTGGAGCCGGGCTTCGCGGGCCGGGTCGGCGATCGGCTCCACGCGCAGCCCGATCCCGCGCACTGCCTCCTGTTCGATCAGGCGGGGAGCGTCCTCTCCCACCCCGCGCGCGAGTGAGGCCGAACGCCCCGCGGCGCGGCGGTTTGCGGGGTGACATTGCGCGGCATGAGCGGCTTTGCCAGAGTCGCCTCGGGCTCACGGCGGGAGCAGGGAGGGCACGTCGCCGCTACTGGAGAACAAGGACCTCGCCATCGCCGACATCTACGTGCCGGCCAAGCGTCGCCGCACGCTCAGGCAGGCGACGGTCGATACGCTCGCCGAGAGCATTCTGGAGGACGGGCTGAAGGTGCCGATCCTGGTGCGGCAGGACGGCTCCCGCTACGTGCTCGTGGAAGGGCTGCACCGGCTCGAGGCGTGCAGGGCGCTCGGCGAGGAGGTCATCGCCTGCACCTTTGTCCAGGCCCGGAGCTGATGCACGCGCCGGGCCGGCCGCGATGAGCCGCGCGTGACCACGCTCGGCTTCGGCTTCCTCGACCGCCCCGGCGTGCGCGAGCAGCTGCGGCTCGCCGCCAAGGCCGAGGCGCTCGGCTACGATTCGCTCTGGGTCACCGAGACCAGGCTCGCACGCGACGCGGTCTCCGTGCTTGGCGCCATGGCCGCCACCACGGAGCGGGTGAGGCTGGGCTCCTGCATCGTCAACAGCTGGACCCGCGGGCCGGCGCTCATGGCCATGACCTTCGCCACCCTCGACAACCTCGCGCCGGGGCGGATGAACCTCGGCCTCGGCGCCTACTGGGACCCGCTCGCCTGGAAGCAGGGCATCGAGCGCCGCAAGCCGCTCACCCAGATGCGCGAATACATCGGCGTCCTGCGCCGGCTCTTCGCGCTGGAGGACGGCGTCACCCACGAGGGCGAGCTGGTGAACGTGCGGGACCTCACCCTCGACCTCGGCCACGGCGACGCGCGCATGCCGCCGGCAGTCAGGATCTTCATCGGCCCGACCGGCCCCCGCATGATGGAACTCGCGGGCGAGGTGGCGGACGGCGCGCTCATCAACGGCATCCTCTCGCCCGCCTACACAGCCCGCTCGCTGGAGCGCGTCGCGGCAGGTGCAGCCCGCGCCGGCAGGACGCTCGCCGACGTCGAGACGCTGCAGCTCGTCAACATCTCGATGGACGCCGACCGCGGCAAGGCCCTCTACGACGCGAAGCGCCTCGTGACCCAGTACCTCGGCCAGCAGCCGCATTTCGCGAAGGCCTGGGCGTACCCCGAGGATCGCCTCGCCGAGATCAAGCAGGTGATGGGCGGCTGGCCGCCGAAGCCCGGCGGCGTCGAGGACGCCATGGCGCTGGTGGACGACGCCCTGGTGGACGAGCTGATCGCCCACGGCACGCCTGACGAATGCCGGGCCAGCGCCCAGCGCTGGCTCGACACCGGGCTCGACGGGCTCATCCTGATCCCGCTCAGCCGCAACTACGACGAGATCCTGGAGGTCTTCGCGCCGTGAGCGCGGAGGCGTTGCGCGGCGACGGGCGGTCGTTGCGTGCGGCGGTGGAGGCCCGGCTGCCGCTGGCGGAATCGCTCTTCGACGAGATCCGCGACGCCAGCACCGATACTGCCGGCGTCACCCGCCCCGCCTGGAGCGAAAAGGACCAGTTCGCCTCGGACCGCATTGCCGCGGTTGCCGGCGCGCTTGGTCTGGAGACCGCCTACGACCACGCGGGCAACCTCTACTGCACGCTGCCGGGGCGCGACCGGAGCGCGCCTGCGATCCTCTCCGGCTCGCACACCGATTCCGTGCCAACCGGCGGGCATTACGACGGGCTCGCAGGCGCGGTCGCCGGCCTCGTGGTGCTGGCCGCGTTCCGCGACATGGGCTGGCAGCCCGGCCGGGACGTGACCGCCATCGCCACCCGCGCCGAGGAGAGCGTCTGGTTCGGCATTCCCTTCATCGGCGCGCGCCTCGCGCTGGGCTCGCTCTCCCACGATCACCTGGATTCGCTGCGGCGCTCGGATACCGGGCGCACGCTCGGCCAGCACATGGCGGCGCTCGGCCTCGACTCGAACGCGCTCCGCCGCGAGGCCGCGCCCCGACTCTCGCCTGCCAACGCCTGCGCCTTCCTGGAGCTTCACATCGAGCAGGGGCCCGTGCTGGTGGCGGACGGCGTGCAGGTCGCCATCCCCACCACCATTCGCGGCAATCTGCGCTGGCCGGAGGCGACGTGCACGGGCCGCTACGACCATTCCGGCGGGACGCCCCGCTCCCACCGGCAGGACACCGTGCTCGCCGTGGCCGAGCTGGTGCAGGCGCTGGAAGCGTTCTGGGTCGCGCAGGAGGAGAGCGGCGTGCCCGACACGGTGTTCACCGTCGGCAAGTTCTTCACCGACGGCGCCCATCACGCGATGACCAAGGTGCCGGGCCACTGCTACTTCACCCTCAACTTCGGCGGCACGAGCCAGGCCTTTCTCGACGCCTGCCGCGCCGAGGTCGAGGCCCGCGCGGGGGAGATCGCCGCGCGCCGCCGGGTCGCGTTCGACCTCGGCCGGTTCGTGCAGGCCGCGCCGGCGCCGCTGGACGCCGATCTTCGCGCCGCGCTGGCAGAGGCCGCCGGGGCGATGGAGTTACCGACACGCAGCTTCGCCACCGTGGGCCACGACGCCGCCGTCTTCCAGCGCGCCGGCATTCCGGCCGCCATGGTGCTCGTGCGCAACGCCCACGGCAGCCACAACCCGGACGAGGCCATGACCCTCGACGATTTCGGCGCAGGCGCTGCAGTGCTCGCGGCGGCCATCGCCCGGCTCGCGGCCTAGCGAGCCACACGAGGAGCGACAGATGACCGACATTCACACGGGCGGCTGCCTCTGCGGCGGGGTCCGATACCGGGCGGGCGGCCCGTTGCGGCCGGTCATTGCCTGCCATTGCGGGCAGTGCCGCAAGACCTCCGGCCACTTTGCCGCCATGACCTCGGTGCCGCTGGCCCGCTTCGCCATCGAGTCCGACGAGACCCTGGTCTGGTTCCATTCTTCGGACATCGCCCGGCGCGGGTTCTGCAACCGCTGCGGCGGCAACCTGTTCTGGGAGCCGGCGGGCGAGGACCGGGTCTCGATCACCGCGGGCACGCTCGACGGCGCGACCGGGCTTGCCATCGAGCGCCACATCTACACCGACGACGCGGGCGACTACTACGACGTGCCCGAGCGCTGAGGGAGAAGACCGATGTTCGACCTCGTGGTGCGCGGCGATCTCGTGCTCCCAGACCGCGTGCTGGAAGGCGGCTACCTCGCGGTCCGCGACGGCGTGATCGGCGCGCTCGGCACGGGCGAGGCGCCGGAGGCGGCGGAGAGCGTTGATGCGTCAGGCCACCTGATCTTCCCCGGCGTCATCGACGGCCAGGTCCATGCCGGGAGCTGCGAGGGCATCGCGGGGCTGGGCGACGCCTCGGTCGCGGCCGCCGCCGGCGGGGTCACCACCATCGTCGACATGCCCTTCGACGACCCGCTGCCGGTGAACTCGGTCGACCTGCTCGAAGCCAAGGTCGAGACCATGGAGCGGATCGCGGTCGTCGACGTGGCGCTCTACGGCGCGCCGAGGAAGGGCGCGGGCACGGAGGGTATCGCCGAGCTTGCCGAGGCCGGCGTCTGCGCCTTCAAGGTCTCCACCTACGAGTATCACCCGGTGCGCTTCCCCGGCTACGACATGGGCGAGCTTTACGAGCTGTTCCCGGCGATCCGCGAGACCGGGCTCTCGGTCGCCTTCCACAACGAGGACGCGGCCATCGTCCGCCGGCTTACGCAGCGCTTCCTCGACGAGCGCCGCAACACGCCGGAGAGTCACGGCGCGGGCCGCCCGGCGGTCGCCGAAGTCGTGGCCAACGCGGCCGTCTTCGAGATCGCGCGCGCAACGGGCGTGCGCTGCCACATCGTGCACAGCTCGCTCGCGCGCGGGATCGAACAGGCGAAGCGCTACCGCGAGGAGGGCGTCGCCGCCACCGCCGAGACCTGCGTGCAATACCTGGTGTTCGAGGAGGGGCAGGTGCTGGAGAAGGGCGCCCGGCTCAAGCAGAACCCGCCCATCCGCCCGGCGCACGAGCGCGCGGCGCTGTGGGAGAAGGTGGTGGCGGACGAAGTGGACTTCGTCTCGTCGGACCACGTGGCCTGGCCGCTCTCGCGCAAGTCCAACCCCGCGTTCTCCGAGAACGGCTCGGGCATGCCCGGCCTCGAGACCCTGTTCGCCGCGCTCTACACCGGCATGGTGACCGAGCGAGGCCTCGCGCCCACCCGCGTGGCGGCGCTCCTTTCCGAGCGCCCGGCGCGCCACTTCGGCCTCTATCCCCGCAAGGGGGCGCTCACGCCCGGCGCCGACGCGGACTTCGCCATCGTCGCGCCCCACCCCTGGACCTTCGAGGCCGCCCACATGGCGTCCCGAGTCAAGTGGAGCCCCTACGACGGCATGATCTTCGACGCGCGCGTGACCGGAACCTACGTGAGAGGCACGCCCGTCTACGCCGGCGGCAAGGTCACCGGCCCGCCCGGCACCGGCACCTTCATCCGCCCGGTCTAGGAAAGAGCGCTTGGGAGAGACCGGCTCTTGTCGACGTCGAGAATAGACTATTGCGATCAAAAATGCGCGCACTTATCCTTAACCGACACAGGCGCCTGCTTGCACTGTCGCTGAATGAACGGACGGCAGTTCATAGCGAGGGTTCGCAAGTGGGCGAGGAGCCGGAACGTTGAGGTGTGTTTCGTGGCGTCCGAAGGAGCCGGCTCGCACGGAACGCTCTATGCGGGCGGGCGCAGAACCACCGTCAAGGACCGGAAAAAGGAAATCGGCAAGGGACTGCTCGCCAAGATGCTCGCCGACCTTGGGATCGACAGGGACGATTTCTAGGAAATGGAAAGACACACGTGTCCCCGGAGACCGGATGCATGCCTGACACCTACAACTATCCCGCCGAGATCGAACGCGATGAGGACGGCCGGCATGTCGTCACGTTTCCGGATTTCGGATGGGGCGCGACCGATGGCGCCACGCGCGACGAGGCACTCCTCGAAGCCAAGGACTTGCTGCGCGAGCTGATCGCGACCACGATTCGGGAGGGCGAGGCTCTGCCCGAGCCATCGCGCGCCGGCGAAGGGAGGCCGGTCGTCGTCCCGCCGGTGCAGATCGCGCTGAAGGCGGCCCTCTACGAGGCCTGGCGCCAAGCCGGGATTTCGCAGCGCCGTCTTGCCCGCGATCTCGATGTCGCCGAGAGCGAAGTGCGGCGAATGCTGAATCCGGATCATGGCACCAAGGCCGCAACGATCGACCGCGCGCTGCGCCGGCTGGGGAAGCGCGTGAGCGTCACCGTCGGCGAGGCAGCCTGATCCGCTCCGGTGGGCTCGGAACGCTGCGGGACTTGAAGGACCTAACTTTGGACGTAGCTCTCCCGCGCGCCGAGGCTTGAGCCGCCGCAGACCATGATCGCCTGGCCGGTGACGAAGGAGCTGCGCTCGTCGAGGAAGAAGGCGATGGCGTGGGCCATGTCATCGGGCGTGCCGATGCGGCCGGCCGGTATTGCGGCGAGCGCCGCCTTGGTGCGGGGCGACTCCGGCGGGTTGGCCTCGACGTAAAGCTCCGTCGCCGTCGGCCCGGGGCATATGCAGTTGACCGTGATGCCGTCGCCGCCCAGCTCCAGCGCCCAGGTGCGCGTCAGACCGATCAGCGCCGCCTTGGTCGCGGCGTAGTTGGTGCGGAGCTCCTTGCCGCGCACGGAGCGGCTGGAGACGTTCACGATCCGCCCGAAGCCGGCATCCCGCATCCCCGGCGCCAGCGCCTTGGTGCACTGGATGGCCGAGCGCACGTTGAGCGCCATCAGGTAGTCGAAGTCGCCGAGCTCCGCGTCTTCCAGCAGCGCGGGCCGCACGGCGCCCACGTTGTTGACGAGCCGCGTGATGACGCGCCCCGCAAGCGCGCGCTCCAGCGCGTCTGCGGTGGCGGCGGTGTCGGCGAGGTCGACGGCGACGAAGTCGTCCACCGCATCGTCCGGCTCGACGCGGTCGAAGACCACGACACGGCAGCCGTCGGCGCGGAGCCTCGCGGCGCACGCCCGCCCGATGCCGCGGGCGCCGCCGGTGATGAGCGCGTACTCGGCCGTCGCCCGTCCTCCCCGGCGTTCGGGCCCGGCCGCCCTACTCGGCCGCCGCCTGCGTGCCGATGGCGGCGTTGACCTTGGGCATGACCTCTTCGGCGAGCAGCGACATGGAGCGCTTCATCCGCTCCTTGTCGGTCCAGTCCTGCGCCGTCAGCATCAGGGTGCCGAAGTGGCCGATCTCGTCGCGCAGCGCCAGAATCTTCTCGGCCACCGTCTCCGGGCTGCCGTAGATCGTGTAGTTGTCGCGGATCGATTCGTGGGTGAGCGCCGCCGGGTCGTCCCCCTGGTTGACCACGAACGGCCCCTTCATCTCGGCCCGCTCGAAGATGCGGAAGAGGTAGCTGAAGTACCAGTCGGTGCTGTCGTCGGCCTTCTTGACGAAGGCCTCGGCCGCCTCGTCGGTCTCGTCGACGTGGACGTTGCGGGCGACGCGCCAGATCTCCGGATCGGTCGGATGACCGGCCTTGGCCGCCGCGTCGGCGTAGACCTGCCAGTGCGACTTCGCCGACCACGTGCCAATGAAGTTGGCCGAGATTGGGATGTAGCCGCGCGAGCCCGCGAACTTGATCGAGCCCGAGAAGGGGCTCATCGCCGAGATCGCGATGGGCGGATAGGGCTTCTGATAGGGCTTGGCCATGTAGCCCAGCCCGATATCCTCGTAGATCCAGTCCTTGAGGGAGATCTTCCAGTGCTCGCCGTTGTACTCGTAGGGCGGATCGGAGGTCCAGATGTCGACCATGATGTCGATCGCCTCGATCATCATGGAGTTACGGTCCGCATCCATGATGCCGAAGATTTCGAAATCGGGCGGCAGCCCGCCGGGGCCGAGGCCCGCGATGTAGCGGCCCTTCGCCAGGTGGTCGAACATGGCGATCTGCCCGGCCGTGACCGCCGGGTGGTACTGCGGCAGGCAGATGACGCCGGTTCCGGCCACGATCTGCTTCGTCTGCGGCAGCACGTGGGCCAGGAAGAGCAGCGGCGAGGTGATCTGCTCGGACTTGGAGCTGTAGTGCTCGCCGACCCAGGCCTCCGCGAAGCCAAGCCGATCAGCGTGGACGATCGCCTCGATATCTTCCATGAGGGTCGTGTGATAGTCCCTCTTGTGATTGTGGATCGGCATCATGAACAGGCCAAGCTTCATCGATCTCCTCCTCTGCCCCGTGGCGCCGCGCACACGAGTCCGCGGCTTGCCCGCCCTGGCGCGGACCGGCGCACCGTATACCATCATTTGCACCGCCGACGCACCCCGCTGCGGGTGCAGGGAGGCCGCCCGTGATAGCGCCCGCGCCTGCGCCTGAGCGCCGCCGGGCGCTCCGCACGGCGCTCGCGAGCGGGTCGCTGCTGCGCTTCCCCGGCGCGTTCGCGCCGATCGTGGCGAAGCTCATCGAGCGCCAGGGCTTCGACGGCGTCTATGTCTCGGGCGCCGCGCTCTCCGCCGACCTCGGCCTGCCCGACATCGGGCTGGTGACCCAGAGCGAGGTCACGGCGCGCGCCCAGGCGATCGTGCGCGCCTGTGCGCTGCCGGTCGTCGTCGATGTCGACACCGGCTTCGGCGCCCCGCTCAACGCCGCCCGCACCATTGCGCTGCTGGAGGAAGCGGGCCTCGCCGGCTGCCACCTGGAGGACCAGGAGAGCCCCAAGCGCTGCGGCCACCTGGAGCGCAAGACCCTGGTGCCGACGGCCGAGATGGTGCGCCGCGTGCGCGCCGCGGCCGAGGCGCAGCGGGACCCGGACTTCCTGCTCATCGCCCGCACCGACGCCCGCGCGCCCGAGGGGCTCGCCAAGGCCATCGAACGGGCCAAGGCCTACGTCGACGCGGGTGCTGCGATGATTTTTCCCGAGGCGCTGCAGGACGAGCGCGAGTTCGAGGCCTTCCGTGCCGCGCTGGACGTGCCGCTCATGGCCAACATGACCGAGTTCGGCAAGTCGCCCCTGCTCTCGCGCAACACGCTGGCGGGGCTTGGCTACAACCTGGTGATCTACCCGGTCACGACCTTCCGGCTCGCCATGAAGGCCGTGGAGGACGGGCTGCGCGAGCTTGACGAGAGCGACGATCAGCCGGGCCTCGTGCCCCGCATGATGACCAGGGCGCACCTCTATGACATCGTGGACTACGCTGGGTACGGCCGGTTCGACAGCGCGGTCCGCGATTTCTCGGAGGAGTGAGCGCGCACTACCAAGAGAGTAGCGGCGGCGGTAGAAGGGTTCCGATGACGCATCCTCCGGCAGACGGCGCGCTCGCGCGCTTCACCGTGCTCGACCTCACCCGCTACCGGGCGGGGCCGACGGCCGCACGCCAGCTCGCCGACTGGGGCGCGGACGTCATCAAGGTCGAGGCGCCGTGGACGCCGGGGACGGCGAGCGATCCCATCAAGGCGCGGCACGGCCCCGACTTCCAGAACCTGCACCGCAACAAGCGGAGCCTCACCCTCAACCTCAAGGAGCCGGAGGGCGCCGCCATTTTCAAGCGGCTCGCGGAGACCGCCGACGTGGTGGTGGAGAACTACCGGCCCGACGTGAAGCACCGGCTCGGCATCGGCTACGAGACGCTCCGCGCGCTCAACCCCCGCATCGTCTACGCCAGCCTCTCGGGCTTCGGTCAGGACGGCCCCTACGCAAAGCGGCCGGGCTTCGACCAGATCGCGCAAGGCATGGGCGGGCTCATGTCGATTACCGGCGAGCCCGGCCGGGGGCCGATGCGGGTCGGCATCCCCATCGCGGATCTCAGCGCCGGGCTGTATACGGCCATCGGCATCCTCGTGGCCCTGCTGGAGCGCGAGCATTCGGGCGAAGGCCAGTGGGTGCAGTCCTCCCTGCTGCAGGCGATGATCGCGCAGCTCGACTTCCAGGCCGCGCGCTACCTGTTCGAGGGCGAGGCACCCGGCCAGGCCGGCAACGACCACCCGACCAGCATCCCGACCGGCGTGTTCGAGACCGCCGACGGCCACATCAACATCGCGACATCCGGCGGCGCGATCTACGAGCGGCTGTGCGAGGCGCTCGGCATGCCGGAGCTGATCACGGACGAGCGCTTCGCGACCGGGGAGGGCCGGTCGAAGAACCGCGTCGCGCTCAACGCGCTCATCGACGAGCGCACGCGGACGAAGCCGAGCACGGCATGGGTGGAGGCGCTCAACGAAGCGGGCGTGCCCTGCGGGCCGATCTACGCCATCGACGAGATGTTCGCCGACCCGCAGGTGCAGCACCTAGGGATGGCGCACCCTGTCGAGCACCCGGCGCTCGGGGAAACCCATATCGTCTCCCAGGCCGCGCGGCTCAGCCGCACCCCCTTCAACGTGCATGGGGCGACGCCGGAACTCGGCGCCAACACCGACGAGATTCTGGACGGCCTCGGCTACGGCGCGGCCGAGATCGAGGATTTTCGCGGCCGGGGAATCGTGTAGAGCGGGAATGACATGACTGACCAATTGCTCGTGGAGACGGCCGGCGCCGTCGGCTGGATCACCTTCAACAACCCGGCGAAGCACAATGCGCTCTCGGTCGCCATGTGGCGTGCGCTGCCGGAGGCGCTCGACCGGCTGGAGGCGGACCCCGCGATCCGCGTGATCGTGCTGAAGGGCGCGGGCGAGAAGGCCTTCGTCTCGGGCGCGGACATCTCCGAGTTCGCGACCGAGCGCGCGAGCGAGGAGGCCGTCGCCGCCTACGACGAGCTTGCCGAAGGCGCGACCCAGCGGCTCCGCAACGCGGACCGGCCGACCATCGCCATGATCCGGGGCTATTGCATGGGGGGCGGGCTCGGCCTCGCCATCGCCTGCGACCTGCGGATCGCCGGCGCCAGCGGCACCTTCGCGATCCCGGCCGCGCGGCTCGGCGTCGGCTACCGCATCGGCTCGCTCAAGCTGCTGACCGACCTCGTTGGCCCGGCCTTCGCCAAGGAAATCCTCATCACCGCGCGGCGCTTCTCCGCCGCGGAGGCGGAGCGTATCGGCCTCGTCAACCAGACCGTGCCCGACGACGCGCTGGCCGGGACCGTCGAGGGCTATTGCAGCGGCATCGCCGCCAACGCGCCGCTCTCCATGCGCGCGAGCAAGCGCATGATCGCCGAGCTCGCGCGGAGCGGCGGCGAAGGGGTCGACCCGGTGCTCTGCGAGGAGCTGGTCTCGGCCTGCTTCACCAGCGCCGACTACACCGAGGGGCGCACCGCGTTCATGGAGAAGCGCCTGCCCAAGTTCACGGGCAGGTAGTCCCGCTACAAGAAGACCGTGCCGCCGTCCACCATCAGGGTCTGGCCGGTGACGAGCCGGCTGGCATTCGAGGAGAGGTAGAGCACGGTGCCGACGAGATCGTCGGTGGTGAGGTTCTGCTGCAGGCTCTGGCCGCCGGCGACAGCGTGGAGGAACTTCTCCTTCTTGTCGCCGAAGAACTCGTCCGTGCCCTCGGTCAGCACGGCGCTGGGTGCGACGGCATTGACCCTGATCCAGTCGCGCCCGAGTTCGCGGGCGAGCGCGCGGGTCATGCCGATGACGGCCGCCTTCGACGTCGCGTAGTGCAGCCCGAAGGGCATGCCGTAGACCGCAGCCAGCGAGGCGATGTTGACGATGGAGCCGCCGCCTGCATCGCGCATGGCCGGCACGCACGCCTTGCAGCAGTTCCAGACGCCCCGCACGTTGACCGCCATGGTGCGGTCCCACTCGTCCTCGGAGATCGCGTCGAAGCGCCCGCCCTGGATGTCGCCGTAGAGGGCTGCGTTGTTCACCAGCACGTCGATGCGCCCGAACTCGTTGACGGCGTGCTTGGCCATGGTCTCGCAGCTGGCCATGTCGGCGGCGTCGAACGCGATGCCGGTGACGCGGCCGTTGGTCTTGCCGATGGCGTCCACCGTCTCCGCGGTGTCGCGGATGTCGGCGGCGACCACCGCCGCGCCCTCGCGCGCCAGCGCCTCGCAATAGGCGCGGCCCAAGCCCCGCCCGCCGCCGGTGACGACGGCGACCTTCCCTTCAAGCTGTGCCATGGATCTCCCGTTTCTTGATGATGCTCGTGCGCCGGCACGGCGCCGGGCCACGGAATAGGCCACAACGGGCGCCGCCGCAAGCCGGCCCTATGGGGCGAGGCTACGGTCCGCGCCTTCCCCGTCGCATGGTGCTAGTATGCCGCCCGCAAGCCCGAGAGCTGGAGGAAACGATGGCGACCGAGATCGCGGAACTGCCGGCAGGCGTGGCGCGCGTGCTGCGCCGCAAGGACGACAACGGCGTGACGACGCTCACGCTCAACCGGCCCAAGTCGGGCAACAGCCTCTCCCACCAGCTGGTCCACGAGCTGCAGGACACCCTGGACGAGATCAGGGACGACCGCTCGGTGCGGGTGGTGATCCTGGCGGCGTCCGGGCGGCTCTTCTGCACCGGCCACGACCTCAACGAATCGGTCGAGGCCATGAAGGCGCCGGAGACCAAGCGGGATGCCACCGCCACGTGCTCGCGCATGATGCAGAGCCTGATCAGCCTGCCTCAGCCGGTGATCGCCAAGGTCCACGCCATCGCCACCGCGGCAGGCTGCGAGCTGGTCGCGAGCTGCGACCTGGTCTACGCCGCGGCGGACGCCAAGTTCGCCACCCCCGGCGTGAACATCGGCTTCTGGTGCCACTCGCCGCAGGTGGCGGTGAGCCGCGCCGTGGCGCCGAAGCACGCGATGCAGATGCTGCTCACCGGCAAGCTGATCGACGCGGAGACCGCGTTCCGCATGGGGCTGGTGAGCGAAGTGGTGCCGGCGGAGGCCCTCAACGAGCGGGTGGAGGAGGTGGCGCGGCACATCGCATCGAAGTCGGCTTACGCCGTCGCCCAGGGCAAGCAGTCCTTCTACCGCCAGCTGGAGATGGACCGCGGCGATGCCTACGACTACGCCGGCGAGGTGATCTACCGCACCATCCAGGCCGACGACGCGCGCGAGGGGATCACGGCCTTCCTCGAGAAGCGGGACCCCGTCTGGCAGGACAGCTGAGGCCCCACGCCCCGGTCAATCGCGGGGCGGGTACCAGTAGATCGGGTCCGGGCGCTGGTAGCCGTCCGGGCGGTGAATCAGCTCGAAGGTGGTCTTGAGCGCGTCTTCCGTCTGGAAGTAGCAGAAGCGCACGCCGCGCCAGCCGCCGCTCATCACCCGCGCGAAGCCGCGCCCCTCGATGTCGGCGATGCAGGCGTCCCAGTCGAGGCCCGTGTCATGCAGCAGGAAGCCCACGTGCTGCAGCCCCTCGCCGTGATCGTCGAGGAACTCGTGGTAGATGCTGGGGCCTTCCAGAGGCTCGATGATCTCCCAGTTGAGATCGCCGGTCCATGCCAGCGCGAGGCGCATGGAGAACTGGCCGGGACCGCCCCGATAGTGCCGGTCGGTCAGCACCGGCGGCGCGTATTCCTGCACCCACCAGGGGCCGATCCCCATGCGGTCGGCATAGTTGCGGACGCAGGCGTCGAGGTCGCGGGTGACGATGCATATCTGCCGGGTCTGGCCGATGATGCTGTTGGGCAGGTCGGTGAAGACGGGGTCGATCGCAGCCATGAAATTCCTCGCGTCGCTGGTGAGTTGAGTTACCGGGCGGCCGCTACCGGCCGCCCGGAGCGAGCGTCCGGCGCCTGAGGGATCAAGATTAAGTTCTTGCCATTGCGCGCCACACGCGCTCCGGGGTGAGCGGCATGTCGATATCGGTGACGCCGCGATCCTTCAGCGCATCGAGGACGGCGTTCACCACGGCCGCAGGCGCGGGAATCGCCCCCGCTTCGCCGCAGCCCTTGATGCCGAGCGGGTTCTGGTTGGTCGGCACGCCGTTGTCGGAAAGGGCGAAGGGCGGCATGTCGTCGGCGCGCGGCAGGCAGTAGTCCATGAAGGAGCCGGAGAGCAGCTGCCCCGAGTGCTCGTCGTAGACGCAGTTCTCGAATACCGCCTGGCCCAGCCCCTGCGCCACGCCGCCGTGCACCTGCCCGTCCACGAGGACGGGATTGACGATGCGGCCGAAATCGTTGGCGGCGGCGTAGTTGACGATGTCCAGCGCGCCCGTGCCGGGATCGACCTCGACCTCGCAGATGTGGCAGCCGTTGGGGAAGGTGCCGTCGAGGGTCTCGGTCCTGCCGTCGGCGTCGAGTCCGGGCTCCATGCCCTCCGGCACGTTGGCGGGGTCCTTCGCCTGCGCCGCCAGCTCCATGATGTCGATGGCGCGGTCGGTGCCGGCGATGGCGAAGCTGCCGTCGGCGAAGCGGATGTCCTCGGGCGCCACCTCGAGCAGGTTGGCGGCGACCTGCGTGCCCTTGTCGACCACCTTGGCGGCGCCGTCCTCGATCGCGAGCGCCACCATGTAGGTGGAGCGCGAGCCGCCGCTGCCGCCGCCGGCCGGCAGGTCGTCGCTGTCTCCCTCGATCAGCGTGACCGCCTCGTACGGGATGCCCAGGCTCTCGCCGAGGAGCTGGGCGTAGGTGGTCTCGTGCCCCTGGCCGGACGCGCCCGTGCCGGAGCTGAGGGAGACGCCGCCGTCGTCGCGGAAGCGGATGGAGATGTGCTCGGCCGGATCGCCCACGGTCGATTCGACGTAGACCGCCATGCCGATGCCGCGCAGCTTGCCCCGGGCCGCGGCTTCCGCGCGCCGTTCGGCGAAGCCCGACCAGCCGGCGAGCGCCAGGCTGTCGTCGAGATTGCGGGCGTAGTCGCCCGAGTCGTAGGTGATGTCGAGCGGCACCTGGTAGGGCATCGCCGCCGCCGGGATCAGGTTGCGCCGGCGGATCTCGTCGGGCGCGAGGCCGAGCGCGGCCGCGGCCTTGTCCACCAGGCGCTCGACCACGTAGTTCGATTCCGGAATGCCGGCACCGCGGTAGGCGTCGGTGAAGATGGTGTTGGTGAGCACGCCTTCGACTTCGGCATGGATCGCGGGCGTGCGGTAGGCGTTCGCCAGCATGCGCGTATACAGCAGGGTGGGCGAGATGGGCCCGAGGTTGGAGACGTAGGCGCCGAGGTTGGCGAGCGTGCGCACGCGCAGGCCGAGGAACTGCCCGTCGGCATCCAGCGCCAGCGCGCCGCGCGTCAGGTGGTCGCGCGCCTGCGTGTCGCTGAGAAAGCCCTCGGCGCGCCCGCACAGCCAGCGCACCGGCCGCCCCAGCCTGCGCGCGGCCCAGGCCACCAGGACCTGCTCGTGATAGGTGAAGTACTTCATGCCGAAGCCGCCGCCGAGATCGTGGGAGAGGATGCGCAGCCGCTCCTCCTCGATCCCGAGAATGCCGGCGACGATGGCGCGCGCGCCGTGCACGTGCTGGCTGTTGATGTAGAGGGTGTAGCGCTCGCCCTCCGGGTCGTAGACGCCGAGCGCGCCGCGCGGCTCGATGGTGCCCACGACCAGCCGGTTGTTGACCAGCTCGATCTCCACCACGTGAGCTGCCGCCTTGAAGGCGGCGTCCGTGGCATCGGCATCGCCCTGCGCCCAGGTGCAGGAGAGGTTGCCCGGCGCCTCCGGCCAGATCTCGGGCGCGCCCGGCTCGCGGGCTTTCGCGGCGTCGACCACGGCGGGCAGGGTGGCGTACTCCACGCTCACCAGCTCCGCCGCGTCCTCGGCGGCAGCGAGGGTCTCGGCCACGACCATGGCCACCGCCTCGCCCACGTGGCGCACGCGCTCGCTCGACAGCATCGGGTTGGGCGGATAGCAGGCGGGGCTGCCGTCCGGCCGCGTCAGCGCCACGAAGGCGTCGGCAATGCAGGGCAGCGTGCCAAGCCCGTCCGCCGCCACGTCCGCGCCGGTGTAAACGGCGAGCACGCCGTCCGCCGCGGCCGCCGCCGAAACGTCGATCGCCGTTATCTCCGCATGAGCGTGCGGCGAGCGCACGAAACAGGCGTGCACCTCGCCGTCGAGCGAGATGTCGTCCTGAAACCGCCCGCCGCCCTTGAGAAGCGCGTCGTCTTCCTTGCGTGGCGCTGACTGACCGACGCCGAACCGTGCCATCGTCCCCTCCGCGTGTCCTTCGCGGCCATGATAGGCAATTGGCCCGGAATACTCACCCTGGCGATGGCGCGGGGGAGGCTGCCCGACTCGGGCGCCTCTGTGCTACCTAGCGGGAACGGCGCGCCGGCATCGTGCCTGCGCGCGTGGTGGCATCGTGCGCTCTGCGCGCGTGCCGCGCGACGGCGCCTGCGAGCGAAAGGAGGAAGCGATGACGTTTGAGGAGAAGGTCGAACGGCTCAACGCGATCGAGGACATCAAGCAACTCAAGGCGCGCTACTGCCAGCTCTGCGACGCCAGCTACGATCCCGACGGCATCGCGGCGATGTTCGTCGAGGACGGGGTGTGGGACGGCGGCGAGAACTTCGGCTGCCATACCGGACGCGCGGCGATACACGAGTTCTTCTCCGGCATCTCGAACGACATCGTCTTCGCCGCCCACCTGGTGCTCAATCCGATCATCACGGTGGACGGCGACAGCGCCAACGGCAAGTGGTGGCTGATCATGCCGTGCACCACCGAGCTCGGCGGCGGGCCGAAGGAGGCGCGCTGGCTGCTCGCGGAATATGACGACGACTACGTCCGCGTGGACGGCACCTGGTACTACAAGCACCTGCGCATCGACCTGAAGTTCTTCACTCCGCACAAGGACGGCTGGGTCGAGGACTAGGCTCGCCAGCGCGCCGTCCGACCGGCCGGGCTCGTACTTCGTTGCCGCATTGATCCCGTAAGTCCGGAACTCGCTCCCGAGCCGCCTCCCGGACGATGGTGCGGTGCACCGCACGGGGCGCCCGTTCGATCGTCCCGCCATGCGGTACTCCACGAGACCCCGCGCGCGTCCGCGCGGGCCGCATCGCGGCGGCGCGACGGGCGGTCAGGACTGGCGCCTGAGCGCGCCTTCGGCGGATGTGTCGCCCTTGAAGGGCCAGTAGAGCTCGGCGTTCCGCGTGATCCCGCTGCGCCGGAAGATGATGATCAGCATCATCACGACGCCGACCACGACCCAGGTGCTGCTGGAGGGCAGCCTGAATCCGTCGTCGCCGAACATGCCGGACTCGAGGTTCTTCAGCAGGTCGATCACCACCGTCAGCACCACGACGCCGACCACGGCGCCGGAGAGGCTCTGCATGCCGCCGATCACCAGCATGGCGAGCGTGATGAGCGTGAGGTTGAGGAAGAAGGTGTCCACCGTGAGCATGCCGAGGAAGTGGCCGAAGAGGCCGCCGGCCATGCCGCAGAAGAAGCCGCTGACGACGAAGGCGAGCAGGCGCTGGCGGAAGACGTTGACGCCGGCCGCACGCGCCGCGACCTCGTCGTCGCGCGACGCCCGGAGCGCCAGGCCGAACTTGGAGCGCGAGTAGAAGAAGGCCGCGACGATCGTCACCACGGCATAGGCGTAGGCGACCCAGGGCGACGTCGTCTGCGGCAGGCCGATCACCGAGCTCGCGCCAGAGGTCCAGGTGCTCCAGCGCAGATAGACCGAGTAGATGATCATGAGGAACGCGAACGTGCCGATGGATGCGGCGATGCCCGACAATCGCATCAGCGCGATGCCGGCCACGAAGGCGACGAAGGCGCTGAGCAGCCCCGCGAGGAAGATTGCGAGCACGAAGTGATGGGTGTTGCTCAGCAGATACTCCGGCAGGCCCGGCATGAACATGTCGCGGGTGAAGGGGCAGCAGGTCTGCCAGCCCGTGGCGTAGGCGCCGACCATCATGAATCCGATATGGCCGAAGGACATGATCCCGGAGTTGCCGATGAACATGTAGAGGGCGACGACGATGACGACCCGGATCAGGCCCTCGGTCAGCGTCCGCGCCAGGATCCTGTCGTCGAGCGCAACCACGATGGCGGTGATGATGAGCAGGCCGACGACCAGGTTGATGACCGGCCAGAATTGCCGGATGCGCTGCATGAGGGGCGTGGTGGCGTCTATCATCACACCCGCTCGCGCACTTTCAGTGCTAACATACTGACACAGCGTTGCTTTTTTCCTCCTAAATTGGCCGGGTGACGCGAATTCTGCCTGAATTTTCTCCCCGGCTGCAACTGAACTCGGGAGGAATTTGCATGGCAACCGCTCGCCTCAGTCAACGCCGCGTCACCGCGCTCAAGCCCCGCAAGTCCGCCTACGACATCCGCGACCCCGGACTCAAGGGCTTCGGCGTCAGAGTCATGCCCTCGGGCGCCAAGCGATATTTCATCCATACTCAGCACGACGGCCGGCGCATCTGGAAGATCGTCGGTCAAGCCGATGACGTTGGTGTGGACGAGGCCCGCGACCGGGCCAAGGTCATGCTGGCCGCGATCCGGAATGAAAACGCCGACGCGGCCACGGCACCGCCCGACATCGCTTTCGAGACCGTCGCCGACGAAGTCTTCCGGCGATACGCCCGAAACTGGAAGCCCTCGACCCTCAAGGTCAACCGGAACTACTACGGCAACCATATCCTGCCCTGGTTCGAAGGACGCCCCATCGCGGACATCACCTCCCACGACGTCAGGCGCTGGTTCGCATCGCTCCACAATACCCCGGTCTCGGCAGACCGGTCAGCCCCTATCCTTTCGGTGATCATGCGCCAAGCCGAGGTCTACGGCTACAGGCCGGAGGGATCCAACCCGTGCGCGGGCATCAAGCGATATCGCCGCCAAGGGCGGCAGCGCTTCCTGTCGACCGCCGAGATTGGCCGATTGGGGGAGGTGCTGGCGCGCCACGAAGCCGACCGCCCGAAGGCTACAGCGATCATACGATTGCTTCTCCTCACCGGCTGCCGCAAGGGCGAGATCGTCACCCTGAAATGGCACTATTATCGGGAGGGTAAACTGTTCTTGCCCGATAGCAAGACTGGGCCGCGCACGGTCTGGCTCTCGTCTGCCGCGCGCGCAATCCTCGACGGCCTGCACCGAAAGTCGAGCTGGGTTTTCCCTTCGACCCGGACGAGCCGCTCCATGACGACGATGGCGGTCGACCAGCTCTGGTATCGCGCAAGGGCGGAAGCGGACCTGCACGAAGTCCGAATTCATGACCTGCGGCATTCGTACGCGAGCATCGCCATGGCGCAGGGCGAGACGGTGCTGACCATCGGCAGGCTTCTCGGGCATCGCGACCCGGAGACGACGCTGAAATACACGCATTTGTCCGACGCCATGGTGCGTGAGGCGGTGGACACCATCGGCTTTGTACTGGGGGGCTGAACGATGGCCGTGAAGAGGCAGCGACTGACCGACGCCAACGTCGCGAGGCTGAAGCCGACGGCGCGCGAATATACTGTCTGGGACTCGCGCCATGCTGGTCTCGGCGTGCGCGTGCGGCCTTCGGGTCACCGGAGCTACGTGTATTCCCGGAAGGGCGAAGGCAGTGCGCGACGGATCACACTCGGGCCCGTCGTCTTGATGAGCGTCGAGGACGCGCGCAGCCGGTGCCTTGCCATCGACACGGGAGAACGACCGGTTCGTGACGACGGTGTTACCGTTCCGACATTCGAGGAATTCGTTGCAGGCGCAGGACGTGTCTGTCTCGACAGATGCAAGCCGTCGACGCAGAAGTCCGAGCGCTGGGCCCTGAAGGCTCGCCTGTTGCCCGCTTTCGGATCGCTGCCCCTTGATCGGATCACACTTGCCGGCGTCACCCGCTGGTTCGATGAGTACAGTCGGACCGCGCCCGGCGGGGCCAATCACGTGCTGGGTCTGCTCGGCCGAATACTGAACCACGCAGTCGCGTGCGGCCACCTCCAGAAGAACCCGACGCGGGGTGTGAAGCCGAACCCCCGTCCGAAGCTCACGCGTTTCCTGTCGAACGAGGAAGTCCAGCGCCTTCACCATGCGCTGGACCACTTCGCCGCCACGCAGCCGTCGCGCGCGCCGCAAACAGACATCATCCGCCTTCTGCTGCTGACCGGCTGCAGGAAGAGCGAAATCCTGACCCTGCGCTGGCAAGATGTGGACGGGAACACGCTCAACCTGGCCGACGCCAAGTCGGGACCGCGGCGGGTCTTCCTGAACGTGCCCGCCCGCGCCATCCTGGAGCGGCAGCCAAGAACCGAAAGCACTTACGTCTTTCCCTCTCCGTCGAATCCAGAGCGGCCACTCTCGCGTGACCTAAAACTCTGGCGTTCGGTCCGCAAGGAAACCGGGATCGAGGACGTTCGCCTTCACGATCTCCGGCACACGGTAGCGAGCCACGCCGTTCTGCAGGGCGTCCCGTTGCCGGTCGTATCCCGGATGCTTGGACACAAGAGGCCGAGCATGACGATGCGCTATGCCCATGTCGGCGACCGCGAGACTGAAGCTGCAGCGGAACGCATCGGAGCGGCCATCGCGCAGGCGCTGGATGGTCATTAGGCCAACTCACTCGACTGACTTGTTGTTCAGCGCGCCAATTTCGTGTGCCTTGACGATGAGATTGCCGCTATCGCGAGCAAGAGACTCGAGTGTCATGCATTCCATCGCGGCGGTCCACTAAGCGTTCCGATCGAGCGAGCAAAGCGAGGAGAGTTGCGCCTACAGCTGGCGTGTGAGAATCGCACCGCAAATACTTTGGGCAGTTACTTATGCTGCCGTATTCGCTTTGCGAGCAACGCCTAGAACCGATAGACAACCCCAAGCATCAACACTGGATACAGGCCAAGCCTCTCCAATTGATCCTCAAGTCGGGAGTGCTCGCTCTGCAGATCGGTTTGCAGATTCTGTATCCCGCACCCCGCCTGGACACTTGCCCGACCGCTGTCGGAGACGCTGAAACTGCACGAAGATCCTCCTTGTTCCTCCACCTGACCTGAAGCAGTTAGTTTCGGCGAGCCTTGAAAAATCACACCGGCATCAACGAAAAACGAAAACCCATGTGCCGCTGCTCTGCCGCTCGTCCATCCTACTCCCAAGTATGGGGACAATGCATCAAAGTCAGCTTCGGCCCTGATGTTGCCTTGATAACTGCCACTCCCGAGGTCGAGCGTCGGCGTGCGCGTGTCGAGCGATAGCCCATTCTCATTGAGCACTCCACCGGCAGTTACTCGAAAGCCGCTCTGGAACGGATGCCAGTCGCCCAGCAACCCTAGAGAAAGGAGTTTCAAGTTGGCACTATACTCGTTGTCAGTTGTGGACTCGTCCATACCAAATGTGAAGTAGTTCGCCGTCACCCGGGCCGAGAAAGACGAAGAAATGTCGTATCCGAGCGCTAACCCAGCCCCCAACGTACTCCCATAGGCTGCCACGTACGTTGAACCGCTCTGCGTTTGTGCCTTTGCCGTGGTAAACAGAAACGAAGCGCTCTTGAGTAACGCATGCCTAAGCGATTGACAGCATTGGGTTCTGTTTTTCCTCTCCTTGCGTTTTCGGGACGAGTTGGAACCCGAGCTTTTGGGCTTGGCGGTCGAGATGAGAGAACTT
>LXNI01000071.1_pt1 | contig 114227 bp, 86 predicted proteins | sample 809091 | NCBI WGS metagenome assembly LXNI01 (sample SAMN04870527, study PRJNA318959) | sponge metagenome | biome: 01000161; feature: marine sponge reef; material: water | host: Sarcotragus foetidus | place: Greece: Milos, Mediterranean Sea | collected 2013-05-29 | depth 5-7 m | reverse complement strand
TCGCCGCACGACAGCGAGACGATCTACGTCACGAGCCAGCACGTGCACCGCACGCGCAACCGGGGGCAGGGCTGGGAGGTCATCAGCCCGGATCTGTCGACGAACGACCGTTCGAAGATGACGATCTCGGGCGGCCTCACGCCCGACAACATCGGCGTCGAGTATTGCTGCGTGATCTACGCCTTCGACGAATCGCCCCTTCGGCAGGGCGTGTTCTGGGCCGGCACGAACGACGGACTCGTCCGCCTGAGCCGCGACGACGGCGCGACGTGGACGAACGTCACCGCGAACATCCCGGACCTGCCGCCCGATGGCGTGGTGCGAAGCATCGACGCCTCCCGCTACGACGTGGCCAAGGCCTACATCACGATCGAGCACCACCAGGTGGGCGACTTCGAGGCGCGCGCCTACCGGACCGACGACTTCGGCGAGACGTGGACCCGGATCACGGACGGGGTCGATAACCACCCCGTCGACTACACGCGCTACCTGCTCGAGGACCCCGTGCGGCCGGGACTCCTCTACCTGGGCACCGAATCGAGCCTCTATCTCAGCTACGACGACGGGGAGAGTTGGCAGCGGTTCATGCCGAACCTGCCCCCGACGCCCTACTACGGGCTCGTCGTCCAGGAACACTTCAACGACCTCGTGGCCGGGACCTACGGGCGCGGCTACTGGATCCTCGACGACCTGAGCCCCATCCAGCAGCTCACGCCCGAGATCGCGGCCTCGGACGCGCACCTGTTCCAGCCCCGGGACGCCTACCGCTTCAACCCGACCGCCGAGCCCATGATCATGTTCGCCGATCCCTCTGCGGGTGAGGACCCGCCCAACGGGGCGTCGATCAACTACTGGCTCGCCGACGGGGACGGGCGCGAGGTCCAGGTTCGGGTCGAGAACGCCGCCGGCGAGACGCTGGCCACCGTGGACGGCTCCAATCACGAAGGCTTCAACCGGGTGTGGTGGGACTTCCGGGGGCCGGGTCCGGATCCGATCCTCTTCAGGACGAAGCCGCTCTACGCGGAGTGGTTCCCCCTGCCGGAGGTCGCCCGCGCGAGCGGCGGCCCGGGGAGCGCCGGGCCCAGGGAGCCCCCCGGCACCTACACCGTTGTGCTGGTCGTGGACGGAGAAGCAGTCGGACGGCAGCCGTTGACCGTGCTCCGGGATCCCAACTCGGCCGGCAGCATGGAGGATATCCTGGCTCAGAAGGAGTTGCTGGACGAGCTCATCGCCGACCGGAACCGGGTGGCCGGTCTCGTGAACCGGATTGAACTGCTGCGGCGACAGATCCATGACCTGCGCCCCGTGCTCGGGGAGGCGGGAGACGCCGAGGACGTACTCGAGGCGGGAGAGGCGCTCGACGAGGCGCTCATCGAGGTGGAGGGCGAACTCGTCCAGTTGAAGAACACCGGGCCGGACGGGGCGCGGTGGCCGTCGATGATTGCCGGGCGTCTGTCCTATCTTCAGGGCACGGTGGGGACCGCCGACTTCCCCCCCACCGACCAGCAAGCGGAGGTGGCGCGGATCCTGAGGGACCAGATCGATGAGGTCGAAGTACGGTTCGAGGCCCTGCTCACCGGCGAGGTGGCCGCGTTCAACCGGGTCCTCCAGCGGACGGTGGGGCGTGTCATCACGACGCAGTAAGGCCCTTCGCGGCGCTCCGCTGGCTGCCGCCACCCTCGCCTGGGGCGCCATCGCGTGCGGGGCGGGGCCGGACGTTGCCCCGGAGTCGCGCGCGGCCACGGCGGGGTTCTGCTCGGATGTGCCCCGGTCGCAGTACGCCGACCTGGAGCGCGTCGAGGTCGAGGACGACTGGTTCGAGGTGTATCGCGTCGCCTCGCGCGTGTACGCGATCTACGAGCCGCACCAGTTCCAGGAGGTCATCTCCTACCTCATTCTCGGCGACGAGGGCGCGCTCATGTTCGACACGGGGATGGGAATCGGTTCCATCCGGGCCGTCGTCGCCGAACTCACCGACCTCCCGGTCACCGTGCTGAACTCGCACACCCACATGGACCACGTGGGGGGCAACGCGGAGTTCGAGCGCGTCCTCGCCCTGGACACGGAGTTCACCCGCGCGCGGGCCCTCGGCCGCCCGAACGCCGAGGTTCGCGGCGAGGTGCACGAGAGCGCGCTCTGCCGACCCCTCCCCGCGGGGATCACCGCGGACAGCTACCACACTCGCGCCTTCGAGATCGACGCCTTCGTGGGCGACGGAGACACGATCGAACTGGGGGGGCGGACGCTCGAAGTCGTCGCCGTCCCCGGCCACACGCCCGACGCGATCGCGCTGCTCGACCGCGAAGCCGGGTTCCTGTGGACGGGTGATTCCTTCTACGAGGGGCCGATCTGGCTCTTCGCGCCCGAGACGGATCTGGACGCGTACCGGACCTCGATGGCCCGGCTGGCCGACCTCGCCCCCGGGTTGACAAGCCTGTTCACGGCGCACAACACGCCGGTCGCGCAGCCGTCCCGGCTCCTCGAACTTGCCGATGCCCTGGACGCCATGTTCGAGGGCATCGCCGTCGGCAACCCGATCCCGGGCGGAGTCGAGTTCGTGTTCGAGGGCTTCTCCATCCTGCTGCGCCGGGACCAGCTTTGACGGACCCCATCCGCGCCTTCCTCGAGCAGGAGGGCGTTCTCGTTCTCGATGGCGGCCTGGCCACCGAACTCGAGTCGCTGGGTTGCGATCTGAGCGACGAACTCTGGTCGGCGCAGGCGCTCCTCGATGCCCCCGACGCGGTCCGCACCGCGCACCGCCGCTATCTGGAAGCCGGGGCCGACTGCATTGCCACGGCGACGTACCAGGCGACCTTCGAGGGCTTCCGGGCGCGGGGGATCGAGGCGGCCGACACCACGCGGCTGCTCGAGCGCGCCGTCGAGATCGCCGTCTCCGCGCGCGCCGAATTCCTGTCCGACCCTGCCGGGAGAACGGACGGCCGTCCACCGCCTCTCGTGGCCGCGAGCGTCGGTCCGTACGGCGCCTTTCTCGCCGACGGCTCCGAATACCGGGGCGACTACGGCCTCTCCGCCGCCGACCTGTACGACTTCCACGCGCCGCGCTGGGAGGTGCTGGCCGAGACCGCGGCCGACGTCCTCGCCTGCGAGACCACCCCTTCCGTCGAGGAGACCCGCGCCTACTGCCGGCTGGCCGCCGTTTCCCACCGCCCGACCTGGATCAGCTTCCAGTGCCGCGATCGCGCGCACCTCGCCGACGGCACGCCGCTCGAGACCGCGGTCGCCCTCTGCGACGCGGAGCCACACGTCGTCGCGGTGGGCGTAAACTGCACGGACCCGGACTTCATCGCCTCCCTGATCGGGCAGGCGCGGCGGGCGACATCGAAGCCGGTCCTCGTCTATCCCAATTCGGGAGAAGAGTGGGACGCGGCGGCGAAGCGCTGGATCGGCCCGGCGACTCCGGTGGACTGGGCCCGCAGCGCCGCCGACTGGTGGCGGGAAGGCGCGACGGGCGTCGGCGGCTGCTGCCGCGTCGGACCGGCCGACATCGCCGTCATCCGTGCCGGCATGGGATGCGAATGATCCTTCCATGACGCGATCGAACCACGGTCGGGCGAACTCCATCCTGGCCCTGTGCATTGCGGCCGGTTCGACCGGCTGCGCGAGCGGGGCGCCGGAGCCGGATCAGTCCTACAGTCTGTACGGTGAGTGTTCGATCGACGCCCAGGGCACCTCGACATACCGTGACACACGACCTGCGAGCGACCTTCCAGGAATAGCGGTGACGCACGCACTCACGGTCGGCGGGCTCGATGACGATGCGGGCGCGCCGATGGAAAGCGTCCAGGCCGGGCTGCTTCTGGACTCGGGGCGGTTCGCGGTGTTGTCGGGGTGGACGCAACTTCTCATCTACGCACCGGATGGTCGACAGACCAAGGTGGTCGGGAGAGAAGGGGAAGGGCCCGGGGAGTTTCGGCAGGCGACCCGCATGGGGCTGCGTGCAGACGGGGGTATCTGGGTGTGGGACTTCCTTCTCCAGCGGCTGTCCGAGTGGTCGGCGGACGGCGAGCTTCTGGACAGCAGAACGGTGCGCCACTCCGATCCTCCTCCACCCCAGGCAATCGGTCTCCTCGATGACGGGTCCCTCGTTGCTTCGCAAACCCGGATCATCCGGCTGGCAGACAGGCAACGAAGGGGTGTCTGGCGGAACACGGTCCGATACCTGCGGCAGTCGTTGGACGGCCAATGGACCTCTCTGGGGGACATGCCTGGAGCGGAAATGTACTCGGTGGACACCGGCGACGATGTCTCGCCGGAGCGCGTCCTGTTCGGGGCTACAACGACCGGCACCGTGAATGGCCATCTTCTCTATCTGGTCGACACGGCTGAGGCTGCCGTGGTCGGTATGCGAGGGGATGGCACGGTGGCGACGCGCATCCACCTGGGGATCGAGGGCGCACCGGTTCCGGCCGGGCTGGAGGAGAAGGAAAGACAGCGGAGGAGCGAGCGTTACGAGTACCTGCGGGAAGTCCAGCTAATGGCACAGGTGTATGAGATCATGCGGAAAACCGCGCTCGCCGTACCCGCACGTGACGTCCTGCCCCCGGTAAGGCGCATCGAGAGCGGGGTTCGTGACGAACTGTGGCTGCAACTGGAGGCAGGGGTCGAGGAAACGTCGAGGACATGGGTCGTGGTCCGGCCGCACGAGGGAACGGCGCGCTCGCTGGAAGTTCCGGACGGTCATCGTCTGCTGCACGCGACGCGTGCGTCTGTGCTGACGACGTCTGTGGGCGCACTGGGCGAGCACTACGTGAGCGTCTTCCATCGGCGCGATGGTGCCGCGCGGCCGGGCCGAGGCTGTCCTCCGGATACAAGGACAAGCGGCACAGATGACGGATAGTGAAGCTCTGAGGGGATCCATGCGCATGATTCGAGGCCTCGCCGTCGGCATCTTGCTGGCCGTGCCAGGTCTGCCATGCGCGCTCCACGCGCAGCAACAACCGACAGCGCAGGCGGCGGAGATCGCGGCGCCCCCCGTCATCGACGGTCGGCTCGACGACGACGTCTGGTCCAGCCTCCAGCCGCTCGATGGCTTCACCCAGCGCGAGCCCACCGAGGGTCAGCCGGTGTCGCAGTCGACGGAGGTGCGGGTCGGCTACGACGACGCGGCCCTGTTCATCGGCGCATGGCTCTTCGATGACGATCCGTCAGGCATCGTCACGGGCCAGACGCTGCGGGACGCCTCCCTCAACGATTCGGACGCCTTCGTCCTCGTGCTCGACACCTACCTGGACCGGCAGAACGCCTTCGTCTTCGGCACCACGCCGGCGGGGATCGAGTACGATGGCCAGGTCACCGGCGAGGGGGTGGGCGGCGGCCGGGGAGGCGGCCGCCAGCAGCGGGGTTCGGCCGGCGGTTTCAACCTCAACTGGGACGCCTCGTGGGAGGTCGCCACGAGCCGGGACGATCGCGGCTGGTACGCCGAGATGAGGATCCCCTTCTCGACGCTTCGCTACGGGGCCGGGGGAGCGCAGGACTGGGGCCTGAATCTCGAGCGCCGGATCCGCCGCAACAGCGAGCAGTCGATGTGGGCGCCCCTGCCCAGGCAGTTCGATGTGTACCGGATCTCGCTCGCCGGGACCCTCACCCTCGAAGCCCCCGCGAGGCGGACGATCACGGTAAGCCCGTATGCGCTCGCGGACGGCTTCAAGGACTACGGCGTCCCGTCACCGGAGGTGGCCTTCAGCCGGCAGATCGGCGGCGACGCCAAGATCGGCCTCAATCAGAGCCTGACGCTCGACCTCACCGTGAATACCGACTTCGCGCAGGCGGAGGTGGACGACCAGCAGGTGAATCTCACGCGGTTCAGCCTCTTCTTCCCCGAGAAGCGCGCCTTCTTCCTCGAGAACGCCGGCACCTTCGCCGTGGGCGCGAGCCGTTCGGCCGAACTCTTCTTCAGCCGCCGCATCGGGCTCCAGAGCGGACGGGAGGTGCCGATCCAGGCGGGCGGCCGGATGACGGGCAAGATCGGCGACTTCCAGGTCGGCATGCTCAACATCCAGACCGACGAGGCCTTCCACTTCGACGACGACACCGGCGTGAGCGAGCAGATTGCGCCGGCCAACAACTTCGGCGTGCTGCGGGCGTACCGGGAGTTCGGCAACAGATCACAGCTCGGAGGCATCTTCGTATCGCGGCTCAACACGGCCGATGCGGATGACCACAACCTCACGTACGGCATCGACGGCCGGCTCGGCATCGGGGAGGCGCTGACGTTCGACGGCTGGGCGAGCCTCACCACGACGCCGGTCCCAGCCGGGGCAGAAGCGCCGGGGTCGGGGTTCAACGGCGGCGAGTACGGCTTCGCCGGCGGCATGCGCTACGTGACGCGCGACTGGCAGGTCACGACCGGATACCGTCAGATCGGCGACGCCTTCAACCCCGAGGTCGGCTTCGTCAACCGGCGCGGCTACCGCCAGCTCAACTGGCGCTTCCTGCGCCACATGCGCACGGAGGGCGTCCCCTGGTTCCGGGAATTCCGGCCCCACATCTCCGGGAACAGCTGGTGGACGCTGGGCGGCTTCAACGAGTCGTATCTCGTGCACTTCGACAACCACTTCGCGTTCGAGAACGGCGCCTTCTTCCAGCTCCCCGGCTTCAACTTCACCGGCGAGGGTCTCGAGGAACCGTTTGCGATCCGCGAGGACATCGTCATTCCGGCCGGCACGTACAACAACATCGACTGGGAGTTCAGGGCGAACACCAACCGGGGCGCCCCGCTCTCGCTCTCGGGCGGATGGGCGCTCGGGGGCTTCTACAGCGGGACCCGCTTCGGCCCCAACGCGACGCTCGCCTACCGCTACGGCGACAAGCTGAGCGCGAGCCTGATCGCGAACTACTTCGACGTCCGTCTCGACGAGGGCAGCTTCAAGACGGCGGTCGTACGGTTCAACGCGTCGTACTCGTTCACGCCCCGCGTGTACCTTCAGGCCAACGTCCAGTACAACGACGATACGAAGGATGTCGGGTCCAACGTCCGGTTCGCATGGCTCGATACGGCCGGCACCGGGTTGTATATCGTGTGGAACGACACGAATCACACCGGCTCGCTCGAACGCACGGGCATCATGGCGGGCCCGAAGCAGCGCCAGCTCGTGGTCAAGTACAGCCGGCTGTTCAACCTAGCCGGGTAGCCCGGCAAGCGGGCCCCGGCGCAAGAGAGGCGAATCTTCATGTGGCACGAGGACATCCTGGGTACGATCGGCGGCACGCCGCTGGTGCGCGTGAACCGCCTCGCCGCCCACCTCCCCGGTACCGTCCTCGCCAAGCTCGAGTACTTCAACCCCGGTGGCTCCGTGAAGGACCGCATCGGGATCTCGATGCTCGAGGAAGCCGAAGAGCGGGGCGATATCCGGCCCGGCGGCACGATCGTCGAGGGCACGAGCGGGAACACCGGCGTCGGACTCGCGCTCGCCGCCATCGCCCGCGGCTACCGCTGCGTTTTCGCGACCACGGACAAGCAGAGTCCGGAGAAGATCGCGATCCTCAGGGCGCTGGGGGCCGAAGTCATCGTCTGCCCCACGGCGGTCGACCCCGAAGACCCCCGCTCCTACTACCAGGTCTCACGCCGGCTGGCGAAGGAGATCCCCAACTCCTTCTACATGAACCAGTACGACAACCCCGCCAACGCACGGGCCCACGTGCAGACGACGGGTCCGGAACTGTGGGAGGGGACGGAGGGCCGGATCACCCACCTCTTCGTGGGCTCCGGCACCGGCGGCACGATCTCGGGCTCCGCCGCCTACCTCAAGGAACGGAACCCCGACGTGCGGATCATCGGCGTGGACCCGTTCGGCTCCGTCTACTGGAAGTACTTTCACACCGGGGAGTTCGACGAGAACGAGATCTACCCCTACGTGACCGAGGGGGTGGGGGAGGACATCCTCGCCGGCAACATGAACTTCGACATCGTCGACGACTACGTGCGCGTCACGGACAAGGAGTCGATGGTCATGACCCGGCGGCTCGCGCGCGAGGAGGGGATGTTCCTCGGCGGCTCGTGCGGGATGGCGATGGCCGGCGCGTTGCAGTGGATGGAGGCGAACCGCGACGCGGTAGATGACGATGCGGTGCTCGTTGTGGTCATGCCCGACGGCGGCTATCGCGCGCTCGGCAAAGTGTACAACGACGTCTGGATGCAGGAGCACGGCTTCCTGGACGAGGCCGAGACGCTCACCGCGGGGGCGCTCGCCAGGCGCCGTTCGACCGGGAAGGCGCTCGTCTCCGCCCCGGCCGACCTGTCGCTCGACGACGCGATTACGGCGATGCGGGAACACGGCATCTCCCAGGTGCCGGTGATGGAGGGGAAGGAGGTCGTCGGGAGCCTCACCGAGCGCGACATCCTGCGCTTCCTCATGGGAGACCCGGACGCGCGCGCCCGCCTCGTGCGGGATCTCATGGGCCCGCCCTTCCCGGTGGTCGAGGCGTCGAGCCCCATCCACGGCTTCGCGCGCCAGATGCGCGGAGAGCAGCCCGCCGTGCTCGTGCGGGGAGAAGACGGCACGCTCGGCATCCTCACCCGCTCGGATCTGATCGCCGCCCTCGGCGCGTAGATCGTTCGGTGAGCCCTCAGACGTTCCCGCGGGAACGTGTTTGCTTGCAAAACGATGCCAGTGATGGCACAATGATGTCATGAGCGTTCAAATCACGATCCGAGGCGTCTCCGAGGAAGTGCGTGACCGGTTGAAGGTCCGCGCGGCCTCCCGCGGCCAGTCCGTGCAACAGTATCTGCGCGGCGAACTCAAGCGGCTGGTGACGAAGCCCACCGTTCACGAGTGGATGGAGAACGTTCGCACCCGCAAGCGGTTGTCGGACAATCGCGTGAGTACCGAGAGCATCCTGCAGGCACGAGACGCCGACCGGAAGTGACGGTCGTCGTTGACGCCTCGGTCCTCGCGGCGGCGGTGGCCCACCTCGGGGCGGACGGCGCCTGGTCCGAAGCTGTCATCGCGGAAGCAGCTCGCGAGGGCCGTGCGTTGGCCGGTCCGCAGATCGTGATTGCCGAGGCCAGCAACGTCCTTCGTCGGCTGGAGCTTTCCGAGGGGCTGGAGAGCGCGGAAGCGAACCTCGCCCGACACGACCTGCTAACGCTCGAGATCGAGCTGTTCCCCTTCGAACCGCTCGCCGATCGCTCCTGGGAACTGCGCCACAACGTCTCCATCTACGACGGATGGTATGTAGCGCTCGCCGAAACCCTCTCCTGCCCACTGCTGACGCTCGACCGGCGCCTTGCGCGGGCCGTCGGCCCCACTTGCCGGATTCTCACCCCAGCCGGGGCGGTCGGCACCTAACTCTCGCCCGGGAGGGAGTAGAGGTGGGCGGTGACGAGCGCGGCAACGAGCAGTAGGAGGGCCACGATCCAGAGGTGTCCGGCGGCGAACACGGCCGAGACGAGGATCGTGCTCCACAGGAAGATCGTCGCGCCGCGCCGCACGCGGGTGGAGATCACGCCGCGCTCGCGGTAGGCGGTCAGGTAGCGGCCGAATACGCGGTTCTCGTACAGCCAGCGCTCGGCGCGCGGAGAACTGCGGGCGAAGCACCACGCGGCGAGGAGCAGGAAGCACGTCGTGGGCCACAGCGGCAGCACGATCCCGATGATCCCCGCGCTCACGCAGAGCGCTCCGATCCCCAGGTAGACGCCACGGCGCACCGGACCCGGCAGCGCCCGCGCGGCGCGCTCGGCAGCCCGGTGATCGATTGGGCACTGGGCTGCCGGCGAAGGGGGCGCGGTCCGGCTCCGGGGCATGTTCGGATTCGGCTTCATGTCAGCGAAGTTCGTCAGGGCTCGAAGTTCTCTGGTTTCGGGGTTGTCGGACGAGGGATCATGCGCCCGGGAGGACTCGAACCCCCAGCCTTCTGATCCGAAGTCAGACGCTCTATCCAATTGAGCTACGGGCGCGGGCGACGCGAGCCGAAAACGGTAGAACGGCCCCGCGTCCGATGCAACCGAGCGCCGTCTCCCGTCTCGGCGTCCCGTCTCGTTCCGTAATGCTGTGTGCGGGTCGCACCCCCCGACCGATCCGGGCTACATTCGGGGGCGATTCCCCCGGAACCGGAGCTGAACGATGCAACGACTGCGCACACTCTTCCTCCTTGGCGCGCTGGCCGCCGGCCCGCTGGCGCTCGCGACGCCCGCCCCCTCGCTCGCCCAGGGCCGCCCGAACGTGGCCATGGCGGAGAGCTGGCCTGAAGCCGACTCCGATGACGTGGAGTCGGTCGACAGCATCCTGACCGCGCTCTACGACGTGATCTCGGGCCCGGCCGGGCAGGCGCGCGACTGGGATCGCTTCCGCTCCCTGTTCATCCCCGAGGCCCGGCTCATCCCCACGGGACGGTCCCAGGAGGGCGAGCACGGCTACAGAGTGTGGAGTCCGGGGGAATACGCCGAACAGGCGGGCGCCTCCCTCGAACAGACCGGCTTCTTCGAGCGCGAGATCGCCCGCAGCGAGGAGCGCTTCGGTCCGGTAGTGCACGCGTTCTCCACCTACGACTCGAAGCGCAACGCGGACGACCCCGAACCGTTCGCCCGCGGCATCAACTCGATTCAGCTCATGCACGACGGCGACCGCTGGTACGTCGTCACGATCTACTGGGCCGCGGAAAGGCCGGATCTGCCGATCCCGGGACAGTATCTGCCCTCCAGGAACGGAGGAGGTACCCCGTGAAGTTCTCCCCGAAGATTCGCCCCGCCGCCGCGTGGCCCGTCGCCTCCTGGATCGCCACGCTCGCGGTCGCGCTGGCTGCCGCACCGGCGCTCCAGGCGCCGCTCCACGCGCAGGGCCTCGCCGGCTTCGAGCCGGTCCCCGCGCGGGACAACGCCTTCGCGCTCACGCTCGAATCGATCATGCGAGGCTCCGAGCACGTCGGGCAGGCGCCCGTCGGCGTGAGCTGGTCCGACGACGGTGAGTGGATCTACTTCCGCTGGCTCCCGGGCGGAGAGGTGTGGCACGAGCAGCGCGCCCTCTACCGCGTCCGTTCGACCGGCGGCACGCCCGAGCGGGTCGACGACGAGGAAGAACTTCGGCTGGGTCCCATCCTCGCGTCGGGCGATGTCTCCTCCGATGGCCGCTGGCGCGTGACGTCCTCCGACGGAGACCTCTATCTCATCGACCGCGCCGCCTCCTCGAGCCGGAGGCTGACGCACACGGAGGATTTCGAGGCCGGTCCCGTCTTCTCCGGTGACGGCGCCTCCATCTTCTTCCGACGCGGGAACAACCTCTTCGCCTTCGACATCGACGACGGCGAGATCCGCCAGCTCACCGCCGTGGGCGGGCCGGAGGAGCCCGAAGGCCCTGAAGCGGAAGGACACAAGGCCTTCCTCGAGGAACAGCAGCGGGAACTGTTCGAGCACATCCGCGTCCGGGGAATCCGGGAGGAGCGCGCCGAGGAGCGTCGGGAGCTCCGGGAGGCCGGCCAGCGCGAGACGCTGCATCTGGCGCAGGGCGAGCGCGCGCAGTCGTTCGTCGCCGACCCCACCGGCACGTGGATCGCGGTCACCGCGACCCGCGGCAGCTTCAACGATGGGGGTCGGCGCACCGACATCCCCCTCTGGGTCACGGAGTCCGGATATACCGAGAACACCGAGATGCGCCCCAAGGTCGGCGACGAACAGGGAGAGTCGCGGCTCGCCGTGGTCCATGCCGAGACGGGCGAAGCCACGTGGCTCGACCTCACCGGCGATGGCTCCGATCCCGACTCGGACGAAGCCCCGCCCGCCGGCGATGGCGGCACGGAGGGCGGCACGGAGGGCGACGCGGCGTCCGCGGAGGACGAGTCGGATGACCGTCTTGCGGTGGCGAGCTTCGCGGGCTGGAACGACGCCGGCTCGCACGGGCTCGTGTTCGCCGTGGACTACGACTACAAGACGTGGCGCCTCTACGCCTACGAGGCGGCTTCCGGCGAACTCACGCTCCTCGATACACATTGGGACGAGGCGTGGGTGGGCGGCCCCTGCTTCGGCTTCCAGGGCGCGGGCTGCATCGGCTGGCTTCCGGCTGAGGCGAGCGGGTCGACGCCCCGTGCCTGGTACGTGAGCGAGGAGACCGGCTACTCGCACCTCTATGCCATCGACGCCGACGGCGGCAACCGGGAGGCGCTCACGGCCGGCGAGTGGGAGGTCCTCGGGGTGACGATCCCCGATGGGTGGGATTCGTTCCTGCTGCAGACGAGCCAGTTGTCGCCCTTCGACCAGCACCCGTGGCGCATGGAGTTCGATGGCTCGGATCGGGTTCAACTCCTCGAGGGAGAGGGCTCGTTCACCGTCACGCCGTCGCCCGACGGGGAGCGCTTCGCCGTCCTCCACTCCCGCTCGGACCGGCCCGCCGAACTCTACCTGGCGGATGTCGGTCCGGGGGCCGGGATGACGCAGGTCACCACCTCCCCGACGGAGACGTGGCTCGCCTTCCCCTGGCTCCGGCCCGAGATCATCCACTTCGAAGCCCGCGACGGAACGCAGGTGCCCGCCCGCATCTACCGGCCCTCCGACTTCGGGGTCGAGCCCAACGGGGCCGGCGTCGTCTTCGTGCACGGTGCCGGATACCTGCACAACGTCCACAACTGGTGGTCGAACTACTACCGCGAGTACATGTTCCACCACTTCCTCGCCGCCCAGGGCTACACGGTGCTCGACATCGACTACCGCGGCTCCGCCGGCTACGGGCGCGACTGGCGCACGGCGATCTACCGGCACATGGGGGGCTGGGACCTCTCCGACCAGGTGGACGGCGCCGCGTATCTCGTTGCCGAGGAGGGGGTCGACCCCGACCGCATGGGGATCTACGGCGGCTCGTACGGCGGCTTCATCACCCTCATGGCGCTCTTCACCGCGCCGGAGTCCTTCCAGGCCGGCGGCGCGCTCCGCTCCGTAACGGACTGGGCGCACTACAACCACTGGTATACGAGCCGCATCCTCAACCTCCCCCACGAGGACGAGGAGGCGTACCGCCAGTCCTCCCCCATCTACTTCGCCGAGGGGCTCGAGGGGCATCTCCTCATCGCGCACGGGATGTACGACACGAACGTCCATTTCTCCGACGTCGTACGCCTCGCGCAGCGCCTGATAGAACTGGGGAAGGAGAACTGGGAGATGGCGGTGTACCCGGTGGAGAACCACGGGTTCGTCGAGCCGTCGTCGTGGACGGACGAATACCGGCGGATCTACGAGCTGTTCGAGCGCGTGATCGGCGGCGGGCACGGGGCGTCGGCGAACGGGGAGGGTGGCTGAACACACCCTCCACCGACCGATGATGCGGCCGGCGCGCGCGCTGATCGGCCTCGGCCCGGGTCACCTCGCGCTCGCCCTCGTCGCGCCGGCCCTCTTCGCGGCGGTCGGGTGCGGCGCTCCGGAGCCCGGGCCCTGGGTCGAGGCGGACGGATATCGGTGGCGCGAGCTTAAGCCCCGGGGTTCCGGCGGTTTCCGCCCGCTAGATGCCTCCGGGCGGGGCGTGGCCTTCCTCTACGACGTCGACGAGGAGACGCGCCTCGACAACCGGGTGCTCGCCGAAGGGCAGGGCGTGGCGGTCGGGGACGTCGATGGGGATGGCCTGGCGGATCTCTTCCTCGCCGGCTTCGGGGGCGCGAGCGCGCTCTACCGCAACCTCGGAGGGTGGCGCTTCGAGGAGATCACGCCGCCCGCCCTCGCGCTCGAGGACGTTCTCGCCAGAGGCGCGGCGCTCGCCGACCTCGACGGAGATAACGACCTGGATCTCGTGGTCACCGTTCACGGGGGCCGCAACCGGATCTTCCTCGGCGACGGCGCGGGCGGCTTCTCGGAACTCGAGGACGCGGGCCTCGCCGGGGAGTGGGGGAGCACGACCCCCGCGCTCGCCGACACGGACGGCGACGGCGACCTCGACCTCTATATCGCGAACTACAAGACGCGGCAGGTGGACGACCTCTACCCGCCGGAGGTTCTCGATATCAACCACCTGCAGCGCGATGAGGACGGCAACCTCGTCATCCCTCCGCAACTGCGTGAACTCTACGACGAGCACTATCGCGTGGAGTTCGACGGCCGCTTCGTGCGCCGCTTCGAGCTCGGAGAGCCGGACGAGTACTACACCGGACTCGGGGACGGACGGTTCGCGGCGGCAGCCCCCGGCGCGCGGCTCACGCGTTCCCGCGGGAACGTCTCGGCGCCGGCGCGGGACTGGGGGCTCGCGGCCCGCTTCAGCGACTGGGACGAGGATGGCGACCCCGATCTCTACGTCGCGAACGACTTCAACAGCGAGGACGGGATCTGGATCAACGGCGGCGGCGGGACCTTCGCTCCGGCTTCGAGCGAGGCCGTCCGCACGACGAGCCTCTCCTCGATGGCCGTGGACGTGGGAGACCTCGACGGAGACGGAGACCTCGATCTCCTCACGACCGACATGCTCGCGCGGGACGTGGCCGGACGCCTGGTCCAGACACCGAGCTACGAGGCCGTCCCGGAGCCGCCCGGCGTCACGGACACGAGGATGCAGGTGAACCGGAACGCGGTCCAGCTCAACCGCGGCGACGGGACGTTCGCCGAGGCGGCGCGGGAACTCGGGCTCGCGGCCTCCGACTGGACGTGGGGCGCGCTCATCATGGACGCGGACCTGGACGGCTGGAACGACATCCTCGTCACGACGGGACACGCGTGGGACCAGCTGGATGGCGATACGAATGCCCGCGTCGCGGCCATCCCCGGGCTGCCCGCGGATCAGGCCCTGCGCATGTTCCCCCCGCTGCCGCAGCCGAACGTCGCGTTCCGGGGAGGGGAAGACGGTTTCACCGACGTGAGCGAGCGCTGGCGCTGGGGAGGCGAGGCGGACATCTCGCACGGCCTCGCGGCGGGCGATCTCGACCACGACGGAGACCTCGATGTCGTCGTGACGCGCCTCGGGGCGCCCCCCCTCCTGTACCGGAACGACACGGCGGCGCCCCGCGTCCTCGTGCGCCTGCGGGCGGCGGGCCCGAACACGCGCGGGATCGGCGCCCGGATCCGCCTCGAGGCCTCGTCGGGCAGCCCCGAGGCGCCCGGCAGCTCCGGGGCGCTCACGGCCCAGCTTCGCGAAATCACGGCCGGAGGCGCCTATCTCTCCTCCTCCGAACCCGTCGCCAGCTTCGCCGCGGTCACCGACGGGGAGATGACGCTCACCGTCGACTGGCCGGACGGCCGGCGCACGCGCCTGGAGGGCATCGTCGCGAACCGCGAGTACGTGATTGACGCTGCAACTGCGCGCGCGCCCGTGCCGGCGGCTACGCCTGCCGCGGCCCCGACGCCCGAGGCGCCGGCACCCGAGACGCCGGCACCCGAGACGCCGCCGGCCCATTTCGTCGATATCTCGGACCGGCTCGGGCACCGGCATGTGGAAGCGCCCTTCGACGACCGGCTCCGCCAGCCGCTCCTTCCGCATTCGCTCGACCGACCCGGTCCCGGCGTGTCGTGGATCGACGTGGAGGGCGATGGCGACGCGGACCTCGTCGTCGGGAGCGGCCGGGGGGGCAGCCCGGTCGTGATGCGGAACGAGGGCGACGGTTTCGCCGCCCCGCGGGCCCTGGTGCCCGCGCTGGCGTGGGACGCGACCGCCGTGCTGCCGCACCGCACGGGCGACGGACGCGCCGCGCTGCTCATCGGCACGAGCGCGTACGAAGCGGGCTCGCCCGCGGAAGCCGCGGCCGTTCCCGCAGTCATCGCGGCGCCGCTCGGCGCGTCCGCGCCGACGCCCCCGCTCATCGAAGCCACCAGCACCCCGCCCGGGCAGCTCCCCGCCGCCACCGGCCCCCTCGCCCAGGCCGACATCGATGGCGACGGCGATCTCGACCTCTTCGTGGGCGGCCGCGTCGCCCCCGGCGCCTACCCCGTGGCGGTCGACTCGCGCCTGCTGATCCACGACGGCGACGCCCTCCGCGTCGATGCGGAGCGCTCCCGCCCCTTCGCGCGGCTGGGGCTCGTCTCCGCAGCCCTCTTCACGGACTACGACCTCGACGGCGACCCCGACCTCGCGCTGGCGCTGGAGTGGGGCAGCGTCCGCCTCTTCCGGAACGATGCGGGCCGCTTCACCGACGCGAGCGAAGCGCTCGGGCTCACGCGCCTCACGGGTCGCTGGAACGGCCTCGCCGCCGGGGACTTCGATGAGGACGGGCGGCCCGACCTTGTCGCGACCGGCTGGGGTGTGAACCTCGATGTGCCGCCCGCCTACTCGCTCATGTACGGCGACATGAATCGCGACGGCATCGTCGACCTCGTTGAGGCCCGCATGGAATCCGGCGCGTGGCGCCCCCTCCGGGGCCGGGATGCGCTCGCCCGCCCCGGCGGGCTTCCCGCGCTCGCGCGCGTGCCGTACGAGCGATTCGCCAACGCGCCCCTGACCGACCTCATCGGCGGTCTGGACCCCGAACGCCGGCTCGACGCGAACGAACTGCGCCACACCGTGTGGCTCAACCGTCCTGCCGGCTTCGAGAGTGCGCCGCTTCCCGCGGCGGCCCAGCGCGCGCCCGCGTTCGGCGTGGCCAGCGGCGACCTCGACGGAGACGGGCACGAGGATCTCGTCCTCGCGCAGAACTTCTACGCCGGCCGCCCGGGCGTGCCACGCTACGATGCCGGGCGCGGACTGTGGCTGAGGGGAGACGGGAAGGGGGGCTTCGAGCCCGTTGCGGGCTCCCGCTCCGGGATCGCCGTCTACGGGGATGCCCGGGCCGTTGCGCTCGCGGACCACGACCGCGACGGACGCGTGGACGTGGCCTTCGGCGTCAACGGCGGCGAAACCCGGCTCTACCGCAACGCCGGCGCGTCTCCCGGTCTCCGGATCACGCTGGAAGGACCACCCGCGAACCCCCGGGCGATCGGCGCCCGCCTGCGGCTCGAATACGCGGACGGCACGTTCGGTCCGGCGAGGGAAGTCCGCTCAGGGGAAGGCTACCTCGCCCGCCACGAATCGACGCAGACCCTGGGTATGCGTGGCGCGTCCGTCGCCCCCGGCGACGCTGCCTCGGCGACGCTGCATATCGTGTGGCCGAGCGGCGAGGAAACATCCGTCTCGATCGCCCCCGGGACCCCGGCAGTGCGGGTCGCGTCCCGCTAGCTAGCGGACGCCGAAGCCGATCGTGATGCCGAGGTCGTTCTGCAGCTTCGACGCGTCCGTCGCGGCGGAGATGTAGTAGGAAGCCATGTCCCTGAGTTCACCACGGAACCAGAGCGACGACGTGAGATGGACCCGGACCCCGACCGCAGCCGTGGCCATCGGATCCGTCGCGCTCAGCGGCGGCACTTCGGCGCCGTAGAACTTCAACCGCCGGAGCCCCCCGCCCATCGTGAAGTAAGGTTCGAGCGCCCCGGCCGACCCCGACGACCGCAGGCGGAAGGTCAGGTTCACCGTCCCCGCCATGTACTCCGTTTCGCCGAGCGTTCCGGGACCCTGTCCGCGTCCGCTGCCGACGCCTTCGAGCGTCGCCGGAGAATAGAGCCCCATGACGCCGATTCCGACCGAGCGCGAGGCCCAGTACGTCATCTCGCCCCCCATCATCACGTCCGGAGGCATCACGATGCCGTACGCTCCGGTATTGTCCGTGAGGTTGTTGAGCGGCTGCAGGATGCCGGCGAGCCCGAAGAACTCCGGCCCCGTATCGCTGCCGAAGGGTGCCTCGGGAATCATCTGGGCCGTCAGCTTCGAGGCTCCAGGTGAGAGCCCGCCCAGAAAGAGAAAGAGAAAGAGAAGAACGCCGGAAAGGCGTCTCATTTAGTCCTCACGATCGTGATTAGCGGTTCCGCGGTCTCGCCCGTCGCGGTCCCTCCTGCCGTCTCCAGCGACAGCGAAAGCCCCGGCGCGCCGGGTACCGAGACGAGCGAGAAGTACTGAACGTTCGAAGGCCCTACGTTCAGGCTCATCACCCGGGTTTCAATCCCCAGCGTCTCGGTCCGAAGCGCGATCGCGGCCGGAAGACCCGACACGGCGTCCGTATCCTGATTCAAGGATCGGAACACGTCGCCGGCGTCCCACGTTGCCGGAGGGAGCGGCGGCCCCGCCGCCGGCCCTGCCGATGGTGCTTCCGGGTCCTCTTGCGCGGGCTCCTCCGCCCCCACGTCCAGCGTTCCGGCGGCCAGCGCCAGCGAAGCCGACACATCCGCCAGAATGTTCGCCCATTCCCGCCCGGTGACGCGCTCGAGGTTTGCGATCCCTCGCGCGTAGCTCTGTCCGCCCCCGGCGACGGAGCGCACGAAGGCCCGCTCGTCCCCCCCCGCCTGGTCCGCAAGCCGTCGCAGGAGGAACCAGCCGAACCCCCGCATCTGCAGCCCGCCGACGCCGTCCAGGTCTTCCGTCGCGATCGTGGGCGCCCCGGGGAGCCCGAGCATGTACAGGCCGAGGTTCCGGAAGTTGCCCCGCATGTACGCATCGAAGGCGTCGAGCGCCTCCGGCGTCTCGGATACGCGGTCGAAGGTGAGGCGATCGCCTACCGGGAGCCCGAGCGAGGCGAGTCCCGTCACTTCCTCGGCCAGGCTCGAAAGCGCCTCGTCCAGCCATACTTCCTCGGCTGCCCCGAAACCCGCCGGAGACGCCAGTACGCGGCGTCCGGCGTTGATGATGTGCTGGACTTCGTGCGCCAGGAGCGCGGGCGTCTCACGCAGGAGGTCCTCCGTCGAGACGGCGCGCCCGAGCGTCCCGTCGGGATCCGCGCTCCGGGTGTAGACGATCTCGCCCTCGTTGCTCGCCGGGCAGGTCTCGCCGCCCGGGTCCGACAACTCGCCGTTGCCCCGTCCCGAAGCGGCCAGATCCTGGGGAAGGGAGAACCCGCCGACGCCCGCCTCGCCGTCGCCGAGCCGGTTGACCTCGGGCGTGAACAGGACGACGACGCGTCCGTTCCGGTCGAGGTCCCCGGGGGGACCGAAGTAGGAGGTCACGGACGGGACAGCGGTCCGGTCCAGCTCCTCGGCGAGCGCCAGCCACTCTTCGTCCGTCGGACCTCCGGGTGGTGCGGCCAGGTCCCCCACGAGCACGACGCCGGTGCCCACGGCCCGTACGGTTCCGCGCACTGCGCCGGCGGGGTTTGCGCAGGTCGCCACCAGCTCCGGGCCGACGGCGAAGAAGTACTCGAGCGTGTCCCCCATGGCTGGCGCCGCGACCGGCCTCGAGTCGTCGGGACGAAGGGGTGAGACGCCGGTCTGCTCGAGTCGTCCAAGCGTGCGCGCGCGGATCCCGATGTCCCTGCGCGTGGACGCGAGCGCGGCCTCCGCGATCCGGGGATCGATCGTCGCGGGGCCCACCTCCGTCGCCTGGCCATCTCCCGACATGTCGGCCGGTGTCCGCATCGTGAGCCGGAGCGGGAGCCCCCGCGAGGCAGTGCGCCCCGTATTGCCGACGAGGATCCGATACTCCCGCGTCGCCCCTCCCGTGTCCTCCGGCGCTCCGGGTTCTCCAGCTTCTCCGGGTTCTTCGGTTGCTCGGGGTTCTCCGGGCGGGAACTGCAGACACTCGACCTCGACGGGCCCGCGCAGCGTGAGGGATTCACCGATCTCCAGGTCCACGCGCAGGTTGGCCGGTTCGATCGGAAGCAGAAGACCGTTGCTGGCTTCGGAACCCACGAGGACCCGCACGCCGACTTCGCGTTCGGGCAGGCAGGTGCGGGCGAAGGCCGGCACCTCAACCGTGAGTTCCGTCCCCGTGGAACTCACCACCGTTGCCGCCGTGCCCTCGATCCAGACCTGGTTGTCGGCCGGGACCGGGCCGAAACCGCTGCCGTGGAGGAGCGCGCGGGAACCTGCGGCGAGCCTTCCGTTCCGAACCGAATCGAGTTGTACGGTTCCCCCCGCCGACGCGAGAGCCGTGGCCGCGAAGGAGAGCGTGTCCGAATACACGCCGCCCGTGGCGAACACGTGAATGCGGTAGTCGCCCGGCCGCGAGCCCAGCGTGAACACCGCCTGGCCCCGCCCGTCGGCGTCCGTCATCACGATGTCGTGCGTGAGGGCGCCCCTGCTCCCCGGCTCCTCCTCCGGCGCCGCCGTTTCCGTCGTGTCCGGCGCCGCCGCGTCCTCCGCCAGCGTCGCGTCCTCCGCCAGCGTCGTGTCCGCCGCCATCGCGGGATCCGCCGCCGCCGGCAGTTCCGGCAGGTCCCGCGCTCCCTCCGCTTCGGGTGCGACTGGCGCCTCCGGGGTCGCCCAGTCGAAAGCGATGCGGACGCCACCGGCCGGGGCGCCGCTGGTCGTCTCGGCCCGGATGGAGAAGGGGAGCGGCAGCTGGCTTCCCGCTTCCGCCTGCTGGCCGTCACCCTCGACGATGCTGAGGAGCACCGTGTCCGCGGCCTCGGCGAGAATGATGAAGCGCAGCGGCGAAACGTTCTCGGCGCTCGGGATGTCCACCCGGATCTCCGCCTCGCCCGGCGTGGGGCCTGCGCGGTAGACGGACTCCGCGACGCCGTTCTGCCCGGCGACGGCGACCCCCGGCGAAAGCTCACCGTCGCCCTGTACGATGACGAAGCGGACCGGCGCGCCTTCGACCGCGTTCCCCAGCGCATCCTCGACCCGGACCGCGATCGGGGGGTCGGTGGCCTCGCCCGTCACGATCGTGTCCATGGCGGCGGAGATGGGGATCAGGGCCGTCGGAGGAGAACCGATCTCCGTACTCCCGGCGTCCCCGCACGCGATCAGGAGCAGTCCCGCGAGCACCGCAAGCGCGCCGCGCCTCACCGGGATTCCACCTTCCAGAATGCGATGCCGCCCGCCTGCTTGCCCACGTCCACGCTGGCGGCCCGAACCCCGGCCCGCAGGTCGATCACGTCCACCGTCCCCGGCTCTCCGCCCACGCCCTCCACGCTCACGAAGGCGTACCGCGAATCCGGCGAGATCGCGATCCCGTGCGGCAGCGTCCGCGTGTTCGGAACCCGGGCCGTTTCCTTCCCGCTGGCCAGGTCCCAGACGCCGGTCGCCTGCCCGCTCTTGTACGTCACGACGAGGTACGCGCCGTCCGGAGACACATCGAGGTTGTAGGGGCCTTCGCCCGTCTCGAAGCGCCGCGTGACCCGCCACGACTCCACATCGATCTCCAGCACCTCCGCATTCCGGTTGCATGCGACGTACACATGGCGTCCGCCCACCGCCGGGTGCGCCCACGTCGGGCTGCACACCGGCGCCCCCATGGGCCGCGTCGGAAGCCAGTCGTGCGGCCACGGCTGTTCCTCGCCCGGCGCAAGGTGAAAGCGCCTCGCGACCTCGAGCCGATGCGCGTCGACCTCGACGAGCAGTTCATCCATCATGCACACCGAGTAGTGCCGCGACCCATCCGCCGTGAGCCGCGAACCGTGCGGCATCGTACAGGTCGGGATCTGCGCGACCTCGATCATGGCGCCCACGTCGACCACGGACACCGAACTCGGTTCGTGCTCGCCGTGCAGGTTGAAGTTCGCCGCGAAGAGGAGGCCTGCCGGCGTCACCTGCATGGTGGCGGGAAAGAGTCCCAGTTCCGCGCTCCCTGCCGGACGGTTCGTCGCGGTGGAGTAGGCGACGACGGTGCCGAACGGATTCCCGTGGGCGAGCGTCACGTACCACCGCTCGCCGTCCGGATCGACCGCCAGGCCGTGCGGCCCGTCGATCTCCGTCGGAAAGCGGCCCACGAAGACGGAATCCAGCACCGACGCACCGGTGCCATCGAACCGGATGAGATCGACGCGATCCTCCGATTCCGCCGCCACGTAGACGTAATACAACGACAGGCCGTCGGGGCTTTGTTCCCGGGAAGCCGCAGCCGGTACGGCCGCGACCGTCATTCCCAGCGCCCACAGGGCCATCGCCATGCAGGGTGATGTAGACTTGAGTAGCATACGTTTTACGCGCGTTCGCGACTCCTTCTCCTGAAGACTTCTGGCCCGGCAAACGCTCCCGCCGGGCACTCCGCCACCTACCCTTAGAGTAGACAATTCCTCAAGGGGTTGCCAATCGGTTAGGTTGTCCGGCGGCGGAGGGAGAAGAGGTCGCGGACGGGTGCACGCACGCCGTTCGAGGAAAGTCCGGGCTCCACAGGGCACGGCGCCGGGTAACGCCCGGGCGTCGCGAGGCGACGGAAAGTGCCACAGAGAGCAGACCGCCGATGGCGGCTTGCGACCCGCGAGGGTCCAGGCGCACAGGCAAGGGTGAAAGGGTGGGGTAAGAGCCCACCGCGTCTCCTGGAGACAGGGACGGCACGGCAAACCCCGCCGGGAGCAAGGCCAAGCAGGAACGAGCGGCGGCCCGTCGCGTTCGAGTTCCGGGTAGGCCGCACGAGGCCTCGGGTAACCGCAGGTCCCAGATAGATGACCTCGCCGCGGGTCTTGCCCGCGGTGACAGAACCCGGCTTATCTCCCTCCGCCTCAACTCACGCAGCGGCACCGGGAAGCACCGGAAACAGCAGCACGGAAAGGCACGGCCCTTGGCTTCAGCGTCTTCAGCCGCGGTGGCGTTCGATATCCGCGAACACAGACTCGACAACGGGCTGCGAGTCATCCTGCAGCCCGATGTCTCCGCGCCCCTCGTCGCACTTCACGTCATGTACCACGTGGGATCGAAGAACGAACGCGCCGGCCGCACCGGCTTCGCGCACCTGTTCGAACATCTCCTCTTCCAGGGATCCGAGAACGTGGCGAAGGAGCAGCACTTCAAGCTCGTCCAGGACGCCGGCGGCACCCTCAACGGGACGACGTGGTTCGACCGCACGAACTACTTCGAGACCCTGCCCGCGAACGAACTCGATCTCGGCCTGTGGCTGGAGTCCGACCGCATGGGGTTCTTCAAGCCCGGAATCACGCAAGAGAAGCTCGACAACCAGCGCGAGGTCGTGAAGAACGAGCGTCGGCAGTCGTACGAGAACCGCCCCTACGGCCTCGCCTTCGAGACCCTGCTCGCCCGCGCCTACGACGAAGGGCACCCCTACCGTCATCCGACCATCGGCCACATGCCCGACATCGACGCGGCCCGGCTCGAGGATGTCCACGAGTTCTTCGACCTCCATTACGGGCCCGGCAACGCGACCCTCGTGCTCGTCGGAGACTTCGATCCGCGCGAGGCTCTGGGGCGGGTCGAAGCCTGGTTCGGGGAGATTCCGGCGCGACCCGTGGCCCCGCCCCCCGACGTGCCGGTGCCGGCGCGCGGCGGAGAGCGGCGCGCGCTCCTCCGGGACCGGGTTCAGATGCCGCGCGTGTACCTCATGTTTCACTCGCCGCCCTGGGCGGACCCCGATTTCGAGGCCGTCGTCACCCTCAACTACCTGCTCGCCGACGGGAACAGTTCCCGCTTCGAGAAGACACTCGTGTACGAGAAGCAGATGGCGGCGGACGTGACCTCCTTCACCTGGCCGACGGAGAGCGTCGGCATGTGCTTCGTCGTCGCGACCGCCCGCCCCGGGGTCCGTGCCGACGACCTCGAGAGGGAGGTGAGGGAGGTCATCGATGACCTGCTCGACGGAGGGATCGAGGACGCGGAACTGGAGGGGGCGCGCAACCGGGCCCGGCGCGGGCTGCTGAACGGGCGCGCCGGGTTCGGCGACCGGGCCGACGTGATCGCGCATGCCGCCGTCTTGCGGGGCGACGCCGGCTACCTGAACGACGCCTTCACGCGCTACGGCGCCGTCACCCGCCGGGACGTGGAGCGCGTAGCCCGCACCGTGTTCGACCCGCGCGGCCTCACGGTGCTGCACGTCGTTCCCGAGGAGGGAACCCCGTGACGAATCCCCGACCCGCGACCCTCGACCGCTCTGCGCGCCCGGCCCCCGCCGACCCGCGCCCGCTCGTGCTCCCGTCGTTCGAGCGGCGGGCCTTACCCAACGGCCTCCGCGTCGAGCACGCCAAGCGCCGCGGTCTGCCCGAAGTGTCGCTCCACCTCGTCCTCGAGTGCGGTGCGGGCGCCGAACCGCCGCAACTCGGCGGCCTCGGCGAACTGACCGCCCGGCTCCTCACCGCCGGCACCCCCGGGCGGGATGCCATCGAGATGGCGCGCTGGCTCGACCGACTCGGCGTGGGCTACCGCGCCACGGTCGGTTACGCCGTCGGGGCCGTCTCCATGCACTTCCTGTCGGAGGTGTTCGAGGAGGCCATCGAATTCCTTGCCGCCACCGTCCTCGACTCCGAGTTCCCCGAGCACGAGGTCGAGCGCATCCGCCGCGAGCGCATCGACGAGATCGAACGCCAGCTGGATGACCCGGCGACCGTCGCGGGCCTCGCCACCATCGCCGAACTATACGGCGACGGCCTTTACGGCCGCCCGGCCGCCGGCACCCGGCCGACCGTGTCGGAGATCGGCGCCGATGCGGTGCGGGAGTTCCACGAGACCAGGGTTCGTCCCGGCGGCGCCCTTCTCATCGCGTGCGGCGACCTCGACCTCGACCGCCTCATGTCCGCCGTGGAGGCGCGTTTCGGCTCCTGGAGCGGCGAGACCGCCCGGGTCCGGCCACCGGAAGCGCCGGAGCCGCGCGCGAACGATCTGATCCTGGTCGACCGTCCCGGCAGCGCGCAGAGCGAGATCCGGGTGTCGACGGTGGGCGTGCCCTACAACACGGCGGACCATCACGCGATCATCGTGGCCAACGCGATCCTCGGCGGCCTGTTCAACTCCCGCATCAACCTCAACCTGCGCGAGGACAAGGGGTGGACCTACGGGGCGAGATCGAGCTTCCGGTTCCGCCGGGGCGCCGGGCCCTTCGTCGCCCGCACGGCCGTCGAGACCGAAAAGACCGGCCCCGCGTTCGAGGAGATCCTGCGCGAGATCGAGACCATGCGCACGACACCCGTCACGGCCGGCGAGATGAAGCTGGCCCGCAACGCCCTCACGCTCTCGCTCCCGCTCCAGTTCGAGACCGCGGTGCAGATCTGCGGAAGGGTGAGCCGCCAGCGCGTGTTCGGCCTCCCCGACGACTACTGGGAGACGTACCGCGCCCGCATCGAGGCCGTGACGCCGGAGGAGGTGCAGGAGGTCTGCCGCACGTACCTCGACCCCGACCGTCTCACGCTGCTCGCCGTCGGCGACGCCGCGACGGCCGCGCCGACCCTGGACGGCCTCGGGCCCGTGGATGTCCGGCCCGTCTCATGACCGCACCGTGACCGACTCCGCGCACGGAGACTCCGGGCCCGGCCGGCCGACGGGCCGCGTGGACGGAGAGCGCGTCTACTCCGGCCGCAGGATCCATGTCGATGTGGATCGCGTGCGGTTTCCGGACGGGTCCATCGGTCGGCTCGAATTGATCCGCCACCCCGGCGCCGCCGCCGTCGTCGCGCTGGACCTTCCCGGGCCTCCGGGCGACGCGGTCGGTGCACCCCCGGCCGAACCCGCTGTCACGCTGGTGCGTCAATACAGGTACGCCGCCGGCGGATTCATCTGGGAAGTGCCGGCCGGAAATCTGGAGCCCGGCGAGCCCCCCGAGGCGTGCGCCCTCCGGGAACTGGAAGAAGAGGCGGGGCTGCGCGCCGGACGCCTGGAGCGGCTGGCCTCCGTACGCACGACGCCGGGTTTCACGGACGAGGTCATCCACCTGTTCGCGGCGTGGGAGCTGGAGGCGGGGGAGACGAGTCACGAGGCGAGCGAGTTCATGGATGTGCATCGGCTGCCTCTGCGCCATACCATCGAGATGATCGATGCGGGAGAGATCAGCGACGGCAAGACGATCTGCGCGCTGACCCTCGCGGCGCGTTGGGTGGATCGCCGGATGGATCGAATCGGCGCAAGCGGGGTTTAACGCGTCATACCCGCCTGCAAAGGAAGCGGAATGGACACGAAGCCGAACCTCGAAGTCACGAGGCAATACGCGGCGCCGGACGATATGGAGCCCCTCAGGCGCGGGGAGTTGAAGCGCCTCGAGGATGCCGAACTCGTCACCCATTACCTGGGTGGACAGCGCTTCGCTTTCAACGAGATAGCCGACCGCTATCAAGACCGCCTGCTGAACTTCATCTACCGCACCATCGGAGACCGGGACCGGGCCGAGGATCTCGTTCAGGAGACCTTCGTGCGCGTGTACCGGCACCTCCACAGGTTCGATCCTGCGCGGAAGTTCTCAACCTGGATCTATACGATCGCCAGCAACCTGGCGAAGAACGAATTGCGGAACCGGGCACGCAACCCGCTGGTGCTCTTCCATTCGCTGAGGAAGAGTTGGGAAGCCGACCACCGGCCGCTTGAATTCGAAGATTCGGCCTACCGGCCCGACGATCTGTACCGCAAGCGGCGTGTGCGCGAACAGGTCGAGGCCGCGGTCGCGGAACTTCCCGAACATCACCGTGTCGTATTCGTGCTGCGTGAACTGGAAGGGAAGAGCTACGAGGAGATTTCCGAGATCACGGGAGTGACGCTGGGGACCGTCAAGTCGCGCCTCAACCGGGCGCGGAACCGGTTCGCCCGCATCATCGCCCCGATGCTCGATTGAGCCCGGAGCCCGGCCCGTACGGCCGGGCCAGGCGGAAGGAACCCTGACGCGCAGTTCAGAGTAGATAGGCCCGGTAGACAGGCCGGACGGTTGTCTTCAATGATGGTGCAATGATGGTTTGCAAAGATTTTATCGAGCGATTCACCGAGTATCTCGACGGTGCGCTTGCCGCTGGCGAGCGACGCCATTTCGACACGCATCTCGAGGATTGCGGGGCGTGTCGGCGCTATGAACGCGTCCTCACTCGCGGGCTCGCCGCCTGGCGAGCGCTCCCTCGGGCCAAGACTTCTGACGATTTCCTCCCCCGCCTGCAGCATCGCCTCTACCACGTCGACGAGCCTCCAAAGCGGTCCTGGCGAGGCCAGCTCGGCCGGGCCGCGGTGATTGCCGTGGCGTCGGCGGGACTCTTTACCCTCGGCGTGTCGAACGGAAGCCAGCCCCTTCTCGTCGAAGTGCAGCTCCCGCCCGTGATGGCGGACGTGCCCGCGGAAGCGGTGGCCGAGAGTCAGGGAACCCTGATCAACGGCGATCCCTACGTGCCCGACTGGTTCCTCGTCCCGTACGCTCCCTCGCTCGACGACGGTGGCGGGCTCTTCGGTTCGACGTACGCCGAGCTGATCGCGACGAGCGACTCCGCCTCCCTGCCGGTCGAGCGACGCGCCGGCCAGCTCGACGAGTCTCGCTGACCCACCGCCGCAGCCCGCGGCCCGGGCCTTTCTCGGTGCCGTGAGCGCGCCCCTCGACCCGCGGCTCTCGCGAGCCCTGGGTAAGAAGCCCCCCACCGGTGCGTGGTTCCTGCACGGCGACGCCATCCGTCTGCGGGACGAAGCCGCGCAGCAACTCGTCGAGGCCGCCGTCGATCCCGCCACGCGCGACTTCAACTACGACCAGTTTCGGGCCGGGGAGGTGACGGACGAGCAGCTCGCCGCCACCCTCGCCATGCCCCCGATGATGGCGGAACGCCGCGTCGTCTTCGTGCGCGATGTCGAGCGGCTGGGGACGAAGGCGCGCGCGGTCTTGAAGCGGGCCGCGGCGGCGCCGCCCCCGGACATCGCCCTCATCGTTACGGCGCGCATCCCCAAGGGGTCGCGCGCGGCCTTCTACCGCGATCTGAAGAAGAGCTGCCGCACGCTGGAGTGGAGTACGCCCCGGGCGGCGGAGGTCCCCGGCTGGATCCACGACCGGGCGCGGCGGCGCTGGAAGCTCGACCTCTCGCCGGCGACGGCCCAGTGGATTGCCGGAGCCGTCGGGTCGGACCTCTCGACCCTGGACGCCGAACTCGAAAAGCTCGCTTCGCTTCCCGCCGACCGCCGGACCGACGCGCATATCCGCGACGTCGTCCCCCGCACCCATCGGATCGATCGCTGGAGCTGGCTCGACCTCGTCGCTTCGCGCGACTACGGACGCGCCTTGCGCGAGTTGGACGACGTGCTCACATCGGAACGGGGGGTCGGGCTGGTCGCCGGACTTGTGGAACACCACCTTCTGCTTGGTCTGGCCCTCGAAGCGGGACCCGCCGGCTTGCGGGCCGCCCTGTCGGAGACCGGCCGCGGCTATCTCTCCTGGAAGGCGAACGCCTACGCGAAGCAAGCGAGGGCATGGACCGTACACGAAGTCGATCACGCACTGCGAGCGCTTCATCGCGCCGACCGGCACCTCAAGTCGGGGCGGCGGGACCAGGCGGTCCTCACCGGGATGCTCCTCGAACTGGGGCGGGCGCGCAGCGCCGGGGGATGACCCGGAGCCACCGGATCCGCAGAGGACACCCCGGCCACGGGAACTCCCGCGCGTGGGCGCTGGCGCTGCTCGTCGGCGCGCCGCTGTGGGGACTTGCCGCCCCTTCCTTCGCTCAGGCCGCGCAAGCCGCTCAGGCCGCGCAGGCCGCCGCTCCCGTCGACCTGGACCGTCTGGAAGCGCGAATCGAATCCGGGAACCTCGAAGGCGCGGCGGAGGCGATCGAGAACTGGCTCGCCACGCAGGCACGGAACGCGGCTCGCGGCGAGGTGCCGCGGGCGCGATACCTCCGGGCCCGCCTGCTCGCCGACGTGGACTCCGCCCGCGCGGCACTCTTCTCCATCGCCATGGACGGCGGCTCACGCTACGCAGCCCGTGCATGGCTGCGGCTCGCGCAGCTGGATCTCTCGCTCGGCGAGCCCGCCCGCGCGGCGGCCGATCTCGAGCGTCTGCGGGCCGACCATCCCCGCGGCCCCGAGGTGGTCGAGTCGTGGTACTGGACGGCGCGGACGTTCGAGGACCGGGGTCTCCTCGATCCGGCGTGCGAGGCGTGGGAACGGGCGGCCGCGGAGGGCCGGCGCGTCGGCGACACGGAGACCGCCCTCCTCGCGGAGGCTGCGTCGCTTGCCTGTGCCCCGGGAGGCCCTCGCTTCTCGATTCAGGTGGCCGCGTTCTCGCGTCCCGCTCCGGCGGAGGAGATACAGGAGCGCCTGGAAGGGTCCGGCTTCTTCTCCCGCGTGGTCGAGTACGACGGGTTCCACCGCGTCCGGCTGGGCCGCTTCGTTCGTCGGGAAGCGGCGGAGACCCTCGCCCGCCGGCTCCGGGACGCGGGCTTCGAGCCCGCCATCGTCCCCGTCATCTCGTGAGCCGGCGATGACCACGGCCCCCTCGGACCCCGGCGCGCACACGCCGCTCATCCGGCAGTATCTCGACATCAAGTCGCGCCACCCCGATTCGCTCCTCTTCTTCCGGGTCGGCGATTTCTACGAGATGTTCTTCGAGGACGCGGAGGAGGGGAGCGGCCTGCTCGGACTCACGCTCACCGCGCGCAACAACGGCGGCAAGCGGGACGTGCCGCTCGCGGGTGTCCCCGTAAAGGCGGTGAACGAGTACGTCTCGCGCCTGCTCCAGATGGGCCGCCGCGTGGCGATCTGCGAGCAACTCGAGGACCCGGCGGAAGCACAGGGGATCGTGCAGCGGGACGTCGTCGAGATCATCACCCCGGGTACCGTACTCGAGGACAAGCTCCTCGCGGCGCGGCGCAACAACTACGTGGTGGCGATCTCCGGGGAGGCCCCGTTCGGGTTCGCCATCGTCGACCTTTCGACCGGCGAGTTCGAGCTTCGCGAGGTGGACGCCGCTGATCTCCACGACGAACTCGGGCGCCTCGAGCCGGCCGAGATCGTGATCCCGGAGGAGACCGAGGCGCCGGCCGGACCGTGGCACCTGACCGCGCGGCCTGCCTGGCGCTTCGACGCGTCGCTCGGCGACGAACGGCTCCGGGAGTGGTTCGGGGTCAACTCCACCAGCGGTTTCGGTCTCGACCTCGCGCGCGACCCGCTCCTCCTCGCGGCCAGCGGCGCCCTGCTCGGTTACCTGGACGAGGTGCGGCCGGCCGGCCTCGACCATCTGCGGCCACCGCGCGTCGACCGCGCCGGACGCGTGATGTACCTGGACGAGATGACTCGGCGGAACCTCGAGCTCGTGGAACCGCTGCGTCCCGGGGCGGGGGCGTCGCTGCTGGAGCTTCTCGACCGCACGCGGACGCCGATGGGGGCGCGCCTGTTACGCCGGCGCCTCCTGCGGCCGCTCGTCCTCGCCGAGGAGATCGCGATCCGGCTCGACGCGGTGCAGGAACTCGTCGAGCGCACCGAGGAGCGCGAGCATGTCCGGAGCGCGCTCCGGCCCATCCGCGACCTGGAGCGGCTCGCCGCCCGCGTCTCGACGGGCCGCGCGGCGCCCCGCGAACTCCTCGGCCTCGGACTGTCGCTCGATGCGCTGCCCGGATTGGCGGCCGCCCTCGCGCCGCTAGGGGCCGGCCGTTTCACCGAACTGCAGGCCGGCTTCGATCCGCTCGACGACATGGCGGCCCGGATCGATGAAGCCATCGATCCCGACACTCCCCACGCCCTCAAGGACGGCGGCGTGATTCGGCCCGGCTTCTCCGCCGAACTCGATGAACTGCGCGGCCTGCGAGGCAGCGCCGTCGACTTCATCGCCGGCATGCAGGTGCGGGAGCGCGAGAGCACCGGCATCGACACGCTCAAGATCGGGTTCAACAGGGTGTTCGGGTACTATCTCGAGGTCACGCGCTCGAAGCTCGACCGTGTGCCGGAGGAGTGGACCCGCCGACAGACGCTCACCAACGCCGAGCGCTATCTCACGCCGGAACTCAAGGAGTGGGAGGCGACGGTTCTCGGGGCCGACGACGAGATCGCGAAACTGGAGGCGCAACTCTTCCACTCGGTCAGGGACGCCGTCGCCGCCGAGGTCGCGAGGATCCAGGCCGCCGCCGCCCAGGTCGCCGAGATCGACTTCCTCGCCTGCCTCGCCGAGGTCGCTGCCGCCGAGGACTACGTGCGCCCGCGCCTCCTGGAGGACATCGTGTTCGATATCGAGGAGGGCCGGCACCCCGTCGTCGAGGCCGCCGTCGCGCGGGATACCTTCATCCCGAACGACATGCGGCTCGACGACGAGCGGCGCACCCTCATCGTCACCGGCCCGAACATGGCGGGGAAGTCCACCGTACTGCGCCAGGCGGGGCTCATCGCGCTCATGGCGCACATCGGTTCCTTCGTCCCGGCTCGCCGGGCCCGCATCGGGATATGTGACCGTGTGTTCACGCGCGTCGGCGCGAGCGACAACCTCGCGGCCGGGCAGAGCACCTTCATGGTGGAGATGACGGAGACCGCGACCATCCTGCACGGCGCCACGGAGCGCTCGCTCGTCCTGCTCGACGAGATCGGGCGGGGCACGTCGACGTACGACGGCCTCTCCATCGCCTGGGCGGTGACCGAGCGGCTGCACGAACTCGGCGCGCGCACCGTGTTCGCGACCCACTACCACGAACTCGTGGGCCTCGCGGAGTCACTGCCGCGCGCGGCCGCCTTCAACGTCGCGGTGCGAGAGACCGGCCAGGACATCGTCTTCCTCTACCGGCTGCAGCCCGGCGGTTCGGACCGCTCATACGGCGTGCACGTCGCCCGGCTGGCCGGGCTGCCCCCCGATGTCGTGGGCCGGGCCGCGCGCATCCTCCGCGTGCTCGAGAGCGGCCCGTGGGGCGCCGGCGGCCGCGGAGCCGTGCTCGCCGAGGCCGGGCTGGGGCAACTCTCTCTCTTCGAGGCCCCCGCCCCCCGCGCGGAAGACGACCCTCCGCCGTACGGCGCCCCCGGCGAGGCTGAAGCGGCGGACATCGCCGCCGCCCGGGAGGTGCTCGAGAAGCTGGCCGGCCTCGACCTCGATGGGATGACGCCGCTCGAGGCGCTGAACACGCTCGCCGAATGGAAGGCCTTCGGCGATGCATAGCGGCCGGTGGCCAAACCCCGTCCTCGCGGTTCTCGCCGCCCTCGTCTTCATCGCGTCCACCGGGTGCGCGGACGATCCGAGCCCCGAGGTCGGAGCGCTGCGCGTCGACCAGCTCCGCGACGGCGGTCTCGTGTGGCCCGTGCTCGAGCCCCGGGCGTCCCCCGCCTTCCCCTATCCGGCCGATGCCCTCGAGGAGGGCGCGGGCGGAGAGACCCTCCTGCGCATTCGGATCTCCGATTCCGGACGCGTCGACTCCGTCGCGGTCGTGACCTCATCGGGACATGCCGTCCTCGACTCCGCCGCGGTGGAAGGCGCCCGTCTCCTCCGGTACCGGCCCGCCGAGCACCGCGGCGCCCCGACCGCCATCTGGGCGCGACTCCCCATCCGCTATCCCGTGCCGGCGTCCGGTGGCTGAGGCTCGCCTGCGCGTCGGCGTCCTCTTCGGGGGCGAGTCCCCGGAGCACGAGGTATCGCTGCGCTCGGCGAAGAACGTCATCGAGGCCATCGACCGGAAGCGCTGCGACATCGTGCTCATCGGCATCGACCGCCGCGGGCGCTGGCACCTCGCCGACGAAGCGCGCTTTCTCCGGCACGCCTCGGACCCGCGGCGCATCCGCCTTCCGGACGCGCCGGTGCGGCTCGCCGTGACGCCCGGCCGCCGTCCCCGGATCGTACGCGTCGCCCCGCCCGGTCCCGCCGCTTCCGCCGGGCCCGAGGGCTCCGCCGAGGCGCGCCCGGAGCCGGCCGAGCTGCCGGAGCTGGACGTCATCTTTCCCGTCCTGCACGGCCCCTTCGGCGAGGACGGCACCGTGCAGGGACTCCTGCGGCTCGCGCACCTCCCCTTCGTCGGGCCCGGGATCCTCGGCTCGGCCGTCTGCATGGACAAGGATGTGGCCAAGCGGCTGCTGCGCGACGCCGGCATCCCCGTCGCGCCCTTCATCACCGTCCTCTCCCGGGGCGAGGCCCCCTCCTGGGACGAAGCCGTGGCCGCCCTCGACGCCCCCATCTTCGTCAAGCCGGCGAACATGGGATCTTCCGTCGGCGTCTCGAAGGCCGGCACGGACGGCGAATACCAACGGGCGCTCGACGAGGCCTTCTCCTTCGATACCAAGGTGCTCCTCGAGCGGACGATCCGGGGCCGCGAGATCGAGCTCTCCGTGCTGGGGAACGAGGCCCCCGAAGCCTCGATCCCGGGGGAGATCGCCCCCACGCACGCCTTCTATTCCTACGACGCGAAATACCTGGACCAGGACGGCGCGGATCTGCTCATCCCCGCGGACCTCGACGCCGACACCACGGCGCGCGCCCGCGCGATCGCCGTCCGTGCCTTCCGCGCGCTGTGCTGCGAGGGGATGGCGCGCGTCGACCTCTTCCTCGCGACGGAGGCTTGCGGCCCGCTCCCGGCGGGTTCACTGGTGGTGAACGAGATCAACACGCTCCCGGGCTTCACCCGGATCAGCATGTACCCCAAGCTCTGGGAAGCGAGCGGCATGTCCTACCCGGAACTCATCGACCGTCTCCTGCGGCTGGCGATCGAGCGCGCCGAGCGCGACGGCCGGCTCGCCTCCGCCATCGACCTCCAGGGCGACGGCGAGGTGCACGACGGCGAGGCGCACGACGGCGAGGCAGGATCAGCATGATGAGACGACCCGCGTTCCAGACCGGCGGGGTCCGCTTCGGCCACGGCTTTCCCATGAGCCGCTGGGTCAAGCGCCTCATGATCGCGAACTTCGCGATCTTCATCGTCATGGCCATCGGGATCGTCCCGCCCGCCGCCATCGACTGGCTCGGCTTCGCGGTTCCCGGCTTCCTCACGCGCCCGTGGACCATCGTCACCTACATGTTCGTGCATGGCGGCTTCATGCACGTGTTCATGAACATGCTCGGGCTCTTCTTCTTCGGTCCGCCGCTCGAACAGAAGTGGGGCAGCCGCTTCTTCCTCCGCTTCTACCTCGTGACGGGACTCGGCGCTGCGGCCTTCTCCGTCCTGCTTTATTCGCTTACGGGGCCCACCCTCATGGTGGGGGCTTCGGGCGCCATCTTCGGCATCCTCGTGGCCTTCGCCCTCAACTGGCCCGACGCGAAGATCTTCCTCTACTTCGTCTTTCCCGTCCCGGCGAAGTGGTTTGTCGCCGGACTCGGCGCCTTCACCCTCCTCTCGACCGTCCAGGGGTCGGCGGACGGCGTGGCGCACTGGGCGCACCTCGGCGGCCTCGTGACGGGATTCGTCTATCTCCGGTTCGGAGAGCGGATCGGCCGCCTCGCGCGCAAGGTGTTCTACAAGGAGGTGCAGGCGCCCACCCCGAGGAGGGCCCGGCGTCCCGCGCCACCGCCGCCGCCCACCCCTCGCCGCCGGCGTCGGGCGGACGGGGATTCGCTCGATGAGGTGGACCGGATCCTCGACAAGATCCGCGCGAGCGGCATGGACTCCCTCTCGGAGCGCGAGCGCGCCTTCCTCGACGAGGTGAGCCGGCAGTACCAGCAGACGCAGGGCACGGAGAAGAAGACCCGCACGCATTAGTGTAGTGTCGCAGAAATACCGCGGCTGGAGTTTTTTGCCGCCGGTTTCTACAATATCCGCCCCGCGCGACCCCCCGGCCGGGAGCGTCGCGCACGGAACGGCCCGTGGCCGTAGCAAAGCGCCTGTCGCGGGCCGCCAGCCCCGGTGTCATCCCAGGCGGAGTACAGGGAGGTGTTCATGGCGTCTGCCGCCTCGGAATATCAAACGCGGGACCTTCGCAACGTCGTCCTGTTCGGGCACGGAGGTGCCGGAAAGACGACGCTGGTGGACTCGATGTGCTACATCGCCGGCGGCACCACCCGGAAGGGCGATGTCCAGAAGGGAAACGCGCTCACCGACTTCACGCCCGAAGAGACCGGACACAAGATCTCGATCAACCTCGCCGTCGCCCACGCCGTTCGGAACGGCGTGCGCATCAACCTCATCGACACCCCCGGATACCTCGATTTCCTGGGTGAAGTCGTGGCCGGGATCCGCGTGGCCGACGCCGGCATCTGCGTCATCGACGCGATTTCCGGCGTCGAGGTGGGGACGGAGAAGACCTGGACCGCCGCCGACGCCGCAGGCCTGCCGCGGGCCGTCTTCGTCTCGATGATGGACCGGGACAACGCGGACTTCCGCAGCACCCTCGGTCAGATCCGGGACGAACTCACCTCCGCCGCGATGCCGGTCCACGTCCCCATCGGGGCGGGCGCCGACTTCAGCGGCTTCGTCGACCTCCTCACCATGAAGGCCCACACCCTCAAGGGAGGGGACAAGGGCGCCGCCACCGTGGCGGATGCGCCCGCCGACGTCGCGTCCGAGGTGGAGGATCTCAGGGAGGAACTGATCGAGGCGATCGTGTCGGGCGATGACGACCTGCTCGAAGCCTATTTCGAGGGAGAGGAACTCGAGCCCGGCCGGCTCGGCGAGGTGTTTGCGGAGGCGATCCGTACCGGCGACATCGTCCCCGTGTTCTGCGGCTCGTGCCAGACGAGCGCCGGAGTGCCGGCCCTCATGGACCGCATCGTGGAACTCTTCCCCTCGCCCGATCGGGCCGCGCCCCGGATGGCGCGTGACGGAAGCGGCGAGGTGACGCTGGAGCCGGGCGCCGGGTCGCCCACGGCGGCGCTCGTCTTCAAGACGACGTCCGAACCCCACGTCGGCGACCTGAGCTATTTTCGCGTCTTCTCCGGACGGATCACCAACGGCGTCACACTCGCCAACCCCGACCGTTCCGCGAGCGAGCGCATCGCGCACATCGCGATTCCGTACGGGTCGCAACGCATCGATGTCGATGCGCTGAACCCCGGCGACATCGGGGTCGTCACGAAACTCAAGGACACGCACACCGGGGACACCCTCTGCGATAACGGGAGCCAGCTCTCATTCGGCGGGATCGAGTGGCCCGTGCCCGATCTCTCCCTCGCCGTCACCGCCCGCACACGGGCCGACGAGGACAAGATCGGCAGCGGCCTCGCGAAGCTGCACGAGGAGGATCCGACCTTCTCCGCCGGATACGATCCCGAGCGCGGACAGACGATCATCCGCGGGCTGGGGGAGATCCACCTCAACATCTCGCTCGAGAAGATGACCCGGAAGTACGGGGTCAACGTGGACACCCACCAGCCCAACATCGCCTACCGCGAAACGATCACGAGGACCGCGGAGGGCCAGGGGCGCCACAAGAAGCAGTCGGGCGGGCGCGGCCAGTTCGGCGACTGCCACATCCGGCTCAGCCCGTTGCCGCGCGGGGAAGGGTACCAGTTCGTCGATAAGATCAAGGGCGGCGTGATCCCGACCAAGTTCGTCCCGGCCGTGGGGAAGGGGGTCGGGGAGGCCTCGAGCAGGGGGGTCCTCGCCGGTTATCCGCTCGTCGACTTCCAGGCCGAATGCTACGACGGCTCGCACCACTCCGTGGACAGTTCGGACATCGCCTTCCAGATCGCGGGCTCGATCGCGTTCCAGAAGGTCGCGCGGGACGCGAACCCGGTGATCCTCGAGCCGATCATGGAGATCGAGGTCGAGACGCCCGAGGAATACATGGGCGAGGTGATGGGAGACCTCAACCAGCGGCGCGGCCGCGTGCTCGGCATGGATTCGAAGGGGCGGCGGCAGGTCGTGAAGGCGCACGTCCCCCAGGCCGAACTCTACAAGTACTCCGCCGCGCTACGCTCCCTGACGCACGGAAAGGCGACGCACACGCGCAGCCTGGCTGCGTACGAGCAGGTTCCTCCGCATGTTCAGGAGAAGGTGATCGCCGATTCGCAGCGCGACGACGATTAGGACGACGACGAGGACGACGACCAGGAAGATGGGCGGGCGGTAGCCGGTGGCGGGCCATTCGAAGTGGTCGAAGATCAAGCGCCAGAAGGCGGTGACCGACAAGGCGAAGGGGAAACTCTTCTCCAAGCTCGGTCGCGAAATCGCCGTGGCGGCGCGGGAAGGCGGGGGAGATCCGGACTTCAATCCGCGCCTGCGGACCGCGATCGACAACGCGAAGGGCCAGCGCATGCCGGCCGACAACATCGATCGTGCGGTGCGGCGCGGGACGGGGGACCTGCCGGGCGCGAGCTTCGAAGAGGTCACGCACGAGGGCTACGGGCCGGGCGGCGCGGCGCTCTACCTCGAGTGCCTGACCGACAACCCCCGCCGCACGCTGGCCGAACTCCGGCATCTGCTCGACAAGCGGGGGGGGAACCTGGGCCAGAGCGGGTCCGTCGCGTGGATGTTCGAACGCAAGGGCCAGATCCTCGTGCCCGCCGACGGGTGCGACGAGGACGCGGCGCTCGACGCGGCGCTCGAGGCGGGGGCCGAGAACTTCGAGTCCGAGGACGGGATGTACGTCGTGACGACGGCGGCGCCCGACTTCCACGACGTGCTGGGGGCGCTGCGCGACGCCGGCGTTCCCGTCGAGGAGGCGGACCTCGCGATGCTGCCCAGCAACACGGTGAAACTGGAGGGGCGCGACGCAGAGAAGGTGCTGGCCGTCCTGCACGCGCTCGACGAGCACGACGACGTGCTGAAGGTGAATACGAACGTGGATCTGGAGGAGGCGGAGGGGGCGGACTGGGAGCCCTCCTGAAGGTGCTGGGCATCGACCCCGGCACGCGGGCGACCGGATACGGCTTCGTCGAAGGGAGCCGCCCGGGGGCGCTCGCGCATCGCCTCATCGAGTGCGGCGTCGTCCGGCCGCGCGGGGAGGACCTCCCCACGCGCCTCGTGGACATCCACACCGAGGCGCTCGAACTCATCGACCGGCTCGAGCCCACGTGCGTCGCGATCGAGAGCGCCTTTCACGGACGGAACGCGCGCACGGCCCTCGTGCTCGGGCACGCGCGCGGCGTCCTCGTCCTGGCGGCCGCGCTGCGGGGGTTGCCGGTGCACGAGTACGCGCCCCGCGAAGTGAAGAAGCGCGTGGTGGGGACGGGCGCCGCGAGCAAGGAGCAGGTCGGCTTCATGGTCAAGCACCATCTGCGGCTCGGCGAGCCGCCGCGTCCGGCGGATGCGGCGGACGGCTGCGCGGTCGCGCTCTGCCACCTCCTCGCCGGACCGATCCGGTGATCCGGCGCATCCGGGGCGAACTCCTCGGGCGGGCGGCGAGCGCCGTCGAGGTCCTCACGGGGGACGGCATCGGTTACGAGATCAGCGTGCCGCTGGGGCTCGCCGGACGCCTTCCGCCCGAGGGATCCGCGGTCGAACTGCACACGGTGCTCATCGTGCGTGACGACGCCCACGAACTGTTCGGCTTCGAGACCGCGCGCGACCGCGAGCTCTTTCAGCGGCTCCGCGTCCCGAGCGGCGTGGGCCCGCGGCTCGCGCTCGCGATCCTCGGGGCGCTGCCGCCCGAGCGCGTGGTGCGCGCCATCCGGGCCAAGGACCACCGCACCCTCCAGACCGTGAGCGGCGTCGGCAAGAAGACCGCCGAGCGCATCGTGATCGAACTCGCCGACAAGCTCGACGACCTCGGCGACATGGGCGACGAACCCGTGCCGGGCGGCGGACCCGCTGCCGCGGCCGTGCAGGCGCTGCGCGGCCTCGGCTACCCGGCCGCCCAGGCCGAGAACGCGGTGAGCCGCGCGCTGCAGGGACTGGCCGACGGCGCGGGAGACCCCGACGTCGACGCCGAGGAACTCGTGCGCCACGCGCTGCAGCACGTATGACCGACGAGACCCGTCCGCGCACGGAGGTCACGACGCCGGAGGTGCTCGAGAGCGACGAGCGTCCGGACGCCTCCCTGCGCCCGCAGCGACTCGACGAGTTCATCGGGCAGGCGCGGGTCAAGGAGAGCCTTTCCGTCTTCGTAGAGGCGGCGCTCGGCCGCGAGGAGGCGCTCGACCACACCCTCTTCTACGGCCCGCCGGGCCTCGGGAAGACGACGCTCGCCCTCCTCCTCGCCCAGGAACTCGGCGTCGCGATCAAGCTCACCTCCGGCCCCGTGCTCGAGAAGCCGGGCGACCTCGCGGGGCTGCTCACGAACCTCCCGCCGCACGGGATCCTCTTCATCGACGAGATCCACCGCCTGCGGCCCGTGATCGAGGAGTTCCTCTATCCGGCGATGGAGGACTACCGCATCGAGATCCGGCTCGGCGACGGGCCGCGCGTGGAGACCTTCTCGATGAAGCTCGAGCGCTTCACGCTCGTGGGCGCAACGACGCGCTTCGGGCTCCTCACCGCCCCCATGCGCGCGCGCTTCGGAGTGGTCGAGCGCCTGGGCTACTACCCGTCGGCCGACCTCGGGCGCATCGTCACCCGCTCCGCGAGCCTGCTCGAGATCCCGATCACGCCCGGCGGGGCGGAGGAGATCGCCCGCCGCGCCCGCGGCACCCCCCGCATCGCGAACCGCCTCCTGCGCCGCGTGCGCGACTACGCGCAGGTGCGGGGCGACGGCACGATCGATTCCGCGACGGCGGAGAAGGGCCTCACGCTGCTCAACGTCGACGAGTACGGCCTCGACGAGATGGACGCCCGCGTGCTGAAGGCGATCATCGAGACCTTCGACGGGGGGCCGGTGGGGCTCGCCTCGCTCGCCGTAGCGGTGGGGGAGGACGCCGGGACGCTCGAGGAGGTGTACGAGCCGTACCTCATCCAGAACGGGTACATGCAGCGCACGCCGCGGGGGCGCGCCGCCACCCGCAAGGCGTACGAGCGCTTCGGCTACTCCCTTCCGAGCGACCGGGACGGGTCGGAGGGCGGGGGGCAGGGTGCGCTGTTCGGCGATGACGGATGACCGGGCGGGCCGGACGGAGACGTACGACTACGAGCTGCCGGCCGAGCTGATCGCGGCCCGCCCGGCCGCGCGGCGCGACGCCAGCCGGCTCCTCGAAGTCGATCGCGCGCGGGCCCGCTTCACGGACGCCGCCTTCCCCGCGCTGCTCGAGCGGCTGGCGCCCGGCGATGCCGTCGTCGTCAACGACAGCCGCGTCTTTCCGGCCCGGCTGCTCGGCCGCAAGCCCACCGGCGCGCGCGCCGAGATCCTCCTCGTGCGCCCCGAGTCCGACGCGCTCGAGTCAGACGCGCTCGAGCCGTTCGCCCCCTTCGATGAGGCGGACACCCGCCTCTGGCGCGCCATGGTCCGCCCCGGCGGCAAGCTCAAGCCCGGCCGCACCGTGGACATCGCCGACGGGTTCGCGGTCGAGATCCTCGACTCCGCCCCCGACGGCACCCGCCTCGTGCGGCTGGCCGGCGACGGCGACCCGTGGAGCCTGATCCAGCGCCACGGCCGCGTCCCCCTCCCCCCGTACATCGTCCGCGACGCCCGCGACGGAGCGGGCGGCCAGCGGGGCCGGCGCGCGCACGACGACGCCGACGACCGGGAGCGCTACCAGACCGTGTACGCGGCGCCGGCCGGGAGCGTCGCAGCGCCGACGGCGGGACTTCACTTCACCCGGGAGATGCTCGCCGCCATCGAGGCCCGCGGCGTCCGTCTCGTGTCCCTCACGCTCCACGTCGGGTTCGGCACCTTTCGTCCCGTGACCGCCGAGCGGATCGACGAGCACGAGGTCGCTCCCGAGGCGTACAGCTTCTCCCCCGCCGCGGCCCGGGCCCTGAACGAGACGCGCGCGGCGGGCGGGCGCGTGTTCGCCGTCGGCACGACCTCCTGCCGCGTGCTGGAGACGGTCGCGGCGGGCGCCGCTGCCGGGGCCGGCACCTCGGCGGGCGGCCCATTCGAGCCGGGACGGGGGTGGACGAACCTCTTCATCCGTCCCCCGTACACCTTCCGCGCCGTGGACGCCCTCGTGACGAACTTCCACCTTCCGCGCTCCAGCCTGCTCATGCTCGTGGCGGCGTTCGCGGGCCGGGAACTCACGCTCGAGGCCTACGCGCACGCGATCCGCGAGCGATACCGCTTCTACTCCTACGGCGACGCGATGGTCATCACATGAGGACGATCCCATGAGGACGATCCCATGAGGACGATCCCATGACCGGGCCCGCCGACGCGGGGTTGGCCGACGCCGGGCGCTTCCGCGTCGAGGGGACGAGCGGGCGGGCGCGCGCCGCGACGCTCCGCCTGGCGCGCGGCACGGTCCACACCCCGTGCTTCATGCCGGTCGGGACGCTGGGGACGGTGAAATCGCTCACCCCCGGCGAACTGCGCGCGGCCGGGGTCGAAGTCCTGCTGGGCAACGCCTACCACCTCTACCTGAGGCCGGGCACGCGCGTGCTCGAGGAACTCGGCGGACTGCACCGGTTCATGGGATGGGACGGTCCCATCCTCACCGATTCGGGCGGATACCAAGTCTTCTCGCTCGCCCGCATCAACCGGATCGACGACGAGGGCGTCACCTTCCGCAGCCATCTGGACGGGAGCCTGCACCGGCTCACGCCGGAGTTGTCGATGGAGATCCAGGCCGCGATCGGCTCCGACATCCGCATGGCCTTCGACGAATGTCCCCCCGGCGAGGCCTCGCGCGAGGTGGCGCGGACCGCGGTCGAGCGCACGCTCGCCTGGCTCGAGCGCTGCCGGGTGCGTCACGAAACGCTGCAGGAGGAGGATCCCGACAGGCGCGGGCTCCTCTTTCCCATCGTTCAGGGCGCTGCCTGGGATGACCTTCGCATCGAATCCCTGGAAGGCACGCTGGCCCGGGGAGAGTGGCCCGGCTTCGCGATCGGCGGACTCTCCGTGGGCGAGGAGAAGGAGGTGACGCACCGCGTGCTGGACACCCTCGAACCCGCGCTCCCCGCCGGCCGCCCGCGCTACCTCATGGGCGTCGGCTATCCGGACGACGTCATCGAGGCGGTACGGCGCGGCGTGGACATGTTCGACTGCGTGGCGCCGACCCGGAACGGACGCAACGGCACCGCCTTCACGGCCGAGGGCCGGCTCAACATCAAGGGCGCGCGCTTCGCGTCCGATCCCGCGCCGCTGGATGAGACGTGCGACTGCCCCTGCTGCTCCGGCTACAGCCGCGCCTACCTGCGGCACCTCTTCGTGAGCAACGAACTCCTCGGCCTGCGGCTGCTTTCGCTGCACAACGTGCGCTTCCTGATCCGATTGACTTCACACGCGCGCGCGGCGATCCTCCGGGGCGAATACGACCGCTGGGCCGACGACTGGCTCGACACCTACCGGCGCGGTTCTCCGCGCCCCGCGACCGAACACGAAGGTGAGGACGGATCATGCTGATGCTGAACCTCATGGGCGCCCCGGAGGGGGGGACGGCGAATCCGGCCGCCACCATGATGATGATGTTCGGGTTCATCGCCATCTTCTACTTCATCTTCTTCCGTCCGCAGCGGAAGCAGCAGAAGGAGCACCAGGAGCTGGTCAGGAACCTGAAGCGGGGGGACAAGGTTTCGACGATCGGCGGCATCGTGGGCGAGATCGTCCACCTCTCGAACGACATCGTCACGATCAAGAGCGGCGAGACGCGGGTCGAGGTCGAGCGCTCCAAGATCGGAAAAGTCAACTAGCGGCCTCTGGTCCGGCCGCCTCCGTCCCGCCGGCTCCGGTAGCTCGGCCGAGTCTTCGTGATCCTCGACATCCGCATCTTCGGCGACCCTGTTCTGCGGGAGAAGTGCGCCCCGGTGACGGAGATCGACGACGAGATCCGCCGGCTCGCCGCCGACATGCAGGAGACGATGTACGACGCGGACGGCATCGGTCTGGCGGCGCCGCAGGTGGGGGTGCCGATCCGGCTCTTCGTGTACGATGTGCGCGAGCGGGGGATCTCGCCCGGCGTCCTCGTGAACCCCGAAATCGTCGAGGAGAAGGGCGCCGTGAAGGAGGAGGAGGGGTGTCTGAGCATCCCCGGACTGTCGGAGACCGTCGAGCGCAGCGAGTCCATCGTCGCCCGCGGTCTCGACCTGGATGGAGAGCCGGTGGAGATCCGCGCCGAGGGCATTCTGAGCCGCTGCATCCAGCACGAGAAGGACCACCTGGACGGGATCCTCTTCCTCGACCGCGTGAGTCCGCTCAAGCGCAAGATCCTGCTCGCGAAGTGGCGGAAACAGGAGCAGGACTGAAACGGCCGCGGGCGGCGTGAGGGTCCTGTTCTGGGGCACGCCGGAGTTCGGCCTCCCCTCGCTGGAGGCGATGCGGGCGGCCGGGCACGAGATCGCGGGCGTGGTGACGAACCCCGACCGCCCCGCCGGCCGCGGGCGGGGTCGCGGCCGTGGGCGGCGACTGCGGGCGAGTCCGGTGAAGGCGTGGGCGCTGGAAGCCGGCGTGCCCGTGCTCCAGCCCGCGCGTCCAGGCGAGGAGGATTTTCTCACCGCGGCCCGCCGCCTGCGCCCCGACATCTCCGTCGTCGCGGCGTACGGCCGGCTCCTCCCGCGCGCGGCGCTGGATCTGCCGCCGCTCGGGTCGCTGAACGTGCACGCGTCGCTTCTCCCCGAACTGCGCGGCGCGGCTCCGATCAACTGGGCCATCATCCGGGGGCACCGCGAGTCCGGGATCAGCATCCAGCGCATGGTCGTGGAGCTCGACGCCGGCCCCGTACTCGGGCAGACCCGCATCCCCATCTCCGCGACGATGACGGCCGGGGCACTGTACGAGGAGGCCGCGGAGGCGGGGGGCGCGCGGCTCGTCGCAGTGCTCGACGACCTGGCCTCCGGGCGGGCGGTCGAGACGCCGCAGGACGACGCGCGCGCCACGTGGGCGCCGAAGCTCGACCGCGAGGCGGCGCGCATCGACTGGTCGCGTCCCGCCCCCGAAGTCGCGAACTGGCTGCGCGGCTGCGACCCGTGGCCCGCCGCATGGACGTCGCTCGCCGCGCCCGCCGGCCTCGCCGGGACAAGGGTGCAGTGTTTCGAGCCTGGCGCTGGCGAGTCTGGCGCCGGCGATCCCGGCGCGGGCGTCGACCTGCCGGGCAGCGTCGTCGAGGCCGATCCCGTGCGGGGACTGCGCGTCGCGACGGGGTCGGGCGCGATCGCCATCGGCGCCGTGAAACCCGCCGGCCGCCGCCGCATGAGCGCGTCCGAGTGGGTGCGGGGGCTCCCTGATGCGAAGGAGGTCCGCTTCGACTGAGCCACGGCTTCCGCGGCTGCACGTCCTCGTCTCCGGGCGGGAACTGGAGGGCGCCGGCGAGGGCGGCGCCTCCGGTGGCCGGGGCGCCTCCGGTGGTCCGGGCGGGCTGACGGCGGTCGCGCGCGTGCTGGAGGCCGCGGCCCCCGTCGCGGTCCACCTGAGGGCCCGGATCAGCGCCCGGCGGCTGTTCGACATCGCGGCCGAACTCGCCCCCGTCGCGGCCGCCGCCGGGAGTTGGCTCGTCGTGAACGGGCGGCCCGACGTGGCGCTGGCGGCGGGTGCGCGGGCCGTACAACTTGGGCGCACCGCGCTCGGGGTGGCGGAGACGCGCCGGATCGTCGAGGCCTGCGCGGGGAGGCTCGCGGTCGGGGCATCGGTGCACGGCGCGGAGGACGCGTTGAAGGCGGCCCGGGCGGGGGCCGACTACCTCGTGCTCGGCACGATCTACGCGACGCCATCCCACCCGGGGATCGAGGGAAGCGGTCCCGCCGCCGTGTCCGCGGCTCGCCGCCGGCTGTCGGCCCTGCGTCTGGCCGCTCACCGGCTGCCCGCCAACCGGCTGTCCGCTCGCCGTCCGCCCCCGATTCTCGCCATCGGAGGCGTGCGCGCGGATCGGATCGGGGAGGTGACGGGGGCCGGAGCGTACGGCATCGTGGTGGGGCGGGCCGTGTGGTCCGCGCCCGACCCGGCGCGAGCGGCTCTCGACCTCGCGCAAAGACTCGAAGCGGAGAGTTGATGGAGATACAGATACAGGTGAACGGACGGGAGCGAGACGTTCCCGCGGGAACGTCAGTCGCGACTCTGCTCCAGGATTTGGGACTCGACGGCCGCACCCTCGTCGTCGAACTCAACCGGGAGATCATCCGGCGTCCCGAGATCGAGAGCGTGCGCCTCGAGGCGGGCGACCGCGTCGAACTCGTCCATTTCGTGGGAGGCGGCTGAGATGGCGTCGGGCGAGAAGGCGCCGCTGGAGATCGCCGGCCGGAAGTTCGGATCGCGGCTCATCGTGGGGACGGGAAAATACCCCAGTCCCGAGATCATGCTGGAGGCGATCCGGGCCTCCGGCGCCGACATGGTCACCGTCGCCGTGCGCCGGGTCGATATCGAGAACCCGGACCGGGACGACATCCTCCGCACGCTGAGCCCGGACGAGTTCAGCCTCCTGCCGAACACGGCCGCCTGCTACAGCGCCGAGGAAGCGATCCGCGCCGCGCGCCTGGGGCGGGCCGCGGGCATGAGCGACTGGGTGAAGCTCGAGGTCATCGGCGACCCCGACACCCTCCTCCCGCACACCGAGGAGTTGATCGAAGCCACGCGCGTCCTCGTCGCCGAGGGCTTCGTCGTCCTCCCGTACACGAACGACGACCTCATCACGGCGCTGCGGCTCGAGGAGGCCGGCGCCGCCGCGGTGATGCCGCTCGCCTCGCCGATCGGGAGCGGTCTCGGACTCCTCAACCCGCTCAACATCCGCATCATCAAGTCCCGACTCTCCGTCCCCATCATCGTCGACGCCGGCGTGGGCACGGCGTCCGACGCGTGCGCGACGATGGAGCAGGGCGTGGACGGGATCCTCATGAACACGGCGATCGCCGCGGCGGAGGATCCGGTGGAGATGGCGGGCGCCATGCGGCTGGCCGTGGAGGCTGGCCGGCGCGCCTACCTCGCCGGCCGCATGCCCCGGCGCGAATGGGCGGTGCCTTCGAGCCCGCTCGAAGGCGTGCCCCCGCCGGATTGAAGCGGGGAGATCCAGCCTTGAATCCCCGCGCGGCGGCCCACCGGATACTGGGCGAGGTGCGGCGCGGGACGCTCTCCGACCGCGCGGCGTCGCGGGTCCTTCCGGCGGTGGATGCGGCCGACCGGGGACTCGCGCTGGACATCGCCTTCGGCTGCCTGCGGCTGCGCGCCCGCCTCGATGCCCGGATCCGGGCCTTCGCCGACCGCCCGCTGTCGCGAATGGACGGGGCCGTGCGCGACTGGCTCCGCATCGGCGTGTACCAGCTGACCGAGTTGAGGACGCCGGACCACGCGGCGGTGGGAGAGACCGTCGCCGCCGCGCGCGCCGCGCTGGGGCGGGGACGCGCGGGTTACGTGAACGCCGTCCTCCGCGCGCTGGCGAGGAGCCGAGGCAACGACTCCGGCGCGGCCGCCGATCCCTTTCCCGATCCCTTTCCCGATCCCTTTCCCGATCCCTTCCCCGATCCGGACGCGGATCCGGTGGGGTATCTGTGCTCTTGGGGTTCGCACCCGGAGTGGCTCGTGCGAAGGTGGCTGGCGCGCTGGTCGCTGCCGGATGTGCGGCGGCTCGTCGAACGACAGAACCGGCCGCCGGACGTCGTCGTCCGCATGCTGAGCGGGGAGGATCCGGCGCCGCCCGACGGCGTCGAACTCACGCCCATCCCTGGCTGGCCGCGCTCCTTCAGGCTCGACAAGGGACTGCCGGCGACGGCGCTCTCCGGCCTCTCGGCCGTGGTTCAGGACCCTGCGGCCTCCGCCGTGGTAGATTACGTCGGCGGCCGGCTCGCGGAGCCGGTGCTCGACGTGTGCGCGGCCCCGGGCACCAAGACCCTGGGGCTCGCCGCGGGGTACGGGGTTCCGGTCGTGGCGCTCGACGTCTCGCACCGCCGGCTGGCCCGCCTCGGCGCGCCGGCCGCCCGGCTCGGGTTGCCGGTGAGCGCCGTCGTCGCCGACGCGCGGCGGCTTCCGGTCGCCGAGGCCGGGACCGTGCTGGCCGACGTGCCGTGCACGGGCACCGGCGTACTCGGGCGGCGGGCCGACGCCCGCTGGCGGCTCGAACAGCGCGCCCTCGACGACCTCGTCGCGCTGCAGCGCGAGATCGTGGACGCCTGCGCCGCGGCCGTGAGGCCGGGCGGGCTGCTCGTGTACAGCACGTGTTCGCTCGAACGTGAGGAGAACGAAGAACAGGTGGACGCCTTTCTGGACCGCAGACCCGACTACAGGCGCGAGCCGCCCCCCGCGGCCCCGGCCGGCGCCGTCGGCGATGGCGTGACCCCCCGCAGCGACTGCGTAACGTCCCGCGGCGACCTCTTCGTGCGCCCGTGGCTCACCGGCACGGACGGCGCCTACGCGGCGCGGTTGCGGCGGATCGGATGAGGGTCCCGTGAGACTGCTGCGCCTGGTCCTCCTCTTCGCCGCCATGTTCGGCATCGGCTACCTGTTCGCCGCGATCCGGCTCTTCCCGGCCGCGGAGGACCCGACCGACGTCGATCTCACCGTCGTCCCGGACCTCACGGGCGTCTCGCTGGCCGAGGCCGGCGCACGCCTCTCCGCGCTGGGTCTCGTCTCCACCGATCAGGGCAGTCTCCATCACAGCGAGGTCCCCGCCGGCGCCGTCATCGCCCAGCGCCCTCTCCCCGGCCAGTTGGCCGAAGCCGGCGACACGATCGTCGTCACGACGAGCGCCGGCGTCGAAACGCGCCGCGTGCCCGATCTGGCGGGACTGGCGAGCAGCGAGGCCGCGACCCTCCTCACCCGGCTCGGCTTCGAGATCGAGATCGAGGAAACCGACGAGAGCGCGATCGCCGGCGCGATCCGCACCGATCCCGTCGCGGGGACGAGTCTCACGCTCCCCGCCCGCGTCCGGCTCTTCGTCAGCCTGGGGAAACCGATCGTCTCCGTCCCCGATCTCCAGGGGCGCCACGTGGATGACCTCGAGCTTCTTCTCGAGGAGGTCGAGCTCCGGCTGGGCGCCGTCCGATATCAGGTCGAGGCCCCCGAGGTACAGGGGCGCGTCATCTTCCAGAGTCCGGCGCCCGGCTCCGCTCTGCGCGGAGAGGGATTCGTCTCGGTGATCGTGGCCGGGACGCCGCCCGATCCGGCCACCGCCGACCTCACGCGGGAAGCCGTCCGCGACACGCTGCCCGCGACACCCGACAGTCTCGGTGTAACGCCCGACAGTCTCGGTGCGACACCGAGCTTTTCCTCGGACTGCTAGATGGACTGCTAGATGGACTTCAAGAGCGCGTTCACGAAGAACTGGCCCTACAAGGTCGCGGCGGTCGTGCTGTCGGTGCTCCTCTGGCTCAGCGTGTCGGCTGACGCCGAGGTCGCCGAGCAGCCGGTGTCGACGCTGCTCGAGATCCAGGTGAGCGACTCCGCGTGGAGTCTGCGCGAAGTACGGCCCGCCGAGATCACGACCACCTTCCGCGGCGGCCGGAACCAGGTGTTCGCCGCGCTCTCCGCGGAACCCGTGATCCGCAAGGTCATCGACCAGGTCGAGGACACCGTGGTCCAGGTTCCGCTCTCCACGTCGGAGGTCATCTACAACCGCCAACTCGGGGTCGCTCCCGTGGGCGTCTCTCCGGAAGTCGTCAACGTGTATCTCGAGGAACGGGTGCGGAAGCGGGTCGCGGTCGCCGGCCGCACGGACGCGAGGGCGGCGCCGGGCGTGCTCGTCGTCGGCATGCAGGTCGCCCCCGACAGCGTGTGGCTTCAGGGACCCGCGTCCTTCGTCAACGAGATCTCCGAGGTGACGACGGCCACGCTCGTGGTGGGCGCGGTCTCCGCGCGCGTGACGCGGCAACTCGAGATCGCCCTGCCGCCCGATCTGGCGGGACTCTCGGTCGAACCCTCCACCGTGATCGCCACGGTCGAAGTCGACTCGCTCCGGACGCGCCTGTTCACGAGCGAGGTCATCGCCACGGGCCCCCGGGCCCTCATGGCCGCGCTGGATCCGCCCACGGTCACCGTGGTCGTCACCGGGCCTGCGGGCATCGTGGACGGACTCGATCCCGCGGACGTGCGCGTGACGGTCGAGATCCCCAACTCGTTCGAGGCATCGGCCTCCTACCCCGTCGACGCGGCCTTGCCCGACGACGTGGCCGGCACGGTGACGATCGACCTCGTGCCTGAGCGCGTGAGCGCGGGCATCGCCTCCGATCCGCCGGACCCATAGACACCTTGGACGGGCCGGTTCTCGGAATCGAGACCTCGTGCGACGAGACCTCGGCCGCGGTCGTGGACGAGAGCGGGATCCGGGGCCTCGCGATCGCCTCGCAGGATGCGCACGCCGCCTTCGGGGGCGTCGTGCCGGAGATCGCCGCGCGCGAGCACATCCGCTCGCTGGACGCGATGGTGCGGCACGCGATGCGCGAGGCGGAGGTCGACCACGCGGACATCGCCGGCGTGGGCGTGACGGCGGGTCCCGGGCTCGTCGGCGCCCTGCTCGCGGGCGTGAACTGGGCCAAGGCCTACGCCTTCGCGCGCGGCCTTCCGCTGCTCGGCGTCCATCACATGGAGGGACACCTGTTCGGCACCGCGCTCGAGCACGAGGGCGCGCAGCCCCCCTTCATCGGTCTCCTCGTGTCCGGCGGGCACACGCTCCTGCTCGAAGCGCACGCCTGGGGGCGCTATCGCCTCCTGGGCCAGACGCGGGACGACGCGGCGGGCGAGGCGTTCGACAAGGTCGCGCGCCGGCTGGGGCTGCCGTATCCCGGCGGGCCCCAGATCCAGCGCGCGGCAGAGAGAGGCGCGCCGGACCGTTTCCGGCTCCCGCGGCCGATGCTGAGCCGGCGCGATCTGCCCGGCGACCCCGCGTACTACGACATGTCGTTCTCGGGCCTGAAGACGGCCGTGGCCCGCCTGGCCGCGGAACTGGAGGAGCAGGGCGCCCTGGCGGGGGCCGTCGACGACCTCGCGGCGGAATTTCAGGAGGCCGTAGTCGACGTCCTCGCCGAGAAGACGCGGCGCGCGGTGGAACAGACGGGCTGCCGGCGGGTCGTGCTCGGTGGGGGAGTGGCGCGGAACTCCCGTCTTCGTGAAGGTTTAGCCGAGCGTCTGGGCTCGTCCGGGGAGTTGTACGCGCCCTCGCCACGCCTCGCGACGGACAACGCGGCGATGATCGCCGCGGCCGCGCGGTTTCGCCTGGCGAGAGGGGAGCGCAGCCCGTGGTCGCTCAATGCCGAAGCGGCGCTTGCGTTTCCCGGTCTCGCATAGGGCGGCCGGCGCGGGAGCCGGGACAGCCAACAGAGGAGCGTGCCAGACGTGTATCCCGAACTCTTCACCCTGACGCTGCCGGTTCTCGGCGAGTTTACCATCACCTCGTTCGGACTCATGATGGCGCTCGCCTTCCTCGGCGGGTACATGCTCCTGCGCGCGGAGACGGCGCGTCTCGGCGCCGGACGCGAGCTCGCGGCGGACATGCTGCTGGGCGCGCTGATCGGCGGCATCGTCGGGGCCAAGATCTACTACGTGCTCCTCTATTGGGACCGGACCGCGGTCGATCCGCTGGGGATGATCTTCTCCCGCAGCGGCCTCGTCTGGTACGGCGGTTTCATCGGCGGTTTTCTCGGCGTCATGTGGGTGCTGTACCGGCGCCCCGTCGCGCCCGGGCTCGGGGTGGACGCGATCTCGCCCTCCCTCGCGCTCGCCTACGGCATCGGCCGCATCGGCTGCCTCCTCGTCGGCGACGACTACGGGCGCCCGACGGATTCGTTCGTCGGCATCGCCTTCCCCAACGGCCTTCCGCCCTCGACCGCCGGCAACCTGCGGCGCTTCGGGGCGGAGGTGGACCCCGCGATTCCCGACGCCCAGGTCCTCGCCGTGCACCCGACGCAGATTTACGAGACCGGGCTCTCGCTCATCATCTTCTTCCTCCTGTGGCGGCTGCGGCGGCATCCGCACGTGCAGGGGTGGCTGTTCGGCATGTGGCTGGCGATGGCCGCGGCCGAGCGCTTCGTCGTCGAGTTCTTCCGGGCCAAGGACGACCGCTTCTTCGGAAGCTTCACGCTCGCCCAGGTGATCTCGGTCCTGATGTTCGCGGCGGGCATCGCGGTCGTCCTCAGGCTGCGCCGCCGGGCCGGAGAGGCGGCGGTGTGAAACGCGCGGCTCTGGCCGGGCTGGCGCTGGCCGTCACCCTCGCAGGGCCGCCTCCGTCTCCACTCCTGGGGCAGGTACCCGCCGGCGGGGCGGGACCGCAGCGGGCCGAGGTGAATTCGCTCCGTTTCAGCGGCAACGAGACGCTCTCCGACGGACAGTTGCGCGCGGTCATCCTTACCCGCAGCACCGAATGCGCGAGCCTCCTGCTGTCGCCCTTCTGCCTGCTGACGAACTGGGGATTCGCGCACCGCCGCGCCTTCCTCGACTCGCTCGATGTGGCCGAGGACGCCATCCGGCTGCGCCTCTACTACAACTCGCGCGGCTACTTCGAGGCGGACGTCCACCACATCATCCGCTCGAACGGCGTCGACGCCAGCGTCTCGTTCGTCATCGAAGAAGGTCCGGCGACCCTCATCGACGCGTTCTCCATCGACGGACTGCCGGAGGCGCTCGGCGCGGAGGAGGCCTCGGCCCTCGTCGATCTCGATGTCGGCGATCCCTTCGATCGCATCCGGCTCCAGGCCGGCGTGGACAGTCTCATCGGTTCGCTGCGCCGGCAGGGTTACGTCCAGGCGATGGCCCTGTCCGACTTCAACCGCGAGCTGGGCGGGACCGCGCAGGTGGCGCTCGATGTCCGCCCCGGCCCCCGCTATCGCCTCAGAGAGGTCAGGATCGAGGGCGGCGAGGCGGTCGGTGAGGACGTGATTCGCGCCCTCCTCCCCCTGCGCGGGGGCGATTACTACAACCAGGAGGCCGAACAGGAAGGACAGCGGAACCTGTTCGGCCTCGACGCCATTCGCTTCGCCTCGATCCGCCGGGAAGAACCTCCGCCCGAGGCCGCCGCCCCGGATTCGACCGTCGACCTCGTCGTCCAGGTCACGCCGGCCTCGCCGCGGGCCGCCCGCTTCGGCGTCGGATGGAGTACCGACCAGTGTCTCCAGACCGAGGCGCGGCTCACGCACCGCAACCTCTTCGGCGGGGCGCGGCGCCTGGAGATCACCGGCCAGCTCAAGAACATCTTCGCCGACCAGCTGGACGGCCGCTTCCCCTGCTCCCAGGTCGGCACCGACGCGGACTTCCGGACGCTGAACTATCTGCTCCAGACCGAACTGCTCCTCCCCGTCGCCTTCTCGGCCGAGAACAGCTTCAGCGCCCGGGTCTTCCTCGAGCGGGAGACGATTCCCGACGTCTTCATTCAGGAGGGGCTCGGTGCGGAACTCGGTCTCACCCGCCGGCTCGGGCCCGGGATGTCCGCCTCGCTCTCATACTCGCCCAACTACACCGGCTTCGGCGAGCAGTCCGCCGACGTCTTCTTCTGCATCAACTTCGGCTTCTGCGAACCCGAGGACATCGTCACCGTGACGCGTTCGCGCTGGCTGGCGCCCGTCACCCTCGGCTGGTTCTACAACCGGACGGATGACCCGCTCCGGCCCACGCGCGGCTACTACCTGACCGCGGAAGGCGAAGTCGCGCACGAGTCGACGGGCTCGCAATACCGCTACGCGCGCATCGTGGCCCAGGCCGCGCTCTTCCGCGAACTGGAGCCCGGCCTCGTCCTGGCCGCGCGCGGTCGCGCCGGGATGGTCCGCTTTCCCGGCACCCGTATCTTCACTCCCGGCGCGCCCCGGACCGACCGGCTCGTCCACCCATCGCGGCGCTTCTTCGTCGGCGGCTCGCAGAGCGTTCGCGGCGTCGGCCAGAACCTCCTCGGACCCCGCGTGATCGTGGCCGACCAGGTGGAGGACTGCCCGGCGGGCGACTTCGTGGATTGCGTCCAGCGGCTCGCGAGGGAGAACCCCGGCGCCTTCGACGAACGGCCCCGCGGCGGCGACGCCCACCTTGAACTGAGCTTCGAGTTGCGCCGGTACCTCAGCGAGCAGTGGGGTCTCGTCTTCTTCGCGGACGCGGGAAGCGTCTCGCAGACGCTCACGGAGCTGCGGAAAATCCAGTGGACGCCCGGCCTGGGGCTCCGGTACACGAGCCCGATCGGTTCCATCCGGCTCGACATAGGGTACAATACGACATTCGCGACCGAGTTACCGGCAATTGTATCGATGGAGGACGGAACCTTGGTCCAGATGCCGCAGCCCGTGTTGTTCGACCCGTTCCGGTTCGATGATCCGCATCCCCTCCTCGAACTGTTGCGCCGCCTGCAGATCCACGTGTCCATCGGAGAAGCGTTCTGAGTCCCGGCGAGCGCCCCCCCGCGTCGACCCCCGCGCCGGACTCCGCCTCCGGGTCCGAGGGGACGCCCCCCCCGCCGCCCCCGCGTCGGCGCCGGATCGCGCTGCCGCTGGCCGTCATCGCCGGCCTGCTCGTGCTGACGGTCTTCATCGTGATGACGCAGACCGCCAGGGGTCGGGACGCCGCGCTCTCCCTGCTCGAGAGCGCCCTTGCCGGGAGCGTGAACGGGGAGGTGCGCTTCGGTCACGCCATCTCGGGCAACCTCCTCAACGACCTCACCGTCTCCCGCTTCGAGATCATCGACGCGGACGAGGGACTCTTCCTGGCCCTCGACACGGTCACGATCGAATACGACCCACTGGCGCTTCTGCGGCAGCGACTCGACGTGCGGCGGCTCCACGCCCGCGGCCTGGAGCTGCGTCTCCGGCAGTACCCGGACGGCCGCTGGAACTACGAACGGGTCTTCGACGCGCCCCCGCAGCCGGAGTCGCCCGCCGAGCCCGCGACGCCCGCGCCGTCCATGCCGGCGGTCGGGTCGGTGGCCATGGCGGCGGCCTCGCTCTTCCCGGCGGCCACCTCCCTCGCCACGACCCGGGGCCCGGGTCAGGACCCGGATCAGGATTCCGACCAGGGGACGGAGCAGAGCGCCGAAACCGGGGCGGCGGCGACCGGGGCGGCGGACGACGCTCTCGGCATCCTGCTGCGCGAGGCGACGGTCGCCTCCGGCCGCATCGAGATCCGTACGCCCTGGACCGAGACGCGCACGGGAGCCGACAAGGCGGAGGCGCTGCGCGAGGCGCGGGCGGGGGAATCGCCGTGGGCCCTGCGCGAGACGCCGGACGGCGAGTTCGAGCGCGTGCTGGAGCTGACGAACCTCCGCGGCCGCTTCCCCATCGCGCGCGTGACGGATCCCGAAGCCCCCTTCATGCTCGAGGTCGAGGACGCGGTCGCCACGCTGCACGCCGTTCGCCAGCCGCTGGAACTCTCGAGCCTCAGCATGCGCATGACGCTCGGGGACACGGCCCGCTTCACGATCGAGAGATTCGAGACGGACCAGTCGATGGTCAGCGGCGAAGGGTGGATGGCTTCGAACGGCCGGGACTTCGAGTTCGGGCTCGAAGGCGACCCACTCGACGTCCGGGACCTCCGCTGGCTGCCGATCGACCTGCCCGAGACCGGCGGCGGCCCCATGTCCATCGACCTCACCGCCCGCGGCGGCAACACGGTCGTGGACATCACGAACGGCGACTTCCGGACGGGCGATACGCGCATGACCGGAGGGTTCGTCCTCGCCCTCGAGCAGCGCCCACGGTTCCGCCAGCTCAATGTCACGCTGGCGCCCTTCGATCTCGAGCACCTCGAGCCACTGCTCGGACGCGACTCCCTGGCGGCGGACGCAGTGCCGGACACGGTGCCGGACACGGTGCCGGACACGGTGCCGGACACGGTGCCGGAGACGATACGGGGGACGATGCGGGGTACGCTGCGCGGCTCGGGCTATGTCGATGACCTCACGGTTGTCGCCGATCTTACCCTGCACGATCCCGACCCGGGCACGCCTCCGTCCCACCTGCAGGCGCGGGGCGGCGTCGGCGTGGGCGAGGAGTTCCTCAGCCTCCGCCGTCTCGGGGTGGAAGTCGACGCCTTCGAGCCTCGCTGGACCCGTCTCATCGGGCTGGACTTCGGGGTCGGCGGCCGCGTCGACGGGCGCTTCTACGGGACGCTCACGCTCGATCGAGAACAGGACACCGGCGTGACTTTCGACGGCGCCGTCGAGCATCTGACCCCGGCCGGCGACCTCTCACGCTTCTCGGGATCCGGCTTCCTGAACCTCGCCCAATCGCAGATCGATGCGGCGATCGACGTGGACCCGCTGGCGCTCACGCTGTTGCGTCCGTGGGCGCCGGGCATCGATCTGGCCGGCACCGTCACCGGGCCCGTCCGGGTGCGGGGGAGTCTCGATGCGGTGGAGCTCGACGCGGAACTGGAATCGGAGCGCGGCCGGCTCACCCTGAACGGGGACTTCGATCTCGCTTCGGAGACGCTGCGCTATGACACGGAGATCGAGGGCACGGACCTTTCCCTGGATCGATGGGTCGAGGGCGCGCCGTCGTCGCGGCTCGCCGTCCGCGGGCGCGTGCGCGGAGAGGGCGTGGATCCCGCGACGCTGGAGGCTTCGTTCGATCTCGAGATCCTCCCCTCCCAGGTGGATCAGGCCGAGATCCATGACAGCCGCGTGCGTCTGCAAGTGGCCGACGGCGTGGCGACGCTCGACAGCGTGTTCCTCGCCTCCGACGTGGGGACGCTCTCGGCACGGGGCGACTTCGGGCTCACCGAGGGCCGCAGCGGGCGCATCGCCTTCGAGGCGGAGTCCCCCGATCTCTCCGACTGGGACCGCTGGGTGGTGGATGAAATCCCCGGCGGCGAGGCGGCCGAGGCGGGCGAGGCGCTGTTCGAGAGCGTCGAGGAGTTGCTGGGCCGTGCCCAACGAACCCGGCGGCCGACGGAGGGACTCGAAGGCCGGCTGGAGACGAGCGGGACAGCCGCGGGGCGCTGGGGAGACTTCACGCTCGACGCCCGCATCGAGGCCTCGGGCGCGCGGTACCGGGGCTACCGCGCCGGAGACCTCTCGGCCCGCGTCGAACTGTTCGACCCTCCCCGCATCGGCGACCTCCGCTCACAGCTCACGGCAACGGGCGTCGAACTGGGCGGGCGGAGAGTGGACTCGCTTTCCGTGCGGCTCGCCCGCTCCGAGGCCGGCGACCCCGGCACGAACGCGCTGGACGCCGAATTCTACGCGCAGCGCGACTCCAGCCTCGAGGTCTCGGGCCGGGGCGTCGTCGTCGGGGGCGAACTCTGGAGCGCCGGCCTGACCGATCTCCGCCTCCGGCTCGGCAAACTCGAGTCCACGCTCGTGACGCCCGCCAGAGTCGTCTACTCCGACTCGGCGCTGCTCATCGACGGCCTCTATCTGAACGGCCAACTCGGCCGGCTCCGCGCCGAGGGCGAAATCCCCGCCGTCGGCGAGGGCCGAATCGACGTGGAGATCTTCGGCGTACGGGTGGACCAGTTCGGCTACCTGCTCTCGGAGCAACCCATCCTCGGGGGCACGCTCGGAGGATCCGTGCGGGCGACGGGCACGCTGGCCGACCCCGTCGTGACCGCGGAATTCGACGTCATCGACCCCTCCCTCCAGCACCAGGCCTACGACGCGCTCAACGCGCGGGCCCGCTACGCCGCGCGCGCACTCGAGGGAGAGATCGACCTCATCGACGGCGGCGCGCCCCTGGGGCGGCTCAGCGGCACCGTGGCGACGGATCTCGCGGTCCTCCCCGTCGAGCGCCGCCTCCTCGACGACCCGCTCGACCTCAACCTGTCCGGCGACCGCCTCCCGCTGGCGCTCGTCGAACTGGTGCTGGGGACGTTCGAGGAAGTCAGCGGCACCGCCGAGAGCGACCTCGCGATTCGCGGCGCCCCCGGATCGTTCCGCTACGAGGGCGGCCTGCGGCTCGTGAACGGGCGGGGTTGGGTGCCGGACCTCGGCGTCTGGCTCAACGACGTCGGCGCCCGCATCGCCTTCCGGGGTTCCTCCATCGCCTTCGTGGATTCGTCCCACGTGGGGTCGGATCTGGGCGGCTCGCTGCTGGCGCGCGGTACGGTGGACATCGCCCGGATCACGAATCCGATCTTCGCCCTGGACTTCGACGCGGACGAATTCCACGGCATCGTGCGCAACGACATGGAGTTTGCCGTGAGCGGCCGGGCGCGACTCGACGGCGCCTACGCGCGGCCCTTCGTGAGCGGCGACTTCGTGCTCTCCGACGGATACCTGGAGCAGGACGAGTTTCTGCGCGGACTCGGGGTCTTCAATCCCGGCGAGTTGGGGTTCCTCGACCTCCTCGACGCCTCCGCCGCAGACGACCTGGCGCGGTTCCGGAACCCGTTCCTCGACAACCTCGTCCTGGACGCGAACGTCGATCTCGGCTCCGACCTCTCGCTGCGCTCGGCGCGGCTCGACGCCGAGGTCGTGGCGGAGGGGCTTTCCGTCTCCATGGACCGTTCCGTCGACGCGCTCTCCATCAGCGGCAGCGCCGAGATACCGCGGGGCAGATACATCTTCGACCGGGTGCCACCCTATGTCCGGCCTCTCCGGATCACCGCGGGGAGCATGCAGTTCGTGGGGGACGCCGGCTTCAATCCGCTCATCGACATCACCGCCGAATACCAGGATCGGACGGTCGATGGCGCCGTGTCCGTCGAAGTGCGGATCACCGGGACCTCGACCGAACCTGAGCTCCTCGTGACGAGCAACCCGCCCATGAGCGACACCGACCAGTACTGCCTGCTCGCCGTGGGGACGCCCTGTTACCGTTCCGCCGACCCGCAGCTGGGACAGAGGCTCGCGCAGCAGACCTTGCTGGGTCCGCTGAGTTCCGGGCTCACATCGGCTCTCGGGGGAGCGACGGGCATCACCTATTTCAATCTGACGTCGGTCGCGACCCCGCGCGGCGCCGGTGGACTCGCGGCCAGCCGAAGCGTGTTCGAGCGGACGGCGCTGGAAATCGGGTGGTACGCGAACAACGAACTCTTCATCTCCTACTGGCAGCCGCTGGGCGGCGGGCCTCCAAGGGGGACCGCCGAGTGGGCGTTCCTCCCCAGCTGGTCCATCGAAATCCAGACCGCGAGCCGCTTCGACGAGCGGCTGTTCGGCCTCACCCTGGGCACCAACCTCGCGAACGACCGCACCTACAGCCTCTTCCTCTTCCGCGAGTGGGTGTTCGGCGACAGCTCCGACAGCGACTCCGGCGACGGCTCCGACGACGACTCCGACGACGGCTCCGGCAGCGGTTCGCGGTAGCGGTCCCTACCTTTCGTCCATGTCCGCCGCACACCTCTATCCCGATTCGGAACGATTCCTCGTGCTCCTCAACCCCGGCGCGGGGGGGCGGCACGCGGAGCCCAAGACGTTGCGCCGGCGGCTGGGGGGCGCCTTCGCCGCGCGGGGAGTCCCCTTCGACATCATCGAGGCCGCGAATTCCGAGGAGGGTCTGGACGTCACCCGCCAGGCCGCCGCGCGGGGGTACCGGGCCATCGTCGCCGCGGGAGGCGACGGCACCGTGAGCGTGGCCCTGCGGGGCGTGGCCGGAACCTCCGTGCCCGTCGCGATCATCCCCTTCGGAACCGCCAATCAACTCGCCCTCAACTTCGACATTCCCACGTCGTTGGAGGACAGCGTGCGGGTCGCGGTTGAGGGAAAGGTGACCCGAATTGACCTCGCGGAAGCGAACGGAGAGACGTTCGCGCTCATGGCCGGCGCGGGTCTCGACGCGCAGGTCATGGCCGACGCCACCGCCGAACTCAAGGGACGTCTCGGCTTCGGGGCCTACATCTACAGCGGACTCAAGAACGTCATCAACCGTCCCGGCGCCGATTTCCGGATCACGGCCGACGATCAGGAAGTGCAGATCAAGGCGTCGATGGTGCTCGTCGCGAACGCGGGCCAGCTCGGGGCCGGCCCCTTCCCCGTGGAGTTCCGGATGGCGCCCGGGGCCTCGTTCCAGGACGGCCTCATCGACGTGTGCATCTACGCGCCCAGCAACCTCCCGGAGGTCGCCCGCCTCATCTGGCGCGTCACGCGGAACCAGTACTCGGGAGACGACAAGATCATCTTCTTCCAAGCCCGCAGCGTGCGGATCGAGGCCGATCCGCCGGTTGCCATAGAAATCGACGGAGACCCGCGAGGCGAGACTCCGATGGAGGCGAAGGTCTCACCGCTGGCCGCCCGCATCATCGTCCCCAGGTAGCGCCGCATCGTCCCCAGGTAGCGCGCGCTCAGGCGGCCCGGGCGTCTCCGTACTGGCCCCAGAGGACCCAGAGCGCCCAGTCCATGTCCAGCCGGTCCCCCTCCCACAGGCCGGCGCCCGTCCAGGGGTCGATCCCCTTCTGCCGGTGCCAGCCGGCGAGCCCCGCGTCCGGCGTCCCTGGCGCCTCCACGTCCTCGCGCAGCGGTGCGACAGCCGGCACCGCGGTCCCATCCGGATCCCTGAAGTGCGCCGCGCCCCGCGCGCCCCCCGCGCCCCCCGCGCCGGCGTCTCCCGGCTTCATCTCCACCTGCCAACCGCCCTCGTGCACCATCCGGTGATGGAAGCGGCAGAGAAGAATGAGATTGTCGAGGGCGGTTTCTCCCCCCTCCGCCCAGGGGATCGCGTGGTGAGCCTGCGTGTAGCGCGATCCGCAGCCCGGAAAACGGCAGCCGCCGTCCCGGACCTCGAGCGCCTTGCGCAGGCGCCAGTTCACCGTCCTGCGGCGGCGGCCGACGTCCAGCACAGAGCCGTCCAGGCCGCGCGTGACCCGCACCGCCTCGGCATCGCAGGAGAGACGCCGCGACGTTCCCGCGGGAACGTGTGAGCACTCCTCGGTGCTCACGACATCGGGGGCGCCGGCCACCGAATGGACGACGAGTTGGACGTTCGCGCCCGTGGTGTCCTCGAGCCACGCCTGCAGCGCGTCGTGGTGCCGCTGCCCCGGCGTGCGCGGCAGTCTCAGAGGTCTCGGCTCCCAGGGCGCGGCCGGTTCCCGGTCACGCCGTTCGGCCTCTCGCTCAGCCTCACGCTCGGCTTCTCGCTCGGCGGCTCGTTCCGCGCGGTACAGTTCGTCCCCCGCCGCCTCCAGCGCCTGCATGAGAAGGGCGCCCAGCTCCGGCGTCAGCCAGCCCCGCACGCGATACATGCCGTCTTCCAGCACCTGCACATTCAGGTAGCGGCGGGTCGCGACTTCCGAATGGTCATCCCACGCGTCGGCAGCCGCCTCGGCCGAACGCCACGCGCGGACGAAGCGCTCGACCTGGCTCGCCGTGTGGTGCAGGGCGAACTCGACCAGCCGCTCCTCGTTTTCGTCGGTGGCGATCCGGGTCAGGGCCCGGACCTTGGACCACGAGAGGCGCCCCTTCTCCATTTCGGCGGAAGCGAGCGGCAGAACAGCGAGGCGCCGGGCGACCCGCACCCGTTCGCGCGCCGTGCCGGTCGTCATGCCGGTGCGCCAGGAGAGCCAGTGCGCGCAGGAGACCCAGCCGCTCCAGCCCTCCGCCGCGTCGAAGCGTTGCAGCAGCGTGAGGAGCCGGTACTGGCTGGCGTCGATGTGAGCGCAGAGGTGCGCGATCTCATCGCCGAGGGGATCGATGGGCGTGCGAGCGTCCGGCGGAGTTGCGCGGCTGGGGCCGCCGTCGTGAGGTGTGTCGTCGAACATGGCGTATCTCCGAAGTCGAGAGTGATGACCGTCTCTTCGGTTATTATTCGGCCAGGTCTCAACGGCGTATCAACGAAGGCTCGCGGCGCCGCGTTCGGCGGGAGCCGAGGGCACCGCCACGCGTTCCCGCGGGAACGTCTGGAGCCCCGGCTGCCCGGTCGCCCGGCTGCCGGGTCGCCCGACTGCCGGAGGAGGGGCCTTGGGCTAGCGGGGGTAGAGCAGGTACGGGCGGCGGAGGGCCTCGAAGGCGGCGACGTCGGCCGCCCATTCCGACGTGGCTTCCTCGAGCGGGGCGCCGCGGTCGATGGCGAGCCGGAGGCGGTCGGAGCCGGCGAGACGATCGAAGTGCCGCACCCTCCACTCCCAGGCGTCGCCGGAGAGTCGGCGCGCGGCGAGCAGCGCGGCCACCGCCGTCCGCACCGGATCGTAGGTCGACCGGTCCGTTACGGTGAGACGGATCCCCCCGATCTCCTCGCCCCCGAACCTGCCGTCGCTCGGCGACTCCGGCGTGAAGGTGACCGCCCGGATCTCGACCCCCGGCAGCCCCGCCACGCCCGCCACGCCCGTCCCGCCTGCCACGCTCTGGATCTCGGCGACCCAGGCGTCGGCGTCCAGCCACGGCGCGCCCAGCACCTGAAACGCGGTCGGCGTCCCGCGGCCGACGGAGAGGTTCGTGCCCTCGAACAGACAGGTGCCGGGATAGTGGGTGGCGCTCTCCAGCGACGGCATGTTGAGCGAGGGCGCGATCCAGGGCAGGGCCGTCTCGTCGAACCAGCGCTCCGCCGACCAGCCCGCGGCCGGGACGACGTGCAACGCCACGTCCACGCCGAAGGCTCCCCGATAGAGCCGCGCGAGTTCCCCCGCCGTAAGTCCGTGCCGAACGGGCACCGGATAGAGACCGACGAAGGTCGCGAAGGCGGGATCCAGCACGGGACCCTGCGTGAGGCCTCCGATGGGATTCGGACGATCGAGGACGATCATGGGGATGCCCGCGCGCCCGGCCGCCTCCATCGCGAGCGCCATCGTCGATACATAGGTGTAGTAGCGCGCGCCGATGTCCTGGATATCGAACGCGAGCACATCCACCGAGGCCAGCATTTCCGGCGTGGGCGCCCGCGTCTCGCCGTACAGCGAGTAGATCGGCAGCCCCGTCTCCTCGTCCGTCGCGTCCTCGATCGCGGATCCCTCCGCCTCCGTGCCGCGGATCCCGTGTTCCGGGGCGAAGAGCGCCGCGAGTTCCGCCCCCGCGTAGCCGTGCAGGAGGTCGATGGAACTCGTGCCATCGCGCCCCACGCCGCTGCGGTTCGTGATCAATCCCACGCGCCGCCCGTCGATGAGATGGGAGGAGTCGGCGAGCAGAACATCGATCCCCGGACGGACGGTCGACGCCGGCGCGGTCGACAACGACGACTCCGCCGCCGCCTGCGTCTCCGCTCCCTGGTCGCCGGCTCCCCTCCCGGCCTCCGCACACCCGAGGATTGGGAGAAGCGGGAGAAGAGAAAGAAGACGTAGAAGAGGGACGAGGAAACGGGCGAGCGCATTCAGCTCGCGCCGTGTAGGTTCGGGGCAGCGAGCGCGAGACGCGGGGCGGGTGGAGGTCGGCATGGTGCGGAGACTAGAGACGTTGAGCGGCCCCCGAAAGCGGGACAGACGAAACAGGCGGACGGTCGCGACCCTCGGTCTGGCCACGCTCCTGGCCGCCGGCGCCTTCGCCTGCCTCTCCTCCTCCAGCGCCGCCGGCTCCGATCCCTCCGTTCCGGGCGCCTCCGACGCGCAGGCGTGGGTGGAGGAAACGCTCGCCGGGCTCAGCCTTCGGGAGCGGGTCGCGCAGCTCGTCATGGTGTGGATGAGCGGCGGTTACGCGCCGCGCGACAACGAGGAGTTCGCGCGCGTCGAATCCCTCGTCCGCGACGACGCGATCGGCGGCATCGTGATCTCGCTCGGGACCCCCCTCGGATACGCGGCGCGGCTCAACGAGTTGCAGTCGTCGGCCGATGTCCCGCTGCTCGTCGCCGCGGACTTCGAGTCGGGGGCGGGGTTCCGCGTCAGCGGCGTGTTCGCGCTGCCCAACATGCTCGAGATGCCCGGCGCGACCGTCCTTCCTCCGGCGATGGCGTTCGGCGCCGCGGACGATGAGGACTTCGCCTACGAGGCGGGCTGGATCACCGGCATCGAGGCGCGGGCGCTCGGCGTCCACATCACCTTCGCGCCGGTGCTCGACGTCAACAACAATCCCGCCAATCCGATCATCAACACGCGCTCCTTCGGGGAGGATCCCGAGCGCGTGGCGGCGCTGGGCGCGGCGTTCATCCGGGGCGCGCACGAGGCCGGACTCCTCGCCACCGCCAAGCACTTTCCCGGTCACGGGGACACCGGCACGGACTCCCACCTCGCGCTGCCGACGATACCCGGCGACCGCGCGCGGCTCGACAGCCTGGAACTCGTTCCCTTCCGGCGCGCGATCGAGGAGGGCGTTGATGCGGTGATGACGGCCCATGTCGCGGCCCCCGGCATCCTCGGCCCCGGGGCCCCGCCCGCGACGCTCTCCCCGTACTTCATGACGGAGATGCTGCGCGAAGACCTCGGTTTCGACGGCGTCCTCTTCACCGACGCGCTCGACATGGCCGCCATCGCCGACGACTACGGGGCGAGCGAGGCGGCGATCCGCTCGCTGGAGGCGGGGAGCGACGTGCTGCTCATGCCGCGCGAGCCGCTGCGGGCCATCGCGGCCGTCGTCGGCGCCGTCCGCTCCGGCCGGCTCTCGCCCGAGCGCATCGAGGCCTCCGCGCGGCGGGTCCTGGAGTTGAAGGCGCGCGCCGGCCTGCCCGAAGCGGCCGAGGTCGACCCCGCCGCCGTCCCCCGGCTCGTGGGAACCCGGTGGCACGAGTCCTTCGCCCGCGGGGTCGCCGCGCGCTCCATCACGCTCGTGCGCAACGACGCCGGCGCCGTGCCCCTCGACAGTCTCGAGGCGCGCTCCGTGCTTTCGGTGACCTTCGCCAGCGACAACAACCTGGCCGCGGGGCGCGCCTTCGACCGCGAACTCGGCCGCGCCCTTCGCGTCCGCCGCGCGCGGGTCGGCTTCGACACCCACCCCAGCGTCTACGATGCGCTCGTCCGCCGCGCCGGCTCCGTCGACGCCGTGATCTTCTCCGCGTACGTGCGGCCCGGTGGCGCCGAGGACTCGAACGACCTGCCGGAGGAGGTCCGCCGCTTCCTCCGCCGCCTCGACGAAGCCGGCCGGACATCCGTGCTCGTCTCGTTCGGGAGCCCCTACCTGCTGACGTCGGTGCCCGACGCGGAGACGTACCTCATCGCGTGGGGCGGCGGGGACGCCTCGCAGGAAGCCGCAGCGCTCGCGCTCCTCGGCGCGCCGGTCTCGGGCCGCCTGCCGATCTCGCTTCCGCCCCGTCACGCGCTGGGCGACGGTCTGGTCAGCGGCGGGAGCCCGGAAGCGGTGGCAGAGGCGGGGCTGGCGCCCGGCGGCGCGCAGGGTCCGCCGGTCACGGCCGGGCGTGTGCGGCTGCCGTGGGAGGAGTGGCCCGTCAACGTGGGCATGGACGGCGATTCCCTCGCCCGCGTGGACCGGATCATCGACGCGGCGATCCGGGACGGCGCGACGCCCGGCGCTGTGCTCGCCGTGGGACGGGGAGACCGCGTCGTCCGGCTGCGCGGCTACGGAAGCCTGGACTGGGCGGCTGGGGCGCCGTCAGAGGCGGCGGCCGGGGCGCCGTCAGCGGTGGGGGCGCCGGCGATCGTCGGAGCTCCCGCGACGGATTCGAGTCTGTACGATCTCGCGTCGCTCACCAAGGTCGTCGCCACGACGACGGGGGTGATGCAACTCATCGACCGCGGCGATCTCTCGCTCGACACCCGGATCGGCGAACACCTGCCGGAGTGGTCGGAGGGGTGGAAGCGCGAGGTCACCGTCCGCCACCTGCTGACGCACCGGGGGGGACTGCCGCCCTTCCGTCCCTTCTGGCGCACCCTCGAGGGGGAAGCGGCGTACCGCGAGGCGATCGATACGCTCGAACCCGACTATGCGGTGGGGGACAGCACCGTCTATTCGGACATCGGGTTCATGACGCTGGGCTTCCTGATCGAGGAAGTCACGGGACAGCCGCTGGACTACTACCTGCACGAGTCCGTGTTCCGTCCGCTGGGGATGCTGGAGACCTGGTTCAATCCGCCGCGCTCGCTGTACAGCCGCACGGCTCCGACCGAAGTGGACACCGTGTACCGGCACCGGCACGTGCTCGGGGAAGTGCACGACGAGAACGCCCACGCGCTGGGGGGCGTGGCGGGACACGCGGGACTCTTCTCCTCGGCCTGGGACCTCTCGAGGTTCGGCGCCTGGATCCTCGCCGCCGCGCGCGAAGGGCGAGATCTTCCCGTCGCCGAGCGTCCGCCGCGGGGGCCGTACACCCGTGCGTTCTCCGCGCGCCTCGGCTCGCCCTCGCCGGAGGTGGTGGCGCGGTTCACGGCACGGGCCGCTCCCGCCTCGAGCCGGGCGCTGGGCTGGGACACTCCCTCCGGGCGCTCGTCGGCGGGCGACTACTTTGGTGAAGACGCGTTCGGGCACACCGGGTTCACCGGGACGAGCTTCTGGGTGGATCCGGAGCTGGATCTCTTCGTCGTCCTGCTCACGAACCGCGTGAATCCGACGCGGGACAACCGCAGGCACATCGACCTCAGGCGGGCGGTGCACGACGCCGTCGCCACCTCGATCCGCGACCAGGCCGTGAGCCCGCGCGGCGGGACGCGGGAGCCGGAGCCCGGCCGCTGAACTCTCTCGACTTCGCGATCCTCGTCGTCTACCTGGGCGGGGTTACGGCGTGGGGGGCGTGGCTCGGGAGGGGCGCGCGCGGGGGAGAGGAGTATTTCCTCGGGCGCCGGGACCTGCCGTGGGGGGTCGTCCTCCTGTCTGTCGTGGCGACGGAGACGAGCACGCTCACCTTTCTTTCGATCCCCGGCATCGCGTACGGCGGCTCGCTCGCCTTCGTGCAGATCGCGGCCGGCTACGTGCTCGGGCGGATCGCGGTCGCCTCGTGGCTCCTGCCCGCGTACCGCGAGGGCCGGCTGCGGACGGCCTACGAGATGCTGGAGGCGCGGTTCGGGACGGAAACCCGGCGGCTCACCTCCGGCATCTTCATGGTCACGCGCCTCCTCGCGGATTCGGTGCGGCTGTTCGCGACGGCGATTCCGCTCACGCTCGTCACGGGGTGGCCGCTCATCGTCTCCGTGCTCGTGATCGGGGCCGTCACGTTCATCTATACCTACATCGGCGGCATCCGCGCGGTCGTCTGGGTGGACGCCTCGCAGATGGCGCTCTACCTGGCCGGGGGGCTCATCGCGCTCGTCGTCCTCGGCGGCGCCGTGCCCGGCGGCTGGCCCGAGATCCTCGCCCGCGCCGTGGAGGCGGGGAAGCTCACCGTCATCGACCCCTCGCTCGACTTCGGGCGACCCTACACGCTGTGGGCCGGACTGCTCGGCGGCGCCTTCCTCTCCATGGGTTCGCACGGCGCGGACCAGCTCATCGTCCAGCGCCTCCTCGCCTGCCGCGATCTCGCCGCGAGCCGCCGCGCCCTCGTCGGCAGCGGCTTCGCCGTCCTCTTCCAGTTCACCCTCTTCCTCTTCGTTGGTCTGGGTCTCTGGGCCTGGTACGACGGAGCCACCTTCCCTCGCTCCGACGAGATCTTCGCGGGCTTCATCGTCGAGGCGCTCCCGGCCGGCGTCCGCGGTCTCCTCATCGCCGGCGTGTTCGCGGCCGCCATGTCTACCCTCTCCAGTTCGATCAACGCGCTCTCATCGGCGACCGCCTACGACTTCTGGGCGGCGGCCCGCCCTCGGGTGGGCGAAGGGACGGACGAGGGGACGCACGAGCGGCGGATCCTGCGCGTGGGGAGGGTCGCGGCGGTCGTGTGGACGGTGCTGCTCGTGGCGGCGGCGATCGGGTTCATTCCGCTGAGCGAGGAGAGCACCGCGGTGGAGGTGTCGCTCGGGATCGCGTCGCTGGTCTACGGCGGGCTGCTGGGGGCGTTCGCGCTCGCCCGCTTCTCGCGCCGGGCCACGAGCGCCTCGACCCGTCTCGGGATCGTGGTCGGAATCGGATCGGTCACCGCGATATGGATCGGGGCGCGGGCCGCGGTCGCCTGGCCGTGGTTCGTCCTCATCGGCGCGGCGGTCACCGTGACGGTCGGCCTCCTCGCCGGCTCCACCGGGGATCCGGGCGTCAGGGAGCGTTCGGCCCGCTGAACCCGTGAACCACGGTCGCCAGGTCGTTGCGCAGGCCGGCGGAGCGCCGCTTGCGGTCGATCGCGTCGAACCTCGACTCCATCGCCTCCGCGGTCATCGCGGCGCTCGCCTCTTCGCGTACATCGGTAGTGGTCAACACTTTCCCTTCGTCCCCCCCCAAACTGGTGGTGTCCAACCTAATCGGGTAGGTATATGCGTGGACCCGAACCGAGGTGAGACCCATGCGCGAACGCACACCCATCCGAAGTCTACTGTCCCGGGAAGACGGACTTCGATCCCGGGGTTCGATCCGCTCAGTGCTCCTGTTGGCGCTGCTCGCCGGGGTTGCCTCGTGCGGAGGAGACGGGACCACGGACCCGCCACCACCACCTCCTCCCCCGCCGCCCGCACCGGTGGCCCCGGTGGCGGTCGGCTCGATACCCGCCCAGGCCATGACCGCGGGACAATCGGTAACCGTAGACGTGTCGCCGTTCTTCAACGATCCGGATGGAGGGGCGCTGACCTACGCCGCCGCGTCATCGGACGAGGGCGTGGTCTCCGTTTCCCTGTCCGGCAGCAACCTGACGGTAACGGCCGTGGCGGCGGGTACGGCGACGGTGACGGTGACGGCCACCGACCCGGACGGCCTGAGTGCGACGCAGAGCACCGGGATCACGGTCGAGGCGGCCAACGCGGCGCCGCAGGCGGTGGGGACGATTCCCGCGCAGACCATGACGGTAGGCCAGACCGCGACCGTGGACGTGGCGTCGTTCTTCAGCGACCCGGACGATGATGAGCTGACGTACGAGGCGGAGTCGAGCGACACGGACGCGGTGACGGTCGGCATGTCGGGCAGCAGCCTGACGGTGACGGCGGTGGCGGCGGGCGCGGCAACGGTGACGGTGACGGCGTCCGATCCTGACGGCCTGAGCGCGACGCAGAGCGCCGAGATCACGGTCGAGGCGGCGAACCAGGCGCCGACGGCGGTGGGGACGATACCCTCGCAGTCGCTGATCGTCGGCGACACGGTGACCGTGGACGTGGCGTCGTTCTTCAGCGATCCGGACGACGACGAACTGACGTACGAAGCGGAGTCGAGCAACGGGGAGGTGCTCACCGCGAGCATCGAAGGCAGCAGTCTGACGGTGATAGCGGTGGCGGCGGGTACGGCGACCGTGACGGTGACGGCGTCCGACCCGGACGGCCTGAGCGCGACGCAAAGCGCGGAAGTGGCCGTCGTGCACCCCAACCAGGCGCCCGAGCCGGTGGGGACGATTCCCGCCCAGACGATGACCGAGGGCGACACCGTGACCGTGGACGTGTCTCCCTTCTTCAGCGATCCGGAAGGGGCGGATCTGACGTACACGGCGGAATCGAGCGACGCGGCCGTCGCAGATGTCGGCATCGACGGGAGCAGCCTGGCGGTGACGGCGGTCGCGGTCGGCACGGCGACGGTGACGGTGACGGCGGCCGACCCCGAGGGCCTGACCGCGGCGCAGAGCGCGGAGGTGACGGTCGAGGCGGCCAACGCGGCGCCGCAGGCGGTGGGGGCGATTCCCGCCCAGACGATGACCGAGGGCGACGCCGTGATGGTGAACGTGACGCCCTTCTTCAGCGACCCGGACGATGATGAGCTGACGTACGAGGCGGAGTCGAGCGACGCAGCGGTCGCGGACGTCACCCTTGAGGGGAGCAGCCTGACGGTCACGGCCGCGGCGGAAGGATCCGCGACCGTGACCGTGACGGCGGCCGACCCCGGCGGCTTGACCGCGGCGCAGAGCGCGGAGGTCACCGTGGAAGCGAGGGCCGGTTTCCGGGACAACTTCGGCTCGGAAAACAGTCTGGACGATTGGGAGATCCGCAACGCCGACCCAGAGATCGATGCCGGCGTTCTCCACCTGACCAACACTACGAGTAATCTGCTCGGGATCGCAGACCGCGACGTTGCCTCCATACTGACAGACTGGACGATCCGGGTCAGGATGGGGCGAGCCGCAGACCGCGGAACGGTGCGGGTGTATTGGTACACGGACGACGACGACCTTCCCATCCTCGGGATGAGCCTGGGCCCCCAGGGAGATCACAACTACAGGTTCCTGCTGTTCGACGCAGTCCAGGGAGCCTGGTTCTTCAGCAGCACTCTCAGCGGGAACTCCGATGCGATCCGAGACGGAGCCGGTGACTTCACGGACCTCACGATTGGGCGTGACGGCGACGCACTGTTCGTAACGGCGGGCGACACGGAGGTCGGCAGATTCGTTCCGAATCGCAGATTCAGCCCCGTCCTGCAGAGAGTGAGTGGCATCTGGCTGGCCGGTGGGGGCGGCGAGGGCTCCATGCATAGCTTCGATTGGATAGATGTAACCGGTACGGAGAGCAGCGGGGACATGGCGGATGGGGCGGGAGCCCGAAGGGCAATCGAGGTTCAGAGGCGCGTACTCGCAGCCTCCGCCGGGGATCCGGTCCGGCTGGAGGATCTGCCCGGAAGCCGCGGAATCCGCAGGGGTCGCTAGCTAGCGGCGTACTCCTGCTGGCGGCGGCCGCAGCTGTATGGGCCGCCGCCTGCGGAGACGCTGACGATCCGCGCGGCCGCCGCCGGCGTCGCGACCGTCACGGTCTCCGCGATGACGAACTGGCGCGCGGCCGCCGGTCCCGCCTACGATCCCCGGCTATGAAAGATGCCAACCACCAGGCCCTCATCGTGCGGGGGGCTCGGGAGCACAACCTGCGCGACGTCAATGTCGAACTGCCGCGCGACCGGCTCATCGTCGTCACCGGGCTCTCGGGCTCCGGGAAGTCGTCGCTCGCCTTCGACACCATCTATGCGGAAGGGCAGCGCCGCTACGTCGAGTCGCTCTCGGCCTACGCCCGGCAGTTTCTCGGCGTCATGGAGAAGCCCGACGTCGATGTGATCGAGGGCCTCTCGCCCGCCATCGCCATCGAGCAGCGCACCGCGGGGGGCAACCCGCGCTCCACGGTCGGCACGGTCACCGAGATCTACGACTACCTGCGCCTCCTGTGGGCCCGCGCCGGCACGCCCCACTGTCCCTCGTGCGGCCGCCCCGTGCGCCCGCAATCGCCCTCGCAGATTGCCGAGCAGATCCTCGAGTGGCCCGCCGGCGCCCGCATCGAGGTCCGCGCTCCGCTGGTGAGAGGCCGCAAGGGGGAGTTCCGCGAGCTGTTCGAGCGCACGCTGAGCGAAGGGTTCGTGCGCGCCCGCGTGGATGGAGAATTGATCGACCTCTCCGACCCGCCGCTCCTGAACCGCCGGCAGAACCACGACATCTCGGTCGTCGTGGACCGGCTCACGGTGCGCGCCTCCGACCGCGAGCGGTTGTCGGATTCCGTGGCGACCGCCCTCCGCATGGCCGACGGCGTCGTCGAAGTCGCCCTTCACGGGCCAGGAGATGGGGCCGGAGATGGCGCCGGAGATGGCGCCGGAGATGGCGCCGGGGCCGACAACGGAGCCGAAACGCAGCATCTGTTCAGCGAGCGGTACGCGTGTCCGGGGTGCGGGCTCGGCATGCCGGAACTCGAGCCGCGGCAGTTCTCCTTCAACTCTCCCTTCGGCGCCTGCCCGGAGTGCGACGGGCTCGGCTCGCAGCGCGTGCCCAACGCGGACCTGATCGTCGGAGGGGAACAGATCTCGATCCTCGAGGGTGTCCTCCTTCCCATGGGGACGCCGAGCGGGAGCGCCCGCCGTCACCGACTGCCGCGGCTCGCGCGCAAGATGGCGTTCGACCTCAACACGCCGTGGGGAGAACTGAACGGGGACCAGCAGGAGGCGATTCTCTACGGCGACACCGACGTGGGATGGGAAGGAGCGATCGCCGCCACCCTGCGCCGCTACCACGAGACGACGAGCGAGCGCGTGCGCCTCGCGCTCGAGGAATACATGACGCTCTCCACCTGCCTCGCGTGCGAGGGCGGCCGGCTGCGCCCCGAGAGCCGGGCCGTCACGCTGGAGGGGCTCTCGCTGCCCGCGCTCACCGGGCAGTCCGTGGCCGAACTCCGTCCTCTGCTCGGCGGCTGGCTCGAGCGGGCGCGCGCGGCCGGCGGCCAGACGGCCGAGATCCGGGTTCCGATCCTCAAGGAAGTCGTCGAGCGCCTCGAGTTCCTCGACCACGTGGGGCTCGGCTACCTCACCCTGTCGCGTTCCGCCGGCACCCTCTCGGGCGGCGAGGCCCAGCGCATCCGCCTCGCGACCCAGATCGGGAGCCGCCTCGTCGGCGTCCTCTACGTGCTCGACGAACCCAGCATCGGCCTCCACCCGCGGGACAACACCAAGCTCCTGCAGACGCTCGGCGCCCTGCGCGACCTCGGGAACACCGTCCTCGTCGTCGAGCACGACGAACTCACGATCCGGCGCGCCGACCACATCGTGGACATGGGACCCGGCGCGGGCCGCCACGGCGGGGAAGTGCTCGTCTCCGGCGGCATCGACCGTCTCCTGGCCGACGAACGCTCCCTCACCGCCGCCTACCTGCGCGGCGAGCGCGAGATCCCCGTGCCCGAACGCCGCCGCCCCCCGGACCGGGGCAGTCTCATCGTGCGCGGCGCGCGCGAGCACAACCTGCGGGCCATCGACGTCGAGTTTCCGCTCGGGACCTTCATCTGCGTCACCGGCGTCTCCGGCTCGGGCAAGTCCACCCTCGTCGAGCGCATCCTGTACCGCCGGCTCGCGCGCGAGATGTACCGCTCCAAGCTCGTCGCCGGCGCGCACGACGCCATCGAGGGCATCGACCTCCTCGACAAGGTGATCGATGTCGACCAGAGCCCCATCGGCCGTACCCCGCGCTCGAACCCGGCCACCTACACCGGCCTCTTCACCCCCATCCGCGACCTGTTCGCGCGGCTGCCGGAGTCGAACATCCGCGGCTACGCGCCCGGCCGCTTCTCCTTCAACGTGAAGGGCGGGCGCTGCGAACCCTGCCGCGGCGACGGGCTCGTGAAGATCGAGATGCACTTCCTGCCCGACGTGTACGTGCCGTGCGACATCTGCCGGGGGCGGCGCTACAACCGGGAGACGCTCGAGGTCCTGTACCGCGGGCGCAGCATCGCCGACGTGCTCGCGATGAGCGTGGACGAGGCGCTCGAGTTCTTCGACGCCGTGCCCTCGGTGAAGCGCCGCCTGAGCACCCTGTCCGACGTCGGCCTCGGCTACGTCACCCTGGGCCAACCCGCCACCACGCTCTCGGGCGGGGAGGCGCAGCGCGTGAAGCTCGCCACCGAACTCGCGAAGACGAGCACCGGGCGCACCGTCTACATCCTCGACGAGCCCACGACCGGCCTCCACTTCGAGGACGTGCGCCTGCTGCTCGGCGTCCTCCACCGCCTCGCCGACCGCGGCAACACGATCATCGTCATCGAGCACCACATGGACGTCGTGAAGACGGCGGACTGGGTCATCGACATGGGCCCGGAGGGGGGCGCCGGAGGCGGTCGCATCGTCGCCGCGGGCCCCCCGGAACGCGTGGCCGAGACCCCCGGCAGCCACACCGGCGAACACCTCGTGGCGCTGCTCGAAGGCCGCCTCGCACGCCCCGCCGCGAGCTTCACCGCCCCGGAGTAACCGCCCCCCTGTTTGGGAGGCGCTGCGTCAGGCGGCCCACCCTATCCTCAGTCGGTGCCCGAAAAGGCTGAAAACAAGGCGTTTTAGACCCGATTTACCCCCCGTTTGGGAGGCGTGCGCGCCAGAGCGGAGGGGTAGTTTCACGTGGGCCTATGTGGGCTGGGGTGTGGTGCATCGAGAGCAGTCGGTCCGTTCCCACCCCGAAACTTCCTTCGAAGGAGGAGTTGAATGAAGAAGGGTACGAAGAGGCTTTTGACGGTCGGGGCGGTCCTGGCCTTCGGCGCCTGCGGCGACACCGTTGAGGTGATCACGCCGCCGGTCGAGCCGCCGGTAATTCCGCCCATCACAATTCCCCCGCCGGTTATTCCGCCGCCTCCACCGCCTCCACCGCCGCCTCCGCCCCCGCCGCCGCCTGTGAACCAGGCGCCGCAGGCGACCGGGCAGATGCCGGCGCACGAGATCGCGGTCGGCGGCACGTCCAGCCAGAACGTGGCCGGCTTCTTCAACGATCCCGATGGCGATGCGCTCACGTACGGCGCCTCGTCCTCGAACGAGGGCGTCGTGACGGTCAGCATGGACGGCACGGTGGCCACGCTGACCGGTGTAACCGACGGCCGAGCGTCCGTGACGGTGACGGCGTCCGATCCGGACGGCGCATCGGCGGCGCACGCGATCGCGGTGACGGTCGGTGACGGCGACAGCTCGAACCAGCCGCCGGTCGCGACCTCCGACATTCCCGACCACGGCGTGACGATGGGCGGGTCGGTCACGGTCGACGCGTCGAACTACTTCAGCGATCCGGACGGCGACGAGCTGACGTACACGGCTTCGTCCTCGAACGATGAGGTCGCGTCGGTGGCCGTCGACGGTTCGACCGCGACGATCACGGGTGTGGCGGTCGGTTCCGCGGTCGTGACGATGACGGCGAGCGACGGTTCTGCTTCCGCTTCGCAGGGCTTCGGCGTCACGGTGACCGAGGAGAGCACGGTCAAGGCCGCGACGGTCACGATCTTCGGCCTGCGCCAGATCACGGACCGGAACGCTTCGGTCGATCCGACGAACGTGTCCGGCGACGTCTCCGTGCTGCTCGACGTGCAGCCGAACGACGAGAACATCACGTCGATCGACCTCACGCTGGGCGAGCATGTCATCTCGTGCCGCGGCACCTCTTCCGACGGCGCGACGCCGGTCGGTCTGGCGAATGCCGGCGGCGCGGTCGAGGTCGAGTGCTTCTTCGACACCGACGCGGTCGACGGCGAGTGCGTGGGCATGCAGCTCGACCCGCAGTTCGCCAACGGCGAGCACGAACTCGGCGCGCGCATCACGGTCGCCACCGGCGACACGCGCACCGCGCTGGCCTCTCAGATGGTCACGCTGAAGAACTCCAACTACATGGTCATCGACCACAACGAGGGCCAGTCAATCGTGGTTGACGGCGTCTCGTACTACGGCGGCCCGACGACCGAAGACAACGTGAACACGTTCGACGTGTGTCCGGTTGCCTTCGACGGGACCGTGGTCGGCAGCGTCACCCTTAGGGGCCAGACCGACACGCAGGACGGTAATTCGCTGGCGCTCCGTGCCCACAGGCGGGGCAGTCTCTACGGCGAGTTCTGGGGCGATCCGATCAGGGATAGCGAGGCCCCGTTCACGTGGACGGCCCACTCGGCCTGGAACGGGAGAAATGGTCTTTCAACCAGTTTCGCGAACGACGACGGCATCGCCGACATCGCCAACGATGAGAACGGCGGGCACTCGATCATTCAGGATGGCGTGATCAGCGATCCCGATGGCCTCGACATCTCGGACAAGTTCGTGCCCGGGGACGTGGAGAACGGTCTCACCAAGATCGGGCCGATCTACTTCGACTTCAACGCTCCGACGGTGACAGCCACGTCGCAGGTCATGATCGAGGGCAGTGCCACTGACGAGGTGTTCTACTCGGGCAAGAGGGGCACGTACGATGGCCGCTCGCAGAGGATTCACGTCTCGGGTGTCGCCGAGCAGGGTTCCGGCGGTCGTTTCTCGAGCAACACCCAGGTCGTCGCGGTAGGCGACTGCTCGGTCGCGGCCAACCAGGACCCGGGCATGCGCGGCGCGGGCACGCCGTTCGTGGCGCTGGTCGAGGATGCCAACACGATCGGCGACCTTCCGGAAGAAGATCCGTACGGCGACGATCTCAGCGACGATGGCGGCGTGCAGTGCTACACCGCCGAGCTTCAGTCGCTGACGGACCCGCTGGGTAATTCGCGGGCGCTGAACAACGTCCGGATCCAATCGGCGAGCAACTTCGGTGTAGACCGCACCCGCCCGACCGTCGAGGATCTCGTGCCCGACGAAGAGTTGGTGCTGATGTCCGGCGCCACGCTTACGTTCGAAGTTGACGATCCTGACATCGAGACGGGCGAGGAGGGTAGCGGACTCAATGAGAGCAGCCCCAGTGCGTATTGGGGTCCCAGCACCACGTTCTCCCAGCGCTATTTCTCCAGCGAGCAGACCGGCGCCCCTGCCGGCGTCGTTTCCGATGTGACGGACGGTCTGGTCACGCTTCTGACGAACACCGGCGACACAGAGGCCGACAAGGATCGGCGATACGTGGTGGTGGCGGAGATTCGAGACAACGCCGTGCCGCCCAACTTCTCGAACGCCGTCTTCACCTACACCCGCGACTCCAGGCCCCCGAGCTTCTCGGTGAGCAAGAGCCAGTCCAGCATCGGTTCGACGCAGGCGCCTTCGGTGGTCGCGAGCGTCGGCGGGACGATCACCGACGGCAACGTGATCGCGAAGGCCGAGCTGAGCCTCAGGAAGCTCGCCATGGCCGGTGACGCCTGCTCCGACGGTACGGAACTCACGGAGGGCCGGACCGGTCGCGTCGTCCGCAACAAGCGGGACCTCGAGAACGACACGAACGAGATCGTGTTCGATGAGTCGTTCACGATCCGGAGGCCGGAGGGCGAGGGTGCCGGACCCGAGGACTACTGCTTCTACCTCGAAGTCGCCGATGTCGCGGTCAACAGCGATGGTCGGGGCGACGGCAACACGCCGGAAGGCGGAGGGTACGAAGTCGGTGCCTTCAGCGTGCAGTGGCCGGCCGGTCCGCCACCGCCGCCTCCGGGCCCGACGTTCGCGTTCATGACCAACGACGCCACCACGCCGGCGGCTCTCGAAGATCTGGACGTGGCCGAGGGTGCAGCGAACGACGCCGGTGCGGGTTACGTGGTCTCGCTCGCGAACGTTCCGGCGACGGCGCCGTCGGCGACGGCTCCGCTCGAGGTGACGCTCACTCCTTCGGCGGCGCTGACCCTGACTCGGACGACACTGAGCTTCACGTCAGCGACCGACACGTTCCACATTGGCGTAGGGTCGGCACACGACCTGAACATCACCTCCGAGGTGTTGTCGGTGAACCACACGGCAACCGGCTACGGCGCCGCGGCGCTGCCGGTGAACGTGACCGACGATGACTTCAGGATCTCCGTGAGTCCGTCATCGATCCGCGAGGATGCGGACCCGACGAACGTGATCGTGACGATGACGTCCGGCAGCGCGGTGGCTGCGGCGACCTTCGCCGACTTAGTTGTGACCCCGGGCACCGCGACTGGCGGCGGCACCGACTACGCCACGGCTTCTGACGGAGATGGAGTCGACTTGGTCGGAATCGCGATTGGGGCGACGTCCGGTACGGACACTCTCAGGGTGACCCCGACCGACGACGTCCTCGACGAAGCTGCGGAGATGTTCACGATCACCGCCGATGGTTCGGAGGAGCAGGGGGTTTACTACGCCCCCGCTACGGTCACGATCCTCGACGATGATCCGAACATCACGCTCTCGGCGAACGTGACCGAGGTGGATGAGGATGCCGGTGCCGTGACCGTGGAGTTCACGGCCACGTCGAGCAGCGCGGTTACCGGGATCACGGCCTTCAACATCGCTGCCCTCGACGCCGGTACGGCGGACGGAGACGACTTCACCGCCAACCCGGCTGCGGCCGCTCTGCTGATCGACGCGGGCGGGACGAGCGGGACGGCGACGGTGACGCTGACGATCACCGACGACGACGCTGACGAGTCGAACGAGACGATCGTGTTCGGAGATGCCGACGGGGCTCAATCCGGCGGTGCTGGCAAGACGTACTCGCTCTCGAGGGTGACGATCACGATCAAGGACAACGACGGTACCTAGACAATGAACGGTCGCTGACGCGACCCAAACCCGCAGCAGGGAAGGGCCCCGCGGATTCTGCGGGGCCCTTCTTTTTTTCGAGCTTTGGCCTGCTGCGGCCAGAACGTCCCACGCCATGAGAGTCATATGCCGAGACACACCTGGAGGAAGGGATCCCCGCTCGCCTCGATCGGGGTCGGAATCTTCGCCGCGGCATGCGGGGGCGGCGACACGGTCGAACCGCAGCCGGAGCCGCCAACGAACCGGGCGCCGGTCGTGGCGGTGACGATTCCCGACCGGACGCTCATCGAGGGGCAAACGGCGACGGAGAACATCGCCGGCGCGTTCAGCGATCCGGACGGCGACGCGCTCACGTACTCGGTCGTGAGTTCCAACCCGGCCGTCGCGTCCTTGACCGCGTCGGGCACGGAACTGTCGGTGACGGGGGTCGCGGCGGGGGCGGCCGCGATCACGGTGACGGCCACGGATCCCGGCGGGCTCTCCGCCTCTCAGGGCTTCGCCGTCCAGGTCGCGGCGGCCACGCCCGCCCAGCTCACGGTCACGCCGGGGACGGCCACGCTCACGGCGGTGGGCCGGACGGTGCAGTTGTCGGCCGAGGTGCTGGACCAACTCGGCCGTCCCATGTCCGGTGTGTCCGTGGTCTGGTCGAGCGGGAGTGTCGCGGTCGCGACCGTTGACGCCAACGGGCGGGTCACGGCGGCGGGGAACGGCGAGGCGACGATCACGGCGACGGCGGGGGACGCGGCCGGCACGGCCCTCATCACCGTCCGGCAGAGCGCGCACTCGGTGGCCGTGACCCCGACGTTCGATACGCTGACGGCGCTAGGGGACACGACCCGGCTCCTGGCCGTCGTGCGCGACGAAGATGGCCACGTCGTTGCGGACGCCGAGGTGAGCTGGTCCACGCGCCACACACAGGTCGTCACGGTGGACGGGGACGGCCTGGTCACGGCGGCCGGCAACGGCCGTGCGACGATCACCGTGGGGGCGGGAAGCGTCTCCGCCACTGCCCTCGTCTACGTCAGCCAGATGGCCAGTTCGGTCGACCTTTCGCCTGCGGCCGACACGCTGACGGCGCTGGGCGACACCGTGCGGCTCAGAGCCGCAGCTTCGGACGCGAACGACCACCCGGTGCCGGACGCGGTGTTCACGTGGTCCTCCAGCGGCGGGGGCGTCGTGACGGTGGACACGGAGGGCCTGGTGACGGCCGTCGGCAACGGCCGCGCGGAGGTCAGGGCAACCTCGGACGCTGCCTCGGGCAGCGCGTCCCTGGTCGTCTCGCAACGGGCGGTGGGGGTGGAGGTCTCTCCCGCGCAACACACGCTTGCGCCCACCGATACCGTGCGACTGGCCGCGACGGCGACCGACGCCAACGGGCGCGGGGTCGAGGACGCAGTGTTCAGCTGGACCTCGAGCCACACCGCGGTCGCCTCCGTGGACGACATGGGCCTCGTCGAGGCGGTGGCCGAGGGGGAGGCGACGATCACCGTGGCGTCGGGGGACGCGGAAGCCGCGGCGGAGATCACCGTCGAGTCTGCGCGGACGCCGCCGGATCTCAGCGGGACGTATACCCTCGAGAGCATCGTGGGCGTCGTGACCGGTGGCGACGAGCTGGCTCGACCGGCGGTTTCGGGCACCCTGGAACTCACCCAGAACGCGCCCTCCGGGACGTCCGCGTCCGGCCGTTACAACGTGAGCGTCGCGACGCCGGCCACGACGGTCGCGGACGCCGGCACGTACACGGTCGATGCCGATGGAAGCTGGCAGCAAGCGGGGCAGGTGTCCGGCGAGGGCTCCTATGCGGTATCGGCCGACACCCTCACCCTCACCATCGCGGATCCGCCGACGGCCGCTTCCACGACGGTGTGGGTAATGGGCCTGCCTCCGGCGCCGGGGACGTGGCGAGGGCTCGTCGTTGCGCCCGAAACCCGCTGCTCCGCCTATGACCCGGACGACTACGAACACCCGGACTCATTGGAGGAAGTCGTCATCTCGGCGATGGACGGGCGCGTGTACTCGCCGTATACCGGTGTGTACTATGAGGATACCCGCGACATCGGTGTGGATCACATCGTGGCCAAGACGGAAGCCCACGTCTCCGGCGGGTGCAAGTGGCGGGCCTCCGAACGGAAAGCGTTCGCTCGCGACCTCGCGAACCTCACGCTCGCTCCTCCGGGGCTGGACCGTACGCTGAAAGCCGGAAATGATGCGGCCGAGTGGCTGCCGGACTTCAACCGGTGCTGGTACGCGGGCGCGATCGTGGCCGTGCGCCTCAAGTACGAGCTGACGGTGGACGAGGCCGAGCGCGACGCCCTGGAGGAAGTGCTGGCGGGCTGCGACTCGACGGAGATGGTTCTTGCACCCGAGTCATGGACCGTCGAACCGACGATGGTGGGTGACGAGAGGGGATGGAAGGCGATCTCGGCCCACGAGCAGGATGTCGACGGGCTGAGCGTCGTGGGCAACCTGATCGTGTCCTGTACGTCCACATCGACGTCTGTGGACTTCGAGTTCATCGTGGGAGGAGCACGCCTGGCCGAGAGCTGGGAGAACTACGAGACCGGGCGCCTGTTCTACACGTCGAGGGTCGTGGTGGCGTGGGCAATACCCGCGACACCCCCCGTGGAAGGAATCACGGTCCACCAGAATCCGCGCCGCGCCACCTGGGCCCCTCGGATCAGCGGGCCGCAGCGCGACAACTTCCTCGCTGCATTGACCACAAACAGACAGCGCCTCTGGGTCATATGGCCGCTTCCCGACGGCAACGCGACCATCGTCTACGAGGGCGGTACGGACGCCGCAGAGAAGATCGGCGACGCCCTCCAACGGTGTGCGTTGATCCTCCCTTGACAGGCGCTGCGATCCTGTAATGCGGTGTGCGGGCGAGTTTTCGCGCGGCACGCCAATCGGTTACGTTCCAACCCGTTACCAGGAGTCGCCATGCCGAAGTCCAGGGCAGACGTTGCCAAGTCTCGACCCGCCGTTGAAACCCCCGGCGCCGGCACGGACGCGCGTCCGCGCGGGGACCGAGACCGGACGAGGGACGGGATCACGATCAGCCGCTGGAGTCTCGGGCTCTCGCTCACCATCGCTCTCACGGCGTTGACGGGAGCCTTCACGCTCGTCTGGGACGAGGTCACGGATCTTCGCGACACGCAGGTTGGACTCGTCAGCGGCCTGTCCCGCGTCGAAGTGGAGGTCCGGAGTCTTCGTGAGGAGGTCCGTCGCGATATCGGCGATCTCCGCGAGGAAGTCCGCAGCGACATCGGTGATTTCCGCGAGGAGATGCGCCAGTTTCGCGAGGAGATGCGCCGGTTCCGGGAGGAGATGCGGGACTCCGCCGCGTCCCGCGAAACCCCGGACGCCGCAGTCCAGTAGCAGCCCCTCTTCCCCTTGCCCGCGCGCGGGTTCCGTGGCGGGTGTCCGGGCGTTAACATGGCCCGCCGCCGCCGGTTCGCGCGGCGGCCCGCCGGGAAACCTCGGCCCAGGCCGCCTCGTAGGTTCGTTTCACTGATGGCGGCCGGTCCCGGAGGGTACCAGTTGCGGCAAGGACAGCGATGAGCGTCTTCTTTTTCGTCATCATGATTGTGGCGCTCGTCACGTTCGGGAAGGTGGTTTCGCGGTTGGTCGATGCCCGCTCCGCGCCGCCGGCGCTGGAACCCGGCCGGGAGACGGAGATCGAGAGCCTGCGGGAGCAGGTCGCGCTGCTCGCCGGCGAGGTGGACCGGCTGACCGAGGAGCAACGCTTCATGACGCGCCTCCTCGAGGGCGGGGCGCCATCGCACGAGCCTCGCCCGCGGGGGCGACCCGATTCACGATTGGGGGGACCGAACTGATGCTGAACAGAGAGGACATAGAGAGCTTCCTCATCCGCACCGGCGCGGCTTTCGAGGAACTCGACGACGGGCTGTGGATCGTCCACCCGGAGGGCGAGAGCGCGGAGTGGCAGCCGAGGATCCTGGTGAACTACCAGCCGCCGGTCCTCGTGTGCCGTGCGGACATCCGCGACCTCCCGATCGACGACGAAGACCAGCTCGCGCTGTACCGGAAGCTCCTGGAACTGAACGCGGTGGACCTCATCCACGGGGCCTACGGCCTCGAGGACGGAGAGGTCATCCTGAGCGACACGCTGGAGCTGGAGAACCTCGACTTCTCCGAGTTCCGCGCCACGCTCGAGAGCCTCACCCTCGCGCTGACCTCGCATTGGGACAGCCTCACCGCCGACATCCCCAACGACTGAAGAGCAAGCACAGGAAACGAGCATAGACCATGGGTGTCCTGGACCGTCTTTCCCGGCTGATCCGATCCAACATCAACGACCTCATCGCTCGGGCCGAAAACCCCGAGAAGATGCTGACCACGATCATCGAGGACATGCGCCGCCAGCTCGCGCAGGCGAAGCAGGAGGTGGCCGTCGCGATCGCCGATGAACGCAAGCTGCGCGCGCAGTTCGAGGATTCGCGCTCCAGCGCGCAGGAGTGGGAGCGGCGGGCGCGGCTCGCGATCCGGGAGGGTCGTGACGACCTCGCGCGCCAGGCGCTCGTGCGCGGGCAGGAGCACGCCCAGCACGCGACCGAACTCGAGGAGCAGTGGCAGAACCACCGCGCCGAGACGGAGAAGCTCAAGGACTCGCTGCGCCAGCTGAACGCGAAGATCGAGGAGGCGAAGCGCAAGAAGAACCTCCTCATCGCGAAGCAGAAGCGCGCCGAGGCCCAGAAGCGCATCCACGACACGATGCAGGGACTGCAGGACAAGAGCGCCTTCCGCGCCTTCGATCAGATGACGGAGAAGATCGAGCAGGCGGAGCGCCAGGCGCTGGCGAGCGCGGAGGTCACCGAGGAACTCACGGGCGACACCCTCATCAGCGAGTTCGCGGCGCTGGAGGCGGGCGGCGATGCGGCCGTGGAGGACAAGCTCCTGGCCATGAAGGCCTCCATGGGCCTCCTCTCCTCCGGCGAGCCGGAAGAGGTGAAGGCACTCGGCTCAGGCGCGGGGGCGGAAGAGGACGACGCGGCCGCCGGGGCGGACACGGGGTCGGGCACGGGGTCGGACGAGGACGACGGGGACGATATCCCCGAAGCGGAACTCCTCGACCTGCTGAGCGACCTGGAGGGCGGCGGCGATGACGACGCCGGCGGCGACGACAAGGCGGCGGCCGGGGGCGCATGAACCGAGACCGGAGGCGGAAGCGACTCTCCTCCTCTCGCATCACGATCCTCGCCGAGGGCGCCTTCGGCGTGGAGACGGCGAAGACCGCCTCCTCCGCGGTCCGCTACCAACCGGAGCGCGTGGCCTCGGTCATCGACTCCCGCTTCGCCGGGAGCACGGTCGGTGAGACGCTCGGCTTCGGCGGCGACACCCCGATCGTCTCCACCTTCGCCGAGGCGATGGCGCTCGAACCCCGTCCCGAGGCGCTCCTCGTAGGGATCGCGCCCCAGGGCGGTCAGCTCCCCGATGCGTGGCGCGCCGTGCTCGTGGCCGCGCTCGAGGCGGGCCTCGACATCATCAGCGGCCTCCACTTCTCCCTCTCCGACGACCCCGAGCTGTCGGCGCTGGCGGAGCGGCACGGCTGCACGCTCTTCGACCTCCGCAAGCCGCCCCCGGACCTTCCGGTGGGCGCCGGCCGCGTGATGGGGACGGACGCCTTCCGCGTGCTCACCGTCGGCACGGACTGCAACACGGGGAAGATGACGGTCTCGCTCGAGCTGCAGCGCGCGCTGACGGCCCGGGGCGTGCGCGCGGCCTTCGCCGCCACGGGGCAGACGGGAATCCTCATCGCGGGCACGGGGATCGCGGTCGACGCCGTGGTGTCGGACTTCATCTCCGGCGCCGCCGAGCGCCTCACGCTGGAGGCCGCCGCGCATCTCGACGACGGCGGTGCGGGCATCGTCCTCGTCGAGGGGCAGGGGTCGCTCATGCACCCCGGCTACTCCGGCGTCACGCTGGGCCTGCTGCAGGGCACGCTGCCGCAGGCGATGATCCTCACCTGGATGCCGAGCCGCCCCCGCATCTACGGCGGCAACCACAGCTGGGTCGTCCTCCCCGACCTGGACGAAGTGATCCGCCGCTACGAGGACGCCCTCGCCTGGGCCTGCCCCGATGTCCCCGGCCGCGTGATCGGCGTCTCGCTGGCGACGTACGACATCTCCGAGGACTGCGCCCGCGACGCCGTCGAACACGCGCGCAAGGTCACCGGCCTCCCCGCCACCGACCCCATCCGCTTCGGCCCCGAACCCCTCGTCGACGCCATCCTCCACGCCCGCGAGGCCCACCGGGAGTCCGCGCCCCCCGCCCGCTGATCGGCCGCCGTTGAGCCGCCGTTGATCGTGCGTTGATTCGCGCCCGATTCTCTGTGGGAGCGCGCCGTCGACAGGACGAGACCCGCCGACGAGCCCGATGCCCTACATTGAACGACAGCCTCAGGAGGATCGCTCTTGCCCACACAGGAAGCCCTCGCTCCCGCCGGCGACTACGCCGATCTCGTAGATGCCATCGTCACGGCCGTGGAAGCCAGGTTCGACGCCCGTTTCATGGAACTCAAGTCCACGGTACTGGGACTGCGCGAGGGATTCCTCGACCTGCGCGACCGGTTCATGGACCTGCGCGAACACATGGACGTGCGGCTGACTGCTGTGGAAGAGCGGCTCGATACGGTCGAGCAACGGGTTGGCGCGGTCGAGCAACGGGTTGGCGCGGTCGAACAGAGAGTCGAGAGGGTCGAACAGAGAGTCGAAATCGTCGAACAGGGGATCGTCACCATCGTGGAGAAGATCGCCGAACTCGATGTTCCGCGTCGTCAGGTGGGGTTCAATTCGCCGGACTCCTGAGACCGGTCGCACACGGCCTCCCTAACAGCACGCTGCCACCGCCATCCGCAATGAACTGCACGAGAGCGTGGCGGATCTTCGCGAGGAGATTCGGGCATTGGGCGACCTGATCCGCGCCCGCGAGACGCCGGACGTCGGCGCGCAATAGACGCTGCCCACGTTCGAGGCAGCCTGGGATTTCGCCGCCTACGACCTCGCCGCTTCGGACCACATTCTCAGCAACCAGGGCTCGAGTCGGCCATTGCCGGCCAGAAATCCGCCTCCCGTCTTGCGGTCCAATCCGGTCTCGCGGTCCAATCCGATCTCACCGGCGAAGGCGCGGATGATCCGGTCGCCGCCCCGGATCGCCTCGTCCAGCGGGGGGTCGCCAAGGGGGTTGCCGACCGCGTCCTCCGCTGACGGCAGTGCACTGAAATTGCCGCCGGCCTCCTGCACGATGAGGGCGCCCGCGGCCACGTCCCACGGCATCAACCAGTGCTCCCAGAAGCCGTCGAGGCGTCCGCACGCGACATCGCACAGGTCGAGCGCCGCGGCCCCGGCCCGCCGCACCCCACTCGAGGCCTCCAGCATCCTCCCGAGTACGGCCAGATAGCGCGGGATCATCTCCCGCCTTTTGAACGGAAACCCCGTCCCCAGAAGGGCGAGTCCCGGATCGGATACCGCCGACACCCGGATCGGCTCGCCGTCCCGCCAAGCTCCACCTCCTCTGCGCGCCGTGAACTCCTCCCCGTTGGCCCCGTTCACGACGACCGCCGTCCTCAGCCCGCGCGCATCGACCGTCGCGATCGACACACCCCACGACGGGTAGCCGTGCAGCCAGTTGGTCGTCCCGTCCAGCGGGTCGATGATCCACAGCATCCGCTCGTCGGAACCGCTACCGGCGACGTCGGAGCCACTGTCGAGGGCGTCGGAGCCACCGCCGGCGTCGTCGGACATCTCGCGCGGGTCGTCTTCGGCCAGGACCGCGTGCCTCGGAAAGCGGGCACGGACGCGGTCCACGATGAGGCGGGCGGACTCCCGGTCGACGACGGTGACGAAGTCGCGCCAGCCCTTGTCGACCGCCTCGGCAGGGTCGATTGCCCCCTGCATTTCGCGCTGCAACGCGGCCGCCTCCCGCGCCGCCAGGAGGCTCGTCTCGATCAGCGCATCGTCTTCCGGCGTCACCTTCGCCCTTCCGATCTCACGTTCGTTCTTCCGGTTTCAACGTCCATCGGACGTTCCCGCGGGAACGTTTCCCGTCCTCCCGAAGACACGGGAAGGTCGTCAGGGTCGCATCGCGTGACGCGTGACGCGATACTACGCGGATCACGAGCGGTCCGAGTCCCTCCAACCCCACGACCCCCACGAGCGACAAGGCGCCGCCGGGTCAGGCGCACCTCGGGGACTATCTCGGCGTGTTCCGGCGCTGGGCGGCGATGGTCGACGAGTCTCCGTCGCCGTTGAGCCGCCGTTGCTCCTCTTCGGATTTTCTCTGTGACTCCTGACACAAGACGGTCCACTTCGGGCCCTTGTGGGGAAGCCGTTGTACCCAAAATTGACGATACCGTCAGCACAATCTCCCCCCTATTCTTCCGCGGTTGGCCCTCCGCACAACGCGATGATTGCAACGGCGACTGGCACTCCGCCGGCAGCTTGAGACCAGAGCCGGTGGCGTCCAAGAGGGCGGGCAAATCCCCACACAACCAGCTCACTTCACTCTCAGAGGCCATTCCATGACCGGCTTACGATTGCTCCGTTACCTGGGGTTGATCGTCGCTCTTGCGGCTTGCGGTGACAGCACCGAACCGCAGCCGGTTCAGCACGCCGATGCCAGCGGGTCGTGGACGTACTCGGCGACCTATGCGGTGAACCTGGGTCCTCTCGGCGCCAGCGCCTGTTCCGGGTCCGGCGTTCAAGCAACCATCACCCAGTCGGGCAGTTCCGTCTCGGGAACCGCGCACGGCGGAGAGTGGACGTGCGATTCACTGCCCTTCGCCATCGAGCCGTTCCCGAGCGACGACCCGGGACAGGTCCGCGGGACGGTGGACGGAACCTCCGTTCAGTTCGAGGTCGACGGCTTCGTTCTCCTGGTGCACGAGGGCACCGTGTCCGGGAATTCGATGAGCGGAAGCGTGACCGGCACGGGCAACCTCACCGGCGTGGGGTCGATAAGCATTACCGGGAACTGGTCGGCGTCACGTTGAGGCCGACGGCGGCCCGCGTTGGTGACTTGCCTTGACTCGCCACCTGGCCTCCGTACTCGCCGTCGCCGCATTGACGGGTCTCACTGTGGCCTCCGGGTGCGGGGACGGCGCGACGGATCCCGTGCCCCCTCCTCCTCCGCCCCCTCCGCCGCCTCGGGCGACGACGGTGTCGGTGACGCCCGCGACCGCCGAACTCATGGCGCTGGGCGCCACCGTGCAGCTCGCGGCCGAGGTGCGCGACCAGGCTGGGCAGGCGATGGCGGGGGCCACGGTGACCTGGGCGAGCGCCGACACGACCGTCGCGGCGGTCGACTCTGCGGGTCTGGTGACGGCAGCAGGGCGTGGAACGACCACGATCACGGCGACGGCGGGCGCGGCATCGGGCGAAGCAGTGGTGAGGGTAATGCAGTCGGCGGGTTCGGTCGTCGTGTCGCCCGCGGCGGACACGGTCGCGCCTGGGGACACACTGCGGTTGGTGGCAGAGGCGTTCGACGAGAACGGACACGCGGTCGAAGGCGCGGAGTTCAGTTGGACGTCGAGCAATGGTTCAGTGGCGACGGTGGACGCATCGGGGCTGGTGACGGGCCTCGCGGAAGGCACAGCCACGATCACGGCGATGGCCGGGGAGGCCTCGGGCACATCCGAGATCACGGTCGAGAACCCGGACCGCGCAGCGCTGGTCGCGCTCTACAACGCCACCGACGGACCGAACTGGGTCGACAACGAGAACTGGCTGAGCGACCGGCCGCTACGGGAGTGGTACGGGGTTCATACCGACGCTTCCGGGCGGGTCGTGAGACTCCATCTATCCGGGCGGTGGGACAATGACAATCGGGAGTACGTACCCCATGGCCTTTCCGGTTCGATCCCACCTGAACTCGGGAGCCTGACCAACCTGGTGAGCCTGTACCTTCACGAGAACGAACTCACGGGCCCCATCCCGTCCGAACTCGGGAGCTTGTCCCGGCTCGAAACCCTGCTCCTCGGCGGCAACCAACTCACGGGCCCCATCCCGTCCGAACTTGGAAGCCTGACCTATCTGGAGAGCCTATGGCTCTACGGGAACGAACTGACGGGCCCGATTCCGTCCGAACTCGGCAACCTGACCAATCTGGAGAGCCTCTTCCTCCGCAGCAACGAACTGACGGGCCCCATCCCGTCCGAACTCGGCAGTCTAGCGGCCCTGCAGAGGATATGGCTCAACTACAACGAACTCACGGGCCGCATCCCGGTCGAACTTGGGAGCCTGACCCGGCTCGAAATCCTGGCCCTCAGCGGCAACGCACTGACAGGTCCCATTCCGGCCGAACTCGGCAACCTGTCCAACCTGGAGAGCCTCGGGCTCAGCAACAACGAACTCACGGGCCGCATCCCGGTCGAACTTGGGAGCCTGACCCGGCTCGAAGACCTGACCCTCAGCGGCAACGAACTGACAGGTCCCATTCCGGCCGAACTCGGCAGCCTCACCGACCTGCGCCATCTGTTCCTCAGCGGCAACGAACTAACAGGTCCCATTCCGGTCGAACTTGGGAGCCTGACCAACTTGGAGAGCCTGTGGCTGTCCGGTAACAAGATTGCGGGTCCGATTCCCCGCCACCTGTTGCAGCTCGTCAACCTGACGCGGCTCTATTTCAGCCGGAACGATGGCCTGTGTGCGCCCGGCACCGCCGGTTTCGTCGCTTGGCTCCCGGGACTCGAAGAAGCTGATGGCCCGTTCTGTAACGAAGCGGATATGGCCGCCCTAACTGCGCTACACGAGAGGACGGCCGGCGAACGTTGGACCAACTCCGATGGGTGGCTGGCGGACGCGGCGCTGGGGCAATGGTTCGGGATCGAGGCCGACTCGCTGGGCCGCGTCTTGACCCTCGACCTGACCCGCAACGGACTCTCGGGGAAGCTTTCGCAGAGCTTGGGCGACCTTGCGGGAATGACGGTGCTACGCATCGGCGGCAACGCGCTCTCCGGGCGGCTGCCCGCGACCCTGGTCCATCTAACGCTGAGCGAGTTGGATTACGCCGGCACGGAGCTGTGCACGCCGGACGAAGCGTCGTTCCAGGCATGGCTGAACGGCATTCCGTCGCACGAGGGCACGGCCGAAGAGTGTGCCCCGCTAACGGATCGGGAGATCCTTGAGATCCTGTACGATGTGACCGGTGGGCCGACTTGGACCAACAGCAGGAACTGGCTGACCGACGCTCCCCTTGGCGAGTGGCATGGAGTCCGCGTAGACGACCGGGGGAGAGTGGTTGAATTGAGTTTCCTGGCGAACGGACTGGACGGCGAGATTCCGGCAGAACTCGGGAGCCTGGCCGAGCTTCGCAGACTACACTTCGCCAGACACCGCTTGACGGGCCCGATCCCGGCCCAACTGGGCAACCTTGCTAACCTTGCGAGCCTGTCGCTCTACAGAAACGCCCTGGAAGGCGAGATACCGCCCGAACTCGGGAGCCTCGAAGCCCTCGTACAGCTACGCCTCCACGCAAACGAACTGGAGGGTGCGATCCCGCCCGAATTGAGCAACCTTGCCAACCTGATCGAACTTTCCCTTTACGACAACGAGCTGGAACATGCCATCCCGGCAGAACTCGGAAACCTCGCCAACCTGCGTCGGCTCTTTCTCTCCGGGAACCGCCTGACGGGTTCGATTCCGCCCGTTCTCGGAGACCTTGCCAACCTCCAGAGTTTGTCCCTCACCAGCAACGAATTGGTCGGACCGTTGCCGGCAGAACTCGGTAACCTTGCGGCACTGGAGGAGTTGTCCGTCGGTCACAACGTCTTGACAGGCTCGGTGCCGCAGGAATTTGGTGAGCTGACGAACGCCCGCGAGCTCGCCTTTTCAGGCAACGCCGACATGTCCGGGGCCCTTCCACTCAGCCTCACCGGTCTCCGGTCCCTGGAAACCCTTGAGACCAGTGGGACGCAGCTCTGCGCGCCCTCCGACCCTCGCTTCGTGGATTGGCTGGACGACATCCCGAATCCCCGGGTGCCCCGCTGCGAGAGTGCGTCCGCGTCGGCGTATCTCGTCCAGGCCGTCCAGTCCAGGGAGTTCCCTGTCCCGCTGGTCGCCGGAGAGCGTGCGCTGCTAAGGGTGTTCCCGACGGCCCGGCAGCCCACCAGCGTGGGCATCCCGGCAATCCGTGCCCGCTTCCACCGTAATGATCGGGAAATCCACTTGGTGGACATCCCCGGCAAGTCCGTGCCGATCCCGACTGAGGTGGACGAGGGCAGTCTCTCAAAGTCGGCGAACGCCGAAATCCCAGGGCATGTGATTCAGCCGGGGCTCGAGATGGTCATGGAGGTAGACCCGAACGGAAAACTGGATCCAGTACTTGGAGTCGCGGAGCGGATTCCCGAGACGGGCCGGTTGGAATTGGAGGTCCGTGTCCTGCCCCGCTTCGAACTGACAGTGATTCCGTTCCTGTGGAGCCCCAAACCAGACTCTGTTGTCTTGGACATCGTCACAGCTATGGCTGAGGATTCGCAAGAGCACGAACTGCTCGGAATGACGCGAAGGTTGCTGCCAATCGCGGACTTCTCGCTGATTGCACATGAACCCGTGGTTACTTCGCACAACAATAGCTATGACCTCTTGCGCGAAACGGAGATGCTTCGGGTCCTGGAGGGCGAACGCGGTTACTACATGGGGACGATGACCGGGGAGTTCCGCGGCATTGACGGACTCGCCAATGGCATTCCAGGCCGCGCGATCTTCTCGAGAGTCGATCACGGTTCCCGGTCGGAGTATGTCATCGCCCACGAACTCGGTCACAACATGAACCTGCGCCACCCGCTCGGGTGCAACGCCGGCGGTCCGGACCCTTCCTATCCCTATGCTTCGGGAAGGGTTGGGGTTTGGGGATATGACGCGGATGCCCAAGTGTTGGTTCCGCCGTCTCAGGCTGACCTGATGTCCTATTGCCCCCCATTGGAGTGGGTCAGCGATTACCACTTTTCCAAAGCGCTACGCTACCGCTTGGCCGACGAAGGGAGTGCAAGCGCAGCGACGGCCACCGCGCTGGACAGGTCGCTCCTGCTTTGGGGCGGCGTCGATTCCATCGGCGTGCCGTATCTGGAACCCGCGTTCGTCGTGGAGGCGCCTCGTGCGCTGCCCGACTCGGCGGGGGCGCACCGGCTCACCGGCCGGAGCGCCAGCGGCGGCGAGCTCTTCTCGTTCAGCTTCGCCATGCCCGAAGTGGCCGATGGCGACGGGAGTTCATCGTTCGCCTTTGTGCTTCCGGTGCGGGCCGGGTGGGAGGGCAGCCTCGCGGCGATCACCCTCACCGGCCCCGGCGGCTCGTTTACGTTGGACAGCGAAAGCGACTTCGGGATGGGGATCCTGCGTAATCCGAGGACCGGGCAGGTGAGGGGTTTCTTGCGAGACCTGCCCGCCCCCACCCAGGCGGCCATGGACGCGGCCGGAGTCGGCGCGCCACCGGGGTTGGAGGTGCTGTTCAGCCGCGGGATCCCCGACGCCGCGGCATGGCGCCGATGACGAAAACCGTTAGCCCTGCAAGGCCCACTATGGAATGCAGAACTCTGATCGCGTCTTGGTGCTTCTCCCAGCGTGCCCGCACGAGACTGAGGCCTTGGCCATCGGCCGGCAGAGGATGGCGTTGGGCTCCGCCTCGATGGTGCTCAATGGACCCGGCCTGCCCCGCGCAGTCCGATCCGATTCATGGAGGATTCTCGGTACTTCCACGGTGTTCCATGGCGGGGTTGACGTGACCTGCGACCCGAGCCCCCATCTTTCCGTGAGGCTCGGTATCGGACGCCAGCGGACGGCGGCCGACGGCGGAGTTCGTGCGCCGGCACGTCAGCTGCAATCATCCGGAAGGAGGTCGTGAACTTGCGATATCGGAACCTGATCTTCGGACCGGCGAAGTTGGTGGGGTTGGTCTGGGTGGTCGCCTGTGCCGATGGCGCTACGGAGCCCGCACCCGCTCCGAATCGGGCCCCACGTCCAAGCGGTTCAATTCCGGCTCTGAGTGTTCCTGTTGGAGAGACCGCCCCTGTCAACGTTTCTTCCTATTTCAGCGACCCGGATGGCGATCCCTTGAGTTACGTGGCCGAAAGCTTCGACGCAGCGGTGGCCACCGTTGCGGTCACCGGGAGCACAGTGACGGTCACCGGCGTGGCGGCGGGCACGGCGACGGTCGCGGTGACGGCCAGCGACCCCGGTGGGCTTTCGACGCAGCAGGCCTTCGAGGTGACGGTGCCGAATCAACCACCGCAGGTGACGGACAGCATCCCGGACCAGACCCTGCACGCTGGCGACACCGTGTGGGTGAATCTCGCTCAACACTTCACCGATCCGGACGGCGACGCGCTGTCGTACCAGGCCAATACCTCGGACGCGGATGTCGCCAGAGCTTCGGTGTCGGATAGCGTGCTCATGGTCGCCGCGGTTGGTGCCGGAAGCGCGAACGTTACCGTGACGGCTACGGATCCCGGCGGACTAGCCGCATTGCAAGAGCTCGGTGTAACGGTCGCCGAGTCTGCCGACGTGTGCGGAAGGACGCCGCAAGTTCGAGACGGGATCGTGGAGGCCACCGGTGCGCCTGGTTGCAGGTCAGTGACGGCCGTCATGTTAGGTGGGATCCGAAACCTGATTCTTGTCGATGGTGGTCTTACGTCCTTGCGCCAAGGCGATTTTGAAGGCCTGACTGGCCTCAGGGCCCTCGTGCTGGCCAATCATGAGTTGGTTTCGCTGCCAGATGGAGTGTTTGCCGACCTGGAAAACCTCGAATATCTCACTTTGAGCCACAACGAATTGGCATCGCTGCAACCGAACACATTTTCTGATCTCAGCAACTTGGAAGAACTGTCGATCATTGACAATCCACTGATGTCGCTTCGCGAGGGCACGTTTTCGGGCCTCGACCGCCTCCGTCAGCTCGACCTTGGGCACAATAGCCTGACTTCCATTTCGGCCAGTGCCTTTTCCGGCCTGAGTAGCCTCGTCCTCCTTCATCTGGGCCATAATGAGTTGACATCACTACCCGAGAGCGTGTTCTCAGGCCTCACTACGTTGAGGCTCTTGCGTTTGAACAATAATCGGCTCACTTCGCTCCCGGACGGACTCTTCTCAGGCCTCGATGAGCTTTCTAGTCTAAGGCTCTCAAGCAACCAACTGGAGTCGCTGCCGGCGCATGTGTTCTCAGGACTCCATCGACTCGAGCACCTATGGGTGGAGGACAACCTCTTGTCGTCGCTGCCGGCGCGTGTGTTTTCGGGACTCCATCGACTCGAGAACTTATCGCTGGGGAGCAACCTCATGTCGTCGCTGCCAGAGGGCCTCTTTGCCGAGATGAGCGTAAGAAACCTTAGCTTGGGCGGTAATCGACTAACCTCGCTCCCGGAGGGAGTGTTCTCTGGCCTCGCGGACCTTGAAATACTGGAGCTGAGTTCCAATCAACTGACGTCGTTGCCAAGCGGAATCTTCTCCGGCCTGACCAGCTTGGGAGTCCTATTCCTGGGCGAGAACCAGCTGGACTCGTTGCCGGAGGGAATCTTCTCCGGGCTGCCCGGATTCGAACTTCTCTGGCTGGATGGCAACCCGGGAGCCCCGTTCGAGTTTGGTCTGCAACTTGAGCGCATCGACGGTCCCAACGGGGCAGCCTCACCCGATTCTGTTCGACTTGTTCTTGGGGAGGGAACACCATTCGACTTGGTGGTGCCATTGTCCGTGCAGAGCGGCACGCTGTCCGCGGACTCAGCTTTTCTGTCGGCAGGGAGCACTGCGGGGCCGGCACTGAACGTGACGCAGGGAGCTACCGGGCAGAGTACGCGGGTGGTAGCGACCGGCGCCCCGCCCGATCTGAATCCCCCTGGTGGCTTTGTTCCATTCAAGGGCTTTGCCATCGGTTGGCCGGGCGACCTGATTCTGTTTGGCTCGGGAATGGGTTGGGACGAATCGATGTTCCGTAAGGTGGCCCTGCGGGCTGGAATCGAGTACCGGATCCGGTAGGAGGGCAGTAAGGAGGTGAAAGTGTTTGCTTCAACGAGGAATCGGAAGGTCAACAGGGGCCTCGGCCCACATCGCGCGGCCGCTCGGGTGGGCGGTCTCTTCGTCGTCACGATGTTGGTGGCCTCCTGCGCTTCACTGCGTTACTCGTCGACCTTCAACCCGTCCGTGACCGTTGAGGTCGAACATCCGCCGGGCGTGGGGTTCGTGGTCGACGAGGTCGTGTTTGCCGACGAAGCCCGGTCCGGGTACGGGACACCGGAGGCCGGCTGCGAAGCCGAGTGGGTGCAGGTACTGACCGAATGGCTCGTGGGACGGGGCGTCCGGGTCGGGCGCGGCGGCAACCGGCGGAATGCCGACGCGCGGATCGACGTCAACGTGACGCGCTGCGCAACGGAGCAGGAACGCTTCGAAGGGTCGAGGGAAATCGTCGAGAGAGTCGGAGACAACACCCGCCGCCGGACCGTGACGGAGTACCACGCGCGCACCAAGGTGGCCTTTCGGGGGACGTTCGAGGTCGTCGATCCGTCCACCGGTCTCGTGGCCGCCTCGCGCACGCTCGCCTACGAGCCCGAGCTAACCAATTCCAGCGTCAGGGGGCCCCCGGACTTCCCGTCTCCGGGAGTCGTGGCGAGGCGAGCCTACCGCGGAACCACCGACGACATCGCGCCGATTGTGTTCCACTGGGTCGAAGCGAGGGAGCTGGTCTTCTTCAACGACGAGAGATGCGGCATGAACATGGCCCACCGCGCCGTGGAGGCCGGCGACTACGAGCGCGCGCTCGAGATATCGCTTGCGAACGTCGGTTCCTGCCAGCCCAATCCAGCGGCGGACATCACCGCCAGGGACGTGGCGGCCGCACACCACAATGTCGGCGTGCTGTACCGGATCCGGGGAGATTTCGAATCGGCACTAGCGAGCTTCGAACGAGCCCGGACGTTCGACCCCGACAATGGCGTGGTGCGAGATGCCATCCGCGAGGCCCTCTCCGCCGAAGCCGTCGCCGCCGAACTGCGCACGACGCGGAGGAGACGGCGGGCGGGAAGTGCGGACGCGGAGGCCGGAGTCGCCGATGGCCGGAGGCGAGACTCATGAATCGGCGAAACGGTCTGCTCGCCGTCCTCTTGCTGGCCGCCGCGGCCGTGCTCTCGTCTTGCGGGGACGATTCGGCGGGACCGGACGTGGTGAGCGCTGCGGGATCCTGGGAGCTCTGGTCGCTCAACGGACAGGCGCCGCCGGTCTCGGTCGACATACTCACGATTTACTCCGGAGCCCTCGATCTTCGTCGCAACGGCAGCTATGCCTTCGCGCTCAGCGGTGTCGTTCTGGAGGAACGGTGGGGCGCAACCGAATCCGGCGTGTGGAGTCAGACCGGAAACGCGGTCTCCCTGAACCCGAACGACGGGTGCACCAATACCGCGGTTCTCGAGGAAAGGGACATCCTCAAGATCAGCTCGCACTGCGCCGAAGGATGGGAACTGGTTCTGGTGCGATAGTCGATTGGACGTTCCCGCGGGAACGTTTCCCGTCCTCCCGAAGACACGGGAAGGTCGTCAGGGTCGCATCGCGTGACGCGCGACGCGATACTACGCGCACCATGAGCGCTACGAATCCCACCAACCCCACGACCTCCACGAGCGACGAGGCGCCGCCGGGTCCGCGCAAGCGCGTCTTCAGCGGCATCCAGCCCACGGGTCAGGCGCACCTCGGGAACTATCTCGGCGTGTTCCGGCGCTGGGCGGCGATGGTCGACGAGTACGAGTGCTTCTACTGCATCGTCGACCTGCACGCGATCACGCGCGAGTACGAGCGCGAGGACCTGCTGCGCCGCGTGTTCGACCTCACGGTCTCGCTCGTGGCCTCGGGGATCGACCCGGAACGCTGCACGCTCTTCGCTCAGTCGCACGTCCCCTACCACAGCGAACTCCAGTGGATGTTCAACACGGTCACGCCGGTCGGCGATCTGGGACGGATGACGCAGTTCAAGGAGAAGTCCCAGGGCCGGGAGTCGGTGAACGCGGGTCTCCTCAACTATCCGGTGCTGCAGGCGGCCGACATCCTCCTCTACCGGGCCCACTTCGTGCCGGTGGGAGAGGACCAGCGCCAGCACCTGGAGCTGTCGCGCGAGGTGGCGCGGCGCTGGAACGCGCGCTTCGGGGACTTCTTCCCGGAGCCGGAGACGCTCGTGGGCACGGGGGCCCGCGTCCGCGGGCTCGACGGCGTGGCGAAGATGTCGAAGTCGAAGGACAACACGGTGCGCATGGTCGCCGAGCCGGACGAACTGTGGGCGCGGCTGCGTACGGCGGTCACGGATCCGGCGCGGGTGCGGAAGGACGATCCCGGCAACCCGCACGTGTGCAACGTCTTCGCCCTGCACGAGTTCTTCACGGACCCGGCCGACCGCGAGGAGATCGAGATCCTCTGCCAGACGGCGGGCATCGGCTGCGTCGCCTGCAAGCGGCAGCTCACGGACAACGTGGCCGAGGACCTCGCCCCGGTGCGGGAGCGCGCGGCGGAACTGCGGGCGCACCCGGAGCGGGTGATCGAGATCCTGGCGGCCGGAGCGGAGCGCGCCCGCGCCGAGGCCGCCCGCACGATGGAGGTCGTACGCGAGCGCATGGGCGTCGGCCCCCGCACGCTCGACGCGGATCTCCCACGTCTGACCGCGGGCACCGGGACCGGCGCCACGCGCGGCGAGGGCTGAGCCGGGAACGCAGGGAGGCACGTTGCGCCGCTTCGTGATCTGGATGTACGCGCCGGAGACCCCCCACTGGTCGATGCCGGAGTGGTCCTTCGAACGAATCCGCGACGCGCTGGACCCGGAATGGGAGATCGAGTCCGTCCGGGTCGCGCTCGAGGCGTCGGGCGACGGGGTGCGCGTCACGCCGCCCGAACTGCTGGACGCGGTGGCCGACGCCGAGGTCTACTGCGGATGGGGGATCCGCCGCGATGTCTTCCGCGCGGCCCGCAAGCTGCGCTGGTTCCACTCGGGCGCGGCGGGGGCGCGGAACTCGCTCTTCGGCGAGATGCGCGAGAGCGACGTGATCTTCACGAACTCGGCGGGCATGTACGCGGACTCGCTGGCGGATCACGCCCTGGCCGGCATCCTGTATTTCGTCCGCGGTCTGGACCTGGCGGTGCGGGCGCAGCGCGAGCGCGAGTGGGTCCAGACCGCGCTGAACTCGCCCCGCAGTCCCCTGCACGCCGCGCCCGCCCGCGGCGAAGTGGCCGGAGCCTCGCTCGGCATCATCGGCTACGGCGGCATCGGATCGGCGCTCGGCCGCCGCGCGCACGCCCTCGGCATGCGAGTTCAGGCCATTCGCCGGCGCCCCCGCCCATCACCCCCCGAGCTCGACCGCCTCGAGGGCCCCGACTACCTGCCGCAACTCCTGGAGTCCTCGGATTTCGTCGCGCTCACGGCGCCCGAAACACCGGAGACGGAGGGCCTCCTCGACGCCGCGGCGCTGGCCCGCATGAAGCCGGGCGCCGTGCTGGTGAACCTCGCCCGCGGCACCCTCGTCGATGAGGCGGCGGTCGTCGCCGCGCTCGAGTCGGGACACCTGCGCGGCGCCATGCTGGACGTGTTCGAGACGGAACCGCTCCCCGCCGGCCACCCGCTGTGGAGCCTGGAAAACGTCCTCGTCACCCCGCACGTCGGCGGCACTTCGGCCCGCTTCTGGGAGCGCGAGACGGAGTTGATCGTGCGCAACATCGCCCGCTACCAGCGCGGCGAGCCGCTCGAAAACCGGGTGGACAAGACGCGCGGCTACTGAATCCGAAGCCCGGCGGACGTTCCCGCGGGAACGTCTGCGGACCTCCGGTCACCTTGAAGGACCCCCGCTGGAACGCGTTCGGACAGCAACCTGCGCGACCGGCCATGTATTGAGTATTTTCGCTCAACGTTTACCTTGCTTGCATGGCCACCTTCCAGCGTGCTCACGTCCAGCGCCTTCTGAGATTCCTCAGGGAGGACGGGCGACGACGGCTCATCGCCATCACCGGTCCGCGCCAGACGGGCAAGACGACGATCGCCCGCCAGGCGCTGGCGGCACTTGAGTCATCGGAAATCGCTTGGCGATATGTGGCGGTGGACGCGCCTCCCGAAGCGGGTCCGGGACTGCAACCCGGCGACACTCATGCCTGGCCCGAGTTTCGGGAGCCGGCGCACACTGCGGGTCGCGCCTTCGTCGACCGACGCGATGCCCGCTGGCTCATTGGAATATGGGAACAGGCGCGTCACGCCGCCGAACGCTCACCCCGGGGGGCCGTCCTGGTGTTGGACGAGATCCAGGACGTACCCGATTGGTCCCGAACAGTGAAGGGTCTGTGGGACCAGGATCAGGCGACCGGCTGTCCGCTCCGCGTGATCATCATGGGCTCGGCGCCGCTTCAGTTGCTATTCGGTTTGGGGGAAGGGCTGGTCGGCCGGTTCCTGCCGTTACCGGTCAGCCATTGGTCGTTGGCCGAGATGGTGAGCGCCTTCGATTGCAGCATGGATCGATACCTGTTCTTCGGCGGGTATCCCGCGGGGGCGGAACGATGGCACGACGAGGATGACTGGCGGAGCTACATCGAGGACGGAATCATCCAACGCAACGTGGAGCGGGACATCCTCTCCCTGGTCCGGGTGGACAAGCCCGCGCTTCTTTCAAACCTGCTCGAATTGGGCTCCTCCTATTCCGGGCAGATCCTGTCCTACAACAAGATGCTCGGGCAACTCCAGGACGCCGGCAACACGACGACGCTGGCGCGCTACCTTCAGCTGCTGAGTGGAGCCGGGCTGCTGGCCGGTTTCGGAAAATACAGCTCCAAGACTCATCGCCGGCGAGCGTCCAGCCCGAAGCTCAACGTGCTCAATACTGCACTGATGACGGCTTCGTCCGGGTATACGTTCGAGGAAGCGAGGGCGGACCGTTCCTTCTGGGGCCGGATTGTGGAGAGCGCGGTGGGCGCTCATCTCCACAATACCCGCACGCCGGGAATCCGCCTCTACTACTGGCGTCATAACGGCTTCGAAGTGGATTTCGTACTCGCGCGCGGGCCGCGCCTGACGGCGATAGAAGTGAAGACAGGTTCGCGACTCCGGGCTGTAAGCGGAATGGAGGAGTTCGAGAGGCGATTCAAGCCCACCCGCACCGAGGTGGTAGGCACGGGGGGCGTGGCGCTGCACGAGTTTCTGTCGGAGCCCGCCAGCTACTGGCTCGAGTAGGAGAAATGACGTTGTCTCGCGTGCCGCGGCGGGTAACCGAGTTGAGCCTCGATCCGGGTTCGCCCCGCGAGGCCAATACGGCCTCGTCGACGCAATCCCGTTGGTTGAAGGACTACCGTGACGCGCCCGCGTATGTGCTGCTCGGCGAGCCCGGATCGGGAAAGACCACTGCGTTCGAGATGGAGTGCGGCGCGGACCCGGAGGGCAGCGAGCCGGTCCGTGCGAGCGATTTTGCTGAGTTGGATATCGCGAGCCACCCGGAATGGAGCAGGAAGACTCTCTTTATCGACGGGCTCGACGAGGTACGAGCGGCATCGAGCAACTGGCGTGGCCCGCTGGGCTCTATTCGGAGACGTTTGGAGAGTCTCGGGCACCCGCGCTTTCGTCTTTCGTGCAGGGCGGGCGAATGGCTTGGCGAGGATGATGCCGACGCCCTCCGGCGGCTCGGTTCGTACCATGAATTGGTCGTGCTCCGATTGGATCCCCTGAACGAAGACGACGTCCGTACGCTTCTTGAAGACCGGGTGGGGTCGGCGCGGGCCGGCGAACTCATGAGCGACGCTCGAGCGCATGGCCTATACGGTTTTCTTCGGCATCCGCTGCATATCGAGTTGCTGTTGGCAGCGGGCATGGGCAGCGGCCGGATCTCCGGGCGTCGAGCTCTTCTTGAATCGGCCTGCCAGTCGTTGAGCCGGGAGGAAAACCCGGCGCACCGCGCCGCGGGGCGGGGCATGTCTCGTCCGTCGGAGGCGGCGTTGCTGAATGCGAGCGGCCGCCTCTGTGCCCTCAACCTCCTTACGGATTCCCTGGGATGGACGGTCGATCCGGAAGAACCGGCCGCCGGTTATCCGTCGATTCGCGAGCTCGAGAACGAGGATTCCGGCGTAGCCCCCGAGGCATTGGACGGAGCGCTACGCACACGGCTATTTCGACTTACCTCGTCCGGCCGTTTCGAACCCATGCATCGACAGGTCGCGGAATTCCTCGCGGGCCGATTCCTGGCCGGCCAGGTCGAACGCCGCCATGTCTCGCCCGCCCGGTTGCGCGCGCTCATGACGGGCGGCGACGGTGCGCCCGCTCCATCGTTGCGCGGTCTGGCCGCGTGGATTGCGGCCCATAGCCCGAAGGCTCGCCCTTCGCTCATCCGTGACGATCCGGTTGGCGTGGCCAGTTACGGGGATGCTTCGGAGTTCTCCCGGGAAGATCAGCGCAGACTCCTGTCCAGCCTTCGCCTCCGAGTCCGAGAGATCGACATCTTGCAGTGGCCGGCTTCCGCGCTTCCGTCGCTGGCCACTCCCGGAGCCCTGCCGGTCGTGCGGGACATGATCTCTTCCTCCAGACGCGACGACGCAACGCAGTCGCTCGCGTATCTGGCTTTGTGCGCAATGGCCCAAACGGACGGCTCGGCCATTCCACCGGATATCCGGGCTCCGTTGTTGGGCGTCGTGCGCGATCCACGCTGGTTGCCGGGTAGCCGGTCCGCCGCGTTGGAGGCTTGGCTCGCAAGCTCGTCCGGTGACGGACGCGATATTGACGAAACCCTGAAGCTCCTGGCGGAGGTCCGGGAATACCAGCTGCATGATCCGAGAGGGAGCCTGACCGGACTGTTGCTCGGTCATTTGTATCCCCGGCACGTAACGCCGGGAGACCTTTGGGATTATGCGCAACGGGCCGCACCCAGCCCGCGTGGCAGCGGCCACTTGAATTTCTGGCTGCACGAGCTACCGCGAAGGTCCGATAGAGAGGGGTGCCTGGCGGAGGTGCTCGATAGCCTGTGCCGTCGGGTGGACGATCCACAACAAGGCATCGACGATTCCTGTGTGCGCGACGGCGTAGTCAAGACGTTTGCGCGCGCCCTCGAACGGCACGGCGACGAGCTTGGGACTGAACGGCTATACGCATGGCTGGCCGTGGCCATGCCTTGGATGCCGACCGGGAGCGACCTGGATCTGCATACCCGGATTCGACTTCATGTCGGTGCTGGACCACCCGACGACTTCAGGTCGAAGACCGAGGCCTGGCTCCGGGAGCGGCCGGCAACCCAGAAGGCGCTGCTCCTAGAGATCGTCCGCCGTCAGGAAGACCTCGACATCATCCAGTCCAGGGAGTCCGTTTTCTCAACGGGTTCGCTCACCATGGACGATGTCCTGGCCGGCGCCCCGGTCGCCGACTTCGCCCCATGGTTCCTCGAACAAGCGGTGACGCTGTCGGAATCCCGCCCGATGCTCGCGTGTCACATGCTGCATCGGACCGGCGTCGACACACCCGGGCCGACATCCAACGGCCTCGCGCTAGATGTGATTCGTGCCCGCATTTCCGGGCATTCGCCACTCGAAAAATGCCTCGAATCGCTTCTGGCGCCGATCCCCCAGCCAAACCCAAAGCACCCCCTTGTCCTAGAGCGGGCGCGCAAGCGGAAGGAATGGATCGATTGGGTGCGACGGCACGCCGACGCGCTGGGCCGCGGCGAAGCTCCGCCACGTCTGTACGATGATATTGCGAGGGCCTATCTGGGCGTGAACCCGTCGGTACGCGGGAACACTCCGGAAGAACGAATCCGCAGTGTCTTCCTCGACGATGAAGAGCTGTCGCGCGTTGCGCTGAACGGTCTGAGGCGGCTAATGCGCCGAACCGATCTCCCGACCCTGAGCGACCTTCTCCAGCTTGAAGAACAGGGGAAGCTCTCCTACTTCATCCTCCCGCTCCTTGCGGCACTGGAGGAAGGGGAGCGGACGGTCAACGAAGACCGCGTGCGCTTGGAAGACGACGCGTTGCAACGCGCGCTCGGTGCCTTCTTCCTGGCCCGGGACTATGACGGCCCCGCCCCGGCGTGGTATCGACGGGCGCTCGGCCGCGATGCCGCCGGCGTCGCAGCGGCGTTCCTGAAGGTGTACCGGTCGAGAATCCGCCGGTCCTCCGGCGTGGACAGGCACATGCGTGCCTTGACTCGTGACGAGTCGCACGAAGACGTGGCCCGCGCCGCCCTTCCGCGGCTGTTGACGTCGTTTCCGGCCAAGGCTGCGGTCGGCCAGATATTCTACCTGGACTACCTGCTTCCGGCGGCTCTGGAACATGTAGACCGAGATGACCTGACATTGATCGTTCGCCGGAAGCTTGAATCGGCCAGTTTGCGAATCGGGCAGCGTATACGATGGTTGGCCACCGGCATGTTCCTTGGCGACCCGCTCATCGGGGAACAACTGGACCGCTTTCTGGCCGAAGGCTCGGATGCCCGCGTGCGCGAGTTGGCGGCCTTCCTCAGGGTGCGGACGGTTTCAAGGCGAGTCGGGTCGTTGCCGCCTCGGTCGCTGGCGATGCTTGTCAAGCGGCTTGGCGGATACTTCGCCCCTCATACCGGAGGAGCCCCGGGCTTCGCCCCTCACCACGTGGCCGACGCGATCCAAACCGGAGACGTTATCCGCAACGCTCTGGACGCTCTGTCGCGCCTGCCATCCCCGGAGGCCACCGAACGGATTCGGGCTTTGGTCGCCAACGAGGATCTTGCCGCGTGGCGGGAGCCGGTCGCCAAGGCGCTCGATGCCCAGAGGGTCGTACGGCGGGACGCGGAATTCGAGCCACCGACGATCTCCGACGTGCTGAGCGCGCTAAAGGGTGGCCGTCCGGCCAGCGCAGCGGACCTGGCCGCGCTGCTTCAAGACCGAATCTCGGCGATCGGCGAGAGGGTGCGGGATGGCGACGCCGGCCTGTGGCGGCACTTCTGGAACGAAGGGCCACGCGGGAGAGCAGCCGCTCCGAAGGTCGAGCCCTCGTGCCGGGACGCGCTCTTGAATGCGTTGCGGCCGGAGCTTCCGGAAGGAGTCGCAATCGACCCCGAAGCGGCCCACGCCGGAGGCACGAGTGCCGACATGCGGATCGCCGCCTCGCGGCCGGACGCGGGGGGGCATGCGGGCGCCAGCGACTTCGCCGTTCCGGTCGAGACGAAGATGAGTTCAAGCCGTGACTTGTGGACGGCTGTCACCGATCAGCTGATCCCCCGCTATACCCGCGACCCGAGATCGGACGGCCGCGGCGTCTACGTCGTGTTCTGGCACGGCCCGGAACACGCCAGGCGCCCCACGCCGGAAGGGAAGCCGGCGGACACCCCGGACGAACTGCAGGAGCGCCTGACACAACAACTGGCGGCCGAAGCTCAGCGGAAAATCTCGGTGATCGTGCTGGACGTGAGTCCGCCTTGACTCCCCGAAACGTTCCCGCGGGAACGCCGGTGGACCTTCGATCACCTTGAAGGACCCCCCGCTTGATACCACATTGAGTCTTGCGCGGACCCTGGGTTCGAGACACCAACGAACCCGGGACACGGAGGAGACGGCTATGACGGCAGAAGGTTGGACGATCATCGGGGCGACCATCGCGCTCGTCGGCGCATTCACGCCGGTGCTGGTGGGAATCCGTCGCGACCTTACGGGCCTGACCCGGGATGTGGCGGATCAGCGTCAACGCATGGCCAGGCTCGAAGGCCTGTTCGAGGGCTTCATCCGGCGGGGCGGGGAGTTGTCGAGTCCCTCCGCCTGAGAAGAAGACCCCGAACACGTTCCCGCGGGAATGCCCTGGATCTCATCGACAGGCTTGAAGCAGCAGGAGGTGTCTGGTGAGCGACAAAGCAGGGAGCATCAACTACTACATGACCCTGCCCTACGGAGAGCGGGTCATGGAAGAAGTTCTCGGAGACGGATCGTCGTACTATGTCGCCCGCGTCGTTGAGTTGGAAGGGTGCACGAGCCACGGCGATACTCCCGACGAGGCACTGTGGAACCTGCAGGACGCCAAGCACCTCTACATCAGGACGATGCTTGAAGACGGTCTGAATCCGCCCCTCCCTCAGAAACAGGCCGTACGGCGGACGACATGGATCATGGGAGCGGGTTCCGCCTCTGTCAGTTGCTGGCCAGCCCACGGGGCCCACGAGCCCGATGTCCAACCTCGCATCGTGCCGCCCGATGAGACCTCGTCCGCACCAACCGAGGTGTCAGCCTCCCGATGGAGTCTCGGCGGCCTTCTCGCGAGATGAATCGCAACAGACCTTCACTCCCTGAACGGCTTCTCCGTAACCCCCAATAGTCCCACAGGAAATCCAATGAGAGACCTCTCAGGTGTGCATCCGCCCGTGGCCACGCCCTTCGGCGAGGACGGCGAACTCGCGCTCGACGCGTTCGACAACAATCTGCGCGAGTGGCTCTCGCACCCCGTCGCCGGCATCGTCGTCGCGGGCTCCACGGGAGAGGCCCCGCTCCTCGACCGCCGTGAACTGTGCGCGCTCGTGGAGACGACCGCCGCGCGCATCGGAGACCGCACCCTCACGGTCGGGACGGGGGCCGAGTCCACGCGCGAGGTGATCTCCGTGACCCGCGAGGTGGCGGATCTGGGCGCGAACGCCGTTCTCGTGCGCTCTCCGTCGTACTACCTGAAGGCGATGAAGCCGGGCGTGGTGCGCGATCACTTCCTCGCGGTGGCGGACGCGTCGCCCGTGCCCGTCATCCTCTACCACATCCCCCAGTTCGTTCCGGTGCACCTGACGCCGGATCTCGTGGGTCGGCTCGTCGAGCACCCGAACATCATCGGGATCAAGGACTCCTCGGGGGACCTCAGGAACCTGGGACAGCTCATCGAGGCGTGCGGCCGCGACGCGCAGGTGCTCGTGGGCTCGGGCGCGCTCCTCTACGCTGCGCTCGAGGCGGGAGCCGTCGGCGGCATCCTCGGCGTGGCCGTGGTCGCGACGCGCTCGTGCTGCCAGATCCATGACGCCTGGCGGGAGGGCGACCATCGCCGCGCCGGTGCGATGCAGGAGCGGGTGGCCCCCCTCCACAAGCGCCTCGTGGCAGAGGGAGGGATCTCCGCGGTGAAGGCCGCGCTCGACCGGCTCGGTCTCTACGGCGGCCCCACTCGAAGTCCGCTCCAGCCGGCCGACGACGCCAAACTCGCCATGGTCGACGCCGCCCTGGAAGCCGCCGCCCTCGGCGTCTCCGCCTGAGCCCGGCCCGAAGCCGTTCCCGGGTCGCCATATTGAAGCCGTGAGCACCAGCAGCGACGGCATTGCGCCAGAGTCCCTGGCGGAGCTTCAGGCCGCGATCTCCAAATGGCACGAAGCCCGCAGGGAGATGGCGAGCGAAGACGAGGATCGTCTGTGGAGGAAACTCCGCCTCGAGTGGAACTACAACAGCAACCACATCGAGGGGAACACGCTCACCTACGACGAAACCGTGCTGCTCCTCATCCACGGACAGACGGCTGGCTCTCACCCCCTGCGCGATTACGAGGAGATGAAGGCGCACGACGTCGCGATCAGTCTCGTACGGAACCTTGCCTCCGCCGAGCCGCCGCTCACCGAGGCAGACATCAGAGAACTGAACCGGAAACTCCTCAAGGAGCCCTTCTGGAAGCCCGCGGAGACGGCCGGCGGCCAGAGGACGCGGAAGTGGATCGAACCGGGGAAGTACAAGACGGAGCCGAACCACGTCCGGACGCGCACGGGAGAACTCCACAGGTTCGCGGAACCCGAGGAGACGCCCTCACGGATGGAGGGATGGGTCCGCCGGCTACGGAGCGATCTGGACCGGGCGGATTGCCCGCTCCCGGAGTTGCTGGCCGAATCGCACTGGTCGTTCGTGAACATCCATCCCTTCGACGATGGAAACGGACGCACCGCACGGTTGATCACCAACTACATCCTGCTGAAAAAAGACCTGCTTCCCATCGTGATCCGGAGCGAGGACCGCGACCAATACCTCGGGGCTCTCCGTCAGGCGGATGCGGGAAACGGCATACCGCTCGCGGAGCTCATGCTCGCTCAACTCCTGTGGTCGCTGGACATCGGCATCCGCGCCGCCCGTGGCGAGCCGATCTCCGACCCCGAGGACCTCGACAAGGAGATTTCCCTCTTCGTGCGCGAGAAGCAGTCGGAAAGGCCGGACAGATCCGACAGCGAAACCCTGGACACGATCTACGAACTGTACGTCTGGCCGACCATCGAACAGCTGAACCGAAGAATGGAGCCTTTCTCAGACCTGTTCCGCATCTATGAGGCCAAGTCGCAGATTCAGGGGGTGCATCCGGTGGAGGGGGAACCGAAACTGGAGCCGGCTCAGTGGAAGAACTCCAAAGAAGAGGCTTTGGCCGGCTCCGAATTTGTCCTTGGACAGCCGGACCTGACCTTGATCCGAACGTACGAACTGGCGGATTACTGCGGCCACGGCAGAGAGGGATTCACTGTGACGCTGTGGCTGCAGTGGGTCATCCGGCGCGACGAGCGTCGGTTTGCAGCTTTGCTCAATGGTCCGACCATTGAAGAAGCATCTCACCACATTTCGTACTCGAGACTCGGCATTGATCCGCCGGGAGTTGAGGACAGAGTCGAGATCATCTGCCGGGCGGTGATGGAAGAGATCGATCGCCAGTCCCGGGACAACTCAAAATAGAAAGCCACAGACACATCGTGTTCAATGACAGCGTGCGCTGCGTCGTCGTCGTGGGCGCGCAGTGGGGAGACGAAGGGAAGGGGAAGATCGTGGACGTGCTCGCCGAGCAGGCCACGATCGTGGCGCGCTACCAGGGTGGCGCGAACGCAGGGCACACGGTGCGCGTGGGGGAGGGCGCCGACGAGGAGGAGTTCATTCTCCACCTCATCCCCTCGGGTATCCTGAATCCGGAGACGCGCTGCCTCCTCGGCAACGGGGTCGTCGTGGATCCGTGGGTGCTGAAGCGTGAGATGGACGCGCTCCGCGGCCGCGGGATCGATCTCGACGGACGCCTCGGGCTCAGCCGGCGGGCGCATCTCGTCCTCCCCTATCACCGGCTGCTCGACGCCGCGCAGGAGGACAGCCGGGGGTCGAAGAAGATCGGGACGACGGGGCGGGGGATCGGTCCGGCGTACCGCGACAAGATCTCGCGCACGGGCCTCCGCGTCGGCGATCTGCGCAACCTCGACCGCACGCACGAGATCGTGGCGGGGGCGGCGCTACGCGCGAACGTGACGCTGGAAGGGCTCGGCGACGAGCGGCGCGTGGACGAGGACGACGTGATGTCACAACTGGAGACGGTCCGCGCGGCGATGCTGGAACTGTCGACGGACGCAGGGGACGAGATCCGCCGCGGGCTGGCGGCCGGCGGACGGGTGCTCCTCGAGGGAGCGCAGGGGGCGCTGCTCGACATCGACCATGGGACGTATCCCTTCGTCACGTCCTCGACGACGACGGCGGGAGGCGCCGCTTCCGGGGTCGGGATCGGTCCCACGCTCATCGACGAGGTGATCGGCGTCGTGAAGGCCTACATCACGCGGGTGGGCGAGGGCCCGCTGCCGACGGAACTCGCTGAGGCGGAGGCCGAACGCCTGCGGCAACTCGGCGGCGAGTTCGGCGCCACGACTGGCCGCCCCCGCCGCCCCGGCTGGTTCGACGGCAGCGTCGCGCGCTACGCGGCGGGCGTGAACGGCCTCACCGGCCTCGCGGTCACGAAGCTGGACGTGCTCGACACCTTCGAGACGGTCCAACTCTCCACCGGGTACGAACTCGACGGCGCCCCGGTCTGCTCGTTTCCGGATTCCGTCGCGGATCTGGCCCGCGTGTCCCCCGTCTACGAGCGCTGGCCGGGCTGGGCCGCGGACACGACGGGGTGCCGGACCTTCGCCGATCTCCCGGCTCCCGCGCGCCGCTACCTCGCCCGCATCGAGGAGGTGTGCGCCGTCCCCATCCGCTTCGTCGGCGTCGGCGCCGCCCGCCGCGAGACCATCGCCCTGCCCGCGGACGCCGCCGCCTGACCCCGACGAGCGCTGACTGGCAGGCGAACGCTCCCGTCACCGGCGGACGCGGATGCGCGATTCCTCTACGATCCATAGTTGTCCGGCGATCGGTGATTGGGGAAGGGAATTCAGAAAACGCCCCGCGCCGTGGACGCGTCGTGTCCGGCCTGAAGGAAGAGGAGGGTCAGCTCGTGCGGCAGATTCTCATCAAGTTTGAATCTCACTCAGCGGGAGCCTAGCGAGACAGGGCCACGACGCGTTCCCTGGCGAGTTCCGCAGCGTAGTGCATGGCCGCCTGGATTCCTTGACGGGTCACAGACGGATAGCTTCGGGCAATCTCCTCGTGGTCCAAGCCGGCCGCAAGGTTGTCGAGGATGGTGGCCACCAGCACTCTCGTGCCGGTGAGGCAAGCCTGACCATGGCAGACCTCGGGATCGACCGTAATGTAATCTCGCCAGTTCATGGTCCTGGACCTTGGAGCGGTTGCATGTGGGACGCCAAGGAACCATGTGGCTCGGTGGCACGTGTTGCAACTCGCGACCGTTGCCGCCTCGCCGCGCGGCTCGTTGCCTGGAGTCGCGGAAAGCCCTAAACTGCGCGGCTCAATACGGATCGGGTGCGGGCGGTTCGGCGCCTTCTCGAGACGCGAATGGAGACCTTCCAATCGCGTTTTTTTTCGGTCGCGATGCAGCCCGGTCCCGTCGGCCGTTGGATCGTCTTGAGAGTGGTGGATGTTCGAACGTCTCGGTGACCGGCTCGACGGTGCGCTGAAGAAGTTGCGCCAGCGCGGCGTCATCACGGAAAAGATGCTGGACGAGGGGCTGCGCGAGGTGCGGCGCGCCCTGCTCGAGGCGGACGTCAACTTCCGGGTCGCGCGCAACTTCCTCGCCAGGGTGAAGGAACGCGCCCTCGGCGAGGACGTGCTGAAGTCGGTCCGGCCGGGCGACCAGATCGTGAAGATCGTTCACGACGAACTCGTCGCTCTGCTGGGCGAGGCGGCGCCGGAGGCGTCGGAGGCGGCCGTCCCGCCGACGGTGATCATGCTCGTCGGCCTGCAGGGGTCGGGGAAGACGACCACGGCGGCGAAACTGGGGCGGCGTCTGGCGACGGAAGGCCGGCGGCCGGGGCTCGTGGCGTGCGATCCCTACCGGCCGGCGGCGCCGGAGCAGTTGGAGGCGCTGGCGAAGCGGGTCGGCGTCCCGCTCCTGGCGCGGCCGAGCGGCGAGGACATGGCGGAACTCGCGCGCGGCGCGTTGGACGAGGCGAGGAAGGGCGGGGTCACGCACCTGCTGCTGGACATGGCGGGCCGGCTGCAGGCGGACGAGGAGTTGCTGGACGAACTCCGCCGCGTGAAGGCGGCCGTGGAGCCGCAGCAGGTCCTGCTCGTCGCCGACGGGATGACGGGGCAGGAGGCGGTGCGCATCGCGGAGGGCTTTCACGATGCGGTGGGACTCACGGGGGTCGTCCTCACGAAGATGGACGGCGACGCCCGCGGGGGCGCGGCGCTCTCGATCTACAGCGTGCTCGGCGTGCCGATCCGGTTTGTCGGGACGGGCGAGCGGCCCGAGGACCTCACGGTCTTCGATCCGGAACGCATGGCCGGACGGATCCTCCAGATGGGGGACATCGTCGGCCTCGTGGAGCGCGCGCAGCAGACGGTCGACCTCGGCGAGACCGAGCGGCTGCAGAAGAAGATGCTGGCGGGAAAGGGAGACTTCGATCTCGCGGACTTCCTGACCTCGATCCAGCAGATCCAGAAGATGGGACCCCTGAAGGGGTTGCTGAAGATGATGCCGGGTGTCGACGCGGGCATGCTGGATCAGGCGAACGTCGACCCTCGACGCGTGAGGCACCTGGAGGCGATCATCCTCTCGATGACGCCGGAGGAGCGAAAGCGGCCGGAGATCCTGAACGGGTCGCGCCGGGCGCGGATCGCGAAGGGATCGGGACGGCCGGTGCACGAGGTGAACCGCCTCCTCAAGCAGTTCCGCGAGATGCGGAAGATGATGAAGAAGATGGGCAAGCTCATGCCCCGGATGATGGCCGGAGGTCCCGGCGACCTCGGCCGCCTGATGGGCTGAAATCAGGACTGAATCGGAGAACTGAATGGCGACGACAATCAGACTCAAGCGGCGTGGGGCGAAGAAGGCGGCCTCTTTCCGCATCATCGTGACGGATTCGCGGGAGGGGACAGCGGGCGCCTCGATCGAGCGCCTCGGGCTCTACAACCCGCGTACGCAGCCGTCGCTCGTGCGGATCAACGCCCAGCGCACGCTGCACTGGCTCAACGAGGGCGCGCAGCCGAGCGACACGGTGCGCTCGCTGCTCAGGAAGACGGGCGTGTGGAAGCAGTTCCACGACGGCGTGGATCCGGCCTCGCTCGAGACGGCGATCGTCGAGATCGGCCCGCCGCCCGGACAGCGCGGCACCTCGCAGCGCCCGAAGCCGAGCGCCGAAGCCCCGCCCGAGCCCGAGCCCGAGCCGGCCGCCGCGGAGGAGGCCGCACCGGAGCCCGCACCGGAGCCGGAGCCGCCCGTCGCGGAGGAGGCCGCACCGGTCGAAGCCGAGGCCGAAGCCAAGGCCGAGGCAGCCGCTCCGGCAGACGAACCCGCCGCCGAGGCGACCGAAGCTGCCCCTGAAGCGGACGACGCCGGCGACGCAGCGGACGACGCCGGCGCCGCAGCAGACGACGCTGGCGCCGCAGCAGACGACGCTGGCGACGCGGACGACTAGCCCCACCGGCAGCCCCGTTGCGGTGATGTCCGACGCGCCCGTGATCGTGGCCCGCATCGTCCGGCCTCACGGGATCCGCGGCGGGCTGCTCCTGCAAGCCGAGACCGACCACGCCGAGGCACTCTTCGAGGCGGGTCGGCGGCTCCAGCTCGTCGATTCGTCCGCCCGGGCGCTCACGCTCGAGACGGCGAGGCCGCACAGCGGGCGCTGGCTCGTCGAGGTCCGCGAGGTGGCGGACCGCACGGCGGCCGAGGGGCTCCGCGGCGCGCGCCTGGGCGTCCCCCGCGACGAACTTCCGGACCTGCCCCAAGGGGGCTATCTTCTCCACGATCTGATCGGCATGTCGGTGTGCGAAGCGGGCGTGGCCATCGGGGTGATCAGGGAGGTCTACGATCAGCCGGGCGCGCCGCTCCTCGCGCTGGACGTCGGCGGTCGCGAGCGGCTCATACCTTTCCAGGCCGATCTCGTGGTGGAGCTGGACCTGGAGGCGGGAGAGGTCCACATGACGCTCCCCGCCGGCCTGCTCGACATCTGAGCGCCGTGAGCTCCCGGCCGGCCGCGCGCGACGAGACGCCGATGCGAATCAACGTCCTCACGATCTTTCCCGACTATCTCGAGGGTCCGCTGGGCCTCTCGATCCCGGGCCGCGCCCGCGAGGCGGGGCTCGTCGACTACCGTCTCATCGACCTGCGCGACTACACGTCGGACCGCCACCGGACGACGGATGACGAGCCCTTCGGCGGCGGGGGCGGGATGGTGATGAAGCCCGAGCCCTTCGACGCGGCGCTCACGGCGCTGGAGCGCCCGGGGCGCGTGGTCTCCCTCTCCCCGCGCGGACGGCCGTTCGACCACGAGACGGCGGTGCGCTTCGCGCTCGAGTCCGACCTCACGCTCCTCTGCGGACGCTACAAGGGAATCGACGAACGGGTCGTGGACGCCCGGGTCGACGAGGAGATCTCGATCGGCGACTACGTCCTCAGCGGGGGCGAGCCGGCCGCGCTCGTCGTCATCGACGCCGTGGTGCGCCTCCTGCCGGGGGCGCTCGGCGATCACGATTCGGCCGCCTCCGACTCGTTCTACGAGGGGCGCCTCTCCGCTCCCGCCTACACGCGGCCCGCCGAGCACGGCGGCCGATCGGTGCCGGACGTGCTCCGGTCGGGTGATCATCCCCGCATCGACCGCTGGCGCGCCGCGCAGGCCGATGCGGCCACCCGCCTCCGCCGTCCCGACCTCCTGGATCTCGACGCCGCCGACTGAGTTCGCCAGCGCCGCCGGCCGAGTCCGCCGCCGATTTTGGCGCGCGCCCGTCGACAATGGTATACTAAAAGGCTGCGGCCGTACCCATCGTCACATCGCCGCAACCCTCCCGTGACAGAGTCGGGGACGCAGTCCGAGACGCGAATGGAGACGCAGAGAAACAAGGATAGACGAACGATGGATCCCAGAATCGCCGGCATCGAGGAGGGATACAAGCGCACGGACCTTCCGGCTTTCGCGCCGGGGGACACGGTGCGCGTCCGCGTGCGCGTGAAGGAAGGCCAGAAGGAGCGCGTGCAGCCGTTCGAGGGCATCTGCATCAGTCGCCGCGGGGCGGGGATCAACGCGACCTTCACTCTGCGGCGGATCTCGGGCGGCGTCGGCGTCGAGCGGATCTTCCCCCTCCACTCCCCGTGGATCGCGGGGCTCGAGGTGGTTCGGCGCGGTGATGTCCGGCGGGCCAAGCTCTACTACCTGCGCCAGCGCCGCGGCAAGCGGGCCCGGGTGCGCGAGCGGAAGTGGTGGCTCGACAAGAAGCAGGACGGCTGACGCAGGCTCCGCTCGACTACGAAGAAGAGGGCTGGGCTTCCGGCCTCCGCGTGGTCGTCGGGATCGACGAGGCCGGCATGGGTCCGGTGGCGGGTCCCGTCATGGTGGGGGCCGTCGCGCTCCACCCCGGCCAGCAGTTCGAGGGCTGTACGGACAGCAAGCAGGTCCCCCCGGCCCGCCGTGAGGCACTCGCCCGACGCATCCGCGCCGAAAGTCTCGCTTGGCGCGTCGCCGCCGCCTCGACCCGTGAGATCGAACGCCTCAACGTCCGCGCGGCGACCATCGTGGCCATGCGCCGCGCGCTCGATCGCTTGCCCCTCGAGGCGGAGCTCGTGCTCGTGGACGGCAACCCGGTACCGGAACTCGGCGAGCACCGCTCGATCGTCGGCGGAGACCGGGCCTCGCATTCCATCGCCTGCGCCTCGATCCTCGCGAAGGTCACGCGCGACCGCCTGATGCGGCGGCTCGGCGCGCGATACCCGCTCTACGGCTGGGCGTCCAACAAGGGATACCGGACCCGCGAGCACATGGAGGCGATCCGGCGGCACGGCCCGACGCCGCACCACCGGGTCACCTTCCAGGGCGTCCTGCAGACGGAGTTCGAGTTCGATCCGGAGTTCAGTCCGGAGTTCAGTCCGGAAGCGTGAGGGCGGGCGGCAGGCCTGCGCTCGCGTCCCCGCCGTACCAGCTCGCGATGACCGTCTCGGCCGGCTTGCCCTGCGGCGAGTAGTCGGTCGCGATCCAGTCTCCGGCCGGGGATCCCGCGTACCACTTCCAGGCGAAGCCGCCCGCGAACCAGGGACGATTCCACCACACGCGGAAGAGCGCCTCGTAGGCGGCGGACTGCGCCTCGTAGTTGGCCGGCACGCCGCGCGCCCGCCGTCCCTCCGGCAGTTCCCACTGGCGGCCGGCGGCTCCGTCCACGCTGCGGTAGCCGTACTCGGCGAACAGGATCGGCTTGCCGGTGGCGATGGCGACCTCGCGCAACTCCTCGCTCCACGGCTGCCACGCCTCGACCAGCGTCTCCATGTCCGGCGTGGCGTCCCGGGCGAGCGGGAAGTAGGCGTCGACGCCCACGAGGTCGAGGGCATCCCAGAACTCGATGAAGGCGTACTTGTCCCAGTTCGCCGCGTAGGTGAGCCGACCCCCGTAGATCGCGCGCACCTCCTCGATGAGCGCCCTCCAGTAGTCGGGCCGCGCGAGCGCCACGAGATCGACCTCCGTCCCCACGCTCATCATCTCCACATCCATCGAGTCGGCCACCTGCGCGAAGCGGAGGATGTACTCCCGGTATCCCGAGAGGAACGTCTCCCAATCCTCCTCCGTCTCGGGCTCGTACTCCCCCGGCCAGCCCTGTCCGCGCACCCAGAGGTGGGGTTTCAGGAGGACGGAGAGCCCACTCTCGCGGGCGTATTCGATCGTCTTCGCGACGCCCTCCGTCCGTTCGCCCCAGAACTGGCGCTCGCGGTCGAAGGCGACGCGGGGCTGGGCGGGATCCACGAAGGCGTAGGGGACGACGGCGACCCAGTTCGCCCCCGCCAGGGCGGCGGGCACGAGCGCGTCCGGCGCCAACTCTCGTCGCGGGGCGGAGAAGGAGAGGCCGCGGATCTTCTGGTCGGGCTCGACATTCGCCGCCGCGACCGCCAGCCGGCCGGACATGATCGCATCCCGCTCGGCCCCGCCCGACCCGCAGCCCGCGAGGGACAAGACGAAGGCCAGCGCGAGGGTCGGCCCGCAGGTACTCAGTGTTCTCATTCTCATCTATACCATCGTGCCTTTCGGCACCTCGAATCTCAACACGTCCGCGACTCTTCCCGTGCGAGCCGCCACCGTCTCCCGTACGAGCCTCGACCTCGTGTCGGGTTCAGGCGCCCGTGATGTCGCCGTCGGCGTGCCACTTGAACGAAGCCCGCGTCCGGGGTTTCTTGTGCGCATGAGCGCGCCCACGCATGCGGAACCCTTCGACTTCGACGGAGCCTACGGCGGCGACTACGAGTACATCGCCCGCACCGTAATACCCGGCTATATGAGCTCGTTCCGGCAGGCGCTTGCGCTCCTGAGGGGGCGGGTGGGACCGCGGCCGCGCGTGCTGGTCGTCGGGGCCGGGACCGGCATCGAGACGGTCACCTTCAAGACGGCGGAGCCGGGGTGGCGGCTCACCGGGGTCGATCCGTCGCGCCAGATGATCGACATCGCCGAGCACCGGACGCGCGAGGCGGGCGTGGCCGACGGCGTCCGGCTCGTCCACGGGCACGTCTCCGACCTCGAGGAAGGGGATTTCGACGCCGCCACATGCTTCAACGTCATGCACTTTCTCCCCGACGACGGCGCCAAGCAGTCGCTCCTGCGCGACATCGCCCGCTGTCTCGCGCCCGGCGCGCCCTTCCTGCTCTTCGAACTGCACGGAGACCGGGACGGCCCCCGCTTCGACGAACTCTTCGCGGCCTGGAGCCGCTACTGGGAGATCCAGGGGATGGGAGAGACGGAGCGGGCGGCGTTCCGGGCGAAGATCGAGGAGGGCATCCACTGGGCTTCCGAGACGCGCATTCTCGAACTGCTGGCGGGCGCGGGATTCGAGGACGCGTGGCGCTACTACCGGGCGCTCCTCTACGGCGCTTGGATCTCCCGCCGCGCGCGGTAGCGCCGTAACCGGCCGCGACGTTCCCGCGGGAGCGGTGAGACTTGGATATGGTTGTGGTCGTTTTGTTTAGGTGTTCGGCAGGCCCGGATTCCCGCCGATTGATTCCCGCTGATCGGGATTTCAGACGCGGACCCTCCGCCGACTTTCCAGGGCCTTCCTGAGCTGTCCCTCATCGGCCTTCTGATAGCATCTGAGCACCGTTTGCGCGTTCTTCCAGCCGCCGAGTTCGCACAGGACCTTTAGCGGCAGGTCCATGAGGTCGGTTGCGAACTTGCGCCTGAGCGAGTGCCAACCACGACCCCGCTTGGGTTCCAGTCCGGCGATCGCCTCGGCCCGCACCCACCACTCGCGCGTCGGAGAGCGGCTTACGCACACTGACGGGTCCCTCCGCGCGGGGAGCAGCGGGGCGTCGTCCCCGGTCCCCTGGCCTATCTTCCGCGCCTCTCCCAAGGCAGCGATCGCCTCGGCGGTCAGCGGCGTGGTGTGTTCGTAGCCCGTCTTCTCGTGCCTCGCGCGCCACCGCACAACTCCGGCTTCGAGGTCGATATCCGACCACCGGAGCTGGCGGATAGCGCCGATGCGGTGTCCGGTCTCGTGCTTGGTCGCCCGGCCGCAGGACCGAAACGTCCCTCGACGCGTAAGTCATGGAAAAAGCATAGAAATAGAGAAAAAACTCACAGTTAGATCATAAAAAATGTAGTAGATTTAATCGTTGTTCAGGCGCCGATGACCAACCGACGGCGAAACGGGCGGAGCCCCACGGCGGTCCCGCATCGAAGAGGGCAACAGAGCAGGGAGACAGGTGCATGAAGCCCGTGACCATTGCCCATGCAAGATCGATCACCGGGGCCGGCCTGCTGCTTCTGCTGATCTCCTGTGGAGACTCCGCGACACGTCCCGACCCTTCACCGCCGCCTCCGCCGACGCAACCGTCTCTGACGGTCTCGGTGATTCCGCCCGAGGCGACGCTGGTTGCGCTGGACGATACGGTTCGGCTCACCGCCGACGTGCGTGACCTGGCTGGACAGCCGGTCAGCGGCGCGTCCGTGCGCTGGTCGAGCAGCAGACGGACGGTCGCGGACGTGGACGGTTCGGGGCTGGTGACCGCCCTGGGCAACGGTACGACGATGGTCACGGCCCGTGTGACGCTCGCATCGGCGACCGCATCCGTTACGGTGATGCAGGTTCCGGTCGGCGTCACCGTGACGCCATCCCGGCTGGAGTTCGACAGGATCGGCAGCACGGTGCGGCTGACCGCCTCCCCCGCAGATGC
>LXNI01000070.1_pt1 | contig 114412 bp, 98 predicted proteins | sample 809091 | NCBI WGS metagenome assembly LXNI01 (sample SAMN04870527, study PRJNA318959) | sponge metagenome | biome: 01000161; feature: marine sponge reef; material: water | host: Sarcotragus foetidus | place: Greece: Milos, Mediterranean Sea | collected 2013-05-29 | depth 5-7 m | reverse complement strand
ACCACTGCCATTGTGCCAAGGTCAACGCCACCCGGGGAGCGGCGACCATCGCCGCCTCCCCGGGACTCCCACCCCAGTTACATGACAGCGGGGTGTTCAGAGCCCGAACATGAGGGTTTGGATGGGGCGGTTCACTGACCGTGCGTTCGCGGTTGACGGTCTGAATTCAGAGCTCTATTCGTACTTCAATGCGCTAAAAGGCCGCTCGGGTAGCCATGGACGAGCGCATTGAAGCCTGGGCAGCGAGATTGACCGATCAACTCCTGATGGGAAGGCTTGAGTTCACGAGCATTGTGAATCCGCATAAGGGAACGTACGAGATGATGGTCTGCGTGACACACTTCTATAACCACCATACGCATCACAGGGGCCAGCTGACCGCCTTGCTCTCCCAAGCTGGCGCCGACTACGGTGTGACGGACCTCATATGGCTACCGCAGATTGGTGCAGCGTCATGCTGAGGCTGATCTAACTGCGGCGGGCATCTGGGCTGCCGCCTCACTGTCCGAATTAACGGCGCATTTCGGTACACCACCGATCCAGGATTCCATCGAACTCGCCCGGGCTGCTGATCAACAGCTGCGCCCCGCTGGCCTCCAGCTCTTCGCGTGACCCATAGCCGTAGAGCACGCCCACTGCACGCATCCCGTTGACTGTCGCCCCGACCATATCGTGGCTTCGATCCCCCACCATAACCGCGGCGCTTGGCTCCACGCCCGTCTCCTCGAGCGCCCACCGCAACAGATCCGTCTTTTTCTCGCGCTCGCCTCGCAAGGTAGGGCCAAAAACACCCTTGAAGCAGGCGCTTAGACCAAAGTGTTCCACGATGCGCTCTGCGTACACCTGGGGCTTGCTGGTGGCCACGAAGAGCGAAACGCCCCTGCCGGACAACGCTTGTAGCGCCTCGGGAATGCCACCATAGAGTTTGTTCTCGTATATGCCGACATCGGAGAATCGCGCCCGATAGTGCTTCAGGGCGATTGTGGCCGACATGTCATCGCCCAGCATGGACTTGAAACTCTCAAGCAACGGTGGGCCGATACACCAGGTCAGGTCATCTGAGTCCGGTGGAGTCAACCCGACTTCTGCCAGGGCGTGGCGGATGCAGCGTGTGATGCCAAGCTTCGGATCAGTCAGCGTTCCGTCGAGATCGATGAAGACGGCGTCGATTCGACTCATCTGCAAACATCACTGTGGCATTGCCTCACGCCGCGCTCATGATGACGGCATGAGCGGACGATTCCAAGTTCGCGCTCATCAACCGCCGCAAAGCCAAAGTCTGTCAATATGTCGTCCTCCGTGGAGCGGTCTCTTGGGGAAACCCTCGCCGTGGTTCCTGCAAGACGGGGGCATAAATCAATCGATACCCGATATCGAGTTCGGGGCTCCTCGCAGCCGCGATTGACGCCACGGTGGTCGGGGTCGGCACCAGCGCCCCGAAGTCCGGCCGCATCCGGCCGTCTCCTGTTCGAGTACGATGCGCACCGTGAATCCGATCATGTGCCCTGCTCCGCAATCCGCCTTGCCGTTTCGTTCCGAACGTGCCGGTCGACGTCCACGCGTACCGCGACCATCATCGTTGTCGCGGGGGGATCATTCGGGTGTAGGAATTCCACAGGACCCACCGGATGTATACATCAGAGGTCCCAATGGATGTTCCCGTCCTTCCTCGTAGTCACGACCTTGCGCGTCTCTTGGCCCGAGGGCGTCGTGAACAATTCGCCAAGAGCGTGCCGAGCATAGGTGCCGGCCATGAGTTGGGTGTCGTGCTGGATCGGTCCATCAGACATCACGATGAGCCGCGGTTTGCAGTAGTCGAATACCTCGCGACAGTAGCCGCTCTCGCGTCCATGGTGCGACGCGACGAACACATCCGTACGCTTGAGGAACCCCCGCACGTGCGGGTTCTGCAGCAATGCAAGCCAACCAGCCCGTTCGAGGTCCCCTCCGAGAACGAACGAGACGGTGCCAACGTCGAGAAACGTGAGCAAGCTCAAATTGTTCGTATCGTTGAACATCGGATAGTCGTTGCAAAAGAACTGGACATGGAGGCCCGCGGGCTCGAGTTGCTGTGGGGTGACCGTTCCGGTGAAGGAGTCGACCATGCCGAGCAGCTCGTTCATTGCGGGGCTGATGGGAGGAGTCTTCAGCGAGCGAATCTGGCTGCTGGTCATGCTCGCGTTACGCGTGAGAACCTCGATGTAGAGGCTTCGGCGAACGGCGAGCAGGTCGCTGATGTGATCTTCGTCGTAGTTGGTGACGAAGAAACGTTGGATATTGGTGATGCCGCGGGCAGGAAGGTAGGTGGACGGCCGGTTTACCGTGCCGTGGCCACAGTCGAAGAGCAGGACGCCCCCGTCGCTGCCTATCGCGTAGGCGCAGAACCCGTGCTCGACGTTGAGAATCTCGAACCTCATGGGATGAGATCCTCCGTGATGGGACCGAGGTACCAAGCCTTGACGGAATCGCTGTAGTGCGTCGAGGGGTTCACTCTCCGAGCGAAGTTTTCGTGTGTGACGTAAAGGGTCATCGGATTGGTCCCCGTATGGACCACCATGCAGTTCGCCTGATTGTTGGTGACGATCGACAGCCCGCGGTTCGCCCAGGCTCCGTAGGCCAAATACTGCGAGCGTGCGTTCCCAAAGAACGTGAGAGTTGGAGTCAGCGTGTCGAGAAACTCGTATGAGCGGCCGGACTTTCGACCGTGGTGCGGCGCGATGAGCAGATCGATGTCGGTGACGTCGGCCTTGTGGTGCTCAAGGATGTGGTCCCACGTCTCGTCGTGCGAGTCGCCACCGAACACGATGCGGCTATCCCCTGTACGGTAGAGAATTACGTAAGCGCAAGGATTGTAGTCCTGGTCAGCTTCGTTCGCCGAGGCAACGAGCTCCTTTGTCGGCGCGAGAACGTGAAGCCCATCACCCCCTCCGGTGCCATCGCTGCCCTGGTTGTAGTAGTGGCCACGGGCACCGGAGTAGAGCGTCAAGCGCTTCGGGTCGCTTTCAGGGTCGGTGTCGCGGAGGTGCTTGTAGAACCTCCAGTCCGACGCCCGGTACGGAGAGCCTTCCCAACTCGAAGCCTGCATCTCCTTGGTGTTGGCGGTGTCCCAGAAGTTGGTTGGGCTGAACTCGTCGAAGAGTGCCTCGATGCCGTCCATGTGGTCCATGTCCGGGTGAGTCTGGACATAACGAAAGATGCTGCTGATCCCACGGTCGTTCATGTAGCTGATTGGGTTCACCGGGAACTTTTTCTGTTGGAAGTTCCCGCTGATCCCCTTTTCCAACGTGGCCATCATCGCCACCATTGCCTCGACTACGGGCTCGATAGGCTTTGCGTTGCAGACGTCAATCACGGTCTTGTGGCCGGAGTTGTGCTCGATGATGGAGCAGTCGCCCTCCTTTACGTTGAGGAAATGAATTGTCGCCATGGTCTATTGCTGCTCCAAGGCCGCTTCGAAGAGGAAGCGCGCATATCGGTTGGCCGAGAGCTTTACGGTGCGCTCGGTGATCCATGCCAGCCACGCAAGAAGCAGGCCCGCGGTGATGAGTGCGGCGACCAATGAGACGGCCGGGAGTTCGTTAGTTGCCGTCCACTCTGCGTACGTCGACCAAGCCGAGCCGGCGACGCCGGCGAGGGCGAGGGACACGCCAAAGACCTTCAGGCCGAGCAGGTTTCTGCGGAAGCCGTACTCGGTGAGCCCCTTGAAGACGAGCGGGAACCCTCCGGTATCCCTCGTCCGCCGAATGAGTTCCTCCGTGCATGCCTGGTAGTACATGTCTGCACCGCGGGGGTCTTGCTGTTGTTCCTCGCGAGTCGGAACGTGGAGTCCAAGATCGCGGAGCTTGGCGTGAACGCGACTGCGCGTGACCTCGTTGAACTCATGATTGCCGTGCCGGAGGAAGCGAGTCGTCGGAGGTCCTCCCCAACTCGCCCAGAGGCCATTCTCGAGGCGCTTGCCGAAGTCCGCGCCGACCTGGCTGAGCAGGAACGAAATCGGGGCGAAGACCAAGGTGGCTGCTCCGCCGGTCGACAGCTTGAGCCCCTCGGGCACTACTGCGGCAAGGAGTAGTACGGCGGGAGCGAGCGTGAGGTATACCGGAAGCACCCGCGCTCGGAAGCCGTACCTGTCGAACTTGATCTCCACGCAGTAACCTCAGATTTCGGTGTCCGTAATCGCGAGCCGTGGGTTCCTGGGAACCGACTGGCCCGCCTTGTGCGCCCAACGCTGCGGGCAAGCAGCGAGCGGAGCCAACGTCAAGCGGCGACATCGCGAGCCCGACTCCACGCGACTGTGAAGCATACTGACCTTCCCGTTCGATTTCCCAGCCATCACAGGTGTAAAGGCGACTTCCTTGCGATTCCAGGAACTAACAGAGATGTTTGCGTGCTCGACGTCAAGAACTACCGAATCTCCTACCGCCACGGTAAAGCTGCGTTCCATGTTCTGTCCGAAAAAAAGAGCCGGTCGGAATGGCGGCTGCAAGTGCGAGCACTGCCAGTGTAATTTGCGGATTGCAGCTGTTTTGATTGATGTTGTGTAGTTCATCTGAGGTTCCTCTGGGAGTGCGTGGTGGATTGTCTTGGTAAATTCGCGACCTATACAGTTTTGAGGAAAAAAGCTCGTATGGGCGCATTGATCACTTGATGCAGCATTACGAACAGTGGGCCTGGTTTGGTCCGGGTGGTTGTTCACAGTGGTGTGCCGGGCAAGTCAGTAGGTTCATCGAACTGCATATCAGGGTGATGTTCGGCGATGAGCGCCGCTGTGAGTTGTTCGCCCCTGCGGCTCAGCTTGTCGATCCAGTCACGGGGCATGGCGGAAAAATCAGTAGGATAAGCGTAAGTCTCGTCACGCCTGACCAAGTCGTCGGGCGGGAACATAAGGCGGCTGTCATTTTGGCCCAAGTAAGGAAGCAGGAACCCTTTCAGGCGACCGGCCTGCGTCAGGTCGAAGAGGCGCTTCATCGCGGCATTCTGGGCGCGATCGTGAACGCAGGCAAAGGCACTCTTTAGTCGAGCAAGGAGGAACTGGCTCGGAGGATCGAATCGCAGGCCGTAGCCGGCACGGCAACAAATGATGAAATCGATGTCGGTAACGTTGAAGCTGACTTCGGGATCGCGATCCGGCCATAGGGGTGCGAGGCCGAGGTTGTCATAGACGCCGCCGTCAGTTAGCGTGACGCGCTGTGAGCGGCAAGTGCCGTCTCTTTTTTCAAAGTGAAGCACTTCATCGAGTGCGGGCAGCAGCATGGGAAACGCGGCAGAGGCCGTTACGGCATGCGCAAGCGTAACATCCGGATTGGCGAGTTCGCCGTGCCGCCAGGATCCGGAGGTTTGCTGCGAGAAGTAAAAGGCTGAGCCGGTCCTAAGTTCGGCTGCATTGATGACTAGCAGGGGCGGGCTGGCCGGCAGGTCACGAAGCCGACGCCCATCGAATAGATCGTCGAAGACTCGGCGCAGTATGGTGGTTCTGCTTGCGAAACGGCGGACGGGCGCGTTCAGGCCAGCGATCTGCCAACGGCCGCGCCGGCGAGGTGGAAAAAACAGTGAAATGGACCAGGACATTCGTGAAAGCGCGAAAAACACAGCATTGATAAGTAGCAGGCTCAATGAGCAATAAATCGCCCGCAGCCCCTCTGTTGTGGTGAGCGTCTTACGGACCGCCGACCGCATCAGTCCTCGCGCAAGGAGTTGCCGTACTCGTGTTTCAAAGGAGGAAAACGATCCTTGGTGGGCGGCGTAAAGGGCACCGATGACGCTTCCGCCAGAGACTGTCGAGATGATTTTGACTTTGTTGAGTATCCCAAGCCGGTTCAGGGTGCGTAAACAGCCGAGATGGAAGGCGATAGCGCGGGATCCACCTCCTGAGAGAGCGAGTCCGATCTTCGGGCCGCTAATGTCTGATCCTTCTGTCGGGGTACGTTGACGGTGGCGCATAGCGCTTATTCGTATTCGGACTGGTGGTTGGCGAGGATGATTCGCACATGGGCATCGCCGGCGATGAGCATCAAGGCGGGTAGCGTGTCCATGTCGAAGAGCATCGCGAGCCAGTCGATCTGGGATCGATCCGTCGGACTTGGAAGGGTGGGAGCGCGGGGCGGATGCGAGTGCCATTCGCCGACGTATCGGACCTGCCCCCGCGTTTGTTCAAATGCCCGCTCAAGGTAGTCCTGGACGCCTGATGTTCCACGCTCGAAACCGGTTGTACTGGCCCTGCTGTCCGGCGGTGCCGGTGCTGCGTCTACCAGTTGAATCTGCTTGGCCGGAATATCTACGATGCCGGTGAGAACGCCGCCCGTTTCTTCCGGAAGACTGGCGTCTCTCATGGAGAGAATGCGATCGGTCAAGGACTGATCGACGGAAACGGTCCACCCTTGCGTCGAAGAGCTGTGCGTTGCGGCGACAACGGGTTTGAATACGTCAACTTCACCGGACGCCTGTAGTGACCATACGGTGATTGTCGCACCGCAGTGGTCGACCGCTTTGGCTAATCCGGAAGCGATGAGGCCGCTTAGAGTCAAAACCCGGGATTGTGGGATGCGATTGGTAATGGCGCGGCAGGCGCCAGTATAAGCGTATGTGCCGTCAGGGGGGGCGAGATGGTCGCAAAGCGCACTGTCGCGGAGGATAAGACTCAAGTATTGTGCCTCAAGGTCGCGCAGCGTCAGCGAACGGTCGCTCGGCTCGACAAGTAGCACAGCAGCGTTTCCGGCAGGATTGAAGAAGATGCTGGTGCGACGCGCTGTCGTTGCATGATCGGAAAGGAACCGTTCTGCAGGGATCGAGGCCGTGGCGTCAATGACGAGTTCGGCTTGCTCCAAAGCTTGGTCGATTTCCAGGCGAGCAGGACCGTCCGTCATGAGGTTGGCGGAGATGGGGCTGGCGACAGGCTCGGTGTCTTCAAGTGTGGCTGCGAGATCGGTGGCGACCAAGGACGGCTTTGGCTTGGCGACATCGGGGTTTCGGGCAATATGCCGTGCGAGGTTGTGCGGTAGAATGCAGTCGTCGTCTATTATCGTCCAGCGGAAACGGCCCTCCCGGACAAGGCAGTCGGCGACGTGCGATCCGATGGCTCCCGCGCCAGCCATCACGACTTCGCGCTTGTCCTCGGTTCTTCGCCCGGCGATCTGGGTCGCCAGCTTACGGTCGAACTCGTAATGAACTTCCAAGGACTGCACGGCAATCGGACGGACCTTTTCAGGATCTATCCGCAGGGGCGCAAGTGGCTTGACATAACCGACTGAGCTACCTTCCGAAGGTGTAGCCTTGATCGCAATGCCCAGAGCGACGGCGATATCCCCAACGCTTCGGTTTGTGATGAAGGCTCTCAGGTCGCTTCCGTCGTGCCGAGTGCCACTGGGACCGATGATTGGCATTTCCACGATGACGGCGAAACGCGAGTTGATGCGCCAAACGGGGGGTGGTTGTTGGGAAAGCCAATTCGCGAACCGCGCGTGCAGGTCCGCCAACAGATCAACGCCCCGGGCGCTCAACATGTGTGCGAGGCTGCGTAGAGTCGTGGGCGCTGCCGCGAGTCGCTGCATCTTTTGCGGTGGGACGCAGTAGGCGATGACGCAGATCGGCTCGGCTTGCTCGGGAGGCGCCTGGACGTCTTCGACGGGACGAACCCTTAACCACTGCCGGTGTTCGCGGTCGTGCTCCGCGACAAGGTCGAGATCGGCGGCGCGGTGCAGGAGGTGTCGCGAAATGAATAAACTCAGCGGGGTGCCGATGAGCAGTGGGTCCAGTGGCTGCCTTGGATCATGTAATTCGCCCCGGGCTGCTCGGGAGAACCAAGACAATATGCGCTGAATCAATTCGGCTGGAGTCCAAGTTAGACGCGCCTCCGACCAGGTTCGATCGTCGATACAGATGGCCCGGGGCGCGGCGTCGGCGGTGAGCAGTTGATGGTCTGTATCCGGGAAGTCATCTCGAAGCATGTAGACAACTGGCATGGAATCGTCGGTGGCAAACCGAATAGCGATTCGTTCAACCAGTCTGATGGGGTAAACAGCATCTTGCGGCCTTCCGGTGCGGAAATCGAAGAGCGTGATTTCAGAGTCTCCATCGCGACGTGCTTCGATGAATTGGGTGACGTGCGGTGCATGGCGCCCTGTAAACGAGACAAGCGCGGAGGCGGCCGGCGACTGTATATCGCCGGCCGCTATGGGTTCGCCGAAACTTTCTAGCCAGTCATTAACGGCCATGTGCCCGCCCGTGGCGAGGATTCAGCAGCCGAGACGCTGACCATTGGGGCCGCGATGGCGGGCGCGAGCCCGAGCGCAGTCACCTTGTAGGCGAACGGTTTGGGGTTGGCCTTGGTCGGTCGCTCCATGGTGACCAAGAATTCGCCATCGCGCACCTTGGAAATTCGCCGATGGTAGTTTGCGGCCTGTCGGTGGGGAGGCTGGTCCCTCTTGTCGTCGTCGGAGGCCTTTTCCGGGATCGGGCAGGATGGCGAGACGATGACGCTGCGGTCTTGACGCTGCTCCTCGAAGAGCCACTGGACCTCGTCCGCCGGCTTAGTCTCGTCAACGCCGCGGTCCGGGCCGAGAGAAAGGTAGGAACAGTGATGCATAAGCTTCATGATGTCCCAGCTCAGGTAGTCCTCGTTACCGTGTTTGCGGGTCACCTTCACGATTTCGGCGAGGGTTTCGTGGTTGATGTCCGAGGCCATGAAAAGGCGCGTCTCGCGAGTCCCTTCTTTGAAGGTTGCATGCATCGCGATCGAGTCCTCGTTGCGGCTGATGACAGAATTCTCGTCCTGTCGCCACCCGAACGGGCAGTGCACGAAGAACTCGACCTTCTCTGAACCGTTCTTCGAGTACCCGGGAACAAGCTGGCCGGCATCGACGATCAGATGTTTGCGCTTCTCGAAGTTGAGTCCCTCATCGTCGAACCATTTCTTCAGAGCGTCCGGACGGGAAAAGACGAGCACACTTTTGCCTTCCCGGAGGCGATGCCGTGCTTCGGCTCTCACAAGGCGGGCGTCGCCCTTTAGTCCCTGTTCCAGGACGGCCGCCGCAGGTACCCAAAGTTCGTTGATCTTGATGCGGTCGGCGGCCTGGTATTTGGCGGCATGCTCTAGCCAGAAGAAATCGCCGAAACCTTTGCAGTGATCCAGATCGGTATGGGTGATGCACACGGCATCGAAGTAGTTGCGGCGAGCCTTTTTCAGGTCGCGGCGAAGTTCGGACGGAAGGTCGCACCTTTTGTCATCGTCATCGTCTTCGTTGCGCATCGCGGCAAAGTCGACGAGAACCTTGCGGCCGTCGGCGAGGTCGAGACGCAGAGTGTCGGCATTGCCCAGGGGGAAAAAATTGATGTAAGCGGTCATTATTGCGGTCTCCAGCACGTGAATGGGAAGCACGTCGACTTACAGCGATTCTCTTTGTCGGTAAGTCATTGAATACACCCCATGCGTCGATTAGAATGACTGGACGTTCTGCTATTAACATAGCATAACGTGTCGTATCGGTAATAATAACGCATAACTTTTTGTACTGTAACGAGGATACCGTATGGCAAGCACGTTCGGAGACCGACTGAGGGAACTGCGGGAAGATCGGGGATTCACGCTGGAGGAACTGGCCCAAAAAATTGGATCAACGAAATCCTACGTGTGGGAGCTGGAAAACAAGCCGAACATTCGCCCATCGGCGGCCTTGGTGTACAAGCTATCCGTGGCGCTGGATACTACCGTGGGCGTTCTCATGGGCGAGGCGGCTCCAGACGACGTTTCCGAGGAGGATCAAGTGTTCTTTCGGAACTATGAGCGGCTACAGCCAACAACGAAACGTCGTCTTTCCCGCATCATGGATGCATTGGTGGAAGACGAAGAGGAAGAGGATGAGGAGGATGTCGGGCAGTGAGTCCTGTGGCAGCAGCAATTCAACTTACTCGTGTCTGGCGTCAGATCTGTCCGAACGATGATCCGTACCCGATCGATTGCCGGTTGTTGGCCGAGGCATTGAAGATCAAGGTGTATGGCGAGTCGATCAATGACCGATTTGAGGCGCAGCTACGGATTCGCAGGAAGCGCAATGGCCAACGGTTCAAAGCAATCATCTACAACGAGAATATCCGGGAGCAAGGAAGGAAGAACTTCTGCATCAGTCACGAAATCGGGCATAGCTCATGTCATGCGGAGCGAGAGGAGTTCTTTTGTTCGAGCGCTGACCTTAATGACATGGCTCCTCATCCTCGAAACATTGAACAGGAAGCAAACAAGTTTGCTGCGAGTCTTTTGATGCCTCCAGACGATTTCCGCTCAAGTCTAGAGGGGCGGCCCAATACGCTTGAAACCATCGGGCGCCTGGCGGAGGACAGGTACAGCACGTCGTTGACGGCAACATGCATGCGCTTGCTTGAAATTTCGCCGTCCGCGTTCTATGGCATGGCAATTGTGCAAGGCAATGTCGTCAAGCGCTGGGCACGAAGCGAGTCGATGCGATGGACGGGATTCGGATTTCGGCAGGGACATGAACTGCCGGTGCGACGCATTGAGCACAATCCAGCAGGAGAGCCAGTGGATTCAGAAATCTGGCTCAACGAGAAGAATGCGGTCAAGTGGAACTTGGTGCAATCCGCCGTTCATATGCCTTACTACGGGCAGACACTTGTCCTTATCGCTGCGGATAGATCGGAGCGAAGAGCGGAGCTGGAGGAATGGGAGCCTTCCCTGCTCGGCACACCGCAGTTTCGGTGAAGATAGGACTGGCGCGAGAGTTACGCGCGCTATGTTTTGCGGCCCTAGGCCAGAGGCATGGCCACGAATTGGCCCCGGCTTGTGCGGTTCATGGATATGGGCAACTTGTGGGTTGTCGATAGAACGGCTGAAGCTGCGCAACTGTGAACCGCTCCGGGTATTCTGGAGACGCATTTGTGTGGGTCAGCCCACCTCCGGGATTCCGATTTTCGCTACACTACGACACGCTCAAGTTTGATTCCACTTGCTTACTCTTTGCTTACTTGCCAACAAAGTCGGTTCTTTCACTAACTCCAACCATTGAAATAACATCCATTAAATCAATGTATTAGGCCCACGTTTCAATTGCGGCATCAAAAGGGACTTGATCTGCGGTCTTCACGTCGGCCTTGTAGAGGGCCTGATACTCCTGCTTGCCCGCTGGATTGCACTGCGCATGCCCGTCGCCGTGGCTTCGCGCAACGCGGAAGTCGCCGCATCGGCGTGCCTCCTCGCGGCGGGCCTGTATGCGGCTCTGGCCGGATTCACCGTGCCCACGCAGCGTCGATATTGGAACTGACCTCTGGAGTGCAGTTTTCGATTGCCATCGACAGATGAGTATTCGAGATACAGAGTGGGCCACGGTGCCCCGACTCAAACAAGTGAATCTCCGGTAGACTCGGGGCGGTTCAGCAATCGAGTTTACTTGCGCATCAGGAAAAACCCTATGAATACAGCCGACGCAGCCAAACTTTTCGTCGTCGCATTTCTGGCGACACCAAAGTTGTCGGCGGCGGACTGCGCGGATTGGAACACGCTGGATTATTTTGCGGAGGCCACCCCGGCCGAGGTGCTTCAGTGCCTGGAATCCGGGGCGGACCCGATGGCCCGTGACGTCCTGAACCACGGATTGCGCCTACCGCGGGCTGACTATGATGATTACGCCTTCACACCATTACATGCCGCTGCGGTTGCTGCTCACCATCCCGAGATTGTTCTACTGCTCCTGGAAGCAGGCGCCGATCCCATGGCGCGCACAGAGCAAGACGTGACACCATTGCATCTCGCAGCCGCTGCGAACACGAGCATTGAAATTCTGGAACGGCTGCTTGAAGCAGGTGCTGACCCGATGGCCCGAGCCTATGGGTTTAGGCGCGCGGACGACAGCGTCACGCCGTTGCATTGGGCGGCGGCGAACAACACCAGTCCGGCGGTCATCAATCGACTGATCGACGCCGGCGCAGACGTGATGGTCACGGAATGGTATGGCCACACGCCTTTGCACTACGCGGCGCAAGGCAACGCGAACCTGGCGGTACTTGAAGCTCTCATTGCGGCCGGGGCCGACGTGATGGCATTGACCGAGGACGACTCCACGCCTTTACATCAGGCGGTATTGGCAAACAGCAATCCGGCAGTCGTGCAATTGCTCATTGACGAAGGGGCTGACCCCATTGCAATGGAAGAACTCCAGGTTTTTGATGTGCGCAATCCGCGCCGTACTTCTCTTCATCTGGCTGCCCGCTACAGGGAGCGGGTCATTGTCCAGCACCTCCTTGATGTCGCAACTGAACTGGAAGCGGTCACGCAGTACGGCGAGACAGCCTTGCACTGGGCCACGCGCAATGTGGATCCGACGGTCACGCAACTGTTACTTGAAGCGGGGGCCAATCACGCCGCCCGGAGCGAAGAGGGTCTCACGCCGCTGCATCACGCCTCTCAACATAGTGGCAATCCGGCAGTAATCGAGTATCTGCTTGCCGGTGGAGCCGATCTGCAAGCGCAGGATCTCGACGGTGCGACGCCCCTGCACCGGGCCGCACAATCCAACAGAAGCCTTGCAATCATTCAGACGCTGATCCAGGCAGGAGCCGACCTTGAGGCCGTGGATCATACGGGAAGCACGGCGCTGATTTGGGCCGCCGATAACGATGAAGAAGCGATTGGCTGGATGCTGCGGGAGTCGGGAGCCAATGCGTTGACACCTGACTGCCGACGCCTGTCCAGCGCACAATACTACCAGTCCGTTACACGGGAGGAATTGGCCGTCTGTCTTGAAGCCGGTGCCGATCCGGCGAGGTTGCGCACGTTCACAGAAGCCAGACCCATGATTCCTCCCGTCGTCCGCCCTGCGCTGTTCTCCGCGGCGCAGTACACCATGAATCCGGAAATCGCCCAACGGCTTCTCGAGGCCGGTGCCGATCCGATGGTACGGGATTCCTCCGGCGATACCCCGCTGCACTATGCGGCGCGGTACAACGAGAATCACCTGGTAACACTCGCGCTGATCGATGGCGGGGCTGATCCGCAGGCGCGCAATCGCCGAGAACTCGCACCACTGCACAGTGCAGCGTTACACAGCCGCAACGCTCTTGTGGTCGAAGCTTTGGTTCAGGCCGGCGCGGACGTAAACGCGCCCGGACCTGGCGGTGCTTCCCCTCTTCACTATGGGGCCAGAAACGACGAATCCACGGTGGCGCGGGCGTTGCTGCAGGCCGGTGCTCGAGTGGGGGGGGCCGACGAGAATGCAACCACGCCGCTTCACCACGCGGCCGGGCGAGACGATCCGGACGCGAGTCTTGTGCAGATACTGCTGAATGCCGGTGCGGATGCACGGGCTCGGAATAACCAGGGCATCACCCCTTTGCACCGCGCGGCGGAGTACAGCAGACTGGCTGCCATCGAGGTCCTGCTCGCAAGTGGCGCCGACCTGGGAGCGGCGGACGAACATGGCAATATGGCGCTGCATACGGCGGTTACTAGCAGATTTCGAACTGTGGACGCGATCATCTCATTGCTCGATCAAGGCGCCGATCCAACTGCGCGCAATGCAGCAGGCATTGCTCCATGGGATCTCATACAAGAGCACGACGACCTACTCGGCACCGAGGCCTACTTGCGCATGGAAGAGTTGCAGCGATGATGTCATCAAATTGATCGTTTCGTCGAGGTCTTGGTCAATTCGATAGCGATATTCTGCCCGATTGACCTTGGCTGACACCGGATACGGTATTGTCATGTCCGATCACTGATTCGACACACAATCAGTTGTCTCAGCGATTCCTAATTTGCTGCGCAACGCAGTCCACTCTTCAGTCGAACCTGGCGTTCAACAGACATAATCTGAACAACGATTGTCTCATTAGCCTTGCGCCATAAGGCTTGTGCGGGCGCAAGTGCGCCGTGCATTGGCTTTCCGATGAACAACTCGGATCACGGAGCCTGAATCCGGTTTACATACCTGTAACCACATAGTATATTGAAAGCGTCAAGTGCGATTCGATGTTCTGTCAATGCGCAACTCCTGTAAACGGCAGCCAGCCATATGACCGTAAAGGCAATTCTTCTGGCCGCCGCCGCGGCATTCGCCGGCGTGTTTGCGGTCTGGTCATCGCCCGCCGCTGCCTGTTCGTGCCCGCAACCCGATCGGGGATTCTTGGCGCCCGAGGGCGGACGATTGCCCTCCAATGCCAAAGGCGTCACGTGGTACGGAAAATTTCGGTACCCGACGAATCTGTCCGAATGGTTTACCGTGGAAGTGCTGGAGGCCGGTCGCTACCGCGAACTGCCGGTGCGGGTCGACCCCGTGGACGGGTTTCCCGGAGTCTACGTGGTCGCGCCCGACGGGCATGGCCTGCGCCCCGGGGCAACGTACCGGTTTACAGCCGACCGTGTGATTCAGCTCTCCAGGTGGCATGTTCGGGTCGAGGTCACGGTTGACCGCGAGTCGCTGACGGAGGCAACCGGGCTCGATCTCATCATGGGTCCGGCGAGAGCCCGGACCATGCGGGCTCCCGCTTCAATGTCCTGCAGTACTTCTCTCCTCGCTTCGCAAGTCGAAATTGAGGTAGCGTTTCCGGAGTACGCACAGTCCTGGCGCGATCAGCTCCTGCATCGCACGCTGGTCGATGATTCAACGACCTGGAAGCCGGGCGTCCTGTGTCCCCGGCTTCTGCCCGGCCGAAGCTGGGTCGGTGTGGGGCAAGACCGAATTTATGCCGGCTGCGAGGTCCCGCAGGACATCGCCGAATTCCCTCGCTGGTACGACAGGGGCCTGTGGCCCGGCCGGCACACGGTGACGGTGCAGGTGGTCTTGCCGGGTACCGGTGTGGCCCTGGAAACGCCCGCCCGCACCGTACGGCTTCGCTGCCCGTGAGCTACAATTGAACTGCAAGAACCTATGCGCCGGGGCCTTTTACTCGTGAGTGGTGGCGCTGATCCACGGGGCGTCCCATGAATTTTCGGAGCATTTTTTTCGTCCTACTGCCCGCTCCCTTCGCAGCAATGGCGCCACCGGTCGATGCACAGGCGGACTGTGATGACTGGGCCTCCAGCACATTCTTCGAAACCGCCGTGGCCGCGGACATCACAAGGTGCATCGACGCCGGGGTGGATCCCAATTCGATCAGCGGGGGCTTTGCCACGGCTCTGCATGCCGCAGTCGCGCTGACTGTTGATGCTGAGATTTTCGGTGCGCTGCTGGAACGCGGCGCGGACGTCAACGCGCGCGACCAAAACGGGACGCCCGTCCTACACTTGGCCGCCGCGCTCACTCCCAACTCCGACGTCATCGCTGCCCTGATCGCCGGCCACGCCGACATCGACGCGAGAATCGACAACGGCCGCACCGCGATGCACTTCGCCGCCGCGTTCAACGCCAATCCCGGCATCATTGAAGCGCTGGTAGAAGGTGCGGCCGACCCCAATGCCCGGGCGGAGCAGGGGTGGATGCCGCTTCATCTTGCTGCAGGGAACGACGCGAATCCCGCCGTGGTTGCGGTGCTGCTCGCGGGAGGTGCTGATGCGACCGCGCAGAAGGACGACGGTCAGACTCCGCTGCATCTGGCGGCTCAATTCAGCACGAACCCAGCGCTGTTGACGACGTTGCTGGATGCAGGGGCCAATCCCAATGCTCCGAATGCCTACGGCTGGACGCCCTTGCACATGGCCGCAGGAAACGGCAACGGAGGCGCTGCAGTGGCCACATTGCTTGCCGCGGGAGCCGATGCGAACACACTGGATCGCAATGCCCGGCCTCCGCTTTTCCTGGCGGCCCAATACAATGAAGACTCTACGGTCATTGCTGCACTGCTCGACGGTGGCGCGGACCCCGATTTTCGGGATGGAGGCGGCGACACTGCTCTGCACGTAGCCGCCCGAGATAATCAAAACCCAGCCGTCATCACGGCTCTGGTCGATGGCGGAGCCAATCCCAATGCACGGGATGTGACCGACTGGACACCGCTGTTCGAAGCGGCGGGCAACAACGACAACCCCGCTGTTATCGCCGCCCTGATCCGCAACGACGCCGATCCGAACGCGCGATCGGTTGTTGGAGGCACGCCGCTGCACGAAGCGGCCGCGCACAGCGGGCATGCCGCCAATGTAACCGCTCTGATAGAGGGCGGCGCCGATCCCGATGCCCAGGATCGGCTGGGCTCGACGCCGCTGCACCTGGCGATTGCTCGCGGCGTGGAACCGGCTGTTTTGACCGCATTGCTTGACGGCGGCGCCGATGCGAGTGTACAGGCCTCGGACGGGGCCACACCCTGGGATTGGGCTGAGGATAAAGACCACTTGATCGGAACCGATGCCTGGCAGAGATTGCGCGACGCACAAGCCATCCCGTGACTACCGGGACCAATCGAACACCCCTGGGCGTCGCGGCGCTGGCGTTCTTCACGGTCGCCGCCCTGAATGCCTGCGGGGGCGGCGGCGGTTCAGGCGGTCAGCCTGCCGCGCCGCCGCAAGTGGCAAGCATTGCGGTCACGCCCGACGCCGTCACCCTCGAAGCGTTTGAGGCCACTGCCCAGTTGCAGGCGAGCGCACGGGACAACAACGGCAACTCCTTCAACGCCGTCTTCGACTGGACTTCGGCGGATACCGCCGTCGCCACCGTCAGTTCCTCCGGTCTTGTCACCGCCCGGGGCAATGGCATGACGACGGTGACCGTCGCCAGCGGATCGGTCACACAGACCGCCACCGTCACGGTGCAACAGCGCCTTTCCCAGTTGGTGCTGTCGGCGGAAACGGTCATGTTGAACGCGTTGGGCGCGGCTTCGCAGCTGGAGGTCACGCCTCAAGACGCCAACGGTCACCGGATGTCCGCAGACGTTCGATGGTCGTCTTCCGAACCCTCGGTGGCCACGGTGGACACGAGCGGTCTTGTCACGGCGCAGGCCAACGGGGCGGCGACGGTGACGGTCGCAAGTGAGTCCGTCACGGCATCCGCGTCGGTGAACGTCCAGCAGCAGATCGCTACCGTCACGGTCTCAAGACAGACGGCCACGCTGGAGTCATTGGGTGAGCAGGTCCAACTGAACGCGACCGCGCAAGATGCCAATGGGCGAACGATGACCGCGGACGTTGAATGGGATTCCTCCGATCCCGCCGTCGCCTCCGTGGACGGCGACGGACTTGTCACGGCCCGGGGCAACGGCATGACCACCGTGTCTGCTTCCAGCGGTTCGGTGTCGATGTCGCTCGAGGTCGCCGTCCAGCAACGCCTCGCGGGCCTCACGGTATCGACCGACACCGTGAGGCTTGAGGCGGTTGACGAGACCCGGCAGCTTCTCGTTACCGCACGCGACGCCAACGGTCACGCCATGTCCGCGGACGTTCGCTGGCGTTCGTCGGATGATTCGGTCGCCGTCGTAAATGCCGGCGGGCTCGTGACCGCAAAGGGCCACGGAATGGCCACCGTCACGGCCACGAGCGGCGCATTTTCCACCTCGTTCACGGTCACCGTTTCGCTGTACCCCGCGATTGTTCTGACGCCGTCGTCGTCGCTTCTGGAGGCGCTCGGTGAAACCGTCCAACTGAGCGCGCAGGTGCTGGACGCCGATGGAGAGGAGGATTCGGTCGCTGTTCACTGGGAATCGGCCGACCCCTCGATCGCCACGGTCGATGCGAGCGGGCGGGTGACCGCGCAAGCCAACGGCATAGCCGTCATCAGCGCCGGTGTTAATTCGCGTTCGGCATCGGCCACAGTCACGGTGCGGCAGAGCGTTTTTACCTTCAGCATCGAGCCCTGGAGCCACAGCCAAGACCCGTTGACGTTCCAAAGTTTTGGCGACACCGTACAGTTCTCGGTTCAGCCGAGCGACGCCAACGGACATCCTGTCACGGACGCAGCGATTTCGGCCCGATCACGCAACGAGGATGTCGTGGTGATCAACGAGAATCTGCTCGCGACCGCGGTTGGCAATGGTACCGTCTCAATCTCGTTCTTCGTCAACGATCGAAATGCCGGGTTCAGTGTTCGCGTGCGCCAGGTTCCCGTCTCCATTCGAATCGAACCCGCCGCGAGAACGTTTCGCGAGCTCGGCGAGACCCACTCATTCACGCCACATGTCACCGACGCCAACGGCTATGCACTGTCCGATGACCTTTTCCTCTGGCAATCGGCGGACCGGCGAATCGCAACTGTGGACGCTTCGGGAGTGGTCACGATTCGGGGGGTCGGCGAGACGGCGGTTACCCTCAGCGCCGGTGAAAGGTCGGTATCCGCGACCGTCATCGGCGAGTTGCAGGCCACGTGCGAATCCGGCCCCGTACAGCCCGCCATCGTCGCCGTGCAGCCGCAGCCCCTCGTCGAAGGCGCGACCGTGCGTGTCCAGGGCACGGGATTCTGCGCACAGGCCGCCGGCAACCTCGTCACGGTTGACCGAACCGTCGCCGAAGTGACAGAGTCGAGCGCCACGGAGCTATCGGTCGCCGTACCGCAGTTTCACTGCCTGCCGACCCGTCAGGTCGCGTTGACAGTCGCAGTGGGCCAGAACCGCTCGTCGCATACCTTGGCCCTGCAACCGGACGAGCCGGCCGTGTCCGTTGCCGTGGGCCGCCAGCACATACTCGGTGCAGGGCAGGAGAAGTGTCTGCAGTTTTCCGCCGCCCCAGAATCGGAAGCGTACCTGATCGGCGTCCAGTCCACTCGCGTTCCGACAGACCGATTCCCCAGAAATGCGCTCACCCCGTTGCGCTTGGTCGGCACGACAAACGCCCCCGCCGCGCCGCCGTCCATGCTTTCGCCCAACAGTCAACGGCGTGCCTGGAAGGCGGTACCCGGTCCGGCGACTGTAGGGTCTGGACAACCAAGCGTGTTGCACGCAATCACACCGCAACTCGAACCGGCGGTTCGGGAGAGAACTTCCCAATCTCTCCCCGTCGTCTCGGAAGCCGATCTCGACACGCTTCCCGAGGTCGGCGACCCGGTCACGTTGTCCGATTGCCCCGACGAGTTGTTCGTGCACACGATCGGTGCCCGAGGGCTTTGGCTGGTGAACCAAAATCTGCGGGAGTTTGTCGACCGGCACGAGGGTCGTATTTCCGACCTGTCAGATCTTTTCGACACGGTGATTTATCCTGCCGTCGTGGACTACTTCGGGGTCCCGGATCTTGGCGGCGTGGATCGCGTGCTGATGGTGATTTGCTACGATCACGTGGGTGCGCATATAGCTTCTGGAAATGCCATCAGAACGGATATCTTCGTCAGCGCTGCAATTCTGGCCCACGAGTTCACCCACACCGTTCAACAGGATCACCAGACGGGCTTCCGCTTTACCGACTGGTTTGCCGAGGGGCAGGCGACGCTCGGTCAGGAGGTCTTCGGGTTCACAGTGACCAACAGGCACCCGGCTCAGAATTACGGACGCGATGTGGCTTTTTCCACCGAGTATCCCAATCCCAGTGCTTGGCAAGACACCTTCGAACGCCTCAGCGGTTACTTCAGTGGCGCGTACGAGGCCCGGCCGCAGGAATGCGGTTGGATCAGCGCAGGCGTAGCGCCACAGTGCGGCGCCGCCTTGGAGTACGGGGTCGGATGGTCGTTCCTCAGGTGGCTGACGGATCAATATGCCCGGCAGTACCCGGGCGGTGACGCTCAATTCCACCGCGAATTGCTTCTCTCGGAGCAGGACCAGCTCGGCGCCATCGAGCGACTGCTCGGTAGCCCCTGGAAAACCCTCCTCGCGCAATGGTCTGCGGCCATGTATGTGGACGACCGTGTTGCGCGTGCCGCTCCGGCACTCCAGTTCACGAGCTGGAATTTTCAGGATGTATACGGGGACGATCCCGACCGGCTGATTCCACAGGAGATTTCGTTCGAGGATCTTGAGAGAATCGCCCGCCTTCGGGACGGCTCGACCTGGTACCTGCGGGTGTCCGGTGAGGGCAGGTCAGCCACCGCGATCGGGGTCGAGAATCAGGACAACACAGAACTGCCGGAGGACATTCAAGTCTGGGTAGTCAGGCTTGAATAGACGCTCCGGTCAGTGGTCGCCCAATTCCGGGCCGTTGAACCGTTCCAGAATCTCGGCGAGCCGTCGATGCGAATTCAGCCGCTCGGGCGCTTGTCGATCTCGCTGACGCGGCTTTCCCAAACAGTTCTTTCTCGTCCGACGGTCTCTGGGCACTTCAAAAGTGACCTGCCCAGCCCCAGACACCCATCCCGCCCAAATGGCGAGCGCCAGTCCTGATTTGACGTCCAATCCGTAGCGCTGCTGATATCGTCCTGATATCAGGGCCGCACGGGTCGGCGAACACGTCGGTCCGTTGGAGTAAAAATCCGTTAGGCGAACACCTTCGCGGGCCAGACTATCGATGTTGGGAGTCTGTACATCAGTCGCGCCGTAACTTCCGACATCACTGTATCCAAGGTTGTCAGCCATGATGAGCACCACGTTTGGCTGCGTAGCAAGAGCCTGTTGTGCGACTGCGAGCGAGCAAGAACCAAGCGATAGAGCGAACAGAGCAACGCAGAGGCACGTTGCGTTTCCAATGTGATCTTTCAGGAAGTACGCGACCTGAGATAATCGCTGCTTGCTTGAGTAAACTGCTGTAGAGAACTTCATGGATCACTACGCTCCCTGGTCAATTTCTTGTTCTTCGCGAACAATGGTTCTTTTGGCTCGTTAGTCGAGATTGCTCGCCAACTACGGCAAGATGGCGCCAGTCTGTCGAAAGAGGCCGAAAACGTCTCGCGCTTCAGAATGGACCCGGACTCGAATTGCCTGCCACAGGGCGTGCCGCGGGTGGCATTCGTCCCGGGGCCCTGGAAAATCGTCGAAACGCCCAATTCGATCGTCATCGTCTATGAGGCCTTTACGCTGTGGCGGCAAATTTTCACCGATGGCCGCGAGATGGGCCCGAATGCCTATCCGAATTGGCTGGGCTACTCGACGGGCGCCTGGGAGGGAGACACGTTTGTAGTCGAGACTCGTGGTTTCAACGGCAGGATCTGGCTCGACACCGAGGGCCGGCCATCCACGACCGAGCTACATGTCACCGAGAGATTCACGCGAACCGCATTTGGCCGCATGACTATTGATGTAACCATCGACGATCCTGGCGCCTACACGGACCTCTGGCACGCGTCGGTTCCCTTTGCTCTGCAAGTCGGCTGGGAGCCACTGGAATACATCTGCGGAGAAAACAACAAGATCGATGCGTATTGAAATGTGGAGAAACCACGAATGATGGGCCAGGAAGCGGCGATGCAAGCGAGAAAAACCTTATCTTTCGTCGCTTGCGTTCGATCCGAACACCGGCGAGATCGAAATCATCCAGACCCTGTCGGCCGTCTCCTCGCAATTCGAGGTATCCGGCGGCGGCTCGGACATCCGCGTTCACCGCGGGTCGCTCATGAGGTCCGTCTCGATGTCTGACTCCTGGATCCAGGGCGGCACCAGGTCCTCGGATTGCAGGATGCGGCGCTCGTAGTAATTGCGCACCAGGTCCCACGTAAAGTAATAGGTGTGAAAGACATCACCGCGGCCAAACATCCGTGGATCCTCCTGCGCGCGTAGTTCAGTCTCCATGGTAGTGCGCAGGTCCTCCTTGACTGCTGCGTACGCGGCGTCACTGGCGAGGTTGTCAAGACAGTCCGGGTCGTCGGCAAGGCGGCAGAGCTCCTCATCCGGCCGTTTGCCGAACGACCAATCCCAGAAGTGCCTGGTGTCGGGTGAGTGGCGCGCCTGAAGAACTTCGGTCTTCGTAGGGCTCTTGTCCACGGTCGAGTAACCGGTCTCGGGATTCCCCGCCGGCCAAAGATCGGGCCGATAGTTCCTGAGGTAGAGCCAGCCATCCTTGACGATGCCGCGAATCGGGTAGCCGTAGTCGCCCGGCCGGCCCACGTCGTGGCGTTCCTTGCCTATGAGGACGAAATCACGCATGGCAGGCACATCGCCCTCGAGGAAGGGCCTGAGGCTCGTGCCTGGCGAGCTCTGCATGCCGGTCTCGCCCCAGGTAAAGCCGGCGACGTCGAAGAGAGTTGGTGCGATGTCGACGAAGCTGACGTACTGTTCGATCACCCGGCCCGGGTTCTGGATATTCTTGCCCCACATCATCGCCAGAGGAACGTGGTTCGACGCTTCGTACTCGTCGCTCTTGGCTCGGGGGAAAGGCATCCCATTGTCGGAGGTCACCACGACGAGGGTGTCGTCGAGCTCGCCTTGCTCCTCCAGATAGTCGAGGATGCGCCCGAGCTGGGTGTCGAAGTGCTCGATTTCGAGAGCGTAGTCGAGGAGGTCGGTGCGCACGGTGTCGTTGTCGGGAAAGTAACCGGGCACCCTGTCGATGTCACTGAGCTTCTTGCCGGCCTCGAGCGCCGATCCATAGCTGTACCTGCGGTGCGGCTCGTGGGCTCCGTACCAGAAGTGAAAAGGCTGCCCCTCCGGCTTGCTCTCAAAGAAGGAGATGAAGTTGCTGGCGTAGTCGACCGTCGACATGTCCTCGGTCGGCGGCTCGTGCATCTCGTCGCGCCACGAGGCTCCCAGAAGCTCACGCGGCCTGCCGTCAACTTCGCCTGCGTCGCCGGGGCCCCAACCCTTGCCGGTGTAACCGGTGGCGTACCCGAGGTCCCGCAGGGCTTCCGGGTAGGTCTTGAACTCGGCCGGGAAGTTGTTGAAGTGATTCGCCGCTTCCTTAAGCTGCCATGAGTTCCTCGCAGTGATCAGCGAGGCACGTGACGGAGCACACTTGGCATTCGGTGTGTAGGCGTTGCTGAATCGGAGGCCAGCGGCCGCCACGCGATCGAACGACGGAGTTTCGACCCAGGACACGCTCTCGCCCATATGGCTGGCGTCGTCGGCGATGGCGATCAGGATGTTGGGCTTCGAGGCCTGGGCGGTCGCGACGCCCGGGCTCAAGAGAGCTAGCGTGAGCGGGATAAGAATGAGGAACGTGGACCGATGATTCGTCAAACCGATACTCCTTCAAATCTCAAGACGCGGGCTCCCAAAGCTCGATCGCGTTGCCTTCGGGGTCGTGGATGCGGGCGAAGCGGCCGATGCCCTCCATCTTGCTCTCGTGGCTGACCTCGATGTCCGCGGACTTCAGTTGTGTGATCATCGCGTCCAGATCGGCCACGCGGAAATTCAGCATGAAAGTCTTGTCCGCCGCGAAATAGTCCGTGTCAGCATCGAAGGGTGAGAAAACCGTGACCCCGGACTCGGTCACCCAGGGCGTCATCTCCGTGTTCGTCGGAGCAGGATTGATGCCAAGGTGATCCTGATACCATTTCGCAAGTGCTTCCGGGTTCTTTGCCCGAAAGAATAACCCGCCGAATCCCTGAACCCTTTGCACACCACACCCCATCTTTGCACGGAAGTTGCGCGATCCTACTTTATCAAAGGAAAATGATGCGTAGGCAAGGTATTCCCGATGGGCGTCTTGCGGCAGTCCGCGTACCCACGCAGCAAGCCATTCGGAGTAAGTCGCAGACAGGCCAGTAAGTCGTCACCTTTTTTTGGGTATGATCGACTAAATGGCCTGGCGCGACGGACCGGCGATGTTGCCGGTCTTGCAAAAGGAAGAGGGAGGTCTCGACATGTCTATCAGGGTGATTCTCGAACTCAAGGCGAAACCCGGCACCGGGGACGAGTTGGTTGCGTTCTTCGGCTCGATCCTGCCGGAGACACGCGCTTATGAGGGCTGTACAAGCGTCGACACGCTGCAGAACCGCGACAATGCCGACAATGTTGTGGTAGTGGAAGTGTGGGATTCTCACGAGCAATACGAAAAATATCTGGCCTGGCAGCGGGACAGGGGTACCAGCGACCGGCTCATGGATGCCCTCGCCGAGCCGCCCAGCATCCGCCAATTCGACGAAACCGACGCCTGAGACGCCGTCCAGGCTTGTATGACAACTTCATTCGGCTTGTCTTGGCACAAGTCGGGTCGAAGTTCGCGGTCACCGCACGTTGCTTCGCCTGGCTTCACTGAACGCCTGGCTGTGGCCGTGTCGCTCGGCCTGCTCGCGCTGCCGCTGGCGGCGCAGCAAGCGCTGACCGATCCCGGCCAGAAGAGCGTGCGCGTCGTGCGCACGGACACGCCGCCCGTCATCGACGGCGACCTCGGCGACGAGGTCTGGGCGCGCGCCGCGTTCGTCGACGATCTGCATCAGACGGACCCCATCGAGTACGCCGAGCCATCCGAGCACACCGAGGTCTACGTTCTCTACGATGACGACGCGCTGTACGTGGCTGCACGCCTGTATGACTCGGACCGCGACCAGATCACCGCCAACAACATGCGTCAGAATGACGAGATCGTGCAGGACGATCGCTTCTTCGTGGTGATCGATCCGTTCAACGAGCGGCGCAGCGGCTACTTCTTCGGGATCAACCCGAACGGCGTGCGCGGTGATGGCGTGTACCGCAATGTCAGCGAGTTGTACACCAACTGGGACAGCATCTACGACGCGGCGGCGGGCCGTTTCGAGGGCGGGTGGACAGCGGAGATCGAGATCCCGTACAAATCGATATCCTTCGATCCCACCACCGATACCTGGGGGCTGAATTTCTCGCGCGGCATCATGCGCCGCGACGAAAACATCGCCTGGGTGTCTCGCAACCGGCAATTCAACCCGTCGGTCTCGGGACTCGCCGTCGGCTTCGAAGGGCTCGAACAGGGGCTCGGACTCGACATCGTGCCGTCGGCCAGCATCATTGGGGAACGCACTTACTCGCAAGACACCCTCGCGGATGAAGGCTCGACGACAAGCCTCGAACCGAGCCTGGATGTCTTCTACAAGCTGACGCCGCAGCTCAACGCCTCGCTGACGGTCAACACTGATTTCTCGTCGACGGAGGTCGATGACCGTCAGGTCAACCTCGATCGCTTCGGGCTGTTCTTTCCGGAGAAGCGCGACTTCTTCCTGCGCGAGTCCGATATCTTCGAGTTCGGCGGGATCGGCGGCCTGCGCCAGTCGGACATCCCGGGGCTCAGCGCACTGGCCCAAAACGGGCTCCCGTTCTTTTCCCGCCGTATCGGCCTGAGTCCGGAAGGAGTGCCCATCGATCTCGATGTGGGGGGCAAGATCAGCGGGCGCGTCGGCCGATTCGAACTGGGTGCCCTGTCGGTCCGTCAGGCCGGGTTCGGCGGCATCGATGCCAGGAACCTGTCCGTCATGCGCACGAAGGCCGGTGTCCTGAGGGAGTCGAATCTCGGCGTCATCGTGACGCAGGGCAATCCCGGTGCGAATGTCGATAACTCCCTGGCGGGGTTCGACTTCCTTTATCGCAACACGCGACTGCCAGGCGGCAGAGCGCTCGAGGCCGACGTCTGGTATCAGCAAAGCGATACCGAAGGCGTCGATTCCGATCAGGCGGCTGCCGGTGTCGGTGTGCGCCTGCCGACTAACGAGGGGTTCAGGGGCGGGCTCGAATACAAGGCGTACGAGGCCAATTTCAATCCGGCGCTCGGCTTCATCAATCGCAGCAACATTTCCAATGCCGAGGCCAATCTCGGTTACATGCTGCGTCCTGCTTCAGGATACGTGCAATCGTTGTTGATGGTGCTGCATGTGCAGCACGTCGATCAACTCGATTCGGGCGCGCTGCAAACGCATGGGTTGAGGTGGCGCCCCGTGGTTGTGCGCAACCGAACCGGCGATGAATTTTCGTTCGCCTATCGCACATTAAACGAGCGCATCGCCAGTCCATTCGAAATCTCCCCCGGCATCGTCATTCCGGTCGGACAATACAAACTCGAGGACTGGGGCGCTCGGTTCGCCACGAGCACACACCGCAGGCTGGCCGCCAACCTGGTGATACTGCGTTTCTACGAAGGCACTTACTTTGGCGGCAATCGCACCGACTTGAACGGGGAACTCACATGGCGTCCGTCGGCGCGTTTTCGCGGCAACGTGAACTATCGCTACAGCGAGATCGATCTGCCGCAAGGCAGCTTCGAGACCCGCCTCGTCTCCGCGGGCATCGATTTCGCGTTCACGCCGACGCTGTCCTGGGTCAACCTGATTCAGTACGACAACGTCACCGAGACCGCGGGCATCAACATGCGGTTTCACTGGATTCCGGAAGCCGGCCGCGAGGTGTTTTTCGTCGTCAATCACAATGTCGAGGACTACGATCGCGACAATCGCTTTCGTTCGACGGCTTCGGACATGACGGCCAAGCTGAACTACACGTTTCGGTTCTGACCGACTTGACACTGGCCCGTTCCGCACATAGAAAGGCACCCGCCCGCGTCGGGATATGCGCTTTGCGAAAGACCCACCTCGAACTGGGTGGTCGGGGCTGTCCAATGGATGGAGCACTCAAGCCAATGTCATTGATCAACAACAGGATCGCCGCCTCGGTCACTGCGCTGCTGGTAAGCACGATCTTCTTCGCAGGTCCTGTCCACGGCCAGGGGACCACCCTCGGCTTCATCTACGGCAGAGTGACCTCGGGCTCGGGTCCGGTGGCCGGCGTCACCGTAACCGCCCTGGATCCCGACACCTCCCGGAGTCGCCGCGCCGTGACCGACGCGGAAGGCCGCTACCGGTTTTCGGCGCTCGCGGTCGGGCGCTATGCCGTTTACGCTCTGCTTGGCGGCCTGCAATCGAGCATCGTTCCCGCGGATGTGAACGTCGGCGAGGGGACATCCATCGAACTGCTGCTGGAGAATCCCAGGACGGTGGAGGAAGTCGTCGTCTTCGGGGAGGCGGTCTCCCCGCTGGATGTCACCCGGGCCGAGACGGCGAGGATCGTGACTTCGGACGACCTCCAGCGTCTGCCGATCCCCCGGGACCAGAACGCCGTGGTGCTCATGGCGCCGGGCGCGGTACAGGGCGACCTGGCGTTTGGAGCAGCCGGCAACCGCGCCCAGTACGGCACCGGTTCCGCGTACGCATCGCTTGGCGGCGCGTCGGTTGCGGAAAACGTCTACTACATCAACGGCATGAACGTGACCAACTTCCGCAATGGGCTGGGCGCGAGCACCATTCCGTTCGAGTTCTACGATCAGTTCCAGATCAAGACCGGCGGTTACGGCGCCGAATACGGGCGCGCCACGGGAGGCGTTGTGAACGCCGTCACGAGACGGGGCACGAACGATTGGCAATTCGCCCTGGGCGGGTACTACCAGCCCGATGCGTTTCGTGGTGACGTGCCTAACGTGGAACATCCATCTGAACGTGTCACGTATGACTCGGCGGACGGCTTCGACGAGAGGGACGATTTCAGCACCTTTTTATCCGCCGGCGGGCCCCTGGTCAGCGACCGGCTGTTCGCCTACGGCATCTATGAATTCAGGAATATCGACGTCAACGATTACAGCGCCTGGGGCCAGCTTTACAGGGAGTCCGACGACGACGGGTTCTGGGGGCTCAAACTCGACTGGCTGCTTACCGACGACCATCGCATCGAGTACACCGGGTTCTCCGACAAGAGAACATTGGACCGCAAATCCTTCAGGTGGAATCCTTCCACGGATACGGTCGGCCGGGAACTCAGGGAGACTGTGATCGGCCGCGGGGGCGACAACCACATTGTCACCTACAGGGGCTACTTCGGCACGCGTCTTGCCACCACGCTCATGTGGGGCGCCAGCGAGTACGACCTCACCTCGCAGTCGCCGGCGGACGCCACCTGTCCGGTCGCCTTCGATTCCCGTTTCCGCGGATACCGGCGTCTGGGTTGCTGGACCAACTACTTCAAGTCCGCCGCGGATGATGAACGCCAGGTCACCCGGGTCGATATCGAATGGGCCGCCGGTGACCAGCACCTGATCCGCTTCGGCATGGACCGCGAGCAGAACACCTCGTTCGACAGCCTGGGTTTGTCGGGAGATGGTTCCTTCCAATACCGGCGGGCAACGCCCGGAGATTTCCTGCGCAACGGCGGGATCGTACCGGACGGCGTGACGGAAGTGACGCGTTACAGCCAGTTCGGTAGAGCAGGGCACTTCGACGTTCTCTCGACGGCCTTCTACATCGAGGACGAATGGACCATCGCCCCAATCAATGCAACGCTGCGGTTCGGCTTGCGGAACGAAAGATTCGACAACCGTAATGCCGAAGGGCAGTCGATCGTCAGGATTACGGACCAGTTTGCGCCGCGCATCGGATTTTCGTGGGACGTGGGTGGCAACAGGAATTCCAAGGTTTTCGCCAACTACGGCCGATACCATCTGCCCGTTGCCAGCATCATCAATATCTATCTCGGGAGCGCCTGGTCCGCCACGGAAGGGTGGTACGTACTCGATCAACCGATTGCCGAGGATGGAAGCACGGTACTCGGTGCGCAGATCGGCGAGACCACCGTCTTCGCCGATGGCTCCTCGCCGGATGTCCGCACCCTGGTCGACCAGGACCTCGAACCCATGGCGCAGGACGAGTTTCTCCTCGGCTACGAGCGGATTGTGTCGGACTACATCTTCGGCATCACCTTCACCTGGCGCGACCTTGTCAGGGGCATCGAGGACATCACCCTGGACCAGGCCATCGGCGATTTCCGGGGGTTCAACTATGTCCTTGCCAATCCCGGCCGCGACGTGCGGACCTTTCTTGATCTCGACGGCGACGGCAGCCTTGACGAACTCCGGCTGTCGGCGGACGAGCTTGGTTTCCCGCCCATGAAGCGCCGCTACAAGGCGGTGACTCTTGATGTGCAGAGGCGTTGGGACGGAGTGTTCTACGCGCGGGCGTCGTATACCTGGTCGCGCAGCTACGGCAACTACGAGGGCACGGTCCGTAGCGACACCGGCGAGGACGTTGCCGGCGCCACAACACAGTTCGACTTTGTCGGACTGCTGGACGGCGCCGATGGCGACCTGCCCAATGACAGGCGCCATCAGTTGAAGATGTGGGGCGGCTGGGAGTTTGCCGAGCGCTTGCAGGCCAGCGCGGCGCTGCATTTCGCAAGCGGCCGTCCGCGCAATGCCTTCGGGTATCATCCCAGCGACCTGTACGCACGATTTCGAGGCCCGATTTCCTTTTACAAGCAGGGTGAGCTGACGCCTCGCGGATCCCTGGGAACGACAGCGAATGTATACCGGCTGGATCTTGGCCTGAAGTACACCAACGACGACCTGTTTGGCGGCACGCTGATCGCCCGGCTTGACGTATTCAACGTTCTGGACCACGACGCCGAGCTTGAAGTCGACGAATTTGCGGACCGTTGGGGCGGTCGATTCGTTTCGCCCACGTTCGGACTGCCGACTCGATTCCAGCAGCCGCGAACCGCGCGCATCGGGCTGCGGTACGAGTTCTGAGCCAGTCCGGTCGGGCGAAGTCGTCGTCGCATGAGGCAACGGCGATATCGGAACGTCGGTCACGGGCAGTCCATCCCGTTCCGGATGGGTTCATTGTGGGCGCAATAGGCGCGCGCTGTGGAGGTGAGTCTACGCCCCGCCGACACGGGCCGAGTAGAACTCGGCAATCGCCATCATCAACCCGATGGCGGGAATCAGGACGCCCACAACAATCAGGACCGCGCGCATGATTTCCGTGCGCACGGTGGCTTCAAGGGATTGCACTTTGGACTCAAGGGACTGCACGTTCGCTTCAACGCCACCGACGCGGGCGTGCAATTCCATCTTCAAATTCGCGATGCCCGCGTCGAAGTGCTCTCTGGTCACCAGTTGCTTGACGGATTGGCCCATGACCTCCACGATGGCTTCGGCGTGGTCGGAGTCGATGCCCGCTGCCTTGAGCCTGCGAGCGGCGTCCAGTGTATCAAATGCCGGTTCGGGCATTTTTTGGCCTCCTTACGTTCCACAGCCAGGTATGGTCTATCGCGCTGCGGAACGTGAGTTCACGATAGCACCCGAGGCGCGGCGCGCAACGTCACTTTCTGGACAGACCCGCAAGAAAGCACTCAATAACGGCGATGCATCCGGGCAGTTCGGATGGGTTCATTGTGGGCGCAATAGGCGCGCGCTATAGTGCGGAGCCGCACTTCGCTGAGATTCGGGCGCCAGATGCCGCACTCCCGCCCACAAGTCATGCTGGTCTACCGGCGCTTGCTGAGCTACGTGGCGCCTCACTGGAAGGTGCTGCCGATCGCACTGATCGCAATGGTCGTGGTTGCCGGTACCAACGCCGTGGTGCCCTTCCTGATGAGAGACGTGGTGGAGGTGCTTCAGTCCGAAGGGCGCGGCGCGGGCTCGTTTATCGTGCCGCTGCTGCTGTTCATCACGTTCATGGTAAGGGCCACCGTGGACTTCATCGCCGTTTATGGCCTCGGGTGGCTGGGTCGATCCGTGGTCAGGGATCTGCGTGCGGAAATCTTCGAGCGCTATACGGAACTGCCGCTGGCGTACTTCGAGCGCCACTCTTCCGGGGCGCTGGTTTCAAAGTTGACCTACAACACCGAACAGGTTGCCGAGGCCATCTCCAACGCCGTGGTGGTTGCCATTCGCGACTCGCTGACCGTGGTCGCCCTGATCGGTGCAATGATCTGGTTCAGTCCCCTGCTCAGTGCGATGGTGGCGGTGGCTGCGCCCATCGTCGCCGGTCTGGTCGCCGTCATGAGCCGCGCGTTCAGGCGTTACGGATTGCGGATTCAGACTTCCATGGGCGACGCCACGCGTGTGACCGAGGAGGCCCTGTCCGGGGCGCGCATTGTCAAGGTATTCGAGGGACAGAAGCATCAGCAGCAGCTTTTTTCGAAGATCAACGAGCACAATCGCAAGCAGTTCATGAAACTCTTCGCGACCCGGGCAGGGGGCGACGCCCTGTCTCAATACACGTTGACGATCGCTGTTTCGGCAATGATTGCGCTGGCGTTTTCCGAGACGCTGCTGCAGGGACTGGATGCTCCCGTATTCATCGGCTTCCTGGTCGCGCTGGGAATGATGCTCACGCCCATGAAACGGCTCGTCAACATCAACGCGGTATTGCAACGCGGCGTCGCCGCCGGCATCACCCTGTTCGAAACGCTCGACCAACCCGGCGAACCGGATACCGGCACGCGGCGGCTGGAGCGCGCGCGGGGGGAGGTGGAGTTTCGCGGCGCCTGCTTCACGTACGACGACGCCAAGGGCAGGGTGCTACACGATGTCGATCTTCGCGTACCGGCGGGAAGCACCGTTGCGCTGGTCGGACGGTCGGGCAGCGGCAAGAGTACGCTGGTGGGCTTGCTGCCCCGATTCTACGATGTGGAGGCGGGCGACGTACTGCTTGACGGGGTGGACATTCGCGAATACCGGCTCAGGGACTTGCGCCGTCAACTGAGTCTGGTCAGCCAGGACGTGCTGCTCTTTGACGACACCATCGCCAACAATATCGCCTTCGGTGCGCTTGGAAATGCACCGCGGGAGGCGGTTGAGGCCGCGGCCGAAGCCGCCTTCGTGACCGAATTCGCTGCGGGGCTGCCACAGGGGCTGGACACGCCGGTCGGGCAGCGCGGCATGCTCCTCTCCGGCGGTCAGCGACAGCGCGTGGCCATCGCCCGGGCGGTACTCAAGAATGCCCCGGTCCTGATCCTGGATGAGGCTACATCGGCGCTTGATACCGAGTCGGAACGCAAGGTTCAGCACGCCCTGGAATCCCTGATGACCGGCTGTACGACGCTGGTGATCGCCCATCGGCTGTCCACGGTGGAGAAGGCGGACTTGATCGTCGTACTGCATGAGGGCGCGGTGGTTGAGCAGGGTACCCACGCGGAGCTCGTGAGCCGGGGCGGAATCTACAGCAGCCTCCATCGCATGCAGTTTGCGGATTGAAGCCGGATGGGCGTGTCGACCGGGCAGGGCGTTTCCATCGGGCTCGATGTGATCACCCTGCCGCGTGAAATTGACTGGCTGTACGATTCAACGTGATTCCCTGACGTCGGAGAATCCCGGAATGAACCTGTCGCGTTGCCTGGACCGGATCTGGTATCAGCCCAATCCCTGGCGGTGGCTGCTGGCTCCGCTGGCCCTGTGCTACCGGTGGATCACCGATCTCAGGCGATTGCTGTACCGCTGGGGCATCAGGCCTGTGACGGTCCTGCCCGTGCCCGTCGTGGTGGTCGGAAATCTTACGGTCGGCGGCACGGGCAAGACGCCGCTGGTGATCTGGTTGGCCGAAGAACTGCGGCAACGTGGGCTCAGCGTCGGTATTGTCAGCCGCGGGTACGGGGGCCGCGCGGGGAAATGGCCGCAAGCGGTCGATGCCAACAGCGATCCGAGCCTGGTTGGAGACGAACCGGTCATGCTGGCCCGTGCCACGAATTGCCCCGTCAGCGTGGGCCCGGATCGTGTCAAGGCCGCGCGCGCACTCCTGGCCCGCGAGCAGGTTGACGTCCTGCTGGCCGACGATGGCTTGCAGCACCTTGCGCTGGGACGGATCATGGAGATCGTGGTGGTCGACGGGGAACGAGGCCTCGGAAACGGACGGTGCCTCCCGGCGGGTCCCCTCAGGGAGCGACGTGATCGGCTTGCCGGGGCGGGCGCGGTGGTGGTCAACGGCGGCGATTGGCGGCCGGATGAGGGTACCCGGGACACGTTCCGAGCAACGATGCAGGCGCAGCACGTAAGCCGACTCACCGGCTCTGCCCGAAGATCTCTCGGGTCTTTTGGGGGCACGTCGGTTCACGCGGTCGCAGCGATCGGACATCCGGGACGGTTCTTTCGCATGCTGGAGGCGGACGGCTTGAAGGTGATCGCTCACCCGTTGCCGGATCACGCGTCCATCGATGCCGCCGATCTGCAGTTCGATGACTCGAGGCCCGTTCTGGTGACCGAAAAGGATGCGGTCAAGTGCGAGCGCATCGCCCATGACGACGTGTGGAGCGTTCCGGTCAAGTTGTCGTTCGAGCCGCAAGCGTCGGACGGACTGTTGAGCCTGGTGGCGAAGCATGTGGAGGAGTGCCGATGGATTTCGCCGTAGTGATTCCGGCGCGTTACGACGCCACCCGGCTTCCCGGCAAACCGCTTGCCGACATCTGTGGCCGGCCGATGATTCAGTGGGTCTTCGAGGCCGCCGTTGTCGGCGGCGCGGCCGACGTCATCGTGGCTACCGATGACCGGCGCATCGCCGAAACGTGCGCCCGGTTCGGCGCCCGTGCGGAGATGACCGACAGTGCGCATGCCAGCGGTACCGACCGGGTTGCCGAGGTGGCGAGACGGCTCGGCTGGCCCGACGACAGGGTGGTCGTCAACGTCCAGGGTGACGAACCCATGATGCCGCCGGTGCTGGTAAGGCAGGTTGCGCGGCTGTTGGATGACGACCCGGAGGCGCGGATGGCAACACTGGCAACACCCATCGCGGGCGTCGACGAGTGGGACGATCCCAACGTGGTCAAGGTGGTCGTGGACCGGCATGCCAGGGCCTTGTATTTCAGTCGGGCACGAATCCCCTGGCCTCGCGACGGCTCCACGTCGGCGGGGCTTGCGATGCGCCATGTGGGGCTGTACGCGTACCGTGTCCGGGCGCTGAGGGAACTCACGGAAGCGGAGTCTTGCGGGTTGGAGTTGCAGGAGCGCCTGGAACAGCTTCGCGCGCTGTGGCTGGGAATCCCGATTCATGTCGCGCGGGCGCGCCTGTTTCCTCCCAGGGGCGTGGATACCGAAGAAGATTTGCAGGCCGTTCGCCGAATTCTGGCGCGGCCCCGGACCTGACTGTTGGCCAGATGTTCAGCGTGTCGACGTACTTTCTGCCGGCGCATTGAGGTTGGTTGGCCGGACAAGCCACTCCGGAGCAGTGGCCGGCGGTGCGTCCAGGGTCGCGAGGAAGGCTTCAAGTTGCGCGCGTTCCCGTCGACTCAGGTTCAGCGGCTTGGCTTCGTTGTGGCCGATCATTGCCACCGGCGCGCGATCGTAGTGCCGCATCATCTCTCCCAGAGAGGGTGTCTGGCCCTGGTGTGAATAAGGCGCCGTGTCCTGCAGATTGCGCAGCGATGGCGTGCGCAGCGCACCGAGGACCTCGAACCCCGTGCGCGCGAAACGAAGTTCGGCGCAGTCCTTCACCGGGTCGTCGCTGTATGCGCTCCGGCAATTGAACGGGTCGGTCCGTACCAGGCGAATCCCGTCGATCCGGCCGCGATCGGGAATCTGTCCCGGTGCGGAGATGATCCCCGTGTTGTGAAATTCGTTGTTGGTGAGCAGCGGCCCGTTGTGGCACTCGATGCAACGCGCCTTGCCCATGAACAGCCGCAGCCCGTTGGCCTCGTCGGCACTCAGAATCGTCTCCGCCAGCGACTCGTCTGCGCGGGCGATCGCCTCGACGTACCGGTCGAAGCGGGAGGGACCGGGTACAAGCAGCCGTTCATAAGCCGCAATGGCCTTGCCGATGTTGACGAAGACTCGCGTGATGGATTCCCGGTCGGCGGCTTCCATCCCGTTCCACGCGGAATCCAGCGGGGTACCCGGGACAGGCGCCGCCTCATCCGGAAACCGGCTCGTATCCGCAAGCTCGGGGAGCGGGCCGAACAGCGACGTGTAGGCTTGACGATACTCGCGGTCGGTGGAAATGAGCCGGGCCAGCGCGACCCGGTTGCCGCCCTGTTCGTTGGGGTCCTCCAGCGGCGACAGCGCCTGGGACCATTGGCTGTCCTTGCGCCCGTCCCAGTAGAGCCAGGGACTGTAGGCCGTACCCACGATGTTCAGGGTGTTGCGCTGCGATTCTCCGCGCGCCTCTCCTCGGGGGCGCCCGTCGGTGAAACTCAGCGCGGGTTGATGGCAGCTCGAACACGCGAACTGCCCGTTGCCGCTGAGGCGCGGGTCGAAGAACAGGCGATGACCCAGCCGGGCGGCGCGCGGGTCGTCGGCGACGGCGTTGGATGGATCCGGCGGCAGGGGAGGCAGGTTGGCGATCCAGAGCGATTCCATTAGATCCAGTTCATGGTCTGTCCAGACCGGCGGTACAGCGGGCCTCAGGGAGAACCACGCGGCACCGGCCAGCACCACGGCAAACGCGATACCGATGATCGCAAACCCGGATCGCATCGCTACAGCTCCAGGGAAATCACGACTTCGTCGCGCTGGGCACCCGTATCGATGCTGAGGACCACTTCCCAGTTGCCCGCCATGTGAAAGCGCATGCCTTCGATGAGATAACGGCCGTTTCCGAGGTGCTCGGTCGCCGCCGGAAGCGTAGGTAGCCCGTGATCGTGGGCCGGCATCCCGCCGCGGATGCCGATTTCCGCAGACACAACCGGTGTGCCGTCGAGGGTTTGTACTTCCACCACCCAGCGATGGATCGTGTTGATGGCCAGCGGTTCCAGCTCGGGATCGGCGCTCACCCTGAAGTGTTCGGCACGGGAAGTGAACCAGGGACTGGCTTCGGAGCCGGAGAGGAACTGGTTACCGTGGCTCTCGGAGGCCAGAAGAATCGCGCACGCCAACCCCGCAAGAGCACCAGGAGTACCGTTCAGGCGACCGAGCCAGCGCCGCAAGCGACCGCTGGCGTGCCAGAGGTGCAATTGCAGCAGCACGATCGCTACCAGGATCAACGGCCAGACCCCGAAGCCGGTAAAGCCCACCCGGAACGGGAAAACGGCGGTGTACGGCGCGTCCGCGTCCGCCGGCATCGCCGTGACGACGCCGATGAACTCGCCCGGCTCATCGAATTGATGCACCACGCTGTAGCCGCCCGGGACGACGGCCGGCGGGTGGTAGAACACCGTGGCCCCGTCCAGATCGTCTATTCGCTCCACGTCATCCCATGCCGCATAGCGCCCCAGTCCGGTCACATTCCTGATCACGCGAAAGTCGATGGACGCCTCGCTCAGTCCGGCATGAAGGTATTCCATGACGAAAACGCTTTCGCCGGTCAGTGGAATATCTTCACAAAACTCCTGGCGCTCGCGCTCCCGGGGCACAAAGATCTTGAAGTGTGCCTGGAGGTAGCCGATGTTGATGACGCAAAGGTCCTCATCGAGGACAACGCCACCGTGGGCGAAGGCGGTTTGTTCGCTGGCGAACAGGCAGAGTGCCATGCAGCAGGATGTGAGTCGTATGCGCATTCGGCGTATTTTAGCCAAGCTTACAGCGGTTGGTCTGCATGCACCCTTGACGCAGTCGGCGAAGTAACCAAGACTTGAGCGGAATTTGATCTGTTCGAACCTCAGTGAAGAAATCCATGGACAACCACCCCACACGGGGTCCCGAGAACGCTTCGGGTATGGCATCTGCGGTCGGCGACTCCAACGCGGTCGCGCGCGTTCTTTTCGTCTGTATGGGCAACATCTGCCGCTCGCCCACCGCGGAGGGCGTATTCAGGGATACCTTGCAGACGCACGCGCCGGAACTCGCCGTGGATGTGGATTCGGCCGGCACTCATGCCTACCATGTCGGCGAACCGCCGGACCGTCGATCTTGCCGCGCTGCGGCCCGTCGAGGGGTCGACCTGAGCGGCCAGAGGGCACGGCGCGTTACCGTCACGGACTTCGCCAGATTCGACCTGGTACTGGCCATGGACGAGGACAACTACCGGATGCTGTCCGACATCAGTCCGCCGCAGTATCGGTCCCGAATCAGGTTGTTCATGGAATTCGCGCCCGAGGCAGGACGCCGCAGCGTGCCCGATCCCTACTACGGAGGCTCGACGGGTTTCGAGTACGTGCTTGATCTCGTCGAGGAGGCGTCGCTGGGCCTGCTCACGCATCTGAAGAAGTAGTTGCGCGCCCTGAGCACGAGTTGCATCAACAGGCTGTACCCGAAGGAACAAAGTCATGAGTCGTTCGATCCTGTGTCCATTTGTCCGGCCGGCAACGGTACTGGCGCTCGGTCTCCTGAGTGCGCCGTTGCTGGCTCAGTCCATCACGGTGGTGTCCTGGGGCGGCTCCTATGCCAGGGCCAGTCAGGAGGCGTACCACAAACCGTTTACCGAAGAAACCGGCATCGAAATCCGGCTCGAGGACTATAACGGCGGTCTCGCCCAGATTCGCGCACAGGTGGAGTCGGGGGTTGTGTACTGGGACGTGGTGGACCTGGAGCTGGCCGACGCCGTGCGCGGATGCGACGAGGGTTTGTTCGAACTCATCGATCTTGCCGACCTGCCGCCTGGTGCGGACGGTGCAAGCCCCGAGGAGGACTACTATCCCGATACGCTCAGCGAATGCGGCGCCGGAACGCTCTTCTACTCCACGGTATACGCCTACAACTCGGAAGTCATTTCCGGCGAGACGCCGGAAACCATCGACGATTTCTTCGACCTGGAGCGATTTCCGGGCAGGCGCGGCATGCGCCGTTCGCCGCAAGTGAACCTGGAATTCGCGCTCATGGCCGACGGCGTGGCGATCAAAGACGTCTACGCGGCCATGGACACGGATGATGGCCTCGCACGGGCATTCCGCAAGCTGGATTCCATCAAGAATCAGATCGTCTGGTGGGAGGCGGGCGCCCAGCCGCCGCAGATGCTCGCCGACGGCGAAGTGGTCATGTCCACCGCGTACAACGGACGAATCTTCAATGCGCAGGTGCTGGAGAATCAGCCGTTCGTCATCGTCTGGGACGGACAGGTCCTGGATTCGGGTCCGATGGGCATCGTGGCCGGCACGCCGCGGCTGGCCGAGGCGCTTGAGTTCGTACACTTTGTCGCGCGACCGGAGTCCATGGCCCGGATCGGTCAGTACATTGCCTACAGCCCGGTCCGCAGGTCCGCCGAAGCCCTGATATCCACGCACCTTGAAACCGGCGTGGAAATGCGCCCGCACATGCCCAATACGCCGGAGCACACCCAGCGCGCCTTGCGAAATGACTGGGCCTGGTGGAGCGACAACGGCGACGAAATGAACGAACGTTTCATTGTCTGGCTGTCGCAATAGAGGGGGCGTCAGCTCCTAGTCCGGGTTCGCGGTGGTTTGTTGCGTCGCGGGTGCGTTGGACGCGGCGGGTGGCTTTGCGGTTGCCGGTTTCTGCGTCGGTTTCTGCGCCGGCTTCTGATTGCCGTCCTGTCCGGACGCGCGCTGCTTGTCAGCCTTGTGTTCTGCGCCTTTGCGACCTCCCGAGGATCGCCTCCTGCGTGATCGACGGCGACGGCGTTCTTCCGGTTTGCCGTCGCTCCGGGCCTTCTTCTTGCCGCCGTCCGAGGCGCCGCCGGCGCGGCCCTTCGCCGGACCGCGGGATCGCTTCGGACGCCGGCCGCCGCGGCGGTCCTGACGGGCGCCGCCGCGAGAACCGCCCTTGCGAGCACGTTTGCGTGCAGGAGCTTTACGCTTTCGCTTCGGCAGCGCCCAGCCGAACAGCCGCCTCCACAAGCTGGTGGGCTTGCGTGGCGACTTCTTCTTGCGCTTGGCGGGTTTGGGCGCCGGTTTGCGATGAACGATGTTTGCTACGGCGGCTTTCTCCGGTTTGGGCTGTTGGGGCGGTTTTCGCCAGGAATCCGACGCGTCCTGCTTCGGCTCCACGAGCTTGTAGCTGGACACGGTATGCTCCGGCTGTCCGACTTCGTCATCGCGCAGGCGCGTGATGGAATAGTTGGGCGTCTCAAGGTTCTGGTTGGCCACGAGCACCACGGCGACTTCGGTTTTTTGTTGAATGGTCTGGATCCAGTCCCGCTTTTCATTGAGCACGTAGTTGCTCACTTCAACCGGCAACTGGGCAACCACCCGGGCGGTGCGCTCCTTGCGCGCTTCCTCACCGACTATGCGAAGCACGGCCAGGGCGAGCGACTCCACGCTTCGCACATGCCCGATGCCATTGCAGCGGCCGCATACGAACTGCGTCGACTCTTCGAGCGACGGTCGCAGCCTCTGCCGCGACATCTCCAGAAGCCCGAATTTCGAGATTCGGCCGATCTGGATGCGGGCCCGGTCCCGTTTGACCACCTCCCGCAGCCGGCCTTCCACCTCCCGCTGGTGCTTGTGTGGGCCCATGTCGATGAAATCGATCACGATCAGGCCGCCCAGATCGCGGATCCGGAGTTGGCGCGCGATTTCCTCGGCGGCCTCGAGGTTGGTGTTCAGCGCAGTGGACTCTATATCGTCCCCCTTGGTCGCGCGAGCCGAGTTGATATCGATCGCGGTCAGCGCCTCGGTGTGATCGATGACAATGCTTCCACCGGCGGGCAGCGTCACGGTATGTGCGAACGCCGATTCAATCTGGCTTTCGATCTGAAAGCGTCCGAACAGCGGAACCGTAGGGTCGTCGTAATACTTGAGCCGGCGCAGGTTGTGCGGCATCACCTGCTCCATGAACTCGCGAGCCTGCTCGTAGACGTCCTCCCTGTCCACGAGGATTTCGCCGATTTCCTTGGAGAAATGATCGCGAATGGCGCGCACGATGGAGTTGCCTTCCTGGTAGATGAGGAATGGCGACGGGCGGCTTAGCACAACCTGCTTGATGGCTTCCCAGACATTCAGCAGGTAGTCCAGGTCCCACCGCAACTCTTCGATGCTTCGGCCGACGCCCGCAGTGCGTACGATGCAACCCATCTCCGCGGGCGGATCGAGTTTTTCCAGGGCCTTGCGAACCGAATCCCGGCCTTCACCGGTGATGCGGCGGGACACGCCCCCGGCCCGAGGGTTATTCGGCATCAGCACCAGGAATCGGCCGGCGAGGCTGACGAAGGTCGTCAGTGCGGCGCCCTTGTTGCCGCGCTCCTCCTTCTCGACCTGAACGACGATGTCCTGGTTTTCCTTCAGGACATCCTTGATGTTGACCCGCTCGCCCTCGGCCGGTTCGCGGATGAAATATTCCCTGGAGATTTCCTTGAGGGGCAGGAAGCCGTGGCGGGGCGCGCCATAGTCTACAAAGGCGGCCTCCAGGCTGGGTTCCAGCCGCGTGATGCGCCCCTTGTAGACATTGGACTTGCGTTGTTCTCTTGTGGGTACCTCGATATCAAGGTCGTACAGTTTCTGGCCATCCACGATGGCCACGCGCAACTCTTCCTGCTGAGTTGCATTTACCAGCATTCGTTTCATGATTTCTCGATCCGTTGATGGCGAGCCCTCTGGAGTTCGGCACCGCGATCTGCCTGCCAGCGGCATTGAGATGTTCGAGCCCGTCCGCCGCGCCGGTACGGCGCGCGAGAACGTCGAGACGTCGTCGAGGAGGTGCGCCCGTTCCGATGGAACCAGGCGGCGCAGTCGATGCGCCGGCCCGCTTTCCACTCGGGTAAGCAGGCCCTGTGACGTCAATTGGGCCGGCACACCTGTCAGGTTGCCGGCAGGATGTTCGGGCAGGAAACTGTTTCACAAATTAGCTTGTCGACCCGACGCCCCGTTCGTCGAATTGCAATGACTCGCCCTGGGGCGAGTCATGAACAGTGCGTGGTCGCCTGGACACAACCGCGGGCCAACCCTTGCGGGACCCGCCGAAAAAAACCGTTACTTCCGGCGTGCCTTCGAGCACGCCCCTTTATTTCGACCCCAATTTCAGCGCTTCGGCGCCGTCGGGCCGCGTCGCGTACTATATCATAGCGCTGCATAGCTGAATTTGATGAATCCGACCGCCTCCCGTCCCCACGCCCACTACCGCGAGGTAGATGCGGATTCCGTGGGTCAACGCCTGGACAATTTTCTTCTCGGCGCACTTTCCGGGGTGCCCCGCAGCCATGTTTACCGGCTGATTCGATCAGGACAGGTTCGGGTCAACAGCGGTCGGGTACGAGCCGGCTATCGCCTTACCGAGGGCGACCGCGTGCGGGTCCCGCCCGTGCATGTGCGTCGATCCGGTCCCTCGCAGATACCGACGAACCGGGTTCGCTGGCTGGCTGACAGGATCCTGTACGAGGATCCCAGGATCCTCGTGCTGGACAAGCCGGCGGGCATGCCAGTGCATGCCGGGACTGGAGTTGACTTCGGCTGCATCGAGGCGCTGCGCAGCCTCACGCCCGAACTGCGGGCAGCGGACCTCGTGCACCGGCTGGACCGGGGAACTTCCGGCTGCCTGCTGGTGGCGAAGCGCCATGCCGCACTGCGGCAGTTGCACGGGTTGTTGCGAACCGGCGGCATGGGCAAGCGGTACCTGGCCCTGGTGCGGGGGCGCTGGCCGCGCGGTCGTTCGAGGATCGATGCTTCGCTGAGCACGCGGCGTCGTGGCGGCGAGAGCGTGGTTCAGGTCGATCCGGCAGGCAAGCGCGCGCTCAGCCGGTTTCGGATAGTGGAACGATTCGAAGACCAGGCGACGCTGATGGACGTGACGATCAGCACGGGCCGCACCCACCAGATTCGGGTTCACGCGGCTCATGCCGGGCATCCATTGGCTGGAGACCCGCGCTACGGTGACTCGCAATTCAATGAGATATTGGCGGCAAAGGGTCTGAAACGGATGTTTCTGCATGCACACGCGCTGGAGTTCGTCTGGCCCGGTACGGAGGAATCATTTGCGATCAGTTCACCGCTTCCGTCTGAGCTGACGGCCATTATGGATTCGGTGGCGTAGCGCCTGTTTGTACTTTCCCGGACAGCGTCAGACCGCGGCTCGGTCTGGTTCGAGAGGATCCAGCCCGATTTCCCTGAGCACCCCGCACAGCCAGACCAGGGGCAATCCCAGCAGTGCAGTCGGGTCCGTCGATTCGATGGATTCGAAGAGCGTAATTCCCAACCCCTCGGCCTGAAAGCCGCCGGTACAGTCGTAGGGATGTTCCAGGTCCACATAGCGCTCGATACGTGGCCGTTGGAGATCAAGAAAATGCACCAGCGTGGTGTCGATGCCCTGAAACCGGCGACCCGTCGGGCCGTCGACAATCTCGCAGGCGGTATGAAAGGAGACCGTCTGACCCTGGCAGTCCATGAGCTGCCGTATGGCGGTGTCGCGGTCGCCGGGCTTTCTGAGCCGCATTCCGTTCAGCGCGGCAGTCTGGTCGGCACCGATCACCACGGCACTGCGGACATCGGTGGATCGGCAGATCCGGTCCACCTTGTCCGAGGCCAGTCGGATGGCGAGTTCGCGAGGGGATTCGCCGGGACGAGCCGATTCGTCCACGTCGGGGGACAGCGTTTCAAATTCAACGTGGAGGCGGCCGAGCAGGTGGCGCCGGTGCACTGAACTGGATCCAAGAATCAGGCGGGGCATCGCTACGGGCAGCCCCTGACTTTGACAGTCGAAATTCCGCTACCTATCATTGATCGCTTATGTCTCTCTCGTTGTACGCTTGGTACAGCTTGAATGCCCTGGAATCACTCGGTCTACGCCAGGCTCGGATCGTCGGCGAAATCGAACTCGGGCGGTTGACGCGGTTTCGTGAGCTACTGCACTCGGAGCATGGAAGTGTACGAGTTGGATTCAGATTTGGCCAACAGACAGCAGGATATACCACAGTGCGGTTAGAATACGACGCGAGTTTCGAACTCCAGTGTCAGCGCTGTCTGGAATCGATGGAAGAACGCGTTTCCCGCAGGGCTTCATTCGTGCTTGTTGGAGGCGATTCGATACCGGCGGGTGTTCCGGAAGACCATGAGCCGGTCGAACTTTCCGGCGATCGGTTTCAGCCGGCCGGATTCGTGGAGGATGAACTCATCATGTCGCTGCCCCTGATCCCGCGTCACGCTCGTCCCGAGCAGTGCGGCGCGCTGGCTCGGAGCCTTTAAGCGCCTGAAAACGAGAGCGTTGCGGACTCGGCGAAAAGCCCGCTCGCCAGGAATTGAGGAGAACTGAGTAATGGCTGTTCAGAAAAAACGAAAGACGCGATCCCGGCGGGACATGCGACGGTCCCATGATGCGTTGAAGGGCACCGCGCTGTCGATCGACCCCGGTTCGGGTGAATTGCACCGGCGACACCATGTGACTGCGGAAGGGTTCTATCGCGGCCACAAACGCGTGGAAGTGCCCGAGCCCGAGGTGCAGGAGGAATAGCGCCGTGTTCCGGGACCGTCCAAGGGCTCATTCCTGACACCGTTGCGCATCGGTCGTCTGACGTGCGCGCCGAATCGATTGCCGTACCTCGGCGTTTGCCGGGCAGACGGCGCGGTGTCAACGGTTTGCCGTTTCCGCATCATCATTAGTGGATGCCATGCCCGGAAAGGTGACGATTGCGCTTGACGCCATGGGCGGCGACCATGGCCCGAATGCCGTCCTGCCGGCGGCACTGTCGGTGCTGGAATCGGACGAGACGGCCGAAATTCTCATGGTTGGACTCGCCGATACGCTGGATCGTGCGCGGCAGGCGGGTGGCCACCGGTACGGCGACCGGCTCCGATTCCTTGAGGCGAAAGAGGTGGTCGGCATGGACGAGGCGCCGGCGGATGCGCTGCGCAGGAAAAGGAATTCTTCCATGCGTCTTGCCATCGAGGCGGTGCGCAACGGCGATGCGGATGCCTGCGTCAGTTCGGGCAATACCGGTGCGCTCATGGCCACCGCCCGCTATGTTCTGAAGACGTTGCCCGGCGTGGACCGGCCGGCCATCATTTCCGCCGTGCCGTGCATGGGTGACGGTTATACCTTCATGCTCGACCTGGGAGCAAATGTCGGATGCACGGCTCATCATCTGCTGCAGTTCGCGATCATGGGCTCAGTCGTCGCGGAGGGCATGCTCGACATTCCGCGCGCACGGGTCGCGCTGCTCAACATCGGACTTGAGGACATCAAGGGCGATGACCTCGTGCGCGAGGCCGCGGAGTTGTTGAGCAGCAGCGGGCTCAATTACGTCGGCTACATCGAGGGTGATGGCATCTTCAACGGCAGGGCGGATGTCGTTGTCAGCGACGGATTCGTGGGCAATGTCGCGCTCAAGTCCATGGAAGGCGTGGCCGGTTTCATCGCCACGATTCTTCGGGAGGAATTCATGCGCAATCCGATTCGCCAGGCTCAGCGCGCCGCCGCGAGCACGGCGCTGAACGCGGTGCGCAAACGTCTGGATTCGCGGCGCTACAATGGCGCGAGTCTCGTCGGGTTGAACGGTATCGTCATCAAGAGCCACGGCGGCGCCGATGAAGTCGCCTTCGAAACGGCGGTGCGTACGGCAATCGTCGAAGCGCACAAAGGAGTTCCGGTGCAGATCGCCAATCTCATGGAAGAGCAATGTATTCCCGCATAGTCGGCACGGGGGCGTACCTGCCCGAAAAGGTGCTGACGAATTTCGATCTGGAGAAGATGCTCGATACCACCGATGAGTGGATCCGCACGCGAACCGGGATCGAGCGCAGGCACATTGCGGCTGAAGACCAGGCCACCAGCGACTTGTCGGAGCACGCCTGCCGGTCGGCGCTTGAAGCCGCCGGGCTGACACCGGCCGACATCGACTTGGTGGTGGTGGGAACGTGTACGCCGGACCTGGTGTTTCCAAATGTCGCCTGCCTGCTCCAGGAGCGAATGGGTATGTCGGGCGCTGCGTTCAGCGTCGAAGCCGCCTGCAGCGGGTTCGTCTACGCGCTGAGCGTGGCGGACAAGTTCGTTCGCGCGGGCCAGGCCAAACGGGCGCTGGTGAGCGGTGCGGAAGTCATGTCACGAATCATCGACTGGACCGATCGGGAAACCTGCGTGTTGTTCGGCGACGGTGCCGGCGCGGTGGTGCTTGAAGCCTCCGAAGAAGCCGGTATTCTCTATACCGATCTTGGCGCCGACGGCCGGTACCGAAACCTGCTCTACGCCGACAGCGGCGTTTCCAGAGTCAAGGAAGAGGGCGAGACGACCCTGATGATGAAGGGCAACGAAGTCTTCAAGGTCGCCGTGCGGACGCTGGAGGGCATGGTGGACCGGGTGCTCGCCGACAATGGCCTGGAGCAGGGCGAAATCGACTGGTTCGTGCCTCACCAGGCCAACCTGCGCATCATCCGCGCCACGGCCAGGCGCCTCGGATTGCCAATGGAACGAGTGGTACTCACCGTCAGGGACCATGGCAACACGTCGGCGGCTTCGATACCCATGGCGCTCGATACCGCAGTACGCGACGGGCGGATCAAGCCGGGCGACCTGGTGCTGATGGAGGCGTTCGGCGGCGGATTTACCTGGGGCGCCTCGCTGGTCAGGTATTGAGTTTTCGAATTCCGGCCAAACCGGCTCACATATTCAGTTATAATGAGGTCCCGATGAGGAAGCCAATTAGCTCGCTGGTGCTGGTTCTTGTTCCGTTCGCCGGGTCAGGCGCGCTGGAACTGTCAATCGACCCCGGCAGCAGCGTGGTCGGCACCACCCAGGTCATCACCGCAAGGTACGAAGATACCTTTGTCAAGCTGGCCAGGCAGTACAACCTGGGCTTCGAAGAACTGAAGCAGGCCAATCCCGATGTCGACCCCTGGTTGCCGGGTGAGGGCACCCAAATTGTCCTGCCGACCCAGTTCGTCCTTCCCAGCGCCCCTCGCCAGGGTGTGGTGATCAATCTGCCGGAGCTACGGCTCTACTACTACCCCGAGAATGATCCTGGCCGCGTCATTACCCATCCGGTCAGCATCGGACGCATGGAATGGCAAACGCCCCTGGGGCGGGCTCAGATCGTTGCCAAGGCCGAAAAGCCGGCTTGGTATCCGCCGGAATCCATTCGTGCCGAGCACGCTGCCGATGGCCGGCCGCTGCCCCGCGTAGTGCCTCCGGGGCCCGACAATCCACTGGGCGACTACGCCATGCGGCTGAGCATCCCCGGCTACCTGATTCACGGTACAAACAAGCCGTCCGGCCTCGGCATGCGGGTGACGCACGGGTGCATTCGCATGTTCCCGGAGGATATCGAGGGATTGTTCGGAATCGTGCCCATCGGCACACCCGTGCATATCGTCAATCAACCCTTCAAGTTGGCGTGGAGCGCCAATGGCTACTATCTCGAAGCTCACCCGCCATTGGAAGAGGAGAATGTGGATGGCGCCTGGGCGATGACGCAACTGACTCGCGCATTCGTCGCCTCCACGGAAGAAGGGCAAGGTTCAAGCTTTGATTGGGGACTTGCGGAACTCGCCGTAGAGAAATTGCGGGGCGTTCCGGAATTCGTTTCACTGGTCAGCGTCGCCGACCGAACTCCAGATTAAGTACGCCCCGTACAGGCGGGATGGCCGGCCAAAGATGGCCGGCCCAGAGAATTATTTGGCTTGTTCTTCCTCGAACATGCGGTCCAGGCGCTCGTTGGTTGCATCGATTGCAGCCTGAACGGCGTTGGCGGCCGCAAGTGCTTCTTCTGCCGTAGCCTGAGCTTGTGCTGCCATCTGCTCGGCTCCGCTTGTGTCGGCCGGTGGAGGCGCTTGTTCCATGCTGTCCACGCGTGTACGCAGATCAGCAATCTGCTGCTCCGTAATGTGATACGCCGGTGCGCAACCGGCGGCAAATGCCATGACGGCCAAAAGCGCGCCAAGCTGGAGTTTTCTGCCCATAGACTATCCCCTGAGTGAACATTGAAAAGACCGTCGCATTATTTCGTAAAGCACGTTTGATTGCAATTGGATTATGGGGCGAAACCGGCTCATGAACGCGCCCGCTGCTACTGATCCGAATCCATGAGCCGATTCCGCCACCAACGCGTATTCGCGCGGATTTGATTTTCTCGAGACGCTGTATACAATGCCAGTTATTGTATTTATATACAGTAATCACCATGCACGGACTGACTGCTCGACAAAAGGAAATTCTTTCCCTGATTCAAAGGGAGATCTCCCAATCCAATATGCCCCCCACACGCGCGGAAATTGCTCGGGAACTGGGCTTTCGTTCGGTGAATGCGGCCGAGGAGCACTTGAGGGCCCTGGAGCGCAAGGGGGTCATCGAGCTGTTGCCGGGTATTTCCCGCGGGATCCGTCTGCGAGACCCCGTACCGGAGCACATGGGGTTGCCCATGGTGGGGCGGGTTGCGGCCGGTGCGCCCATGCTGGCCGAAGAACATATCGAGGCCCATTATCGGATCGACCCGGCCTTTTTCAGATCGGAGCCTCACTTCCTGCTCCGGGTGCACGGGATGAGCATGCGGGAGGCGGGCATTCTGGATGGCGATTTCGTGGCGGTGCGGCGTGCGGTGGATATCAGGAGCGGGCAGATCGTGGTGGTCCGCCTGGAAGACGAAGTCACCGTGAAACGCTATCGCCAGGACGGGCACCAGGTGTGGCTGATGCCGGAGAACCCGGATTTCGACCCGATCCGGGTGGACCTCAGAACCCAGGACATGACCATTGAGGGCATCGTGGTCGGGGTCATGCGCAATACCGTTTGATCCCGCTGCGCACATGGGTGAGTCATGCGGGCTGTCGAAGAACTGATCGACCATCCCCGGGTCTGGCGGGGGCGAGAGAATCGCGTCTCCTGGAACACCTGCCCCACCGGTTTCGAGGCCCTGGACCGCCATTTGCCGGGCGGCGGCTGGCCGGCCACAGGGCTGACCGAGATCCTGACGGAGCATTACGGCATCGGTGAACTCAGCCTGTTGATGCCCGCTCTGGGGCGCCTGGGGCAGGACGGCGGCACGGGCTGCATCGTCTGGATCGCACCGCCCTTCATTCCCTACGCGCCGGCCTTGCACAGCCAGGGTATCGACCTGGACCGGGTGCTCATCGTGCGCGATCGCACAAACACCTGGGGGAACAAGGATGTCCTGTGGGCCCTGGAGCAGGCCATGCGTTTCGGCTCCTGCGCGGCCGTTCTGGCCTGGACGCACTCCGTGGATCAGATTCCGCTCAGGCGGCTGCAACTCGCCGCCGAAGCAGGACGGTGCTGGGCGGTGTTGTTTCGGCCTCTCAATGCCTCGCACCAGCGGTCGCCAGCGGTATTGAGAATGCGGCTCACGGCCATCGGCGAGCAGACTCGAATCGAAATTCTCAAGTGCCGCGGCGGACGCCCCGGCGTGGTCTCGATCCGCTTTGAGGACCGGCGTCAAGGCGATGCCGAGCGCGATGGGCAGGTTGGCCCGCATCCGGATGAACCGGACAAATAGCCTGCCATGGCCCAGCCGCTCAAAGCCCTCCATCCCGGGGAGACCTCCCCACCCCGGCGACCTGCGCTTTCGCCAAGGCCGCAGCCGAACCGATTGTGGATCGCGGTTCACCTGCCGGTGTTTCCCCTGGAAGCACTGGTCCGCCGGTCTGGCCTGGCAACCCGGACACCCGCAGCGGCGGTACAGGCTCAGGTGGCGGTCGATACACCCGCAGCGGCGGTACATGCCGGGGCAGCCGCCGTTGTCGAACCGCAAAAAGGCCACCTGCGGGTCGTGGTGGCCAACGACACGGCCCTTGACCAGGGGGTGTCGCCCGGCCTGAAGCTGAACGCTGCCCAGGCGAGAAGCCCGGCACTGGCCGTCCTGAACCGTTCCGCGGAGGTTGAACACCGGGAACTTGTCTCCCTGGCGTGCTGGGTTCGGAGAATCACGCCGCAGGTGAGCCTGGAGCCGCCCCAGGCCCTGGTTCTGGAAGTTGGCGGCAGTCTCAAGTTGTGGGGAGGCCTCGATTCGATCAGGGAGGCGCTCGACAGGGAACTGGGCCGGCGCCGGCTGACGGCTCATCTCTGCACGGCGCCCACGGCATTGGCCGCGCTTTGGCTGGCTCGCGACGGCCATGAGGACGTGCTGTCGGCAAAACAGTTGGCGGGCCGCCTGGGTGCATTGCCGTTGCGTGTCACGGGGTGGCCGCAAGCCGTTCGACGGCTGTTGAAGAAGATGGGCGCAGGGACGGTGGGCGATTGCCTGCGCCTGCCCCGTGACGGCCTGGTTCGACGAGTGGGGCAGCGTTACCTGGACGATCTCGACCAATCCCTGGGGCATCTGCAGGATCTCAGGACTGCATTCTCTCCAGACCGGCGTTTCAGTTCCGTTGTGGAATTTCAGGAAGAGGTGGCAGAGCCGCAAGTCATCGCCGACGCGGGGAAAAAACTCATTCTGCGGCTCGCCGAAGCGCTCCACAGGCACCAGGCGCAGATCGCAAGCTGCCGCTACGGGTTCCGCCATTTGCATCGGCCGGCGACGGTGGTGCGCATCAACCAGGTCGTTCCGACGTACGAGCCGCAGAAGATCACCGATCTATTCCTGAGCCGGCTGGAAACCCTCACGCTGCCCGCTCCGGTCACCGCGTTGAGCCTGACGACGGGAAAAACCACGCCCATGACGGGGTTGAATTCGACGTTGTTTCCGGCTTGTCCGGAGATTGCGCCGGAGACCACTCTGGGCGAGTTGATCGCACGATTGCGCACGCGCCTCGACGCGGAGGATATTCATGGCCTCGGGCTGGCCGAGGATCATCGGCCCGAGGCGGCCTGGCGCCAGGTGAAGGACCATCGGGCCGAGGGGGGCAGGAGCAAGGTGAAGGATCGTCGGGCCGGGGTGGCCGGGAACCAGGGAAAAAATCTGCGGGCCGGTCCCGTGGCTGCAAAGGATGCTTCCGGGCATCCGCAGCGGCCCCTGTGGCTTTTGCCCGCGCCGGTCAGCGTCGCGGGCGCCGATGGCGGGCGGAAGCACCTGGAGCTGGAGTCCGGTCCGGAACGGGTCGAGGCCGGCTGGTGGGAGGGCAGGGACACCAGCCGGGACTACTACGTCGCCCGCACCGGCAAGGGCAAGCGGCTGTGGGTGTTTCGGGACCGCCGCTCCGATCGCGACGACTGGTATCTGCATGGAATCTTCGGTTGAGCCCGGCCGGCACAGCGCGGAAATATGCGGGCGATCAGGCTCGCACCTCTCCCGGGTCCGCTACCGCGGCCGCCGACCCGCCGCGGGGCTCTTGCCGCGAGCTGCCAGGCTATGCGGAGCTGCATTGCCTGAGCAATTTCACCTTTCTCCGCGGAGCGTCTCATCCCCGGGAGCAGGTGGAACAGGCTGCCGAACTGGGCTATGCGGCTCTTGCGTTGACCGACGAATGTTCCGTGGCCGGTGTTGTACGGGCTCATATGGCGGCGAAGGAACTGCCCCTGAAGCTCATCATCGGCAGCGAGTTTCGACTGGAAGAGGGCATCCAGACCGTCGTGCTGGCACCGAATCGAGCCGCCTACGGAGCGCTTTCGGCGCTCATCAGCCACGCACGGCGGGCGGCCGAAAAGGGCGCCTATCGCCTGACCGGGGACGATTTCGAGCATTATCTGGCGCCTTCCGACTGCCTGGTCCTGTGGTTGCCGGAGGGGCTGCCGGAGGGTGCGCCGGGGGCGGCGGCAGTCCTGCGGGAAGGCGCCTGGCTCAAGGAACGTTTTCCCCGCCGCCTGTGGTTGGCCGCAGAGCTGCTGATGACAGGCAGGGATCGGACACTATTGACCCGGTGGCAGCACGTTGCGGCAAAACTGGGTCTGCCGATGCTCGCCAGCGGCAACGTCCACATGCACTGCCGCGAGCGCCGGCGGCTGCAGGATACGCTCACCGCCATTCGTTGCAGGCAACCGCTGCAGAAGATGGGCTTCGGGCTTTATTCCAACGGCGAGCGTTTCCTGAGGCCCATCGAAGAACTCGCCAGGATCTACCCCCGGCGCCTGTTGCGGGAGACGCTCGCGGTCGCCGAGCGCATCGATTTCTCCCTGGACGAACTGCGCTATGAATATCCCCGCGAGCTGGTTCCGGAGGGGGCGACACCCGCCGGTCATCTGCGCGACCTCACCGAGGAGGGCATGCGCTGGCGCTGGCCGGACGGTGCGCCGGTCAAGGTTCGGCGGCTCGTCGAATACGAACTGAAGCTCATCGGCGAGCTTCGCTACGAGGCCTACTTCCTCACCGTTCACGACATCGTTCGTTTTGCCCGCGGCCGGGGCATCCTTTGCCAGGGACGCGGTTCGGCGGCCAATTCGGCCGTCTGTTTCTGCCTGGGGATCACCGAAGTCGATCCCGCGCGCATGGAAATGCTCATGGAGCGGTTCATTTCCAAAGAGAGGAATGAGCCGCCCGACATCGACGTGGATTTCGAGCACCAGCGCCGCGAGGAGGTCATTCAATACATCTATGGGAAATATTCCCGCGAGCGCGCCGCGCTGGCCGCCACGGTCATCAGTTATCGCACCCGCAGCGCAGTCCGCGACGTGGGCAAGGCCCTGGGGATGGAAGAGGCACAGGTCGGCGTTCTGGCCAAGTCGGTGCAGTGGTGGGACGGGAAGGAAGTCGCCGCGCAGCAGATCAGCGAGGCGGGATTCGACCCGCGGGCGCCCGTCATCCGGCGGCTTGCGGGCCTGGTGAAGGACCTGGCGGGGTTTCCCCGGCACCTTTCCCAGCACGTGGGGGGCTTCGTCATTTCCCAGGGGCCGCTGAGCCAACTGGTGCCCATCGAGAATGCGGCCATGAAGGACCGCACCGTCATCCAGTGGGACAAGGACGACCTGGAGGACCTGGGGTTGCTGAAGGTGGACGTGCTTGGCCTTGGGATGTTGAGCGCGATTCGCCGCAGTTTCGAGTTGATCCGCGGTTTTTACGGCCGCCGGTTCTCCATGGCCAGCCTTCCTGCGGAGGATCCGGCGGTCTACGACATGATTTGCGAAGCCGATACGGTGGGAGTGTTCCAGATCGAATCCCGGGCGCAGATGGCGATGCTGCCGCGCCTGAAGCCCCGGTGCTATTACGACCTGGTTATCGAGGTGGCGATCGTCAGGCCGGGGCCCATCCAGGGCGACATGGTTCATCCCTATCTGAGGCGGCGCAACGGCGAGGATCCCGTCTCCTATCCCAGTCCCGAGATCGAGCAGGTTCTGGAGCGAACGCTCGGGGTCCCCATTTTCCAGGAACAGGTCATGCAGATCGCCATGGTGGCGGCGGGTTTCACGGCGGGCGAGGCGGACCGGCTGCGCCGGGCCATGGCGGCCTGGAAGCGCCGGGGCGGGTTGGAAGCCTTTGAAAGCCGCCTGAAGGCGGGCATGGCCGAGCGCGGTTACTTGCCGGAATTCGCCGAGCGGATCTTCAATCAGATCAAGGGCTTCGGAGACTACGGGTTCCCGGAATCCCATGCTGCGAGCTTTGCGCTGCTGGTCTACGTTTCGGCCTGGCTCAAGTGCCATGAGCCGGCGGCTTTCTTCTGCGCGTTGCTCAACAGTCAGCCCATGGGCTTCTACGCCCCGGCCCAGTTGGTCCGGTGCGCCCGGGAGCATGGGGTGGAAGTCCGGCCGGTGGACGTCAATCACAGCGACTGGGAGTCGACGCTGGAACGCGATGCCGCCGGTCGGCCGGTGCTGCGGCTGGGATTCAACCGGGTCAAGGGCCTGGCGGAGCGCGCCGCCGAGCGAGTGGTGAACGCCCGGTGCGGGAATGTTCGGCGCGGCGACGGTCGGCCCGGGAATGCTCAGCTCGGCAACGCCTTCGGGTCCGTGCCGGAACTGGCGGAACGGGCGCAATTGGGCAGCCGGGAACTGGATGTGCTGGCCGGCAGCGGGGCGCTGGAATCCCTGGCAAGGAACCGCCACCGCGCCCACTGGGATGCTGCCGGCGTGGAGAAACCGACGCCGCTGCTCGGCCAGGCCCGCATCGCCGAGGGCATTCCCATGTTGAAGGCGCCGACGGAAGGCCAGGAAGTCCTGGCCGATTACCGCCATCTGGGCCTCAGCCTGCGCTGTCATCCCCTGGCCCTGCTCAGAGACAGGCTGACCTCGGTGGGTTTGCAGACTGCCGGCGACGTGCTGCAGTTTCCCAATGGTGCTGCTGTTCGCGCCGCCGGCCTGGTGATCACGCGCCAACGACCCTCCAGCGCCTCGGGCGTCATCTTCGTGACCATCGAGGACGAGACGGGCTATCTGAACCTGGTGGTCTGGGAGCGGATCGCCGAACGCCAGCGGCAGGTTCTGTTGGGCGCCACGTTATTGGGCGTTCATGGCGAGGTGCAAAGGGAGGGCGCGGTGGTGCACATCGTCGCCAGGCAACTCAGCGACCACAGCGGCCTCCTGGGGGAACTGCCGACGCGCTCGAGGGATTTTCGCTGACCGGACAAAGCGCTATCGGGTGCACCCCACTATTGGGCACACCCCACGCAAAACAAGGACAGGCCCAGATCAGCCCATAGCTTTTATCGAACCAGCTATAAAGGTATTCTCACTGCGGTTAGAGAGAAATGCGTGTAGCGTTTACGTACAAAACACCAGAAAAACGAAAACCCTGAACACCAGCGGGCACCGGAAACCAACATGTCCAACGAATCAGCAGACTCCAGAGAAAACCCCGGCCGCAGCAAGTGGCGCGGATACGCACAGCCAGCCTTGATTCTGGTTGTCGTCATTGTCGCCCTGTACTTTGCGCGGGCCCCCGGCCGCGTGGAAATGGAAGTCGGTTCCAGTGTCGCGAGCGGCTCGGGGACTCCTGTCGTCAGCGTGATCCAGCCGACTCCGACCTCACAGTCGCTGACAGTCGAGCTGACAGGCGCCGTGAAAGCGGAAGATCGCGTGTCGATCATGTCCGAGGTGGAAGGCCGCGTGAGCTGGGTATCCCCAAACTACAGTAACGGCGGAACGATCGCGGCGAACGAACCCATTGTCCGGATCGATCCGGCGAAGTACGAACTGCAGGTGGCGGCGGCCCAGGGCCTGGTCGCGGAGGCCGAAGCCAGACTGGCGGCCCAGGGCGGAAGTGCGGCGCAGGCGGCTCTTCAAAGCGCCCAGGCGGCGTTGGGGCTGGCCGAACTTGAGCTAAGTCGAACCGAAATCTCGCTTCCGTACGATATCCGGGTGATCGTGGCCGATGCGAGTGTCGGGGAACTGGTGGGTCCCCAGCAGTTTGTCGACGCCCAGGTGATCATGGGCGTTGTTTATCGGCCCGACGCACTGGAGGTTGACGCGCCGATCAGCCTGGACGATCTGGACTACCTGGAGCCGGTCATCGGGCGTACGGCTCGCGTCAACGCGGATTCAGCTACTTACGACGCGGAAATCGTGCGCGTTTCATCCGTACTCGCGCCGCAGACGCGCCTGGCATCGGCGTTCTTCCGCTTTTCGGGCGATCAGCCAACGGACTCGCTGCCTCTTCCGAACACGTTTGTGGAGGTCGAGATCGACGGGCCCGCGTTCGAAAACGTGTACGTGCTACCCGATTCCGTCCTGCAGGAACGCGATTCCGTCTGGGTCGTCAGCGATGGCGCCCTGAGGTCATTTTCGCCCCGGGCCATTGGGCGTACAGGCGCGGGCCTGGTGGTCGCGGCATTCGACAGTGGGGAGGGAGTCGTCGTTGGCACCTTGCCCGGCGCGAGAGAGGGACTGCAAGTGGAAGTGATGGACAGCGGGTCCTAGTGCTCCATCCAACTGGTACATTCGGATCGAGCACCAGCCCCGCATCAAGGAAGGATGAAGACATCCACCGTCCAGCCACACAGGCTGCCTGCGCGACCAACAAGCTGAAATTCAAGGAGCTGCCGTGAGATCAGGGCCGATTGCATATTTCGCCGGGAATCCGATCGCCGCCAACCTGCTCATGGCGTTCTTTATCGTTGGCGGCCTGATCGCGGGACGTAATCTTCCGGTTCAGAGCTATCCTGATCTCGATCTGAGATCCGTGTCGGTGACGGTCGATTCCCCCGGCTCCTCTCCCAGGGAAGTCGAGGAGGATATCGTCCGCCGGGTCGAGGAAAACGTCGTCGGTCTGCCGGGCGTGGAACGCGTGGTAGCAACGGCTTACGAAGGCCGGGGCGAGATCAGAGTCGAGCTGGCGACCTTTGCGAATGCCGACGCGGTTCTGGATGACGTGCAGAGCGCGGTGGATCGCATCGAGAATTTCCCGCCAGTGACCGCCGAACAACCGGAAGTCCAGTACGACCGGCTCGATATCGAAGTCATGACGCTCGCGGTATCGTCCGCATCGGCCACGGAGGACGAGTTGCGGCTTGCGGCCGAGGATCTGCGCGTGCACCTGCTGGAGCTGCCGTCCGTCTCCCAGGTGGCGCTGCTCGGTACGAGGGATCGGGAGATCGCCATCGAATTGAGCGAAGAAGAGATGCGGCGGCATTCGCTCACCATCAACCAGATTTCCAACGCCGTGCAGCGCGCTTCGCTCAACCTGACGTTCGGGGAACTGCGAACGGACTCGGGCGGTTTGATACTGCACACGGTTGCGAAACGGCAGACCGGAGAGGAATTCGAGGACATTCCGCTGATCGCCAGGATGGACGGGACGATGCTCACGCTGGGCGACGTGGCGGAGATTCGCGACGGCTTCGTGGACGAGGACATCATTGCCCGGGTGGACGGAGATCCGGCGGTGTTCGTCCGCATCGACGCGGCCGAGCAGCAGTCGATCGTGGCGATGGGCGAGGAGATCAGGAACTCGCTCGCAGGTTTTCTGCCCCCGGCCGGTATCGCGGTGGAGTTGTGGAACGATCGCGCAGGCGACGCCGTCCAGCGAATATCGCTCATCGTACAGAATGCATTGATCGGGATCATTCTGGTTTTCCTTTGCCTCATCGTGTTCTTCGATCTGCGCGTCGCCATCTGGATCACCGTGGGTATTCCGCTGTCCTTCCTGGGATCATTGATTTTCTTCGCCCCCGCGGGCATGACATTGAATCTCGGCACCATCTTTGCATTCTTCCTGATGGTGGGCATCGTCGTGGACGATGCCGTGGTCGTCGGCGAGAGCATTGCCGCGGAACGGGAGGCCGGCAAGGGAGCACTCGAGGCGGCGGTTTCCGGCGCACGGGCCATGGTCGGGCCGATCACCATCGGCGCGGTGACGACGATTCTCGCCTTCCTGCCGTTCCTGTTCGTCACTCCGATCAGGCTTCAAATCGCCAACGTTTTTCCGTACGTGGCGTTCTTCGTGCTGTTTGTTTCGCTCGTGGAAGCCTTTTTCATTCTGCCTGCTCACCTGTCGCACTCAAGGAATTGGAGTGTCCCGCCGCTGAGCGACTTTCAGGCCAGGGTGCGGGCACGGTTGGCCGCGATGCGGGACAATATCGTCGTCCCGGCCGTGTCCTGGTCGGTACAGCGAGTCTGGGTCGCGCCTGCCTGCGGCGCCGTGGTTGTCGTGTTCGCCCTGATGCTGATGCGCACCGAAGCCGTCCAGGTCATCTACTTCGATGACATGATCAATGCGTCCGACGACCTCCAGGTGGACCTGGTGCTGCCGGTCGGTACGCCGTTCGAGACCACGCTGGCCACGGCAGAGCGATTCGTGGATGCGGCGGAGCTGATCAATGACCAGAGTGCCGGAACGCCGATCGATTCGATCAGCGTGATGGCCGGCAGTTTCTTTGCGCCACCCAATCAGGCGTTGGCGCGGATCAACAGTCACCAGGCTTCGGTCGTGGTGCACCTGAACGAGAGACCGGCGCGCCAGGCGTCCATACAGGAGATCCAGCGGCAGTTGCGCCAGAATGTCGGTGACGTCTCATACCTTGAGAACATCAGGTATTACACCGGGGTCACACGGCCCGTGCCCGGCGTTGCCTATGCGGTCAAGCACGACGATCCGGAAATTCTTCAGCAAGCCGCCAACGATCTGGTTGCCGGTTTGGAAACCGTACCCGGCGTTTTTGCAATTGCGAACAGTCAGGCGCTCGGCAAACGGCATCTGGAAATCGAACTCACGCCTGAAGGGCACGCGGCCGGCCTGACGCCCGGATCGATTGGCGCGCAGTTGCGCTCCAATTTTCACGGGGCGGTGGTACAACGGCTGCAACGCGGCGCCGACGAAATCAAGGTGGTGGTGAGATATCCCGAGGAAGAGCGCCGGAGCCTTCGCGAACTCGCCGGTGAACGTATTTTCCGGCCCGGAGGCATAGGCGAGGTACCGCTGTCCACCGTGGCCAACCTGGTTGAGCGCCGCGAATTGTCGACGCTGAACAGCATCGACGGCCAGCAGACCGCAAGGGTGACCGGCGAGGCCGACCCTGCCTTGATTACACCCCTGCAGGCCAGGCGGCAAGTCGATCAGGACCTGATACCCGAACTGCTTGCAATGTATCCCGGCCTGGACATCGATCCGGACGGCAGTGCCAGGGAAGAGAGATCCATGCTCGACACGCTGCGTGTCCTCATTCCCCTGGTGTTGATAGCGATGTACGTGCTCATCGCGGCGTTTCTCAGAAGTTACTGGAAGCCCCTGATCGCCGTCGTGGGGGTTCCCATCGCGTTCGCCGGATCGGTCTTCGGACATTGGATCCTGGGATGGGACTACGGGTTCATGTCCCTGTTCGGCCTGATCGGTGTCGCAGGCGTGATCGTGAACGACGCACTCGTGCTGATGGACCGCTACAACACCTTGCGTCGCGAGAACGAGATGCTTCCGGCCATTGCCGCGGCATCCGCCGCGACCCGGCATCGTTTCCGTGCCGTCTTTCTGACCAGTCTGACAACGGTTCTGGCGCTGGCGCCGTTGCTCTACGAGCGAAGCGACGTACTGATGTTCCTGGTGCCCTTCGTGGTCAGCATGCTGGGCGGGCTGATTTTCTCGGGCCTCTTTATTCTGTTCCTGCTGCCCTCGCTGGTCATGATTGCCGAGGCAGGGCGGGAATAGAGCGAGGTATCGTTGCCCACGCGGTCAGCTACCGGTCAGCTATACCGGTCAGCTACCGGTCGGTTACCGTCCTCCGGCCCATGCAGACGGGTTACTCCGGCTTCATGAACAGAAGCGCAAAGCGGTCTGTATTGCCCGTCACCGAAGCCCGGCCGACCTCATAGCGAAGTTCGTCATCGGGTCGCCGCAACAGCATGCTGTAGTCAACGAATACGAATCCGGATTCCTGGACTTCCTTGATGACGAGCACGGGGTCCATGCGCCGACGATTTTCGGTGTTGTCCGGCTCCATATGCCGGCGCGTGTGGTCGACGATGCCATAGAGTCCGCCCGGCTTGAGCGCATCGAATGACGACTCGTTTATGGTCATGCGCGCGTCGAGGTCGAAATTGTGATAGTTGCGAAACGTCAGCACCATGTCGACGGGCTCGACGTCCCAGGGACCCGATGCGATCCACGGTGTGCCTTCCCGGGAGCCCGGCGCACCCCATCCGAGTTCGTCGACATCTTCCATTCCGGGCAGGTCCGTCACACCAGCGAACAAATCGCTGTAAAAGGTCGGCTCGGGATGCGTCACGTAAAGTTTGCCTGAATCCTTGAGAATCGGTCCAAGGATCTTCGTGTACCAGCCGCCCGCCGGGAGAATCTCGATCACCGTCATACCGGGTTCCAGCCGGAAGAATTCGAGTACCTGCGCGGGCTGACGGTTCCGATCGCGGGCACGTTCTTCTTCGGTACGAATCTCGCTCTGCATGGCCTCGAAGACGGCCTGCTGCAGTTCGCTGGCAGAGTCGCCGGACTGGGCGAACGAAACAGGCGCGGCGAATAACATGGCGAGGGGGATCAAGTGTCGCATCAGGACTCTCCTGGTCGGTCAAGTTTCAGTCTGTTCGCGCACCGCTGTAGTCTGCGGTGGCTCGGGTTTCGGTGTCTCGCGGGACCCTTGCCACGAACTGCAAGCTCCCGGTGTTACAGATTCGCTCAAGCGTTACTGTCCCGCAGGTGCTTCGGCCAGATGCCGCCGCGGCCGGCGGAAATGATGCCGTTGGGATCGACCGCGTCCTTGAGCGTCTCGCTGAACCGCCGCAACGCGTGATCGTTGAACGAGTAGTGGCCCATGATCAGGTCCTGGAAGATCGGCGGCGTACGATACTCGCCCCAGCCGCGTTCCGCGCCGAGGTTCGCCAGGCGCGTGAATGCCTCGCGCTGGCGCTGATTTGCCTCCACGTCGATTCGCGATACCGGGAATCCCATGATGAAGATGAACGCCCGGTACATCCAGGTCGCCGGCGTGCTGGCGGGGCTTGTGAACGAGCGCATCCCCATTTCCCTGAAGGCTTCGGTGAAGACTTCCTGCGCTTCCAGCACGGCCTCTCCGGACTTGGGGATGATTGGTGCGAACCACATTTCACCGTCCCAGCCCAGTGTGTCGGCGTCCGGGCGGGTCCCCATGCGGAAAATTTCCAGGTTCGGTATGCCGAGCGCAACCTTGTGCCATCCCTCGACTTCCTCGGCCGTGATCGGCCACTCGAGTTCGTGGTCCACGTGAAATTTTGCGCCCGGGATTTCGCTGAGCAGACGCTGTGCGTAGCTCCAGTTGGCCTGAACGGTTTCTCTGGGCCCGTAAAACTGGAGTTCGCAACGGTAGTAGCCGATGTCGTTGCTCTGCGCCCATCGTTCCAACTCCTGCGCGGAACGGGCGAACGGCTGGGCAAGGATCCCGGCAACCTCGGGCTCGGAGTAATGCGCCGACAGCGGCGTGTTGTATCGTGGCATCCCGATCAGCCCGGCGTGTTCCAACTGATTCACGATCGCCACGAGATCGATGATGTCGCGCCGGGCCGGGACGCTTACGGTCCCCTTCAGATAGGCCTCCGGCTCCGGCAGCAGGTGAAACCCCATCTTCGTGACCACGCCGAAGTTGCCCTGAGAGAACAGGCCGTCGACGTGCGGACCAAATCCGTAACGGTATTCGCCCCAGGTGTCAGCGCCGGGCAGCGCACCCATTCCGGTGCGCATCAGCTCACCGTTGGGCAGCACCACTTCCATTCCGCAGTGCGAGATGAAATGGTCGCGATAGGCGCCCCACGTATAGCCGACACCGTGATCGAGCGCGTTGCCGACCACGCTGCCCCATCCAGGGTCAGGGCAGTCGATCAGGACCTTCAGATTGCGGTCCAGGATGTAGCGATACAGGTCGAAGTAGGACACGCCCGGCTCGACGATGGCGAAGTGGCGCTTGTCGTCGACCTCGATCACGCGGTTCATGCGCTTGAGGTCCAGCACGACGCTGCCGGAGAGATTCGGCGCGGAGCCCCCGTAGCCGAGGTTGCGGCCGGTCGAGATCGGATAGATCGGGATGCGATAGCGATTGGCCGTGCGCACGACCGCCTGGACCTCCTCCACGTTCTCCGGCGCGACCGCGGCGGAAACCAGAATTTCCTCGGGCTCGTTCTGTACCGGCGAGTACGCGTCACGGTACAGCCGCGTGTCCTCGTCCCTGGTGAATACCCAGTCGCTGCCAACGGCATTTACGAATTCACCGAGTGCCGTCTGGAAATCCTGTTCGTTTACGCCCGGCGGTATGGCCATGTTCAGTCTCCGGAATTGCTTGTGAGGTAGGCGGTCAGTGCGTAGAGATCGGCGTCGCTGACCTCGGTCGGCCTGAAGAACGGCATCATCGAGATACCCTCCCGGACCATCAGTTCCACGAACTCCGGCACCATGTCGGTGCGTTCGGTCAGCGCGGCCGGGAGTTCTCCACGGTACTTGATCGCCAGAGCCGCGGTGCCCGGCTTGAGCATTTCCGGACCGTGGCAGGTGTTGCACCAGTACTGATAGACAGCCTCACCGCGTGCGATCAGCTCGGCTTGAGAACTCGGCACATCAAGCCGTATGCCGAGTTCACGAGACGTCAGCCCGTCCTCTGGTACCTGTGCGCTGCCTTGCAGCGACACCAGTAAAGCGGCCAGCGCGAGTCCGTTCTTTAAAATTCTCATACTTTTTCCTGCGGCCAGGCCCGCCAGCGAGCCGGCAGAGTTTACTATAGCGGCCCTTTTTTCTGGTGCTCCTTTGGCGTGAGGCCGTTTGGCACTCGAAGTTCTGGTCGAAAAAATGATTGCGACGGAGAGTTTCCCGCGAAGAATCAATTTTCGTAAACACTACGGCCCGTCTCCCGCAGCGTGCAGTCGAAGGGCTTGACTTCCACGCCCGGAACCCAGGCGTAAGACCTTTGCCACACGGCGGGCGCCGTCAGGTACACGGGGTCGGTGACCGTGACCTCGTATTCGAGACCCGTCTCGTCGTCGCTCAATGTGAATCGCTCGACCATGGTCACCGCATCGCTCATGGGCGCTCCCTGGGCGTCCAGGTAAGGCGCCGATACGTGGTCGATTTCGACCACAAGCGTGTTTCCTTCCCAGCGTCCGACGGAGTGGCCGAGATGGTGCACGGGCGGGTCCGCCGGCGTCGTCGCGGGATCCATGTAAATCACTCGATTGCCGTCCCACTCCTCGATCAGTAGACGGATGTGGTCGCCCTCGTCGATGAATTGAATGGGGTAGGGATTGAGGATCGCGTTGGGCATCCCGGGCGCTTCGCAGCGCAGTCCAGGATCGTCCACGGCCTGATCCCACTGATCCTTCAGCGCTTGTGCCTCGGCAGTGAGCGCGGGCGGCTCGATCGTTCCGCCGAACCCACGAACGGAGCTCCAGACACGGAATATTCCGTTCGCGACTTCTGCCGCCGCTGTGGCAGCGCCGGGGGAGACTATAGACGGAGCCGATGACGCCTCGGTCCAGCGGGGCGGAGACGGGCGGTCGGACAGGACGAACTCTTCGCCGCTCGATATCTGAATGTGGGACGTCCAGACGGCCTTGACACCGCGGGTGGCGGGACTGCCGGCGACCCTGATCTCGTCGCCGATTGCGACGGTCTCCGACGTGACACCGCGCCGCTGCACGGTGTTCCAGGCGCCGCCCTCGATCTCCCACAGCTCGGTCTCGCCGGCATCGTTCGCTACTTCGAGCGTCAGCCCCACGTGGGGATTGCGCCAGAAGACTTCGGTCACGGTTCCCGTGACTTCGATCATCGTGCCGGTATCGTAGAATCCTCCGGTCGAATGGTGGCCAAGACCTGCGACGGGAAAGAGCGTGACTGCGGTCAGGGTGAGAATCAGTCTCATGGCAGTTTCCCCATGCGTCGATTGGTTACTTGTTCCGATTCTACCTTCATATGCCATCCATCCGGAGCCGGGGGCGCCCATGCAATTTCTCTCCCGGGATCGTCAGGCAGAATGGCACCGCAATGCTGTTTGTGCGGTTCGGAGATGGCTCTCACCGCATCCAGGACCTCGTCCGCCATGTCCGCGGTGCCGCTGTCCACGAGGATGGCCACGTCTTCTCCCTCGTGTACGGTGATGTTGCCTCCGGCGCCGCCGGCTAACGGGAGATATCGTACCGCGTACCTCGCCCCGCACCCCTCGAAACCATCGCCCCCATGGCGCACAATGCGGCCAGGTCGCGCGTGGCCGTGGTTGCGGGACAACTGGTAATGGCCATGTACTTTTTCGTGGACATGCCGCCTTCAAACCCACGCCGTCCTTCCCTGAACATTCGTTCCATCGCCTTGACCTGCCGCTCGTTCATGGAATCGCGGTGGCGGTCGAAGAACCGGCTCTTGTCCAGGACGAACCCGACCTCCGCGAGGGCAATCTCCTGAGACCGGACAATTGCGGCAGTGAAATAATCGGCAAAGCCGTTCATGTCGAGCTGTTCGTTGCGGTCGAATTCCTCGAACGCCTTGTAGTAGGCGTTTCGGGTTTCTTCGATAGCCGTGGCCAGGCAGGCCAGCGTCGGCCGGCCGAGAGACTGCGAGAGCGCGTGATCGGAGATCGCACGGCCGACGCGCCCGTTGCCGTCGTCGAAGGGGTGTATGCGCTCGAACCACAGGTGTGCGGCCGACGCCCGGATCGGCCCGGCCATGTCAACGCTGTCCGCGTTGTACCATTGAAGAAACCGCTCCATTTCCTCGTTTACGCGACTTGCCGGGGGGGCGGCATAGTGAACGCGGTGGCGCCCGGGAAAACCGCTGACGATGCTCATTTCGCCGGCGCGGTACGCCCCGCGCATCGCCACGCTGGACAGCGTTTCGGGGACCGCCATGGTTTGCCACGCGCCCAACAGGTCGTGCGTCAGGGGGCGGTCCCAGTTGCGCCGCGTGTCGACAATGAGGCTCGCCGCGCCTTCCGCTTTCAGGCCGACGTTCGTTTTGGCCACCGCCTTGCCGAGGTGTGCCAGAAGAGAGGAACGCACCGAATCGCGGTCCAGATTCTCCCCTTCTATGGCGCTCGTGGCGATTGCTTCTGAAAGCATGAGTTCGATTGCGGCGTCGTCGCGACCGTCGTCGCTCATGGCCCACACGCTGCCGGACAGCCGCTCGGCAGCGCGAAAAAACGCCTCGATGCGACTCTCCAGGGCACTTTCGTCAATGACGAAGTGCGGCCAGTTCGGATGTTCCCAAGCCCACATGAGGGGATTGTAGACTGAAATCGGCCCAAAAATCTCTCATTGGTGGGCCGATTACCGGTTGGAATCGGCCCACCTGCGGCAATCCCGGGGATTGTAAAGTGCTGGCTCGCGATTTGGGCTAACGCGTCGTGGCGATTCGGCCATCCGCTGGTTGGAACCTGGAGCGGCTACTGGGGCCCGAACGAAGCGGAGCGCAATCGCGTGCTGCTGCTTCTCGAATACGACGGGGAGCGCATCGGCGGCGTCATCAATCCGGGTCCGAATCCGGTACCGATCACGAACGCCTCGCTGGAACCATCCACCTGGACGGTCGTGCTCGAAGGCAGCCGCTGTCCGGGCTGCGGTTCCGCCAAGCCTATTGCACTAGCACTGATCCCTGTCGCTATGCTTGGACAGGCTGGTAGTGCCGTCGAAGTCGTAATAGGTATAGGCCGCTTCGCCGTTCATGTAGATGCAGTGAACCTTGATCTCCGCCCTGTCAGGGTGCAGTCGGCCCAATATGTCAATCTCGTCACCCACCGATAGCGTGTTCTCGTCAAACCCCAGGCGACGGTTCCGATTGGGTGTTGCCAGCACCAGGTCCCAGGTTTGGCCTTCGCTGTCGGTTGCAACCAACTCATCATGCGCGGCGCCCAAATGGAGTTCGGTAACCACCAGGGTCGCTTCTATGTCGCTGGTATAGCCTGTCCAGCCATGATGCGCCAAGGCAAGGGTGGAAATCGACAAGAGAGAGAGGGCCGTCAGTAACGGCAACGGAGAACCACTACGTAAGATATTAGCCATGGTAACCACCTGTTGGGAGATAGAGGTACCAATCAATGATATCCCAGATTTCGCACTGGTACCCATTCGGTTCCGCTTGCGCGTCCTGGCGCCGTTCGTACCGCTCGCCCGAGTCTTTCGATGGATTGACGAACTCCCATTGACGCGTTTCAGTTTCCATCTGGATTTTCCGAAATCTCCATATTTTCTGCACAATTCTCCTTTAAGTTGGTAGCAGGGAAACGGGGTATCTGTTGTGTTATGGCAACAACTGAAATCCCGAATTGTTGGTCGCACAAACCAAAGCGGACGAATCAAGGAAATATATTGGCATGAAGACATTCAAAGACTACGGCGTACTGGGGGTGGTGCTCGGTTTCCTCGTTGGTGTGGGCGCCGCACAGCAGGCTGCAGCGCAGGATGACGCGACCGACAGCGGCGAAGCTCAGGCCCGCATGCTGGAAGAAGTTGTCGTGACCGCGCGCAAGCGCGAAGAATCGCTGATCGATGTGCCGGTCGCGATTTCAGCCTTTACCGAGGATGCCCTTCTGGAAGCCGGCATAGATGAGATGGGCGACGTGCTCGACAACACGGCGGGCATGGTCTACAACGAACGGGACGGCAATCGCTCCCAGGCCTATCCGGGCGTCCGCGGAATCAAGAATTTCGTCGGCGGGGGCACGGCCAGGGTCTCGACGTTTGTCGACTCAATGCCCGTTGCAGGTCCGCAAGCCTCGATCCAGTTTGTTGATGTCGCGGGTGTCGAAGTCTATCGTGGGCCGCAGAGTGCCGTGTTCGGGCGTTCCGTATTTGCGGGCGCACTCAACTACATCCTGCGTCAGCCGTCCCTGGATGAGCAGGCGGGCGCGATAAACGGCCAATTGGGCCAGGATGGCCGATCCCTCCTGAGCGGCTGGTATTCCACTCCCATCGTGGAAGATACCGTCGGCTTGTATGTGTCGGCATCGACAGACTCCTATGACGGCCCGGGTGGTGTGCTGTCCACGGACGGCTACAAGATGGGTAACCGCGATACCACTTACTACAGCGCGGCCCTGTCGTTCGAGCCGACCGACAATTTCAGTATGACCTTCCGCGCCACCCATACCATGCTTGATGACGGTCCGGCGCCGGACTACAACCTGGACCCGGCCGGTGATCGCAATATTGTCCTGTCTCCTACGCCCGGAATGGCTCCACTCTATTTTGGTGAACTCGACTACGTGGAAGATGCTCCGCTGCGTAGAAACTTCTGCTACAACGAAGGGTTGCCGGACCAGAATTGCATACGCGACCCGGGTTGGGAACTGGAGCGCAACCGCCTCGCCTTCGATGCGAGTCTCGGCCTTGACAATGGCCACACCCTGACTTTCAGGGCATTCGATTCGGACGACTTCGTCTTCAGTCACGACGACCAGGACAACACCGACGAAGCATTTGGCCCCATGTCCGTCGTGAATATGGGTGGCGAGACTGCCATCGACGAACAATATGTCGAGGTGGTCTGGACTTCTCCCGATGATCGGCGCTTGCGCTACACCGTAGGTGTATCGGCATACGATTACTACCGGTACGGAGAGGGCTACTTCATCCACCCATCGGCAACAATCGACGGCATGGGTTCGGCTCCCGGTATCGGAACCACGGATGTGAGTTATTCCGGTGTTTTTGCAGGTGTCTTCTACGATCTGACTGACGACCTGACCGTCTCGCTCGAAGGGCGTCAGCAGGAAGACGCCATTGTCGCCAACGACCCGAATCCCAACGACGATAACGTGCCGGAGTCGATTTCCGACACCTTCCTGCCTCGTTTGGCCATCAACTATGCAGTCAGCGACACGCTGAACCTTTACGCCCAATTCGCAGAGGGAGTGCAACCCGCTACCATCAACACCCAGGCTGTCGGGACGCAGCAGCGCGCCATTGCCGCCGCATTCGAGGGGCTGGTCGTGGACGGTATCACCTATTCTTCCCAGGTTCCCTTCCTCGATGATGTCCTGGCGGTGGATGAGGAGGTGCTCACCAGCTACGAAGTTGGCCTGAAGGGAACTTTCCTGGAAGGTCGCCTGAACCTTGCAGCCGCCCTGTTCAGCATTGAAACTGATGGTTATGCGGAAAATGCCAACCTCTTTTTCTTCCCCGAAGGCTCGGACTCCAATAGCGTGCTGAACGCATTGGAAGCGGTGGGGATGGCCACGGGCAACGGCTTGTTGCAAAACCTGTCGGATACTTCTGTCCGGGTGAGAGGTTCGGTGAACATAGCCGACGTAAAGTCGAGTGGCCTTGAACTTGAGGGCGCCTATCTGCTGGGCGAAAACTGGGAATTCTCCGGTCATTTCACGCAACTCAATAGCAGTTTCGGTACCGGCTGCGCTCCCATCGGAGCTGACTTCGGTTTGCAACTTCAGGACCTGGTGTTGGCGAGCGGCGGCACGATGGCCTGTACCGACATAAGCGGTAACGACTTCCCCTTTATCCCGCCGATACAGTACGGACTGGCAGCGACCTATCGAGATCAGTTGGCGAACGGCTGGGACTGGTTTGGCCGGCTGGACATGCGCTACGAAGACGAGCAGTACATGGACTGGTTTGAGGCCGGGTGGCTGCCTGCTTCCACCAAGCTGAATTTCCGCGCGGGTATCAGTACCGGGAGATTGAGGGCCGAGTTCTACGTGGTGAACCTTTCGGACGACAGAACGCCGCTCGGGGCCCAGTATGAGCCCGACCGAAAGGAAGTGGCCAACTTCACCGGCAACAGGGGACCTACCAACACTACCGGCCTGAATGTTGCGCTTGCCTACCCGAGAGAAGCTGGACTAAGGTTTAGTCTCAACTTTTGACGTTACGAGTACGTTGGTTCGGTCGGTTGCACTGGCCGACGCCGGACAATGGCGTATGGGGAAGAGCCCGACAATGAGAAAGATAACCAGGACGCTGTGGGCGTCGGCGACGGCACTGATGTTCACACCGCTGATCGGAAACGCTCAGTGGGATATGGGGCCGGACTGGCCTTCAGTTAAGCAGGAGATGATCGAGCTTGGCCTGCGTCATGACTCCGCATGGGACCTTTACCAGTACTTCGAGCAAAATGCCGACGACAAGACACTGGACTCTGACGAGGTTCCGGACTGGAGCGGTTTATGGGAGCACGTGACACGCGGGTACGACAACGACAGAGTCGGAAACAACATTAACGCGAAGCTCAAGGGCGAGTACCTGCAGATGATGCAGGAACAGATCGACAATGCGGAGCAGGGAAGAATCTGGGATCCCCATTCCGGTTGCGGTCAGGCCCGCGGCTATCCCGGCATGCTGAAGAATGGACGTCCGCACGAATTTGCCGTGACGCCCCATCAGACCTGGCACCTGGGCCAGGCGAGAAACGAGGTCCGAAGAATCTATACCGACGGTCGGGGACACGTCCCCGAGGATTGGGCCTACGATACGGAACACGGCGACTCCATCGGGTTCTGGGATGGCGACAAGCTGGTGACGCATACGATGTACACGAACGGCGGTTGGATCGGTCGCGTAATGCCCTACCTGAGCAATCAACTCCAGGGAGCGGAGGTCTGGCAGCTGGTCGATGAAGAAACCCTCCAGGCCGATGTGTGGATCTATGATCCCGAGGCGCTCGAAGAACCCTGGTACACGCGGCAGGTCTACAAGCGCATGCACCAGGAGCCGGGTCAGCCGCTTCGCCTGGAGTACTGGTGGAACTGCCATAGCCAGAACAATGTCGTCATTCCGACCGGCGATGGCGGCACGACGTTTCTGGACCTGGATTTCACGGACCTGGACGATGGTCCGGCACAGGAAGCCATTCAGTGAACAAACCAATGCTGACGGCTGGGACAGCTGGTCCCCTAGTCGAAACTTCACACCCCTCCAATCCCGTCTGAATTTCCTATCTCGTTAATTTTGCGGTGAATTCTGTCGCCGCTCAAAGTCCGCGGTACGTTTGTTTTGCTGTTCGATTGGGCCGAAGATATCCGGGACTTTTGCCGCGGGTTGCCAGGGGGCGAGTGCCTTCAAGCTGTGAATCGGAAACGAATCAGGCAGGTGGGCAGAGATACTGGAGACGAGCGAAATGCTTCAGCAAGATCTCAGAGGAGATTTCAATATGATTCGAACCACTGCGATCGAGCTTTGGCGCGCACTGGCGTTGGCGATGCTTTCGGTCAGCGTTCCCGCACTCACTCACGGGCAACCTGTTGACCCGCCCGATATTCTGTTCATCTCCATCGACGACATGAACGACTGGATCAGTCCGCTGGACGGACATCCCCAGGCCATCACGCCCAACATGGAACGGCTCGCCGAGCGCGGTATCGTTTTCACCAACGCTCATTCTCCCGCCGCTCTGTGCAACCCTTCGCGTACGGCCCTGCTTACGGGGCTGCGCCCATCGACCACCGGCGTCTACGGGAACGCGAACGACTGGGAGACGAACGATGTCGCCAACAGCGTGAGGATGCTGCCCGGGTACTTCATGGATTCGGGTTATCGCGTCATGGGAGCCGGCAAGATTTTCCACAGCGGCCATAACGATCGCAGCTCATGGCATGGCTACTATCCTTCGTTCGAACATGCGCGGCCGCACGAGACCGCACCGTTGGGACGCGTGCCCGCCAACAACAACCCTTTCAACAACGACGTCCTTTCCAATTCGTTCGACTGGGGCCCGATAGTCGCCGAAGATTCCGCGACCTCTGACGGCCAGTTGGCCGACTGGATGGCCCGGCACTTGAATGAACCCGGCGACGGGTCGCGTTTCGATGCCGTGGGTTTTCGCCGCCCGCATCAGCCGTGGTTCGTGCCGCAGAAATACTTCGACATGCATCCGCTCGGGAACGTCGTGCTGCCGCAGATCGTTGAGAACGATCTGGCGGACGTCCCCGATGCGGCATTGCGCGGCAACTTCGTGACTGAGTGCTGCACGATAGGACGCACGACGAATCAACAGCTAAGTGACTGGGTGCTCGAAACAGGGCAGTGGCCCGAAGCCGTGCAGGGCAATCTGGCAAGTATCAGTTTTGTCGATGCGATGCTCGGCCGCGTGCTGGACGGGCTCGATGCCAGCGGACGCGCCGACAACACGATCATCGTCGTATTCGGTGACCACGGTTATCACGTCGGCGAGAAATCGTCCTACGCGAAGAGAACCCTGTGGCGTGAATCGACACGCGTCGCGATGTTCATCGTCGCGCCCGGCGTTACGCAACCCGGTACGCGAACGGATGCGCCGGTCAACTTGCTGGACATCTACCCGACGCTGGCCGAACTCGCGGGACTACCGTCGCCCGATCACGTCGAAGGAACGAGCCTGGTGCCGTTACTGGCGAACCCCGACGCGGACTGGGATCGCCCGACGCTCACGACGAACGGTTATCGCAACCACGCCATCAGCAGCGATCGTTATCGCTACGTCCGCTGGAATGACGGGTCCGAGGAACTCTACGATTTCGTAGCCGACCCCCACGAGTTTACGAACCTCGCGGGCGATCCCGGGATGCAGGCGGTCAAGGACGACCTGGCAGCCTGGCTTCCCGAGGAGAGTGCTCCCGATACTGCACTCGGCCTGGGACTGTAACTGGTGAGACTTTGAATCGCGCCGAAGAGTAGAGAGATTCCGAGGATGTGTCCGAGGTTGAAAACCCCGTAACTCCAGACGCCCACCCCGCGCATGACCGGCCCGAGGGCGCTGCCCTCGGGCAATGTCAGGATTTCGGCCAAGCGGAAGTCAGTTAGTCAGAAACTACAGACGTTCCGGATAGAGATCGAAATTCTTGCCGTCCATGGTTACGCGGACGCTTTTGAGTTCGTATCGATTCGGGTTGCTGCTACGATTTCCGCGGACCGTCACTTCGGCGCCAACCGGGAAGACGTCGTCGACCAGTCCGGCTCGCTGAGCCCTCGATCCCGATGCTAGCGTGATTTCCCAAATCTGTCCGTTTTCGTCTTCGATCTGCATCGACCCGTGCGGTTGGCCGATCTGTGCAGCGGTATGGACCGTGCCGCTGATGTCCATCTGGGCGCGTTCCTGCCCGCCCCAGCCGTGATGGGCCGCAACCTGTGCCGAAATGCCGGCAAGAAGAAGGCCGCTGGCTCCCAAGACCGCGATTTTCCTGTGCATAGCTGACTCCTGATCTGTTTGAAGGTCATTCGGCGAATCGCATTTCAAAATTGAGCGGTTCGCGGAAGTCGGTACTTATTCTACATTAATTGTCACGAAGAGCTTTCGTGAATCAATGCCCTGTCTGCGTCGAAGTGCTCTGGCGAGTAGCGATCCGCTTGTGGCGCTTTAGTTGAGTGTCACACCCGGGACCCGACGCGATTCAGCCCTACCGTTGCGATCGTGGCAGACTAACAGTAGATGCACCACTTCGGGCCTGCTGCAATCGACATGGGGAATGCGAAATGCAAAGTAGAGATGGACCCCACTCCTTCCAATTCGTTCGACTGGGGCCGCTATTGGTGAACCCGGACGCGGACCGGGATGCAGGCGGTCAAGGACGATCTGGCAGCCTTGCTTCCCGTCGAGAACGCTCCCGAATGACGACTTTGAAGAGAGCGTCGCAAATCGCTGTATGGGTCGGCCTGGGCATCGCGTCGGCAGCCCACGCTCAGACCATTGCGGAACCCGAAACGCCGAACATCATCGTCTATCTGTCCGACGATATCGGGGTGGAAGCGTTCGGCAGCTATGGGGGCACGTCTTACGAGACCCCAAACATCGATCGGCTCGCCGCAGAGGGTATTCGTTTTACCCGGGCGTACTCGATGCCCTTGTGCACGCCCACCCGCGTTGCGCTCCTGACCGGCAAGTACAACTTCCGCAATTACGATGACTTCGCGTATCTGCATACGGCCGAGCGCACCATCGCAAACTACCTGCAGGCAGCCGGCTACGCGACCGCGATTGCCGGCAAATGGCAACTGGGCGGCAGCTTCCAGACGCCCCACCTGTTCGGTTTCGACGAATACCTGTTGTGGCAGCTCGAAGCACCCGACTACTGGACGCGGTACAAGAATCCGGTCGTGACCCGCAACGGTGAGTCGACCCGCAGTCGAGAGGGCGCGTACGGCCCCGATCTGTTCGCGGAGTTCGCCATGGACTTCATGGGGCGACATCGGGATCAGCCATTCTTTCTGGTTTTCATGGACGCGCTCCCCCACGATCCATGGCAGCCAACCCCCGACAGCCCCGAGTACGACACCTTCGACGAAACCAGTGTCAACGATGTCAAGTATTTCGCCGACAATGTCCGCTACCAGGACAAGCTCGTCGGCCGGCTGATTGACGAGCTCGACTCGCTGGGTATCCGGGAAAGAACCCTGGTGTTTTTCACCAGTGACAATGGCACCCACTCGCAGGTGACCTCGATGACACTTCGTGGGCCGGTGCAAGGCGACAAGGGCGGGTCGCTCGATGCGGCCATGCATGTGCCGTTGATCGCGAGCTGGCCAGGGACCGTCGCGCCCGGGCAGGTGCGCGACGATCTGGTGGATGTTACCGATCTATTCGCGACGATCTTCGAGGCGGGCGATGTGGCAATCGACAACGTCCGATACGATGGCGTCAGCCTGTATCCGGCGCTGACGCGGGCAGCGCCATCCCCCCGCGAGTGGATCTTCCTCGACTATTACCGAAGTCGAACGCCGGGTCCGGATACGGAACGTGGCGGTGGCTTTGGCGAACCGGCCCGCCTCGTGCACGACGGCCGATACAAGCTCTATCCCGACGGGCGATTCTTCGATGTCATCACGGACCCGCGTGAGGAACACCCGCTGCCGGAGAACGAGCTTTCTCTGGACGCCCGCCGTGCCCATGAGGTTCTCGAGGAGGCCATGACGCGGATGGAAGCGGAGGTCGGACTCTGGGACTCGCGCCGGGATGAATCTCCACAGCAATTGGTGCCACCATAGCGCAACTCCGCTTCGCCAACTGCACAGAAGAACAGTTTTTCCACGGCATGCCTTGCGGCCCGCGAATCGACGCCACGCACATAGTCTTTCAAAGCTTTGTTATTCTGCGCGGGTGTATCCGTTTGGTTCATAGCGAAATAGCTTCATGGAACGCGACTCTCTTGATTTCGACGTAGTCATCGTCGGTGCCGGTCCGGCGGGTCTCGCCGCTGCGTGCCGCCTGGGTCAACTCGCGGCAAGCCAGGGGAGGGAACTCGACATCTGCCTGGTGGAGAAAGCGGCGGAAGTCGGCGGGCACATTGTCTCAGGCGCCGTCGTCGAGCCGCGGGCGCTGGACGAATTGTTCCCCGACTGGCGCGAGCAGGGGGCGCCGTTATCGACGCCCGTCGAGCGCGACAAATTTTACTGGCTGCCGACCTCCCGACGGGGTGTGACCGTGCCGCGGCCGCTTATCCCGCGGGTGATGCACAACCGCGGCAATCACATCGCCAGCCTCGGGCGACTTTGCCAGTGGTTGGGCGGGCAGGCAGAGAACATGGGCTGTCATCTGTTCACCGGCTTCGCTGCGGTCGAAGTGCTCTTCGACGATGAGGGCTCGGTGGTCGGTGTGGCGACCGGCGACATGGGTGTGGCAGCGGATGGTTCCGAAAAGCCCGGCTACCAGACAGGTTATGAGCTCCGCGCACCGTACGTGATCTTTGCCGAAGGCTGTCGGGGCAGTCTCGGCAAGGTGCTTGAGCGCCGCTTTGGACTAAGGGAGCGGGCCGACCCGCAACACTACGGGATCGGCTTCAAGGAAGTCTGGAACGTCGACCCGGAAAAGCATGCGCCCGGTACGGTCGTGCATACGTTCGGCTGGCCTCTGGACAATCGCACCGAGGGCGGGGGCTTTCTCTATCACGCTGAGGACAACCAGGTTTTTCTCGGATTCGTCATCGCCCTAAATTACGAAAACCCGCATCTGGATCCCTTCGCCGAGTTCCAGCGCTGGAAGCACCATCCCCGCATAAGCGCGGTGTTGGAGGGCGGCGAGCGCGTGTCCTACGGGGCGCGGGCGGTGAACAAGGGCGGGCTTCAGTCGCTGCCGCGCTTGAGCTTTCCCGGCGGCCTGCTGGTGGGCTGCGAAGCGGGCTTTCTGAACGGAGCGAAGATCAAGGGTACGCATACTGCGATCAAGACCGGGATGCTGGCAGCGGAAACGGTGTTCGAGGCGCTGCAGGTCGATGAGCAATCCAGGGCGCGCGACCTGACGGTGTTTCAGGAGCGCGTCGAAGGCTCCTGGGTCTGGGAAGAACTCCACAGGGCGCGCAACTTCAGCCCGGGATTGCACAGGTTCGGGACCATGCTGGGCGCTGCGCTGGCGTTCGTGGAGCACAACGTGTTGCTGGGCCGAACGCCGTTCACGCTGCACAACCGCCAGCCCGACCACGAGTCTCTGCGCGAGGTCGGCCAGGTACCTCGGATCGAGTACCCGCGTCCGGACGGCGTGATCTCCTTCGACAGGCTGCCGTCGGTATTCGTTTCCAATACGAATCATGAGGAAGATCAGCCGTGCCACCTGAAGCTGGATGACCCGCGGGTCCCCGTCGAGCACAATCTGCCGAAGTTCGACGAACCCGCGCAGCGGTATTGCCCGGCGGGGGTCTACGAGATCGTGGTCGAGGAGTCCGGTGGACCGCGGTTTCAGATCAACGCCCAGAACTGCGTGCACTGCAAGACCTGCGACATCAATGACCCGACGCAGAACATCAACTGGGTGCCGCCCGAGGGGGGAGGGGGTCCGAACTACGCAGGCATGTAGCGTCCTCTCTCAGCCCGTCGCGAGAGTCCCACGCGGCACCCGTCCTTCGAATGCACCGGGACTGTTGCCAGAGGCTGAACAACAGTCAGTCGGCGTCGTAACTCGGCACGGCTGTGCCGATCATGCAGTCCCGGGTGACCAGGCCGGCCATTTCCTTCTCCGTCAGGTGTTCCGTGCCGGCTGGGCGCATGGGAATCACGATGTAGCGCAGGTCCGCGGTGCTGTCGTGCACGCGAACCTCGACATCGTCGGGTATGTGGACGCCGAATTCCGCGAGCACGGCGCGGGGTTCGCGCACGACCCGCGAACGATAGGCGCGTGACTTGTACCACCCCGGGGAGTCGCCGAGAAGGCCGATCGGGTAGCACGAGCAGAGCGTACAGACCAAGACGTTGTGGAGCGTCGGGGCGTTGGCCACGGCGACCACCCGCGTGGGTCCGATGTCCATGCCGAGTTCCCCGGCGGCCTTGTTGACGCTGCGCATGACCCGCGCCGCGAAGGTTTCATCGGCCCAGCAACGAGCGATGAGGCGGGCCCCGTCCGCGGGCGTCCTGGATGCCCAGTAATCCAGCGCGCGGGCCACGTCGCCGGAAGTGACCACGCGCTTCTCAACGAGCAAGGCTTCGACGGCTGCAGCCATCAGCCGCTCGCGAGACCAGGTCAGATCTTCGCTGTCGGGCTGACTGGGGTGCGGGTGGTGGCCGCTCATTGATGACTCCCTGGTTCAAGCCAGTGTTCGTAGATGTCGACCACCAGGGTGTCGTGTGCGCTGCCGGGGTAATCCGGCCAGAGGTCGCGCTGGCGAAAGCGGACGCGGTACAGCGGTTCCCGGACGCCGTCGCGGCCATAGGCCCGCTCCTCGGCGTTGGGGAACGGTCCGGTGATCCGAACCACTTCTCCGCAGTGCCCGCGCGTGTAGAAGGGCGCGCGGGCGTGGCCGGGCGGGAAGTGCGCTCGAACCACGACCGGGTCACCATTGCGGTACCGATTCATCACCAGGTCACCCCCACGCCATCGACCGAATTACCGGATCTTGATTCCGGTGGCGGATCATGTCGGCCCGTCCCTTTCCCAGCGGTGCTCGATCTCGGCCATCTTCGCGCCAAGCTCCGCTTCGCTGAACACGCCTTTCTCGGCGAGTATCGCGGCCATGGATCGCGTCCAGCGTTCGAAGTAGCCGAGGCGGTCGTAGTCTGCCGGCGTGAGGTCTTCGATGCCGCGGCGCAATTCATCCACGTTCATGGGCGAATCCGGGTTGCGAACGAGTAGCTGAACCACCGCCTTGACGCGCTTGTGCCAGGGCTCGTCGTCGACTTCCTCCCGGTCGACGGGACCCGCGTCCAGGCCGCCCATATCGTGGTGACGTCTCACGTTCATCACGCAATTAACTGATTCATCTGGAAAATAGGCAGCAGGATCGCCAGCACGATGGCGAGCACGATGAGCCCCATGAAGATGATGAGCGCCGGCTCCAGGATGCTCAGCATCGTGCTCAGCAGGCTGTCCATCTCGTTTTCCTGGTGGCTTGCGGCACGTTCCAGCATGGCATCCAGTTCCCCGGACGCCTCACCGCTGGAGATCAGGTGAATGCTCATCGGCGGGAACAGTTTCGATTGCATCAGCGCACGGCCGATGGCTCCGCCTTCCCTGACCCGTACCGTCGCTTCCTCCACCGCATCACGCATGGGCAGGTTGGTTACCACCGAACCGCCGATCCGCAGCGCCTCCAGCACGGGAACGCCGCTGGAGGTCAAAATGCTCAGAGTGCGCGTAAATCGCGCAGTGTTGATGCCGCGGTTCACTCGGCCGAAGACCGGCAGCGTCAATAACCAGCGGTGGTAACGGCGGCGATTGTCCTCGCGGCTCAAGAGCCGGTTGACTGCTACCGCAGCGACGGCGATGCCGGCGAGAACCAGCCACCACCAATTCTGGAGGAAGCTCGACATCCCGATCAGCAGGCGAGTCAGGAGCGGAAGCGTCTGGCCGGTGGTCTCGAAAACGCCCACTACCTTGGGCACGACGTAGACGAGCATGAGCACGACGATCGCAAGGGCCAGGCCCGTCAGGACGGTCGGATAGATCAACGCGTGACTCACCTTTTGACGCAGGCTGTGGCGCGATTCGGTGTAGTCGGCAAGCCGCTCCAGCACCGAATCCAGCTTGCCGGCTTGCTCGCCCGCGGCAACCGTTGCGCGGTACACGTGAGGAAATGCGTTGGGGAAGCCCTCGAGACCCGATGCCAGGGTATGCCCCTCCAAAACCTTGGCGCGCACGCCCAGAAGAATTGCCTTGATCCTGGGTCGCTCCGACTGCTCGCTCACCGCCAGCAGGGCTTCTTCAAGCGGCAGCCCGGCCCGGACCAGCGTTGCGAGTTGCCGGGTCAGGAGCGCCAGGTCAAGTGCGGATACTCGCCGCACGAGCGCGAAGCGCCTTTGCTGGATCGGGGACCGGGTTTCCACCTCCGTGACCCGGACCGGGAGCAATGACCGTTCGCGCAGGTGCTGGCGGATCTGGCGCGGCGTATCGCCCTCAAGGACGCCTTTCTGTTCCTTGCCGCGCAGGTCAACCGCGATGTATCGGTACGCTCCCATCGCTACTGCAGAATCCCGGGACTCGTGAACGAACAGGGCCGTTGTCGTGAAATACGCGTGGTCGAATGCACGCCGCTATGATAAAAGACCCCGTCACCCGTTGCATTCGCCATGCTTGAAGCCGCACTCAGCGCTCTGTTGATCGTATTCGATCCGGCACGACTCGGTATCGTGGCCGTGGGCGTGGCCATCGGCCTGTCGCTGGGCGTGCTTCCCGGGCTGAGCGGCATCGTCGGGCTGTCCTTGCTGTTGCCCTTTACGTTCGACATGGATCCATTCACGGCGCTTGCGTTTCTGGTGGCCCTGCAGGCCGTGGTCGCTACGTCGGACACAATCCCGGCGGTGTTGTTCGGAGTGCCCGGTACGGTCGGCTCCGCCTCGACGATCCTCGACGGGCACCCCATGGCGAAGCAGGGCCTGGCTGCAAGAGCATTCGGCGCAGCGTTTTCCGCTTCGGTGCTCGGCGGTCTGCTGGGCGCGCTGTTTCTCGCTTTCAGCATCCCGCTGCTGCGGCCCTTCATTCTCAGTTTCGGGTCCCCGGAACTGCTTGCCTTCTGCATCTTCGGGCTGTCGCTGATCGGCGTACTCAGCGGCGGCAATCCCCTCAAGGGGCTCGCCGCGGCCGGTATCGGCCTGATGATCGCAACGGTGGGGGAGGAGCCCAACACCGCTATCGAACGCTGGACGTTCGGTTCCCTTTACCTGCTCGAAGGCATCCCGCTGGTGCCGTTGGCGCTCGGGCTGTTCGCGCTGCCGGAGATCGCCGACATGGCGATCGCACGCAAGCGCCTGAGCAAGGACGGCGGACTCGACATGGGCTGGGGACAGTTGGCCGGCGTGCGGGATGCCCTGGCCAATTTCTTTCTGGTGTTGCGCGGGTCGGGCATCGGCAGTGTGCTGGGAGCCGTTCCGGGGATCGGCGCGCCGGTCATTCCGTGGATCTCGTACGGGCACGCCCGGCGCACCGTAAAGGGCGCCGAGGAGAGTTTCGGCAAGGGCGACGTGCGCGGCGTGATCGCCTCGGAGTGTTCAAACAACGCCAAGGAGGGTGGAGCGCTGGTGTCGACCATCGCGTTCGGCGTACCGGCCACGGCCGCGATGGCGTTGTTGCTGGGCGCCTTCCTGATTCATGGCCTCGCGCCCGGGCCCGACATGCTGACATCAAGGCTTGACTTGACCTACACGCTGGTCTGGACCGTGGCGGTCGCCAATGTGATGGGCTGCGCGATTTGCCTTGTGTTCGCCCGCCAGTTCGCCGCCGTCGCCCGGATCAGGCCCGGAATACTCGCTCCCGTCGTTCTCGCGATCACGTTCATCGGGGCGTTTCAGGCAACGCGCCAGTGGGGCGACCTCGTCGCCTTGCTGGGCTTCGGTGTGCTCGGCTGGGTCATGAAGCGGGTCGACTGGCCGCGCCCGCCGCTGTTGCTGGGCCTGGTTCTCGGCGGGCTGCTGGAACGCTACATGTTCATTTCGTTTCAGCGTTATGGCGCCGAATGGCTGACGCGGCCGATCGTCGTCGTCGTGTTGCTGATTACGGCCTATAGCCTGCTCAAGCCGGTTGTGAGCGACCTGCTGCGGCGCAGACGTCAGAAACGGTCCAGGGTGATCCTTGGCTTCAAGCCCGACAGCATCGACGCTGCGACAGGGTTCAATGCCGCCGTGATCCTGTTCTTCGTGGTGGCGATTGCCGGGTCCTGGAGCTGGGATTTCGGGGCGAAGCTGGTGCCCCAGGTTGTCGGCTGGCTGGGCGTGATGCTCGCGGGCTGGCAGCTCGTCTGGAGGGCTTATGTCAACACGCAGGCTGCCGTACCAGGCGATCCGGCGGCAGGTGCGGGGGGCGGAACCCAGGTTTTCGATGCCAGATCGGACTTCGGTGATCTGGATCCTCAAGAGGTCCGCCGACGCGCCCTGCGTTACCTTGCCTGGTGCCTCTTCATTCTCGTCGCCGCCGTGATCATCGGCTTGCTTCCGGCGATGCTGGTGTTTCTCATCGGTTACCTTCGCCTTGAAGGCAGGGAGCGCTGGGTGCCCACATTATCCGTGGCACTGGGGACCTGGGCGGCCGCGTACGGCCTGTTTCATCTGCTGTTGAGAGTGCCCTGGCCGGCGGCCTGGCTCGGCGATCTGTTGCCCGTGCTGCGGTCGAGCGGGCTGACCAACTTGCTGTAGGTCGCATTGCCCTCTCGCGACGTCAACCGCCGGCAATCTGTATTGCCCGACGAATGGTCTCGATAGCGATGAACATTCTCAGCGGGCGCCCCGGCAACGACTCGAACCCCATGGCAGTGTAGAACTGACGACGTTTTTCCGTGAGTTCATTGCCACCGTCCTCGATGACATCGAGCACCACGGCCTTGATGCCGACCTGCTCGGCTGCCGCTGCGACCCGCGCCAGTGCATCCGCGAGAAGAATGCGTCCGATGCCCTGGCCCTGCTGGCGGCGGTCGACCGCGATCATCGAGAGGTACACGGCCGGAATGGCGCCATGCCGGGGCGCGTCCCGGGTCACTCCCTCGGGGAGGTTGTGGCCTTCGAGCGAATGGGCGTTGAGGGCGTAATAGCCGAGTATTTGCGGGCTGCGGCCGGCTGTGGCGACCCACACCCGCGAGAAGCTTCCAGCTTGATGTTTGCGGGCGGTGCGTTTGAGAAAGTTGTCGAGCCGGCCGGCGCCGCAGGAAAATGAATTGCGGTCATGCCTGGCCGGGTCCAGTGGCTCGATGAGTATCCGCTGCCGTTCCGGGGCGGTCTCAGCCGCCATGCGCTACCCGTTCCCGGCGTAGCGCCATGGCCTCCTTTAGCTCGTCGGTGGGTTCGGCGGGGCTGTCAAGCGCGCCGAGCACCGCGGCGCGGTCTTTCGCCGAGAGAATCGTCCGTTCATGATCCTCGATCGTCTCTCTCGCGCGTTCCAGCGCCACGCTTGTCACGAACGTAGTCTCGTCTACACCCAACAGGGCCGCAGCCTGCTGAATCTGCGCCTTTACGTGCGGTTTGGTGCGTTGTTCCATTCGGGCGGTCTTCGGTCCCTCAATGTCCGCTGCCCAATCGCGAAAGTCCAACATCGTTCCGTCTCCTTCATGTCGGATTTAAACGTACGGTAGATAGCCGGACAATTCAAGGTCGAAATTTGTGGGAAGCGATCAGATTTTGCTGTTGCTTCGAATTTGCAACACGTGCCGTCTAAACGGATCGCAAGTGTCGCAGGTCCCGGCCTGCGTGGTCGCCTTCATCCCCATAAAACTGTTTGCAATAGCGCCGGTAAAGGGCGATCTCGCTATCGGCGCGACTCAGCCGCGGTCGGCTCAGAAACTTTTTGCGTTCCCAGATAATCACGTCCTGGTCGACGTCCCGCTTCTGCGCCCTGATCATGATTCCATTCATCAGCCGTGTTCGCAGCCGCATCGGAACGAATCCAAGACCCACAATAAACCGCCTGGGTTTCGGGAAGTCCCTGATCTGCGATACCAGCGTCAGCTCGATCTCCGTGGGATTGATCGGCACTGAAAGGACCCACAGGCGCGCGTCCATGCCAATGGAATGCTCGCGAATCTCCACGAACGAAAAGCCGAATCCGTGCACATGGGTCACCGCGGATACACTGAACTCGACGTCGAAGAGCCCGGCAATACGGCGCCGACGCTTGAAATCGAAACAGCTCTTCAGGTACGCGCCGTTGACCGACACCGTGCCGACGGGCGTAACGTTGTCATAGCCGTGCACATCCAGGAGGTGAGCCAGGTCCACGGAGTTCTCTGCCGTTTCCTGTGGATGGCTGGCAAACTGGAAACGGTGGAACGCCATATCGCTCCAATCGGCTCCGGTCGGGGGACTCTCGGGCAGGTTCCATTGAACACCTCGACCGTTGATCCCCCACCAGCCAAACACCAGGCCAAGTACTTCCCGGGTCTCAAACACTCTGAGTCTGGCTGCTCCGGGCGCCGGAGCGTGCGGCGTGGCGACGCACTGGCCGGTCGCGTCGAACTCGAATCCGTGGAACGGACAGACGAGACAGCCGTTGCGCACCGTCCCGCCGCCCGCAGGCCTGAGATCGGCGCCCATGTGTGGGCATACCGCCTCGGCCACGCATACGCGTCCGTCACCGTCGCACCAGGCAACGATGTTCATCCCCAGCCAGGATTTTGCCATCAGTTTGTCCTTGAGGATGGACTCGCGACTTGCAACGAAGTACCACCCCTCGGGATAGGGAAACAGAGATGATACTTCTTCCCATCCCGTACTGGCTGATTGCATTGTGCCCGCCTCCTGTCTGCGGATGCCTGCGGCGGCTCGTTTCGTTAAGACCGATAAACGGCAGGATTCGTTCCGTCGCAGGCATTCACTATATCGCCGCTGCGAGAGACTTCCCAATACCGAATTCTTTGTCAACCCATAAGCTGCGCCAATAGGGGGTGAGAAGAAGCCCAACTGCCAACAGGCCGATCCTGCAAGGAACATCGAGTCTTGTCAGTAGGTCGGCTCACCGGTAAGGTCGCCGGATGAAGGGGATGAAACAACAGATCAAGACGCGCATTCGAAATTTCAGAAGCTCGGCATTGGCAGTTCTTGCGGCGTCCCTGTCGCTGGGTTCAGCCGCGGCCGATGCGCAGGACGTAGCCGATTTCTACGCCAATCGGTCGATCACGATCCTCGTCGGGGCGGGACCGGGCGGTATCACGGATACCTCGGCGCGCATCATCGGCGGGTATCTCGAGGAACTCGTGCCGGGCGGACCGTCGGTCATCGTGCAGAACATGCCGGGCGGCGGCAGCGTGACAATGGCCAATCACATCTATCGTTCCGCTGCCCGGGACGGAACGGTGTTGGGCTACTCCCTGCCCGCGGTCATAGTGGCGCAACTCATGGAGCCCAGGCGCGCCAGGTACGACGGCCTGGAGCTGACCTGGATCGGTTCGGCGATCACGGCAACCAATGTCATCACGGTGCTAGATGATGCCCCGGCAACCACAGTCGATGAGGCGCTTGAAGCGGAGATCATCCTCGGCGCCACCGGACGTGGGTCGCTGCTCTACCAGTTGCCGACGATGGCCCGAGAATTGCTTGGCCTCAATATCAGGATCATCACCGGCTACCAGGGCAGCGCCGAAATCTCGCTGGCGATGGAACGCGGCGAGGTTCACGGTCAGGCGTCCGGCCTGGACTTCTGGTCGCTGGCCAGGCCGCAGTGGCTGGAGAACGAACGGCTTCACCACCTGATTCGAATCGGTCCCCCGGACCCCCGGGCGCCGGGCACGCTCCACATCACCGACCTGCTTGCCACGGAACGCGAGCGGGCTCTTGCGGGAATCCTGGAAATCGGCCCGAACATGGGTTGGCCCCTGTTCGCCCCTCCGGAGTTGCCGGCCGACCGGGTGGCTGCCCTGCGCGCCGCCTTCGCCGAAATGCTCGAAATCGAGGCATTCGAAGAGGCCATAATGACTTCCATGCGGGCACCGTTGACGCCCAAGGACGGCGCCGAACTGCAGTCCATCGTTGAGGAGTCGCTTGAGACGCCGGAGTCCGTCGTAGCGGAGGCGAAGGAGTTGCTTGGGATCTAATGCTGCATCAACCTGATACGGCATTATCAGGCTGATGCAGCCGTGAATTCCTACGGTGCAGGCTCCTGGCTTCCGGCGACGGGCAGGTACCGGCCCAGCCAGTCCTTGACGAGCGATCTAACCCGGTCGTTGCCCTCCGCGAAGAGGAAGTGATCCACGTCTGTCAGCAGATGCAGTTCCGTCGGTTCACCCGCTCGCCTGAACATCTCGATGGATTGCTCCGCCGGGCACACCGAATCGCGCGCCGCGTGCAACAGCAGGACAGGGCGGGGAGCGATATTGCCGATAACCTCCACGGGCCTGAAGTCGAACATGCTCTGGGCGGTCTCCACCGGGAATTGCAGGACCGACCTGGATGCCAGGTGACCGCGGAGATGATCGGGGATCGGTACGATGTCGTAGCGCGACACCATGAGGGACTCACCCGTACGTTCCCGGTGTTGCGCTCCCGCTGCCAGCATCGCGGTGAATTTTTCCCACGCCTCCGGCCCGGGGTGCTGGGCGCGAAACTTGGTTTCCCCGTTGCCCCAACCCACGGAGGAGATGACCGCGGCCGGGCGCTGATCGACCCCGGCCGTATAGAGTGCGACCGCCGCGCCGAAACTGCTGCCGAGCAGTCCCACGCGGCCGGCATCGATCTCGGGCCTGTTCAGGAAGAAATCCAGCGCGTGGCGGGTATCCTCCACCTGGTCCAGGCAGATGATCCGCCCGAATTCGCCCTCGCTGTCACCGCAGCCTCGCATGCTGAAGCGCAGCGTGACGTAGCCCCAGTCACTGAGCATCTGCGCGGGTTGCACCGTATTGCCGGCGTTGTGGTTGCTGCCGAATCCATGCAGCACGACGAAGCCCGGGCGCGTTTCGCCGGGCCGCAGGTCGTCGGGGACATTGATGACGCCGGTGAGCTTCAGCCCCCCGGCCGACACGAAGGTAACTGGCTCTTCCATTGGCGCGTCAGTCGCTCCGGGTGACCCTCACGACTTCCTCGAGCGTCGTTTCACCGTCCAGCACCTTTCGAATCCCGTCTTCGCGGATGCTCGCAGCGCTGATTCGGGCCTGGTTCTCCAGCGCGTGTTCGCCGGCGCCCTCGTGGATCATGGTCCGCATGGCGTCGTCGATGACCACGAGTTCATATATGCCGGTGCGTCCCTGGTATCCGAACTCGTTTTCGTTGGCTCGGTAGAGCGTCGGCGGGTTCCGCGGGTCGGTGCCCAGGAACTGGCATTCGTAATCGCCGGCGGTGTACGGCGTGCGCGTTTCCGGATTCAGCACACGGACCAGCCGCTGAGCCAGCACACCGATCAGGCTGGACGAGAGCAGGAACGGTTCCACGCCCATGTCGCGCAGTCGCGTGACGGCGCCCACGGCGGTGTTGGTGTGCAGCGTCGACAGCACCAGGTGGCCGGTCAGGCTGGCCTGCACGGCGATCTCCGCGGTTTCCAGATCGCGGATCTCCCCGACCATCACCACGTCGGGATCCTGCCGCAGGATGGCCCGAAGCCCCCTGGCGAAGGTCATGTCGACCTTGGTATTGACCTGGGTCTGGCCGATCCCGTCAATGTAGTACTCGATGGGGTCTTCCACCGTGAGGATATTGCGGGTGAGGTCGTTGATCCGTTCCAGCGCCGCGTAGAGCGTGGTGGTCTTGCCGGAACCGGTGGGCCCGGTGACCAGGAGAATGCCGTGGGGACGATGAATCAATTCGTCCATCCGCTGCTGGTCGCGCCGGGACATGCCCAGGTGCGCCAGCTCGAGACGCCCGGCCTGCTTGTCCAGCAGGCGCAGCACCACGCGCTCGCCGTGGCCGGAAGGGATGGTGGAGACGCGCACATCAACCGCGCGGCCGGCGATCCGCAGAGAGATACGGCCGTCCTGGGGCAGACGTTTCTCGGCGATGTCCAGCTTGGCCATGACCTTGACGCGCGACACCACCAGCGGCGCCACGGCGCGGCGGGACTGCAGGACCTCCTGCAGCACGCCGTCGATCCGGAATCGGACTGCAAGGCGGTTCTCGTAGGGCTCGATGTGGATGTCCGAGGCGTTTTTCTTCACGGCCTGGGTGAGGACCGCGTTGATGAGGCGAATGATGGGCGCCTCGTCGTCGCTTTCCAGCAGGTCGGACGGCTCTGGTAGTTGCTGTGCCACCTGGATCAGGTCGGTCTCGTCGTCCAGTCCTTCCATCATGGTCATGGCCGCGCCGCTCTCATAGGCCGCCTGAAGCTGTGCCTCGAAAGTCTCCGCGTCGACGCCGGAGAACGCCACTCGTTCGCCGACGAACCGGCGTACCTCGGCGAGGGACTGGGGAGAAACACCCGGACGGTAGATGACCTGAGGCTGTTCGCCGCCGGCGAATTGCAGCAGCACGCCCTGGCGCTTGGCAAACGCGAACGGCAGCATGCGCGCGCGGCGCGCTGGGTCGGGCGCGCCCTGTGCCGAGACTGCCTCCGGTTCGGCCACGCTGTTACTCCGCTCGTTCGGCCTGTGCGTCAGGGGTCCCGGCTGTATCGTCCGTCTCGGACGCCGGGGCGCCACCTTCGCCCGCATCGTCAGCCGGTTCGTGGCCCTCGCCCGCGTTGTCAGCCGGTTCTGCCGCCTCGACCGCTTCAAGCTCCGGCAGGGTGGGTCGCTCGACATCTCTCATCAACGGCACGCTCTGCTGGTTCTGCTGTATCTGCAGATCGCGAATGTAGCGGTACTTGGCGTTGGTCTGGAAGGCCGCCTCCACGCTGTCGCGCATGATCGTGGGCCGAATGAAGACCATCAGGTTTGTCTTATCCAGTTCCGTCGACTGGGACCTGAACAACGCGCCGATGCCGGGTATCTGACCCAGCACGGGAACCCGCTGCTCGACCTCTCGCAACTGGTCGTCGATCAACCCGCCGAGAACGAGAATGCTGCCGTCGTCGACGAACACCGACGTCATGATGCGGCGGGTGTCCGTGACCAGGTCCACCGCGCGGGAATCCTCGCTAATGCTGGAGGTTTCCTGTTCGATCAGCAGTTTGACTCCCGAGCCCTCGTTGATTTGCGGTGTGATCGCCAGTCGAGTGCCGACATCCGATCGATTGATCGTCTGGAACGGGTTGACCGTGCCGGTCGCCGCCCCTGTATTGGTGAATTGACCGGACAGGAACGGCACCGTGCTACCCACGGAAATCTCGGCCTGCTCGTTGTCCAGCGTGACGATCGTCGGTGTGGCGACGATGTTCGTCGCCGAGTCGCCCGCCAATGCCGTGAGCAGGGCGGCCCAACTGGTGCCCGAATCGCTTATGCGCCCCACGGCGGTGAGCAGGCCGTCCGGGAACTGGGTGAGCGCTCCGAGTTGATTCGCGGCTTCTCCGGCGGCAGAACCGGCTGCCGCCGCCCCCAATTGCAGGATACCCGGCGCCGTGGCGGAGAAATTCGTACCGCCGATGGGGCTGTCCGACCCGGCGCCCTGCGAGGCCCAGGTGACGCCCAGTTCGCTGGCCCGGTTCTCCGAAACTTCGACAATGATCGCATCGACCTGGACCTGCGCCCGGCGAATGTCCAGTCGATCGATCACCGTATTCATGTCCTGCATGATGCGGGCCGGGGCGTTGATGATCAGCGAATTGGTGCCGGCGTCGGCCCAAATGCTGACACCCTCCGCCGTGGCTCCTTCGCCGGCGGCCAAGCCTCCGAATTGCGACTGCAGGTTGCTCGCCAGGTCCTCGGCACTGGCATAGTTCAGGTAACGCACCTGAGTATTGCCGGCCTCGCCCGAAGGCGTGTCCAGGTGCGCAATCAGGGCTCGGTACCTCAGACGCCGGTCATTGGGCCCCGAGAGCAGAATGCTGTTGGTGCGATCGTCCGCGGCGATCTGCATTGGAGGAATGCCCTCGGTCACGGCGCCCTGATCCAGCGCGGAGAGCATCGCGACCACTTCGCCGGCCGAGGCGTTCTCAAGCCGAATCACCTCGATTTCCTCGTCCGAGTCCTGATCCATGCGGCCGATGATGTTCAGCATTCGGTCGACGTTGACACCGCGGTCGACAATGATCAGCGTGTTGGACCCCGGGTGCGCCGCCAGGTGCCCGTACTGCGGAATCAGGGGCCGCAGGATCGGCACGAGCTGGGCGGCGCCGACATTGGTGAGTTGCACGACCTGGGTGACGATTCGATCGCCTTCCGTTTCGGCGGCGAGGCCGGGGTGCACCCGGGCCGTTGCGTCGGGGACGATCCTGACGACATCTTCGGATTCGACCGCGATGAAGCCGTGGATTTGCAGCGTGGCCAGAAAGGCCTCGTAGAACGCTTCCGGGGACATCGGCGAATAGGAGAGAAAGGTCACTTGCCCCGTCACCCTCGGGTCCACGAGAAAGTTGCGGCCAGTCACTTCGCCCACCGCTTCCACGACCTGACGCAGGTCGGCTTCCCGGTAGTTCGGCATGATTTGCGGGCCCGGCTGCTGGGCGTCGAGCCGGAATGCTGCCAGCAGTGTTGCCAGGGCGAGCAAAGCCGGCAAGCCGGAAGTCCTGGTGCGTTTGACCTGTTCCATGATTGTCTCCCGAACCGGGGAACCTGCCCGCCGCTATTGCGCGGCGTCCAGTTCGCCCAAAAGGGCCGTATCGATTGTCATGACCTGGGGCGTGCCGTCGCGGATCACGGTGACGTTCGCCATGGTGCTCTCGCCGAGGCTCTCGAACACCTGCAGTCCGCGGCTGGGATCGGACATGGCCGTACCGTTGATCTCCGTCACCACATCGCCCGGCTGAAACCCCAGCGCCGCAAACTGCTCCGGCTGCTCCCCGGGGTTGAGCCTGAACCCGATCATTCTACCCTGTTCGATGTGTGCGGCCACGCGCACGATCTCGTTGATTCGGGTCGCATTGTCACTGATCACACTCCGTAGCGTCGTTTCGCCAGGGAACGGCGTGGGCGGTGCCACATAGACGGACCCGGCGTTGGCAGCGGAGAATTCGGTGGGCAGGCTGAGGGTTTCGAGTTGTCCGGCGCGGTTGAGGATCACGCGATCACTGTAAATCGCATGCAGTTGCGCTCCACCGGTCCCTTCGATGATGTCGGAGACCGTATAGGTCTTTTCCACCTGGCCGCTGGCAATGATGGCGGCGCCGCGGCGATTCTCAAGCGTATCCGATACGGTGGCCTTGAGCAGCAGGTTGAGACTGGTTTCCGGAGCCTCCAGCACGCTGACTTCCGCGGGAACCACCTGCACCGGCTCGCTGGATACCTCACCGAACAGGTTGCTGTCCATGATCCGGGTGATGTCGATGGCTTGCGTTGCCGGCGCCGAAAGCTCCGGGTCTCCGGGGCTCACCACTGGGGGCGGCGCATTCGCCGGTACGCCGGGAATCAACGCCCATGTCAGTTTGGCTGCCTGCCAGGCCAGCGCCAGTATCAGCAGCGCGTTGACGGCCGGGGGCAGGTAGCGGTTGGCGGCCTTGCCCCAGTGCTCCGGGGCGACCTGCCGCCATTGGAAAATTCGAGTCGCGAAGTCCATGGATACGCCGCGCAGTTCCCGGCAGCCCTGGCAAGTGCCTCGCTGCATTCGATGCTGAATTCCCATGGTAGGTGGGGCGGCACGCCGGAACAAGTCGCCGCGCCGATTGCCGGACAGATTTGGCGCCGGTTCGTGTAGCATATTGGTGCTATGGCCATGTCCCAGGAACCGGATCGATACGGCGACGAGGGCGACCAGGATCTCGCCACGGCCCAAAGCAAGCCGAAGCTCAAGAAGCCGCCGCTGTATCGCGTCGTTTTGCTCAACGACGACTACACGCCCATGGACTTCGTCGTTCAGGTGCTGCAGAAGATTTTTTCGATGGAGCGAACGCTCGCCACCCGCGTCATGTTGCAGGTGCATACGCAGGGCAAGGGCGTTTGCGGCGTGTACACTTACGATATTGCGGAAACCAAGGTGGCGCAGGTGTCAGCATTCGCGAAGCGCAACCAACATCCGTTACTTTGCACCCTGGAAGAGGACTGATGCTTTCCAGCGAACTTGAATTCTGCTTGAGCGAGGCGTACCGGGGCGCCCGGGACGACTTGCACGAGTTCATCACCGTCGAACACTTGCTGCTGGCCCTGCTGGATTCGCCGGAGGTCATCGGGATCCTGCGGGCCTGCGGCGGCAACCTGGAGCGGCTCCGGCAGGAACTGGCCGATTTCATCGATGAGTCGACGCCGCGGGTGCGCAGCGATAACGGCGAAGCCACCGAGTCGCAGCCGACGCTCGGTTTCCAGCGGGCGCTGCATCGCGCTGTTTCCCACGTGCAGTCAAGCGGCAAGAAGGAAGTCACGCCGGTCAACGTATTGGTGGCGGTGTTCGCGGAACGGCAGTCCCATGCGGTCTACCTGCTCGAATCCCAGGAAATTACCCGTTACGACGTGGTCCGGCATATTTCACACGGCGTGCCCAGAGTGCCGGACGGCATGCCGCGGGACAACCAGGCAGGCGCCGGGATCGACGGCCAGCAAGACGCGCAGCAGGCCAGTCCGCTTGAGCAGTTCACGACCAACCTCAACCAGTTGGCCCGGGACGGCGGCATCGATCCGTTGATCGGCCGGGAAGCCGAGGTCGAGCGCACGATCCAGATTCTCTGCAGGCGGCGCAAGAACAACCCGCTGTACGTGGGCGAGGCCGGGGTCGGCAAGACGGCCATGGCGGAGGGGCTGGCACGGCTCATCGTCGAGGAACGCGTGCCGGAAGTGCTGAGCGAGAGTACGATCTATGCGTTGGACATGGGCTCGCTCATCGCCGGCACCAAGTACAGGGGCGATTTCGAGAAGCGCCTCAAGGGCGTGGTCAACGAACTTAAGAAAATGCCGGGAGCGATCCTGTTCATCGACGAAATCCATACCGTGATCGGCGCCGGAGCCGCCTCGGGCGGGGTCATGGACGCCTCCAACCTGATCAAGCCGGTGCTGGCCAACGGCGACATTCGATGCATCGGCTCGACCACCTACACCGAATTCCGCGGCGTCTTCGAGAAGGATCGTGCCCTGGCGCGCCGCTTCCAGAAGATCGATATCGTCGAACCGACCGTTCAGGAGACCGTGGAGATTCTGCAGGGCCTGCGAAGCCGGTTCGAAGAGCATCACGACGTGCAGTACGTCAATGAAGCGTTGCAAGCTGCGGCCGAGTTGTCGAGCCGGCACATCAACGACCGCCACCTTCCGGACAAGGCGATCGACGTGATCGACGAAGCCGGCGCCAGCATTCGACTGATGCCGGAGGCCGAGCGGGAGAAACTCGTCAGCGTCGAGCGGGTGCAGCAAATTGTGGCCAAGATGGCGCGAATTCCGCCGAAGAGCGTGTCGGCTTCCGACCGCGATGTTCTCGGTCACCTGGAGCGCGACCTCAAGCTGGTCATCTTCGGCCAGGACCCCGCCATCGGCGCCCTGTCGTCTGCCATCAAGATGTCCCGGTCAGGACTCGGCGACGAGCTACGGCCGGTGGGTTCATTCCTGTTCTACGGCCCGACCGGCGTGGGCAAGACCGAAGTGACCCGGCAGTTGGCCCTGACCATGGGCGTGGAACTGGTGCGCTTCGACATGTCCGAATACATGGAACGGCACACGGTTTCCCGGCTGATCGGCGCCCCGCCCGGCTACGTCGGCTTCGACCAGGGCGGCCTGCTGACCGAATCCATTACCAGGAACCCGCACTGCGTGCTGTTGCTGGACGAGATCGAGAAGGCTCATCCGGAGGTCTTCAACCTGCTGCTGCAGGTCATGGACCACGGCATCCTCACCGACAACAATGGCCGCAAGGCCGACTTCCACAACGTCATCATCGTCATGACCACCAACGCCGGCGCCCAGCAAGCGAGCCGCGCCTCCGTCGGCTTCACGCTGCAGGACCACTCCAGCGACGCCATGGAAGTGATCAAGCGGATGTTCTCGCCGGAATTCCGCAACCGGCTGGATGCCATCATCAAGTTCGATGCACTGGACGAAGACTCCATCGCCCGGGTTGTGGACAAGCTAATCGTTGAGCTTGAAGCGCAACTGGACAAGAACGAGGTCACCATTGAACTGGAGCCCGCCGCCAGGGCATGGGTTGCGCGCAAGGGCTACGACCAGAAGATGGGCGCGCGGCCCATGGCGCGGGTGATCCAGGAGCACATCAAGAGTCCCCTGGCCGAGGAGTTGCTGTTCGGCAGCCTCAGGGACGGGGGCCACGTGCGCGTGGATGTCGGCAGCGACGGCGAGAGCCTGGTGCTGATCCCCGAACCGACGGTGCGGGAACTGGAGCACGTGCCTGAAGTCTGACCGGCGATTGTGCCCTGCTCAGGGCATGGCGAACCCAACCGGCGCCGCGGGACCCAGCGGCAGTCCCAGGAACACCCACATAATCGTCAGTATCAGTCCCGACAGCAGCAGGAACATGGAGTAGGGCAGCATCGTCGCCACCAAGCTGCCGAGGCCGAAGTCCTTCTGCCAGCGCTGGGCGAAAACCAGTACCAGCGGCAGGTACGGCATCAGCGGCGTGATGATGTTGGTGGCGCTGTCGCCGACTCTGTAGGCCGCGGTGGTCATCTCGGGGGAGATGCCCACGAGCATCAGCATGGGCACCAGCACCGGCGCCAGCAGCGCCCACTTGGCGCTGGCCGAGCCGATGAACAGATTGAGCACGGCGCCGAACAGGATGATCGAAGCCATGAGCAGCGTGTCGGGCATGTTCGAGCTTTCAAGCACGGCGGCGCCATGGATCGCAAATATCAGGCCCAGGTTCGACCAGTTGAACATGGCCACAAAATGCGCCGCGGCGAATGACAGCACCAGGTAGTAAGCCATGTCGCCCATGGCGCCCTTCATCATGTCGATGAGGTCACGGTGATTCCTGACCGTGCCTGCGGCGGCCCCGTAAGCCCATCCCGCGGCCAGGAAGATCACGCAGAAACCGGCCACCAGGGATTGGAACAGGGGATTGAATCGCGATTCAATGGGAGCGGACTCGTCGATCAGCGGAGTACCGGGGCCGATGCACAGGAACACCCATATCGCGATCACCCCGAGAATGGCCCAGCCAGCCCGCCTGAGCCCACGGCGCTCGGCATCGTCGGCGCTGGCGCCTGGGTCCTCGATTTCCTCGGTGAGGCTGTCGGCGACCTCGCTGTCGACGGCACTGGCGCGGGGTTCTTCGCTGTCGTCATCGCCGCCGGCTTGCAGGCCACTTCCGCCGTACGAACCCATGCGCGGTTCGATGACGCGGTCGGTGATGTACCAGATGATCGGAAGAAACACGAAGGTCATGGCGATGATGAAATAGGCATTTCCGGCAATGTTCGCGTCCCACGCCGGCAGAATGGTCTCGGCCGCGGCTTCGGTGATACCGAACAGAAGGGCATCCAATTGACCTGGCAGAAGATTGGCGGAAAAGCCGCCGGAAACCCCGGCGAACGCAGCGGCGATGCCGGCGACGGGGTGCCGGCCGGCGGCATGGAATATCACGCCTGCCAGCGGGATCAGCACCACGTAGGCTGCATCCGCCGCCAGGTTGCCGAGCATGCCAACCAGCGCAACCGCCGGTGTCAGCAGCAACTTCGGCACATTGCTCACCGCCGCGCTCATGGCCGTGCCGAGCAGGCCCGAACGTTCGGCGACGCCGGCGCCCAGCATGACGACCAGCACATAACCCAGCGGGTGGAATCCGGTAAACGTCCTTGGCATTTCAACCAGCAGTCGCCGGAGGTTGTCCGCCGAGAGCAGGCTTTCGGCCTGGATCACCAGGGCGTTGCCGGCCGCGTCGACCTGTGTCGGATGCAAGGCGTAGGTTCCAGTAACGGCCGCAATCACGCTGATCGCGATAACGGCCAATATGCAGTACAGGAAGATCACCACCGGATCGGGCAGCCGATTGCCACCGCGCTCGATCCAGCCGAGGATGCCACCGGTTCCGTTGTTGTCAGGTATCGAATTGGTCGTCATTCTCTTGTCTCCTGAAATATACCGACGGCATCAGCGCAATGACCGAACAAGTTTGCGCAAGTCTGCCACAGAAAAGCCAACGCGTAGGCCGAAACACGGCGTTTTGGAAACATTGACAAGTTGAATCGCTACTTTCTGTAGATAGAAACTGGAGGAGCGTTTTTTGTGGAAGAATTGTTGCGCGCAAAAATGTACGCATCTATAGTTTTCGATTAGCGGGGAGCAAGCCCATGCACGAAAACTACAATTATCCCGCCGACATCGAATGCGACGAGGATGGCCGATATGTGGTCGCGTTTCCTGATTTTGGGTGGGGCGCGACAGATGGTGCCACTTTGGACGAAGCGCTTCATGAAGCACGGGATTTGTTGCGGGAGTTGATTGCAGCAACGATTCGCGACGGCATGGACCTGCCGGGTCCGTCCAGCGCCAGCGAGCGATGCCCATTGGTCGTTCCGCCGGTACCAATTGCCCTGAAGGCAGCTCTCTACCAAGCCTTTCGTGAGGCTGCCATGTCGCAGCGTGGACTCGCCCGAGATCTCGGCGTTGCCGAGAGCGAAGTACGTCGCATGTTGAATCCGGATCATGCCACCAAGGCAGCATCGATAGACCGCGCTCTGCGCCGGTTGGGTAAGCGTGTCAGCGTGACAGTTGGCGAGGCTGCCTGATTGGCTGCACGTTGGCAGCCCTGTAACAGCTTATCCCAGGGCGCTGACCCGCAGGTTAGCGAGCCCGATAGACGATGCGGCCCTTGCTGAGATCGTAGGGGGTGAGTTCGACGGTTACTGCGTCGCCCTTGAGGATGCGGATGTAGTTCTTGCGCATTTTCCCCGAGATATGCGCGGTGACGATGTGCCCATTCTGCAATTCGACGCGAAACGTGGTGTTGGGAAGGGTCTCGGTGACCAGTCCCTCCATCTGAATGGCTTCTTCTTTCGGCATATTTGAAAGGCTGCTTGTTTCGCGGCGCACGATTGTTGCATACAGGGGAATCCCCCCGCAATGCAGTTAAGAATTCTTTATCAAGGTTTTACACTCCCGCACGCGTTGCAGCCGTGAATTCCTATGGCGCAGGCGCCTGGAAACGCGCGTGGCCACGCCGCCAGTTGCCAGGCTCGCCCGGTGGCGCGCACAGCCGGCGCAATTCCCGGAGAAACTCCCGCCGGGGCAGCGTCGTCGCGCCCAGGGTACGCAGGTGCTCCGACCAGACCTGGCAGTCGATGAGCTCGAACGATCGCTTCTGCAGGTAACTCACCGCGTCCACCAGCACGGCCTTTGAGGCGTTGTTGACCCGGGTGAACATGGATTCGGCGAAGAAGACGCGCCCGATGGCGACGCCGTAAAGGCCCGCCACCAGGTCATCGTCATGCCAGCCTTCGAAGGAGTGGGCCCAGCCCAACTCGTGCAGGCGCCCGTAGGCATGGATCATGTCCCGCGTGATCCAGGTTCCCGACGATTTTTGGCGCGGTGCTGCGCAGCCCTCGATCACTGCATCGAATGCACTGTCCGCGCTGAATCGGATGTCCATCCGGCGCAGGTTTCTGGCCAGGCGCCGCGGGATGTGAAGGTCCTGCGGCCTCAGGACCGCGCGCGGGTCCGGCGACCACCAGAGGATGGGCTGGTCCTCGTCGTACCAGGGGAAAATTCCCCTGACGTACGCGGCCAGCAGCCGTTGCGGGCGCAGGTCGCCGCCGGCGGCCAGCAGTCCGTCGGGGTCCTGCAGGGCATGTTCGGCGGGTGGAAAGGCCTCAGGGTCGCCGGAGACCGGCAACCAGTAGATCCCGGTCACAGGGAGCCTTGCCTCAGTGCCGGCACGGTTCGCGAGGGACCGGGCTCGGGTTGATCCTTCCGGTACGGCGTATGGCTGGCCAGTTCACGCATGTAGGCGTTGATGTGGTCGCGTTCCTGGTCGAGGAACCGTCCGATCGCCCGCGCGAACCCGGGATTGGCGATCCAGTGATTCGACCAGGTCGCCATGGGCGTGAATCCGCGGCTCAGCTTGTGCTCGCCCTGCGTGCCGGGTTCGAAACGGCTCAATCCCTCGCGGATGCAGTAATCGATGCCCTGGTAGTAGCAGGCCTCGAAGTGCAGGCTGTGGAAGTCGGCCAGACTTCCCCAATAGCGGCCGTAAAGCGTGTCATCGCTGCGGAAACAGATGGCTGTGGCGATGGGCCGCTCTGCGAACCGCGCAAGAATGATCACCAGGTTCTCCGGCATCGTGCGTGCGATCTCCTGGAAGAACTTGCGGTTCAGATAGGGAGCGCGGCCGCGGCGCAGGAACGTGTGCGAGTAGTACTCGTAGATCGCATCCCAATCCTCCGTGCCGGGCTCGTCGCCCCGGAGGTGCTCGAAAGTGACATCGGCTTCGGCGATGCGCCTTCTTTCGCGGCGTACCTTCTTGCGTTTCTTCGAGGTAAAACGCCCGAGGAAGTCCTCGAAGGACGCGTAGCCGTCGTTATGCCAATGGAACTGACAACTCTTGCGCGACATCAGCCCGTCATCCCCGAGGAACCGCCGCTCGCTGTCGGTGGGAAACAGCACGTGCAGCGAGGAGGCGCGGATGTCCGCACCGAACGATCGCGCGGCAACCAGGAGTTCCTGTGCAACGGGTTGGAATTCGGCGCCATCGTTGACGAGCAGGCGCCGGCCGGTGGCCGGGGTAAACGGCACCGCGGAAACGAGCTTCGGGTAGTAGGACAATTGCGCCTGCTCATAGGCAGCCGCCCAGCTCCAGTCAAACACGAATTCTCCGCGGGAGTCGTACTTGACATAAAGGGGGAGGGCGCCCGCCAGCCGGCCGTCGTCGTCGGACGCAGTCAGATACGCAGGGTGCCAGGCGGTTTGCTCTCCAACGCAACCGGCGTGTTCCAGCGCGCTCAGGAATTCGTGGCGCAGGAACGGCGAGTCTGCCGCGAGCGCGTTCCAGGCCGCCGCGTCGACGTCTGCGATGCTGTCGTGCTGCTGGACCCGTAGCGTCATTTCCCGGTCATCGTGGTTTCGCCGGCCGCGTTGGCTGTATACTCACCCGCAGTGGCTTCCCGGGGCAAACATCCGGTTGAGCCTACCCGATTTGCGGTGTCGGGCCTCGTTAGTTTCGGACAAAGTTTGAGCAGATCCAAAGTCAGTGGTGTCGCGTCATCCGCGATGGCTCCGCGAATTCGCGGGCTGAGGGAATCCGCGCTATGGATTCTTGCCGGACTGGCCATCATTCTATTCCTGGCGTTGGCCACATATGATCCGGTCGACCCGTCGTTCAGCGTCGGTGGCAACGGCCAGGCCGTCAGTAACCGCATGGGTCCGGCCGGGGCGTGGTTTGCCGACATTGCGTTTCTGCTGTTCGGGCGTCCGGCCTTTCTGTTTCCCCTGTTGGTTCTGCTGGCGGGACTGCTGATTTTCCGGTCGAGGAAGCGGAGCAAGGGCAAGGGCAAGGCGCCTCCGGCTCGACCCGTCGTATGGTGGCGCGCGGGCGGTTTCGTGCTACTGCTGGCCACCAGTTGCGGGCTGGCGACTCTGAATACTTTTGCTCCGGATATGACCGCGACCGCCGGCGGCCTGCTGGGCCGGCTTGTCGGAGGCGGACTGGAGCAAGTGCTGAGTCATCTCGGCGCGACGGTGCTGTTGCTGGTGCTGTGGTTCGTGTCCGTTTCGTTGGCTACCGGCGTTTCGTGGCTTGCGGTGATGGATACGGTGGGTGCCGGCGTACTGAACGGAACGAGCGCAACCCGCGCCTTTTTCAAGCGGATGCGGGAGCGCCGCAAGGGTCGCAAGGTCAAGCGACAGCGCCGGCGCGTGGTGAAGAAGAAGAGCCGCAAGAAGCGCACGCGTGTTGAGCCGCGGATCGAACCGACATTCGACACACCGCCCACCGGCGAGCGCCTGGAGCGAGAGAAGCAGGTGCCGCTGTTCGAGTCGGCTCCGCCCGGCGAGCCTCCGCCGCTGTCGCTCCTGGACGATGCCCCGCCGCGGGAGGGGGGATACTCGAAAGATGCGCTGGAGGCCATGTCGCGCCTGGTGGAAGTGAAGCTAGGCGACTTCGGCATCGATGTGGAGGTCGTCTCCGTTCACCCCGGGCCCGTGGTGACGCGCTTCGAACTGAAACCTGCGCCGGGTGTGAAGGTCAGCCAGATCAGCAACCTCGCCAAGGATCTGGCGCGCTCGCTGTCTACCGTGAGTGTCCGCGTCGTTGAGGTCATTCCGGGCAAGCCGTTCGTGGGCCTGGAAATCCCCAACGAGGTTCGCGAACTGGTCACGCTTGGAGAGATCATCAAGTCGGAGGTATACGAAAAGCTCAAATCGCCGCTCACGCTCGCGCTCGGCAAGGACATCGGCGGGCAACCCATGGTGACCGATCTGGGCAAGATGCCCCACCTGCTGATCGCGGGCACCACCGGGTCGGGCAAGTCCGTGGCCCTGAACGCCATGGTGCTGAGCCTGCTCTACAAGTCGCGGCCGGAGCACGTGCGGCTGATCCTGATCGATCCGAAGATGCTGGAGCTTTCGGTCTACGAAGGCATTCCCCACCTGCTGGCGCCGGTGGTGACCGACATGAACGAGGCCGCCAACGCGCTGCGCTGGTGCGTTGCGGAAATGGAGCGCCGCTACGCGCTGATGGCGCAACTGAAGGTGCGCCACCTCTCAAGCTTCAATCGCCAGGTGGGCGCAGCGCTCTCCAAGGGCCGCCCGATCCCGGATCCCACCGTGGAAGCCGGTACCCCGGAAGAGGATATCCCGCATCTGGAGCCCTTGCCCTACGTGGTCGTTGTCATCGACGAACTGGCCGACATGATGATGCTGGTGGGCAAGAAGGTGGAAGAACTCATCGCCAGGCTCGCCCAGAAGGCCCGCGCGTCGGGAATCCACATGATCATCGCCACCCAGCGACCGTCCGTGGACGTGATTACCGGCCTCATCAAGGCCAATATTCCCAGCCGCATCGCCTTCCAGGTGTCCGCCAAGGTGGATTCGCGCACCATTCTCGACCAGATCGGCGCGGAGCACCTCCTCGGGCACGGCGACATGTTGTACCTGCCGCCGGGTACGTCCATGCCGACGCGAGTCCATGGCGCCTTCGTGGATGACCACGAAGTTCACGCAGTGGTCAGCAACCTGCGGGCGTCGGGGCCGCCCGCCTTCGCCGACGATGTGCTGACGGGCCCGCCGGAAGCGATTCCGGGAATCGATCCCGTGCAGCGCGGCGGACTGGATGGAGAGGAGGATGCCCTCTACGACGAGGCGGTGCGGATCGTCACCGAGTCCCGCAAGGCATCCATTTCCAGCGTCCAGCGCCGGCTCAAGATCGGCTACAACCGCGCCGCGCGAATGGTCGAGACCATGGAGGAGGCGGGTATTGTCGGCGCCCTGCAGCCGAACGGGACCCGCGAGGTCCTGGCGCCCCCGCCGCCATCCATTGACGACTGATCCGCACGGTAGGGGTTGGTTGTGAAGCGGGCGAAAGTGTTCGCGCTGGTGGCGATGCCGGTCGTTTTGGCGCCCATATTGGCCGTGGCTCCGGCCGCGGCGCAGGATGAGGGTTCGCAATCAGAGGCTCCGGCGGCTGCGCAAGGCGAGGCGCCGCAAACCCAGCCTCTGGCGGCGGCTCAGGATGGGGCGCCGCAGACTCCGCTCTCCGCGGCAGGCGGCGACGGTTCCGAACTGCTTGACCGCTTTCTCGACGAGACGCTCACGTTGCGGGCGGTGTTCAGCCAGGAATTGCTGGACGGCGGCGGAAACCTGATCGAGGAGGCGTCCGGCACGTTTTCTCTCAAGCGGCCCAACCGGTTCCTGTGGAGTTATGCAGAACCGTTCGAGCAGCAGGTGGTGGCGGACGCCGCAAACCTGTGGATCTACGACGTGGAACTGGCGCAGATCACCGTCAGCCCGCTGGACGGCGCGATCGCGTCCTCCCCGGCGATGCTGCTCAGCGGCGACGGGCAGGTGCGCGACGGGTTCGAGGTCGCGGAGAGTTTTCGCGACGGCGCGTTCGACTGGGTCAGGCTGACGCCGATCGAGCAGGGCGTGGACTTCCGCTCGATTCAGGTGGGGTTTGATGCCGGTGAACTGTTCGCGCTCGTACTGGTGGATGCGCTGGGGCAGGTGACCTCGATCGAGTTCCACGACGTGACGGTCAACCTGGACATCGAAGACGCGTTCTTCCAGTTCAATCCGCCGGCGGGTACGGATGTCATCGGCGAACCGGTTGACAATGCACGGTGAGTTGATGGACGGTTGCCGCCCCTACATCGTCGGACCGAGGCAGGCATGCTAGACCCGAAAGGTTTGCGCACCGATCTCGACGCCATTGCCGGGAACCTGGCCCGGCGTGGATTCGAGCTTGACCGCGACCGCTATCAGCAGTTGGAAAACGAGCGCAAGTCGCTTCAAGTCTGCGTGGAAAAGCTGCGCCACGACCGAAACGAGCGTTCCAGGGGCATTGGCCGCGCGAAAGTAGCGGGCGAGGACATCGAGCCGCTCCGGCGCCAGGTGAAGGAACTCGGCGACGAGCTGACGAAGGCGGAAGCGGAACTGCACGCCCTGCAAGAGGAGTTGAACGCCTTTCTGGCCGGAATACCCAACCTGCTCCACGATACGGTGCCGGACGGCGCCGACGAGGCGTCCAACGCCCTGGTGCTCAAGTGGGGTGATCCGCCGACATTCGACTTCGAACCGAAGGACCATGTCGCCCTGGGGGAGGGGCTCGGACTTCTGGACTTCGAAGGCGCGGCCAAACTGTCGGGAAGCCGGTTTTCGGTCCTGCGAGGGGGGCTGGCCCGACTGCACCGGGCGCTGATCCAGTTCATGCTGGATGTTCACGTCGGCGAGCACGGCTATACGGAATGCTACGTGCCGTACCTGGTCAAGGACGAGGCGCTGTTCGGCACGGGGCAGTTGCCGAAGTTCGGTGACGGTCTCTTTTCCGTCGATGCCGAGCGGGAACTGCGACTGGTACCCACCGCCGAAGTGCCCCTCACCAACCTGGTTCGCGACGAAATCCTGGCGCCCGAACAACTGCCCATGAGGCTGACGGCGCATACGCCGTGTTTCCGGTCAGAGGCCGGTTCCCATGGCAAGGACGTTCGGGGCATGATTCGCCAGCACCAGTTCGAGAAGGTGGAACTGGTGCACATCGTGGCCCCGGAGGACTCCTGCCGGGCGCTGGAAGAGCTGACCGGCCACGCGGAGGTCGTTTTGCAGCGACTGGAACTGCCTTATCGGAAGGTGACCTTGTGCGCGGGGGATACGGGCTTCAGCGCGGCCAAGACCTACGATCTGGAAGTCTGGCTGCCCGGCCAGAACCGCTACCGCGAGATCTCCTCATGCAGCAATTGCGGGGACTTCCAGGCGCGGCGCATGCTCGCGCGCTGGCGTAACCCGGGCACCGGCAAGCCCGAGCTCGTGCACACCCTGAATGGTTCAGGGGTTGCCGCCGGCCGCGCACTGATCGCCGTAATCGAGAATTGTCAGCAAGCCGACGGCTCTGTTATTGTTCCTGACGTACTGCGTCCCTATATGGCGGGGTTGACACGAATCACCGCGTAGCGTCGGCCACAGGAGGATTCTTGCCATGGCGGTCATGACCCTGGACGTCGACGGCACCTCCCATCGCCTCGACGTGGAGCCGGAGATGCCGCTACTCTACGCCCTGCGCGACGAGCTGGGCATGAACAATCCCCGTTTCGGCTGCGGCCTTGCCCAGTGCGGCTCGTGCACCGTGCTCATGGACGGGCAACCGATCCGCGCCTGCGTGGTGCCGGTTGCGGCGGTCACCGGCAAGGTGCGTACCCTGACCGGGCTCGGCACGGCCGAGGAGCCGCACCCCGTCCAGCAGGCTTTCATCGACGAGCAGGCGATGTTCTGCGGGTACTGCATGAACGGCTGGATCCTGTATGCGGTGGCGTTGCTGGAGCGCGATCCCGATCCTTCCGATGAAACCATTCGCGAGGCGTTCACCGGGCTGAAGTGCCGCTGCGGTTCTCACTCGGCGATCCTGCGCGCGGTCAGGCGGGCCGCCGCGACGCGCTCGGAGCAGGAGGGCTGAGCGGTGGGCTGGTGCGACACGGCCGTGAAGCGGCGCGACGTCTTGAAGGGCGGCGGATGCCTGGTGGTTTCGCTGGTGGTGCCGCAGGCGCGGCGCGCTCTGGCAGCAGAAGACCGGCCACTGTGGCGGGCCCTCTCCCCGGGACAGCTCGACACCTATCTGAAGATTGACGAGAACGGCCGCGTGACGGCCTTTTTCGGCAAGATGGACATGGGGCAGGGCGTGGACATTTCCATCGCCCAGATCGTTGCCGACGAGCTGGACCTGCCGATGGATCAGGTCGATGTGCTCATGGGCGATACCGCGCTGACCGTCAACCAGGGCGGCGCCAGCGGCAGTACCGGCATCGAACGGGGCGCCAATCCGCTGAGAAACGCGGCGGCGGAAGCGCGCCGGGTGTTGCTGGAACTGGGCGCCGACCGGCTCGGGGTTGAGGCAGACGAGGTGGCGGTTGCCGAGGGCGCGGTCTACCTGCGCGCCGATCCCACTCGCCGCGCCGGCTACGGGGAACTGATCGGCGGCGGGCACTTCGATGTTCGGCTCCAGTGGAACGGGAGTTACGGCAACGCGCTCAACGCCCTGGGCTCGGCGGCGCCGAAGGATCCCTCGGAATACCGGGTCGTGGGGCAGTCGTTCCCACGGCGGGATCTGCCGGATATCGTGATGGGAACGCACGAGTACATCGTCGACGTACGGGTCCCGGACATGATGCATGGGCGGGTAATACGCCCGCCGGTGGCGGGCAGCGTCCCGGTATCGGTCAACGGCGACTCGATCGGTGCCATAGCCGGCGCGCGGGTCGTACACGAGGGCGATTACCTGGCGGTGGTCGCCGAGCGGGAGTGGGACGCGGTCCGGGCCGCTCAGCAGTTGGAGGTGACCTGGTCCGAAGTCGAACCGCCGTTTCCGGAGATGGACGATCTCTACGATCTCATTCGCCGGGCCCCTGTTGTGCGCGAGAGCGCCGGCAGCCCTTGGGGCGCCGATGTCGCGCCGGATCGCGACGCCGTGCAAGCCGCGCTGGATCGGGCGGATCGCGTGATCGAGGCCGAATACGAGTTTCCGTTCCAGTCCCATGCCTCCATGGGGCCGGCCTGCGCCGTCTGCGATTATCGGGGCGACAGCGCCACGCTCTGGACCGGTTCGCAGAAACCTCACTATGCGGCGGAGGGTGTGGCCAATATCCTGGGGTTGCCCGCCGGCAACGTCAGGGGCATCTGGGTACCGGGTCCGGGCAGCTACGGGCGAAACGACGCCGGCGATGCGGCCATGGACGCGGCTGTCATGTCGCGCGCCGTGGGCCGGCCCGTCCGGGTCCAGGGGATGCGGGCCGAGGGCACGGCCTGGGACCCCAAGGCCCCGGCTTCGGTTCACTTCGCCCGGGCCGGGTTTGACGAGGCCGGCAACGTGTCGGGCTACGAGATGCGCATGAAGGGCTTCTCCGCGGGCGATACCGACAGCAACGAGAGCGATCCCAGTCACAGCTACGCGGGCGCGTTGCTGGATTGGCCCAACGCCTCGGTTCACCGCCTCGACAATCAGGGCGACCTCTACGAGTTTCCCGTCAACGTGCGCTACTGGCAGACAATCGCACCGTTGCTGGAACGGGCTTCACCATTGCGAACAGCGCATTTGCGCGACCCGCTGGGTCCGCAGATCCACTTTGCCAGCGAATGCTTCATGGACGAGATGGCGGTCGCCGTGGGTGCCGACCCCGTGGAGTTTCGGTTGCGGCATTTGCCCGAGGGCCGCGACGCGGACGTGCTCAAGGCTGCCGCCGAGCGCTACGGGTGGGAACCCGGCGTGCCCGGACCGACGGCACCGCCGACCGGCGGGGTGGTGACCGGCAGGGGTGTCGCCTACACCCGGCGCGGCTCCCCGGTGGTGGCGGTCATCGCCGATGTGGAGGTGGATCTCGATACCGGGCGCGTCTGGCCGCGACGATTCGTCGTCGCCTCCGACCAGGGCATTGTCGTCAACCCGCTGTGGCTGCGGCGGACCATCGAAGGCAACATCATCCACGCCGCCAGCCGCGCGCTGTACGAAGAAGTGCAGTTCACGCCGGAACGCGTGACCAGCGTCGACTGGATCAGCTACCCGATCCTGGAAATGGCCGACGCGCCGGAGGAGATCGACATCGTGCTCGTCAACCGGCCGGACCTGCCGCCCTACGGCGCCGGCGAGCCTTCAACACGGACGGTGCCTCCGGCGATCGCCAACGCGGTATTCGATGCCACGGGGTTACGGATCAGGCGAGCGCCGTTTACGCGGGAGCGAATTCTCTCGGCGCTGCGCGGCGCCACCGGTTCGCAACCGAGCTAGCAGTTTTCGCCGCGGTTGCCGGCGCGCTGACGCAGAGGGAAATGGGTATTTCCATGCAAGTAGCGAACCCGGCGGCACCGGCCCGCGGACGCGAGGGAACAAACGACCGCCCTCCAACGGAAAATCAAGCTGTTACAAATTTGTTCCATGGAAGCCTGCTAGCCCGTCGAATCGCGCGCTGTCCGGTTCATGCTGCGCAGCCGTCTGAGTTTTTCGGCGATCCTTTGCTCCAATCCACGATCCACCGGGTTGTAGTAGCTGTGTTCCGGCATCCCCTCCGGAAAATATGTCTGTCCGGCCGCGAAGGCGCCTTCCTCGTCGTGCGCGTATCGGTACCCCTCACCATGGCCAAGCTCTTTCATCAGCTTCGTGGGTGCATTACGCAAATGCGGCGGAACGTCCAGTGAGCCGTACCGCTTGACGTCTCGCGAGGCTGCGGCCATGGCCTTGGTCACGGCATTGCTCTTGGCTGCGCAGGCCAGGAAAATCGTTGCCTGCGCGAGCGTCAGCTCGCCTTCGGGGCTGCCCAGGCGATCGTAGGTTTCCCACGCATCCAGCGCCAGACGCAACGCCCGCGGATCGGCGTTGCCGATATCCTCCGTGGCCATGCGAACCAACCGGCGCGCGATGTACAGGGGGTCGCAGCCGCCATCCAGCATCCGCACCAACCAGTACAGGGCCGCATCCGGATCCGAGCCGCGCACCGATTTGTGCAGCGCGGAAATTTGGTCGTAGAAAACATCGCCTTGCCTGTCGAATCGCCGGTAGCTTCCCTGGAGCACGGAGTCGACCGCCCTGGGCGTCAGTGTTGCGCGGCCATTCACCTGCTCGCTCAGTTCGGCGGCCAGCTCGAGCAGGTTGTATCCGCGGCGTGCATCGCCATCCGCCGAATCCGCGAGGCGCTGGATCAATTCCGGCGCCGCCTGGAGTCCCGCCTCCCCAAGTCCGCGCTCGGAATCTTCCAGCGCGCGATGCAGCAGCTTGACGATATCTCCGGCATCCAGCGGTTTGAGCACATACGTTCGGGCACGCGACAGCAACGCATTGTTCAGGGCGAAGGACGGGTTCTCGGTGGTGGCGCCGACGAAGACCAGAGTGCCGTCCTCGACGAAGGGCAGGAAGGCGTCCTGCTGGGCCTTGTTGAAGCGGTGTACTTCATCGAGGAAGAGGACGGTCGCCTGGCCGCTGCCGGAACGGACCATGCGCGCCTGATCGACGGCCGAGCGGACATCCTTGACTCCGGCAAGCACCGCGGAAAGCGCGATGAACTGTGCGTCGGCGGTTGTGGCGACCAGCCGAGCCAGGGTCGTCTTTCCGGTACCCGGCGGTCCCCACAGGATCAGCGAATGCAGCCCGCGGCCTTCGAGCAGTGCCCGCAACGGCTGGCCCCCTCCGAGCACATGGGTCTGACCGACCATCTCGGCCAGGTTCCGCGGCCGCATCCGGTCGGCTAACGGTCTGAACTCCATAGTGGCTGGAGTATAGGGCACACCGATGTCATCGCGGCGGCAGCGCCCGGCGCGACGACTCGGCATCCGGCCGCGCAAGTCGCGAAGGTGGATCAGATCAACTTACTGCATGATGAACAGTTGGCTGAAAATGGCGCCGAACATCGCCACGACCGCACCGAGCATGAGCACCAGCTCGCCTTTACCGAAACCCGCTTGCCCGCACAGTCATGCCACCGCGCCCAGGCCATTCTTCGCGACCAGCGTCAGTAGCTTCAGCGACGCCCCCCGCGGCCGCTTTTCGCCGCGTTCCCACTGGCTCACCAAACCCGTGGTCACGTTGAGGTAGCGGGCGAACACGGCCTGGCTCGCATTCTCGCGGAGCCGTAGCGCCCGAATGTCCTCCGGCGACATCGCCTCGACGGGCGTCAGGCACATCTCGTCGAACACCCGCATCGTCTTCTTGGACATAACGCCGGCCTCGGCCAGGCCGAGCGCCGCCTCGTGCGCAGCCGCGAACGCCTCACTTTTATACCGCTTGGTCATCGCATTTCACCTCCATAATCGTTCCAACCGCCTGCGCCGCCATCAGCGCGTCCCGGTCGAGCGCCAGGTACTCGTCGGCCAGCAGCCGGAAGGTCGCCAGTTCGTCCCGGCGCAGGTTCGCCCGGTCGCTCTTGGCGAACCCGTACACGAAAAACGCCAGCTCGCCACGGCGGAACAGCACTATCGTGCGGAACCCGCCAGATCGGCCCCCGCCCTTGCGGGCGATCCGCTGCTTGATCACGCCGCCACCCAGGTCGGCATCGATCAGGTTCTCCCGGGCACGGCGAATTGCTTCGCACAACGCAGCGTCCTCCAATCCCTCCCGGTTCGCGAAACGCGCGAACGCCTTGGTCTTGAACGTCTGCAATCTGGTTCCCGCCAGCGCCCGTCATCCGGGCGAGTTTATAGCACTGAGTGCTAGAGCGCCAAGCACCGCATGCCAGCCCAAATCCAGATCAGACCGAACTATCTTGTGTTTCGCTGGAGGCACGGTCCACGAACGCCGCGAATCTGAACCGGATCAGCTCTCTACGTTACAAGAAATTGGCTGAAAATGGCGCCGAACATGCCGACGACCGCTCCGAGCATGAGCACCAGGAATGCCAGCATGTAGCGTATCGTGCTACGTTGAAATTTGATCATGCGTTGCTGAAATTCCAGCATGCGTTCCTGAAAATCGAGCATGTTCCGCTCAAGTCGGTTCACGGTCTTGCGGAGGTCCTTGATATCCTCGCCTTGCGACGTGAATTGCGCATTTATTTCCTCCCTGAGCCCGTCGATGCGATCATCCAGAATCTCGGGCGTGACCCCAAAGGTCTCCATCGCCAGCGCCAAGGATTCGATCACCGCGGTCGCTTGCGGCTGGGTGAATCCGGCACTTTCGAGGGTCTCGGACATTTTCGCGATTTGTTCGACCTGAGCCTTCACGAGCATGCGCCTCCGCTAGTATACGCTTTGTTATCGCTCCCCTTGCAGAAGCTGGCCGGGAATGGCGGTTCCCTCTATCTCCCGACAATCCGCGATGCGGGCATCTTCGGAGGGGGCAGATAATCGCAGATAAGCTTGCACGCCGGAATCCTCAAAACTCGCGTAAGGTGCCAGAAATGCGATCCGGTCAACAAAGATGTATCCGCTTGTCAGGCCGGGAGCGGGCGGGCCACAATGAGCCCGAATCCTTGTTCTTCAGGTTGAGTCGAATGCCTTGCTTGTCACGCAAATCGGGACTTCTCGCGATTGGATTGCTTCTTGGCCAGGTCTGTAGTGCGGACCCGGATACCTACATTCGTGCCGGCGCAATAGTTGACGTCGAAGCGGGGGTCATTCTTGAGGATCGAATGATCGCCATAGAGGATGGGGTGATTGCAGCCGTCACTCGGGCGAGCAATGAGTCGTTGCCAGCGGATGCCGAGTTCATCGACCTTTCAAACCACACGGTTCTCCCCGGCCTGATCGACGCCCATACGCACTTGTTGTCCGACTCCGACGATCACGGTCTGAATTCGCTGGTGGTGTCGCTCCCCGAAGCGACGATCAATGGGGTCAAGAATGCGGCGACGACCTTGCAGGCCGGTTTCACGACGGTCCGTAACGTCGGCGCTCCGGGATATGCGGACGTGGCCCTGCGTGACGCGATCGACGCCGGAGAAGTGGCCGGTCCGAGAATGCTGGTTTCCGGCCCGCCGATCGGGATTACCGGCGGGCATTGCAGCGACAATAATCTGCTGCCGTTTGAGTACGGCGTGACGGAGGACGGGGTCGCAGACGGTCCGTGGGCGATCCGGCAGATGGTTCGCCAGAACGTCAAGTTTGGCGTGGACCTGATCAAGACGTGCTCAACCGGCGGGGTACTGTCGGCCGGGACAAGACTCGACGCCGTTCAATACACGTTGGAGGAGCTGGAGGCGCTGGTCGACGAAGCCCACGCCCATGGGCGAAAAGTCGCGGTCCATGCCCATGGTACCGCGGGCATCCGCAACGCGATCCTGGCCGGTGCCGACTCGATCGAGCACGCGAGTTTCCTGACTGATGATGTCATCGAACTGGCGAAGGAGCACGGCACGCGCTTCGTCATGGACATCTACGTCACCGAGCACATCCTCTCGGAGGGCGAAGCGAGCGGCGTATTGCAGGAATCGCTGGAAAAGGAGCGTGAGGTCGGGGAGATTCAGCGGGAAAGCTTCACAAGAGCGCATGCCGCCGGCGTTGAAATGGTTTACGGCACGGACAGCGCGGTGTATCCGCATGGTGACAATGCCCGGCAGTTTTCGCGCATGGTGCAATTCGGGATGACGCCGGCTGAAGCGATCCGGTCAGCAACCGTCAGTGCGGCGGACCTGTTGGGAGTCGGGGATCAGGTGGGCCGGATCGCCGAAGGGCTTCAGGCGGACCTGGTCGCGGTCTCCGGAAACCCGTACGAAGATGTCAGCGTCCTCGAACACGTCGAGTTCGTCATGAAGGGCGGGGTCGTTTACAGGCAACCGTAGCGCTCGTATGGTCATGAAGAAAAAAATCTGGCGACCGGCGATCGTTCTGCTCCCGGCCCTGATTCTGTCCGGCGCTCTGAACGCCGCACCGAATATCCTGCTCCTCATCGGCGACGACATGGGTGTGGAGACCCTGGCCTCCTACGGAGTTGGAGAGAACCCGCCCACTACGGCCGCGCTGAATGAGTTGGCCAACCAGGGCGTGCGTTTCACGAATTTCTGGACGCAGCCCATCTGCTCGCCCACCCGCGCAACCATGCTCACGGGCCGCTATGGATTCCGAACCGGTATCGGCCGGCCCACCTCGCACGGTCCACCCATGCCCGAACCGCCTGCGAAGCCCGAGTGGGCGCCTTACGAGCGTCCGATAATGGTCAGGGCGATGGATGAGATGCTCGTGTATCTTCTGCCCGAAGAGTTCAGCCTGCCCATGGCATTGAAGGCCAACGCCGATCCGGGGTACGCGACCGCGGCCATCGGCAAGTGGCACCTGGCCGATGTTCCCAATGGGTGGGTCGAGCATCCCAATCTCGTGGGTTTCGATCATTTCTCAGGGTTGATCGAGGGGGAAACCCATTCGTATTTCACCTGGAACAAGGTCGTTGACGGCGAGGTCACGGGAACGACCGGTTATACGCCCATCGACAAGGCGGACGACGCTATCCGGTGGATCGATGCGCGGGGCGACGATCCGTGGTTTCTGTGGCTCGCCTTCAATCTTCCGCATGTGCCATTGCACCTGCCGCCCGCAGAAACGTGGCAGTCGGATTACTCGCACCTGGACTCGGGATCCGTGCCCGACGAGATGATGCCTGCTTACTTTGCGGCCATGGTCGAGGCCATGGATACCCAGATCGGCCGGATTCTGGCGTCTCTGGACCCTGACGTTCGCGACAACACCTACGTCATTTTCATGGGGGACAACGGAACGCCCGGCGCCCACGTGAGTCCCCCGTTCCGGCGGGGGCGGGCAAAGAATTCGGTCTACAAGGGCGGCATCAACGTGCCGTTCATGATCACGGGTCCGGGCGTTGCCGGCGGGGCTGTGTCCGACGTCCTGGTGAACTCCACGGATCTGTTCGTCACCATCATGGAAATGGCAGGAATCGATCCGGCAGAGGCCGTACCGAACGAGGTGACTCACGATTCGGTGAGTTTTTCCTATGCATTGTCGAACCCCGACGCCCCGTCCCGCCGGGACTGGCTTTATGCCGACCGTTTCGATCCCGGTCCCGGGGGCGTGGAGAATGGGGATTATGCGATGCGCGATCAGCGCTACAAACTGGTGCGGTATCGGGGAGAGGAAGAACTCTACGATCTCCGGGAGGACCCCTTCGAGAGTATCAATCTTCTGGCCGAAGAACTCTCACAGGAAGAGCAAGCCGCATACCGTTCGTTGAGCGAACAGGTGTTGGCTCTGCGTGCCAGCGGGCGGTAGCCATACGCTGTTCCGCATTTGATCAGACGCGCAAGTGACAGGGTCTGGTTGGTCTCAGGTTGCTGAGCAGGACAAGGATTGTTGACATGCGAATTGGCTTGCTCTGGACCCTCATGTCGATGGCACTCGCAGGCTGTGGCGGCGGGGCCGACGGCACCAACGGTGACGGTGACAGCGGAGGTGGCAGTGGCAGCGGCACCGGAACTCAACCCGATCCAACTCTGAATGAAAATCCCAACATCCTGCTGGTAATTTCCGACGATCTGGGCCTGGATGCTTCGTCCGGCTATCAGGTGGGTACCGACTTGCCGACGACGCCCAACCTGGATGAACTGGCGGCGAACGGCCTGATCTTCGACAACGCCTGGGCTTATCCACTGTGCTCGCCGACCCGGGCGACCATTCTCACCGGCCGTTACGGTATCCGCACGCGAGTGTTGGCCCCGAGCGATCCAATTTCGCTCACGGAAACCTCGTTGCAATCGTTCATCGATACCAATGTGCCCAATACCTACACCCATGCGGTGTTTGGCAAGTGGCACTTGTCGGGACGCGACAATGGAGGGATCGACAACCCCAACCTGATGGGAGTCGACCACTTCGCCGGGTTCCAGGGAGGTGGCGTAGCGGACTACATTGACTGGACAATGGTCGAGAACGGCCGCGAGTCACCGAGCGACGTCTATACAACGACCCGGTTTGTCGACCTTGCCATCGACTGGATTGGAGCTCAGGAAGATCCCTGGTTCGCCTGGCTGGCATTCAATGCGCCGCATACGCCGTTCCACCTGCCGCCGCTCGATTTGCACGACAGGGATTCTCTGTCCCCCGATCAGCAATCAATCGATCAGGGTCCCTTGCCCTACTACCTGGCCGCGATCGAAGCCATGGACCACGAGATCGGGCGGCTTCTGGACTCGTTCTCCGACGAGACAAGGGCCAACACGGTGATCATCTACATGGGAGACAACGGATCGCCGCGGCGCGTATACCAGGGGACCCCGCGGCAGCGCGGCAAGGGTTCTGTCTACCAGGGTGGCGTTGCGGTACCGATGATCATTTCCGGCCGCGGCGTCTCGCGCATGGGCGAGCGCGAGGATGCGCTGGTATCCAGCGTGGACCTGTTCGCGACGATCGCCAACCTTGCGGGCACCGGCGCCACGGAATTCAACGACAGCCTGAGTTTCGCGGATCTGCTCTCCACCGCCGGTTCAGGACCACGCAGTTACGCCTACGCCGAAGTGGTGGCCGAAGACCTCGACCGGGACGAGTGGGCGATCCGTAGCGATCAGTACAAGCTGATGCGGCAACTGCCTCGCCCGGAGGAACTCTATGACCTGCAGGCGGACCCCATGGAGCGGGAAAACCTGCTGCGCAACGGCAGCAACGTTGATGCGGTCCTGGCGGAACTGCGGGCGCAGGCGGCGATGATTCGGGAGTAGGGGTGATTGTTCGGGAGTAGGTGACTGCTGGTGCCGTAACCACCTGATACGCGATGACCAGTTGGTTGCAGCGCTACAGAGGTAGCACCGAGCGCAACATCGTCTGGTTCAGGATGATCGTCGTTTCGATGTCCGCGACGCCCTTGATCGTCGCCAGTTTCTCCTTCACGAAACGCTCGTATGCGCCGAGGTCGCGCGCCACGATGCGCAGCACGTAGTCGTGGCTGCCGGTGACCACGCAACACTCCATCACCTCGGACAGACTCGCAACCGATCGCTCGAAGGCCTCGCCTTTCGCGGCGGTGTTCCTGTCCAGCTTCACGAATGCGAATGCGCCAATGTCCAGTCCGATCGCCTCCTGATCGACGACGGCCGTGTAGCGCTTGATGACACCACTCGCCTCAAGCTTTCGCACCCGCCTGAGACAGGGCGTATGCGAGAGGTTGACGCGCTCGGCGAGTTCCACGTTTGTCGCGCGCCCGTCGGCCTGCAATGCGCGCAGCAGCTTCCGATCGATTCGGTCCAGTTCTGGCATATTGTGCTAATCATGAACGGCGTATAAGTATATTACACTAAATATAGTGATATATAAGACAAACGATAGTCAATACCGCCAAGTCCATAGTGCTATATTTCAAGCTCTGAATACCTCAGCGGAGCACGGGTTCGTGGACCGAGCGCATTTCTACTCGATGATGAACGGCGGCGGGGATCTCGACTACGAGATCTACCTCGATACGAAGCGGCTCCTCTCCTGCCAGAACGATTTTGACGAGCTGTGCAACGCGGACGAGTTGCAGTTTCAGATCGTGCACCAGGTCGAGGAGCTATGGATGAAGCTCATCGCCTATACGCTGCTGGACGTCGACGACTACCTTCGCGAACGCAACACGAACCGGGTGGTGACCCTGTTCGGGCGCGTCGGCATCACGTTGCGGCTGATGTCGGAGCAACTGAGGCTGCTCGAGACCATGTCCCCCAAGGAGTACCAGGAGATCCGCCTTCAACTCGGTAACGGCAGCGGTCAGGAATCACCCGGATTTCGCACACTGTTGCAGATGCCGAAGAAGCTGTGGCAAAGCTTCGTGGAGCATTATATTGTCCGTAGCGGATTGACGATCGAGAAAATCTACGATTCCGGGTATCGGCATTGCGACGCCTACGTGGTCGCCGAAGCGCTGCTTGATTTCGACGAACTGTTCCAGAAATTCCGCCAGGATCACATTCAATTGATTTACCGGACCATCGGCATGGATGCACGCTCGCTCAAGGGTCGGTCGGTGGAGTTGCTGCGCAAGGGCGCGGGAACCCGATTCTTTCCGGAACTCTGGAACATCCGTTACGAGATGACGAACGCGTGGGGCGCCGAGTACGGCGTCCGCCGTGAAAGCATCGCATGAGCAGGTGAAACCAGAGCGTTATCGCGCGTCATTCCACGTTCCCGACGGCGCCTACTTCCTGAGCCACTCTATCGGCTGCCTTGCGGCGACTGCGGAGCAAGAGCTTCAGTCCAGGGGCCTGCAACCGTGGCGGACTCGCGGCGAAGTGTGGCCGCAGTGGCTCGAGTCAGTCGAGTCGTTCATCGAGGCGATCGCCGAACTGCTCGGAGTGCCGGTCCACAGCGTCTGTCCGCAGGCCAATGTTTCCAGCGCGCTTGCGAAAATCCTCTATGCGCTTCCTGAACGAAGGGGACGCAAGAAGCTGCTGTTGTCCGAAGACGACTTTCCTTCGCTCGGGTTCGTCATGGCCCAGGCGCGCCGCGCCGGATACGAACTTCGGTATCTTCCGGGCGGTGCAGACCTGACGGACCTCTCGGTGTGGGACGACGCCCTGACCAGTGACGTGCAGCTCGCGCTGATCACCCATGTGCAATCCAACACCGGGGTGCGGCTGCCCGCGGAACGGATCGCGCGACTGTGCCGTGAGCGAGAGATCGTAAGCGTGTTCGACGTGGCTCAGTCGGCAGGCGTGATCCCGATCAACCTGGGGGAATGGCCTGCCGATTTCGCAGTCGGCTCCTGCGTCAAGTGGCTCTGCGGCGGCCCGGGGGCGGGATTTCTCTATGCCGCGGACGAGATCTGCGGGCGGTGCGAGCCGCTCGACGTCGGCTGGTTTTCCCACGAGGACCCGTTCGAATTCGACATTCGCGAGTTTCGTTTTGCACCCGGAGCGAAACGATTCTGGGGCGGTACGCCAAGCATCTGGCCGTACATTGTTGCGCAAGCCGGCGTACGGCTGCTACTGGGTATCGGGATCGATGAGATTCGGAGGCACAATCAGCGCCTGCTTGACTTCATGACCGCGGGTATCGAGCGGCAGACCCTCGTTTCGCCGCATGATCCCGAACGACGCAGTGGGACGCTCGTCCTGGACTTCGGCGACAACGCCGCGGCCGTCGCCCACCTGGACAACGAAGGCATTGCCTGCGACAGGCGCCGCCACGGCGTGCGGCTGTCGCCTCACGTCTACAACCGCATCGAAGAAGCCGAGCGAATCGTGGAGGTCTGCCGGTTGCTATGAGGGTCTTGCCGTGAACGGCGGAACGCCTGGGCAAGCGGGGATTAGCGCTCTGCCGGCCCCACCGAACCGAACCCGGCGACATCGATGTCTTCCCGCGAAACCGTACCGAAGTACTCAATCTCCCCGGCGCCGGCCAGGCTGCCGGTCAATTCTCCGCCGTCCATTGTCAGCGTAACGCTGGACGCGCCTGCCAGATCCACGTCTGCATCGGTGAAGACAAAGCCGGCAAGCTGAATGTCGTGGGCTCCGGCCAGTGACAACTCAAGCTCACCGTAACGGCCGTCTTCTCCAGTAATTTGAGTCGCGCCGGCGGCATCGATCGTGAGCTGTTCGCCCTGGAAGCCTGCAAGTGTCACGTCACTGCTGCCGGCAATTTCCAACTCCACCAGCGTTGGCATGACGATATTTGCCGCGTAGTGAGCGTCTGGCCCACCGAAAAAGGATCGTCGCCCGGCTCCGTCCAGGCTGAGATGGTCGCCATCCACCGATACCTCGAATTCGCCCTCGTAATTCTCCGGATAGGACAGTTCCACCTGCCACCGGTCCCCCCGGCTGACGTCGATTTCCCAACTGCCGTTGATTTCGATGCTGTCGAATCCGCTGAGATCACGGTTCGCCGTTGTCATCTCGCCGGGGTCGGGGCGGTTCTGTCCGACCGCCTGACCGACCCAACCTACGCTCATCCGCGCGACCACCGCAGCCAGGACAATGGTTCCCACTACGATTCCGCCCAGTGACAGCAGTGCGATTTTGCTTGCTTTCATGTTTCTTGGTCTCCGTCTTGTTGATCCAGGTATTCGGCCAGTTCGTCGATGCCTATTCCCAGCGTTTTCATGGCGTGAACGATCCTGGGAAGCTCGTCACGCACAAATTCTTCTCTCATCGCTCTCAACGCCCGCTCGCCTGCCCGGTCGCTCACGAAATACCCGCGTCCCCGCTGATTGGCGACGATGCCCCAATCCAGTAACGCCTGATAACTCCTGGTCACCGTGTTCGGATTCACGCCCAACTCGATGGCCAGCTCGCGAATGGAGGGGATCCGTTCCCCGGCTTGCCATTCGCCTTGCAGGATGCGGTCGCGGACCTGGTCCGCGATCTGCAGGTAAATACCTCTGGGTTCGCTAAACTCCATCGCTGACTTGCGTCTCCCGAACTCTCAGCCATGCGATCGTCCAGCAGGCGAGGGGCAAGACGATCTCGAAAATTGTGCGAAGTGCCTCAAGCGTGTTGAACAAGCCCTGAAATGAGCCCGCCGCCCGCGTAACGAGGCCTTCCAGGTCGGCCATGTCCACCGGTGCAAATACAAGGCTTAGCGTGAGCATTACAAAAAGGGCCAACCCGATCCCAACCAGGACAAGGACCAGGCTGGTCTTGATGAAATGCCGTCTCCTGAACCAGGCCGCGCCGAGAAAATAGAAGGATTGCAGGAAGAAATAGCCCGTGATCAACGGCCACAACGGGGCGTCGAAGGGATTGAACAGCCCGTATCCGGATCCCGGCAACAGGAGGAACAGGCCTTCGACGAGGAGCGAAACCACGGTGGTGAAGATCAGCAGGTAGACGGCGAGTCCGATCGTTACCGTGAGCAGGCGCGCCACGGTCTTCTCGACCGCCGAGGCCGGTATCAGCAGGTACGCCTCGTTTCGGGTCTTGTCGTGAAGTTCCCGGAAGGCGCGGCTGGAGGCGATGACGCCCCAGATATACAACATCGCGCCGTACCACGACACATAGAAGCCCTGAGCCGCGCCGCCGGGCTCGAACGAAATCATGGATGCGATCAGGATGACGCCGGCCAGCGTGGCGGACACGGTCAGCAGGGAGCGATAGCCTGCGGTGAAGTCGGCGCGCAACAGCCACCCCAATCGTTCGATGGAGAAGTGCTCGTTCATTTGTGGTTCTCCGCTGTGAGCAGTGCGGCGCAGGTGGCGGGATTCGCGATCACGGCCTTGAAGAGCAGTTCCAGATCCAGTCCGCCTTCATCGCTGCCGCGGTCCTTGAAGACGCTGGCGTAGCCGCCGACGGTGCGCTCGGTATAGATCAGCCCGTCGCCTTCCCCGGGACGGTTCCCACTGACCGAAAACCTCAGGTTTCCGCTCAGTTCGGACACGGTGTGATTCAACAGCACCTTGCCCTCATGAAGTATCACGATCAGGTCTACCAGCGATTCCACGTCCCTGACCTGGTGGGTCGAGACGACGATGGCCCGGTCATTGCTCAGCGACTCGGCTACCAGGCGCCTGAACAGTCCCTTGGAAGGGATGTCCAGACCGTTGGTCGGCTCGTCCAGGAGTACAAGCGACGCGTTGCATGCCAGGCCGAACGACAACAGAAACTTTTTCTGCTGTCCGTGTGAAAGGGCTGTCAGCAATTTGTTCCCGGGAATCTCGAACTCTTCAAGATAGCGTTGCATCCGGGCCTGATCGAATTCCGGATAGAACGGCGAGCGAACGGCGACGAATTCCCTGCCGGTGACACCGGGGACGTTCAGTTCCTCCGGCAGCACAAAGACCCTGGCCAGAAACCCCGGGTCGCGCCGGGCGGGATCGTAACCACAGGCGGTGATCTGGCCCGATTTCGGGAACAGCAGTCCCGTCATGAGCTTGAGCAACGTCGTCTTGCCGGCGCCGTTGAGCCCCAGCAGTCCGTAGATGTGGCCGGGTGCGAGTGTCAGATCCGTGTCGAGAAACAGCGGGTCGGCGCCGTAACCGAAATTGACATGCTGGGCTTCGAGCATTTCAGTGAACCGATGATTGAGTGTCCTAGTAATCTAGTACAGTCATATAAGGATGTCAACATCGATTGGACTCCGGGACACTCAAAGTGCATGAGGGCGCGCGGCGTAGGCTGGTCAGCACTCGCGCCAGATCCGACTGAACCATTCGGATCAGCGGCCGCGGCCCGGCGAATCATGTGGTCGAAACCCTAGGCTGATACGCGGCCCGAGGATGCAGTATAGACTGTCGAAAAGGACTGCAATGAAGCGTTCGACCACTTCCTTTTCGGTTGCACTATTGGCCGCGGTCAGCGCGACGGGCGGG